>Ga0255755_1000695_pt1 | contig 34367 bp, 29 predicted proteins | sample 011ome_18_FD_179955 | JGI IMG/M metagenome (GOLD analysis project Ga0255755, IMG submission 179955) | Coastal salt marsh microbial communities from the Groves Creek Marsh, Skidaway Island, Georgia - 011501BT metaG (version 2) | ecosystem: Environmental > Aquatic > Marine > Intertidal zone > Salt... | reverse complement strand
CCTATAAAACCTTCTAATCTATTTACATATAATTTAGAATTTTTAACTACAACTTTTTTAGCATCAACATCGTCGAAAATCTTTATTTCTGTTTTTCTGTTTCTATTTTTACCATAATCTACTTTTAGCTTCTTAAAATAATCAATGGCAAATGCTGTGAGATTTTCTAAATTATATTTAATTTGTTCTAGTTCCTCTTCAATAGATTTTATTTTTAAAATAGCCTTATCAATATCAAATTTTGAGATTCTTTTAATTTTTATCTCTGTTAAACGAACTATGTCGTCTTTTGTTACTTCTCTTTTTAGATTTTTTGTATGTGGCTTCAAACCATTATCAATAGTATTTATTACACCTTCCCAAGATTCTTCATTTTCTATTAACCTGTAGACTCTGTTTTCAATAAATATTCTTTCAAGAGAAGCATAATGCCATTGATTTTCATAATCTGATTTCTTATATTCTAATTCTAACCTTAACAAATCTTTTGTTCTTTCAGTAGATTTTTTTAGAATTTCTGAAACTCCAATAAATAAAGGCTTGTTGTCTTCAATAACACATCCAAGTGGTGATATTGAAGTTTCACAAGCTGTAAACGCATACAAACCATCTATACTTTTATCAGGGGAAACTCCGTTAGGTAGATGAACTAAAATTTCGACTTCATTTGCAGTATTGTCTTCGATTTTTTTGATTTTAATCTTTCCTTTGTCATTAGCTTTTAAAATAGACTCAATCAATGAGGATGTAGTAGTTGAAAAAGGGATTTGAGAAATAACTAACGTATTTTTGTTGAGCTGACTTATTTTAGCCCTAACTTTTATCCTTCCACCTCTTAATCCATCATTATAATTTGAAATATCCATAATTCCACTTGTTGGAAAATCTGGATACAAAACGAATTTTTTATTTTTTAAACACTTAATTGAGGCGTCAATTAATTCAACAAAATTATGAGGAAGAATTTTTGTTGATAAACCAACAGCAATCCCCTCACCTCCTTGAGCAAGAAGTAAAGGAAATTTAACAGGAAGATTAACAGGTTCTTTTCTTCTACCATCGTAAGACAATTGCCATTTTGTAACTTTTGGACTGAACAATACTTCGCTAGCAAATTTTGAAAGCCGCGCCTCAATATACCTTGATGCCGCTGCACGGTCACCAGTAAGAATATTTCCCCAATTCCCTTGTGTTTCAATCAGAAGATTTTTTTGACCAATTTGAACCATTGCATCAGAAATGCTTGCATCTCCATGAGGGTGATATTGCATAGTGTGTCCAACGATGTTTGCGACTTTGTTAAATCTTCCATCATCTAAATCTTTCATTGAATGTAAAATCCTTCTTTGCACTGGTTTAAAACCATCTTCAATTGAAGGAACGGCTCTTTCTAAAATTACATACGATGCATAATCCAAAAACCAATCCTTATACATTCCAGATACTCTGATTAAAGAATCATCTGTTGAATCAAGATTATTTAACTCTAGATTTTGATTTTCCTCTTCCATTTTTTAATCAACTGTATCTAATTCAACTTTTAAATTATTTATGATAAATTCTTGTCTTTTAGGAGTGTTTTTACCCATATAAAATGATAAAAGATCCTCGATACTGAAGTTGTCGTCAAGCATAACTGGATCAAGTCTAATTTCATCACCAATAAAATATTTAAATTCATCAGGTGAAATCTCACCTAGTCCTTTAAATCTTGTAATTTCAGACTTAACACCTAGTTTATCAATTGCCTCAGACTTTTCTTTTTCAGAATAACAATAAATTGTTTCTTTTTTATTTCTAACTCTAAACAACGGGGTTTGCAATATGTACAAATGACCTTCCTTGATTAGTTCAGGGAAAAACTGTAGAAAAAAAGTAATTAACAAAAGTCTTATATGCATTCCATCAACATCGGCATCAGTAGCAATAACAATGTTGTTATATCTTAAATATTCAATACTATCTTCAATGTTTAATGCAGCTTGAAGTAAATTAAATTCTTCATTCTCATAAACAATTTTTTTTGTCATAGAATATGAATTCAAAGGCTTACCTCTCAAACTAAAAACGGCCTGAGTATTGACATTTCTAGATTTAGTTATCGAACCACTAGCAGAATCACCCTCGGTTATAAATAAAGTAGAATCCAATCTGTTATCTTTATTCATATCGTTTAAATGCACTCTACAATCTCTTAGTTTTTTATTGTGAAGACTTGATTTTTTTGCTCTATCTCTTGCCAATTTTCTAATTCCCGAAAGTTCTTTCCTTTCTTTTTCAGCTTGAACTATCTTTTTTTGTATTGACTCTGCTACCTGAGGATTTTTGTGAAGAAAATTATCTAAATTCTTACCAACAAAATCATTAATGTAAGCTCTTACTGTTCCAAGACCCCCACCCATTTCAGTAGAACCAAGTTTTGTTTTTGTTTGCGATTCGAAAACTGGTTCCATTACCTTGATACTTATTGCAGAAATAATAGATTTTCTTATGTCACTTGCATCATAAGATTTTCCAAAAAACTCTCGAATGGTTTTAACAATAGATTCTCTAAAAGCAGATTGATGAGTTCCTCCTTGAGTTGTGTGCTGTCCGTTAACAAAGGAAAAATATTCTTCACTATACTGGACTTTACTATGAGTTAGAGCTATTTCAATATCATTTCCTTTTAAATGAATGATCGGATACAATAGTTTATCTAATTCGTTATTATCTTCTAATAAATCCTTTAGTCCATTTTCTGATTTAAATTTTTCACCATTAAAAACTATTGATAAACCAGGATTTAAATAAACATAATATTTGAGCATTTTAGAGACATACTCGTTTCTATATTTATAATTTTTAAAAATTGAGGTATCAGGAACAAACGAGACTTTAGTACCTTTTCTTTTAGTTGAATTTTCAATTTCGCTTTCTTCTACTAAATTACCTTGTTCAAAAATTACTGATTTTGACTTACCATCTCTTACAGATTGAACCTTGAAATTTATAGATAGGGCATTTACAGCTTTAGTTCCTACTCCATTTAAACCTACAGATTTTTTGAAAGCTCTAGTGTCATACTTACCTCCAGTATTCATTTTAGAAACAACATCTACAACTTTTCCAAGAGGAATACCTCTTCCATAATCCCTTACAGAAACACCATTTGAGTTAATCGAAATTTCTATTGTTTTTCCTGCTCCCATGACAAATTCATCGATTGAATTATCAAGAACTTCTTTTAATAAAATGTAAATTCCATCGTCAGGAGATGATCCATTACCTAATTTACCAATATACATTCCAGGTCGCATACGAATATGCTCTTTCCAGTCTAGGGATTTAATATTTTCTTCTGTATAATTTGATGAATTCGACATAAACGTGAAAAAAGCTAATATAGCTCTTCGGAAAAAAATAAAAAATAATGGATTAATAAATTAATTAACAAACAGATAAAGAAACTTGTTGAAATCTTTTAAACATTAAATCTAAAGTGCATAACATCTCCATCATCAACAACGTAGTCCTTCCCTTCAATTTTGAGCTTACCAGCTTCTTTAACTTTTGATTCAGTTTTATATTCAAAAAAATCATTGATTGAAATTACTTCAGCTCTAATGAAACCTTTTTCAAAATCGGAATGTATGACACCTGCAGCTTGAGGAGCTGTCATTCCTTTGTTAATTGTCCACGCTCTTACTTCTTTTTTACCAGCTGTAAAATAAGTTTGCAGATTCAATAATTCGTAAGCTTTCTTAATAAGTTTGGATGATCCTGGTTCGTCCAACCCGATATCATTTAAAAAAGCTTTTCTATCATCATAATTATCCAACTCATTAATGTCAGCCTCAGTTGCAACCGCAAGAACTAAAAGGTCAGAATTTTCATTTTTTATAGCTTCTTTGACTTGATTTACATAATTATTTCCAGAAACTGCTGACGTTTCATCGACATTACAAACATATAAAACAGGTTTGTTAGTAATTAGATCCAAAGTTTTTACAAATTCTTTTTCCTTTTCAGTAAAATCAATTCCTCTTACTGGACTAAAGGATTGTAAATGATTTATTAATTTTTCAATAATTTCTCCATTAAAAACAGCCTCTTTATTTCCAATTTTTATTAATCTAGATATCTTATCTTTTCTTTTTTCTAAAGTTTCAAGGTCTTTTAATTGTAATTCTAAATCAATTATCTCTTTGTCTCTTACGGGATTAATTGAGTTTTCGACATGAACAATGTTATCATTATCAAAGCATCTTAAAACATGAATTATAGCATCAGTTTCTCTAATATTGGCTAAAAATTGATTCCCTAAACCCTCACCCTTGCTTGCTCCTTTAACGAGTCCAGCAATATCAACAATCTCTACATTTGCTGGAATTACTTTTTCTGGAGACACAAGGTTTTCTAATGTATTCAACCTTTCATCTGGAACATTGATTATACCAACATTAGGTTCAATTGTACAAAAAGGAAAATTTGCACTCTGGGCTTTTGTGTTAGACAAACAATTAAACAAAGTTGATTTTCCTACATTTGGAAGTCCTACTATTCCTGCTTTCATATTTTTAATCCTCTGGATGCATAAATTTTTGCTTGGATAATAAAACTTGTTCAGATTCGACGTGATTATCGTCAGGCACACAACAATCTACAGGACAAACTGCAGCACATTGAGGTTCTTCATGAAAACCTTTACATTCAGTACACTTATCTGGTGAAATAAAATAAAATTCATCAGAAATTGGCTCTTGATCAACATCAGCGTTAACATTTTTACCATTTGGAAGAACCAAATCTCCACTTAAACTAGTTCCATCAGAATACTTCCATTCGTATGCAGCTTCGTATATGGCTGTGTTAGGACATTCAGGTTCGCATGCCCCGCAATTGATACATTCATCAGTTATTTTTATAGCCATTGTAAAGTTTTGAATCTTTAATTAGATTTGCGCAAAAATAGTACCAATTAAAATCACACACAAGTTTGGATTCTAATTTAGACAAAAGACTCAAAGCATTTTCAGATTTAGGAAAATTATTTTCAGAAAACGTTAATAAAATTAACAACAAAGAATTTCCTGAATGGAACTTAGCTTTAAATCAAGCATTACTAAAAGCAAAACAATTGAACTCTTGGTTTACAGATTATAATTTAAATCTAACTTTAAAAAACTGGTCTGTTAACTTAACTTATAAGAAATTATGCGATTGGATTTCTGATTATAATATTGAGAACAATAATTCAAAAACTGTAGCAATTATTATGGCAGGAAATATACCCATGGTAGGTTTTCATGATTTATTGTGTTCATTGGTGCTAAACTTAAAATGCAAGATTAAATTATCATCTGATGACAAATTTCTAATTCCACTAATTATTAGATTTTTAGAGTCGAGAAACAAAAATTTTAAAGATAGAGTAGTATTTGAAGATAATCAATTAAAGAACTTTGATGCTGTTATTGCAACTGGAAGCAATAATTCTTTTAAGTATTTTGATTACTATTTTAGTAAATACCCAAATCTTTTAAGGAAAACAAGACATTCTATCGCTGTTTTAAATGGAGAAGAAACGGATACTGATCTTATTAGCTTATCTCATGATATTTTTGATTATTTCGGGCTAGGATGTAGAAGTGTTTCAAAAGTATTTTTACCTAAAGGTTATGACTTAGACTTATTATTCAATGCTTTCTATAAACACAAAGATGTTATAAATCACAATACTTATGTAAATAATTATGATTACAATAAAGCAGTTTTTTTAATGAGTAATGAAAAATTTACAGAAAATGGATTTATTATTTTAAAAGAAGAAAAAAAACTTGGCTCACCAATTGGATGTCTTTATTATGAATATTATGAAGAAATTAAAGACATTGAAAAAATGATTAACAATAATAAAGATAATCTACAATGTGTTTTGAGTAATAATAAAGATATTGGAACGATCCCCTTTGGTTTAAGTCAATGCCCAACTTTGAAAGATTATGCTGACAATGTAGACACTCTAAATTTTTTGTTGAAAATATGATGATATCTTATTATAGGTATTGTTTTTGATAAACTGTAAATGATTAATTTCACCATTTTAAAATTTTATGAAAAAACACAACTTTAGTGCAGGACCGAGTATATTGCCCAAATCTGTAATAGAACAATCTGCAAAAGGAGTTCTTAACATTAATAATTCAAACTTATCACTTATTGAAATTTCTCATAGAAGTAAGGATTTTGTTGAAATAATGAACAATGCTACAACCCTAGCACTAGATTTATTAAATCTTCAAAATAAAGGATACAAGGCTCTTTTTTTACAAGGTGGAGCTAGCATGCAGTTCCTTATGACTGCATATAACTTATTAGAAAATAAAGCAGGATACATCAACACTGGCGCTTGGTCTACAAAAGCCATGAAAGAAGCAAAAAATTTTGGAGAAGTAATTGAAATTGCTTCATCTAAAGATGCAAACTTTAATTACATACCTAAAGATTATAAATTAGTTGAAGATCTAGATTATTTACACATAACCAGTAACAATACTATTTATGGAACCCAGTATCATAAATTACCTGAAACAAAATCAGATTTGATTTGTGATATGTCATCTGATATTTTTTCTAGATTTCTTGATTTTTCTAAATTTTCTTTAATATACGCTGGGGCACAAAAAAATATGGGTCCTGCCGGAACAACCTTAGTTGTTGTAAAAGAAGATATCCTTGGAAAAGTTTCAAGAACAATCCCATCGATGTTGAAATACAAGGTTCATATTGATAAAGAAAGCATGTTCAATACCCCGCCAGTCTTTGCTGTTTATACATCAATGTTAACTTTAGAATGGTTAAAAAATAATGGCGGTATTAAATCCATTGAAGATAAAAACATTAAAAAAGCTGAGCTTCTTTATGACGAAATTGATTCAAATGAACTTTTTGTTGGTTTTGCAAACAAAGAAGATAGAAGTTTTATGAACGTAACTTTTAACCTTAAGGACGAAAATCATAAAGAACAGTTCGATAAATTATGTTTAGAAGCTAATATTAATGGAGTTAATGGACACAGATCTGTTGGAGGATATAGAGCCTCAATTTACAATGCTTTAGACATTAGTTCAGTCAAAGTATTAATTGAAGTAATGAACGAACTTAAAAGAAAAATATAGATGATTAATATTTTAGCCAACGATGGCATTTCAAATTCTGGTGTTGAAGCTCTTCAAAAATCAGGTTTCAACATAATAACTACAAATGTAGCTCAAGAACAGTTGGAAAGTTATATAAATAAAGAAAATATAAGCGTTATTCTAGTCAGAAGTGCTACAACAGTTAGAAAAGAGTTAATTGACAAATGTCCAGGTTTAAAAATAATTGGACGAGGTGGAGTTGGAATGGACAATATCGACGTTGATTATGCTAGGTCTAAAAATATTCATGTAATTAATACTCCTGCTGCTTCGTCAGGATCAGTCGCTGAATTAGTTTTTGCTCATTTATATAGTGGAGTTAGATTTTTGCACGAATCAAACAGAGCAATGCCACTTGAAGGAGACTCAAATTTTAAAAAACTTAAAAAATCTTATGCTAAAGGAGTTGAATTAAGAGGAAAAACTATTGGAATTATAGGTTTTGGAAGAATAGGTCGTGAAACTGCTAAAATCGCTCTTGGAGTTGGTATGAATGTCTTAGCTTACGATAAATTTTTAGAAAGTGCTGATATTAAATTAGAATTCATGGGGAATAAATCCATTGATTTTAATATTAAAATATCAAAATTTGAAGATCTTCTACAAAAATCTGATTTTATAAGTCTTCATGTTCCTGCTCAAAAAGATTATGTAATAGATAAAAATGAGCTTAGCAAAATGAAAGATGGAGTTGGAATTATAAACGCTGCTAGAGGAGGTGTAATAAATGAGATTGAACTTGTATCTGCTCTCGAATCTGGGAAAGTATCTTTTGCAGGTCTTGACACTTTTGAAAACGAACCAAAGCCTGAAATTCAGTTATTAATGAACTCTAAACTTTCTTTAACTCCTCACATTGGAGCTGCTACTAATGAAGCTCAAGACAGAATAGGTTTAGAGTTAGCTGAACAAATTTCGAATCTTTTAAAGTAAATGATTGAAAGAATTAAAAAAAAATGGGAAATTGAAAACAACTTTCAATTCATTATAATTTTAGTTGTTTTTGCAGTTACTGGTTCTGTATCAGCTAAGGTTTCCGGTCCAATTGCTGAATTTTTTGAGTTAGACAGTTTACACGTTATTTTATACTGGCCTTTACGACTATTAATTGTTTTTCCTGTTTATCAAATATTACTTGTTTGGTTTGGTTTTGTTTTTGGTATAATAGTAAGTATTATAACCTTTCAAAAAGATAAGTTTGTTTTTAACTTTTTCTTTAAGATGTCTATTCTATTCTCGAAAAAATTATTCAAGTTCCTTTCCTTTGGAATTTTATTTAAAGACTAATTTTTTTTCAAAAATGAATTATTTGAATTCAAAAGTTTTTTAATTTTTGGGCCAATAACGACAGAACAATAAGGAACATTTTTATTAAGATTGTAATAATTATGATGATAATCCTCTGCTAAGTAAAATTGAGACTCCTCCTCTATTGTTGTTACTACTCTATTATTTAAAGATTTATTCAACTCCAAAACATACTTTTTTATGATTTCAATTTCTTTATCGTCATTAGTAAACACGGATGACCTATACTGTGTTCCTATATCATTCCCCTGTCTATTTAATGTTGTTGGGTCATGAGTTGAAAAAAAAACAGAAAGTAACTCTTTGAATGAAATTATTGAAGAATCATACTCAATTTTTATAACCTCAGCATGTCCAGTATTTCCTTCACATACTTTTTTATATGAGGGGTTTTTAACATGACCACCCATATATCCAGGAAAGATAGAAACAACACCATTTATGTTTTTAAATATAGCTTCAGTACACCAAAAACAACCACCACCAAAATAACAAGTCTTTTCCATATTAATCTATAAACTATTTAAATAAAATTAGTTTAAATTTGTTTTGCATTTAAAAAATTAAATGAAAAAAAATATCCTACTATTTTTCATCTTATCTATAACCTTAAGTTATTCACAAAACAGAAAAGAAATAGAAATTACTAGATTTAACTCACCTCCTGTTATTGATGGTGTTCTGGATGAGTCTCAATGGAAAAACTTAATTCCTGCTACTGACTTTGAGAGATGGATGCCTAATAATGGACAAAGCGAAAGATTAGGATATGAAACGTTCATTTATTTGGGATACGATAATAGTGGAATTTATGTTGCTGGACAATTCAATGACCCTAATCCATCACTAATTCCCGTTGGATTTAGTCAAAGAGACAATATATGGGAAGTTAATGCAGATTCTTTTTGGTTAAGTATAAATACAAATGATGACAATTTAAATGATCAAGGGTTTCAAATAACTAGTGCTGGTACTTTAGGAGATACATATACTTCAGGTGAATTCTCCCCTGATGATTGGAACTTTGATACTGTTTTTGAAGGAAAAGTATCAATAAATGAAAAAGGATGGAGTATGGAAATGAAAATTCCATATAGCGCACTTAGATTCCCAACAACAGACATTCAATCATGGGGTATTCAATTTTCAAGAAGAATTATTGAATTTGGTGAATTTTATACATGGAATTTTATTGATACTAAAACATCGACATTTAGAGAATCTTTAGGTTTGTTAAAGGGTTTAAAAAATATTACGCCTCCCACCCGATTATTTTTCTATCCATATTTACAATCATCTGTTGACTTAAAAAAAAATAGTAAGCCATTAAATGGATATTCTGCTGGGATGGATATTAAATATGGAATTTCTAACAATTTTACATTGGATGCAACATTAATTCCTGACTTTGGGCAAGTAGCATTTGATAACAAAGAATTAAACTTAAGTCCTTTTGAACAAAAGTTTGATGAAAATAGAGCATTTTTTACAGAGGGTGCTCAATTATTTCAAAAAGCAGACAGTCAGGGTTATATGAGTGGAAATTTTTTCTACAGTAGAAGAATTGGAGAAGATATTTCAGTTGACTTTGATGAATTAGTTCAAGACAATCAAGAGTTAGTAAACTACGATACCAAAGCAAATCTTATTAATTCTGTAAAATTAACTGGAACAACAAATTCGGGACTTAGTATTGGAATTATCAATTCAATCACTGAAAAGGCATATGCACAACTCAAAGATGTTAAAACAAATGAAATCATAAATAAAATAATAGCTCCTATTACAAACTATAATGTTATTTCTCTTAGTCAAACAGCGCTAAACCAATACTCAACGTTTTCTTTTTTAAATTCTAATGTTAACAGAGGTGGTGATTTTTACAATTCAAACAATAGCGCATTTATTGCAAATCTTTATGACAACAAAAGAAAATTTAATTTTAATGCCAGTATTTTTCAAAGCATTTCTGAAACTTTTTCAAAGACTAAAGGTTTTAGAGGTGGTTTAAGCATTGAAGATTTAACAGGGAGTTTTCGATTTAATTTAGGATGGAATGGTGTTGATGCAAATTATTATCAAAACGATCTTGGTTTTTATAATTTAAGAAACGATCAAAGGTTTTGGGCTAGAATACAGTTTTTAACTTTTGAACCAACAAAATCTTATGAGAAAATTGATGCTTATTTATGGTTAAGTGAAAGAAGTAGATTTTATCCTAAAACACTAAAGTCTCAAGGCGGAAGAATTGGTTTTACTTTAACTTCTTTAAAACTTGAGGAACTCAAAGCAAGTTTTGATTACACATCAAAATACAAAGACTTTGAGGAGACAAGAAAAGATGATGTTTTTATTTATCAACCTGCTGTTTACGAATTAGAATTTAGTTATAAATCTGATACAAGAAAAAAAATTGCTTATGGATCTGGAATTGAATATTCATATGGTGTTAATGAAGAGTTTAATGAGGATTATAACATGACTGAAATAGAGTTTTATTCTAGATTTAGATTCTCTGACAAATTCCAAATGGAACTTGCTGCTCAGATAGGTCAAAGTAATGATGAAATTGGATATGTTTACAATGAAAATGATGATATTTATTTTGGCAACAGAGAAGTGAAGTATACTGAAAATAATTTATCGCTAAATTATAATTTTGATTCGTATAGATCACTATCGGTAATATTCAGACAGTTTTGGAGTACAGCTAATTACAAAAACAATTTTTTTCTTTTAAAAAATGATGGTCTTAGAAAATTATCAGAAAAAAATCTTAAAGATTACAACCCGAATACAAACTTTAATCTTTGGAATTTTGATTTAAGTTATGATTGGGAATTTGCTCCTGGAAGTAAAATTACATTTCTTTACAGAAATAATATTTTTAATGAAAATAATTTATCTGGAATTTCTTATTACAAAAGCACAAAAGATCTTTTCCAAAATCCAATTAATCACCAATTATCATTAAGAATCAATTATTTTATTGATTACAACCTATTTAAAAAGAAAAAGGTATAAATGATTTATGTAAAAAACATATCAAAGACTTTCAATAACAAAAAGGTTATTAATGAAATTAATATTGAAATTAACAGAGGTGAAATAGTGTCGATTATAGGCCCCTCAGGAGCAGGAAAAACAACTTTATTAAATATAATAAGTACTCTTGAAATTCCTGATCCTGAAAACAATTCGGAAATTTTAATTGACAACACCAATGTATTAAGTTTAAATGATTCTGAATTATCGAAATTCAGGAATACTCAAATAGGTTTTATTTTTCAATTTCATGAACTTCTTCCTGAATTTACAGCCATTGAAAATGTAATTATACCAGCTTTAATCAAAGGAGAAAATAAAAAAGATTCCATAACTAAAGCCAAAGAAATTTTAAATTCTCTAAAACTTTCTAATGTAATCAATCAGTATCCTTCTGAGCTTTCAGGAGGCGAACAACAAAGAGTTTCAGTAGCAAGAGCACTTATAAACAACCCAAAAGTTATTTTTGCAGATGAACCTACTGGAAATTTAGATAATAAAACATCTGACCTTTTACATAAGCTTTTTCTTGATTTGAGAGACAAACACAACATAACTTTTGTCATAGTTACTCACAATAAAGAATTGTCAAATTTGGCTGACCGAAAACTTAATTTAGTCAATGGGAAATGGGCTTAGTTTTTCAGAACTCAAAGAATTTCTTGAGGAAAAATATGTCAAATACAATGCTTTAGGTTTTATTGATTCTGATCCAATTCAGGTCCCTCATATGTTTAATAAAAAGGAAGATATTGAAATATGTTCTTTTTTAACTTCCACTATTGCTTGGGGACAAAGAAAAACTATTATAAAAAACTCATTCAAAATGATGGAGTTAATGGACAACACTCCATTTGACTTTATTATGAACTCAAGCGAAAAAGAAACAAATAATTTATCAATTAAACATAGAACTTTTAATGAAATTGATTTTAGATATTTCATTAAAAGGTTAAATTATATTTATTCAGAACACGGGTCAATTGAAAATATTTTTAAAAAATTTTTATTGGATAACAGAATGCACAATTCAATTCATAATTTTAAAAGAATTTTTTTTGAAGATATTCATCCTAAAAGAACCACAAAACATGTTAGCGACCCATACAATGGTTCAGCATGCAAAAGACTAAATATGTTTCTTCGTTGGATGGTAAGAAAAGATAATAATGGAGTTGATTTTGGAATTTGGAAAAAGATAAGTTCATCAGATTTATCATGTCCTCTTGATGTTCATAGCGGAAGAGTTGCAAGAAAACTTGGATTACTTAAAAGATCTCAAAACGATCATAAAGCTGTTATTGAACTGGATAATTCATTGAGAAAATTAGATAAAACAGACCCAGTGAAGTACGATTTCTCTCTCTTTGGATTAGGTGTTTTTGAGGGATTTTGATTAATAAATTCTTATTAATTCAAATCAATTCCTATATTTGCCTCGCATTTTAAACAAAAATGCATCATTAAGTAACTTGATTGCATGTCTATAATTCTTAAATCTGCAAAAGTTATAAATGCCGAAAGTAAGTACAACGGTACTCAACAAGATATTTTAATTTCCGAAGGAAAAATTGTTAAAATCGCCAAGTCAATATCTGACAAAAATGCACGTATAATTGATATCAAAGATTTACATGTTTCAAACGGTTGGTTTGATAGTAGTGTTTCATTTGGTGAGCCAGGATTTGAAGAAAGAGAAACTATTGAAAATGGGGGCATTGTTGCATCAAAAAGTGGATTTACAGATGTGGTTTTAAATTCTAATACAAATCCAGTAATTGATTCTCAAGCTGGCATTTCATTTGTTAAATCGAAGAATTCATCTTGTAATATTCATCCATTAGGAGCATTAACGATCTCCAGTGAATCGAAGGAAATGGCAGAACTTTTTGACATGAAAAATGCTGGAGCTGTTGGGTTTTATGATTATAAAAAACCAATTATTAATTCAAATCTTCTAAAGATTTCACTTCAATATTCTCAAGCTTTCAATTCTTTAATAATGTCTTTCCCATTAGATAAATCTATAGCTAAAAATGGCATCATAAATGAAGGAGAAATAAGCGTTAATTACGGAATTAAAGGGATACCTAATTTCTCTGAAGAAATACAAATCAACAGAGATTTACACATCCTAGAATATACTGGTGGTAATCTTCATATACCGACAATTTCAACTAAGAAATCATTGGATCTGATAAAAAAAGCCAAAGAAAAAGGATTAAATGTAACATGTAGTGTAGCTATTCATAATTTAACCTTTAACGAAGCTAAACTTAAAGATTTTGATACTCGATTTAAAGTCCTTCCACCACTTAGAACAGAGAAGGATAGATTGGCTTTAGTAAAAGGAGTCAAAGATGGAGTTATTGATCTTGTAACTAGTGATCACTGCCCTATTGATGTAGAAAATAAAAAAACTGATATTGACAATGCTGAATATGGCACTATTGGTCTAGAATCATTTTTTGGTTCTTTACTGAACTTATTTACTCTTGAGGAAACTATAAAAATCTTAACAAGAGGAAGAAAATTGTTTAACATCGAAAATTTCGATTTTAAAGAAGGTTCGGAAGCTCGCTTATCACTTTTTAAAATTTCAAAGGAATTTGAATTTTCAAAATCGCATATCAAATCTAAATCTAAAAATAGTGCATTTTTGGGAACTAAAATGAAAGGTTACCCCTTAGGTATAGTCAATTCAAATAATATCATAATTAATGAGTAATCTTCCTTTTTTTCATTTAGTCAGAAAATCTAACTTGAAAAATGAAAAATCTCCTCTTCTACTCATGATTCACGGATATGGCAGTAATGAGCAAGATTTATTTTCATTTTCAAGAGCAATCCCTGAAAATTTTACAATTGTTTCTTTAAGAGGTGATATTGAAATTCAATACAATGGGTATGCTTGGTACAATATTTCTATAGATTACAATGGTAATAAAAGTTATGATATAGAAAAAGCTAAGAAATCAAGAGATAATATTTTAAAATCTTTAGAAATTTGTAAAGATATTTATGAAATCGATCCTAATAACATCACGTTGATGGGGTTTAGTCAAGGGGCTATGCTTGTAAACGCTGTGGCATTAACATATCCTGAGAAAATAAAAAATATTATTTCACTAAGTGGAGCATTTGATCCAAGTATTATAAATCTGTCAAACTCAAAGTATTTAAAAAAATTATCATTTTATATATCTCATGGATTAAACGACGAAATATTACCTTTTGATCTTTCAAAAAAAAGTTTAAAAATTCTTGACGATAATAGTTTAAATTACATTTTTGAAGAATATCCAATTGGACATGGAGTATCTCCTGAAAATTTTAAATCAATGCTAAACTGGTTAATTGAAAAAACTAACTAATATTTAATGTTAAACCGTCGTAGGAAAGAAAAACATTTTCTGGTAAAGTTTTGGAGACTTCTTCATGAAAACCTAACAAATGACTAATGTGAGTTAAATAAGTTTTTTTAGGTTTAATTATACTTATTAAATCCAGAGCTTCTTTCAAATTCAAATGTGAAAAATGCTCTTTGATTCTTATGCAATTTAATACTAGAACATCTAAATTATTTAGTTTATCAAGTTCCCTTCTATTTATAGTTTTTAAATCAGTTAAATAAGCAAAATCATTTATTCTATATCCGTAAACTTGAAGTTTAGCATGTAAATAATTTATAGGAATAACTTGGGTCCCAGAGATAACTATTGGCTTATCAGGCTCAATTAAATTAGTTTTGATTGAGGGAGAACCTGGATATTTATCATCTTCTTTAAATATATAACTAAATCTAGATGAAAGATTGTTTATCACTCTTTGGTGAGCATAAATAGGAATTTCACCATCTCTAAAACAAAAAGGCCTGATATCATCTAACCCCGCAGTGTGATCAGAATGTTCATGAGTAAAAAAAATAGCATCAATTTTCTTACAATTTGAATTGATCATTTGTTGTCTAAAATCAGGACCACAGTCAATAATAAAAGTTTTCTTTTCAATATCAATTCTAATTGAAGATCTAAGTCTTTTATCCCTAGAATCTTTGCTCAAACAGACTGGATGATTACTTCCAATAAAAGGAATCCCTGTTGATGTTCCAGTACCTAAAAATGTAACTGTCAATTTTTTTTATTTAAATATATATTATTCGTTGATAAACTGCTAACTTAGCATATATATTTAAATAAATATGTCAATTTCTTTAAAGGGAGATAAACCGTTTGAAAACATTCCCTCAATTAAAGCAAAAGCTTTAAGAATAAATCTCAATGAACATATTTACGGAACTTTTGCTGAAATTGGTGCAGGACAAGAAGTAGCCAGACATTTTTTTAGATCTGGTGGTGCTTCGGGTACTATTGCTAAAACAATGAGTGCTTACGATAAAGAATTCAGTGATGCTATATACGGAGAGGAAGATGATAACCGATACGTTTCAGAATCGAGGTTAAAAAAAATGCTAACACATGAGATCAATCTACTTGAATCTCGAATGGATAGATCGAAGCATCCAGAAAAAATGTTTTTTACATATGCTAATACTGTTGCAACTATTGATTTTGCCAAAAAATACAGAGGACACGGATGGATGGGTTTAAAATTTCAAACTGATGCAACTCAAAATTATAGTGAAATACTTATTCACGTTAGATTTAATTTATTTGATGCCAAAGCTCAACAAGAAGCATTAGGTTTGATGGGGTTAAATCTTATATATGGTGCTTATTATAAAAACGATCAACCAAAAAAACTTTTAAAGTATCTGTATGATCATATAGATCCTAGTGCAATAGAGATTGATACTGTTAATTTTTCAGGCCCATTATTTAAGAACGTTGATAACAGATTGATGAGTTTAGAACTTGTCAAAAACGGAATGACTGAAGCAGTTATGTTTGGGCCAGATGGGAATAACATTCTTCCAGCCAGAGTATTATATAAGAAGAATATTTTAGCAATTAGGGGGAGTTTTAGACCGGTAACCAAGGTAAATGAAGACATGTTTGATAAATCAATAGAAATTATGTCTCACGAGGAAGATTATGATGAGGATCAGCATTTAACTTTATTTGAAATTACTTTATCAAATTTAAAATCTTCAAATGGGGATGTTAATGAAGAAGATTTTTTACATAGAGCTACCTTATTATGTTCTTTGGGTCTCACAGTGATGATTACTAATTTTAAGGAATATTATAAACTAGCTGAATACTTTTCTAATTACACACAAGAAAAAATTGTACTTACAATGGGTGTTAATAATTTGATTGAAATTTTTAATGAAAAATATTACGATCACTTAAGCGGTGGTATTTTGGAAGCATTTGGGAAGCTCTTTTATAAAAATTTAAGAATATTTCTTTATCCTATGAAAAATGACAAATCTGGAGAGATAATTAATAGTAACAATCTTCATGTTGAACCTAGAATGAAAAACCTTTACAAATTCTTTAAGTTTAACAACAAGGTTATTGACATTTTTGGATTTGATAAAACCCTTCTAGATATATACTCTATTAAAGTGTTGGAAATGATTAAAAATAAAGAAGAAGGATGGGAAGAAATGCTTCCAAAAAAGGTAACATCATTAATAAAAGAAAAAAAGCTTTTTGGATTTAACTAAGCGTCAAGAATCTGAGAAGTGTGATCTTTAGTTTTCACTTTATCAATTACTTTAGTAATAATAGCTTTTTCATCAAAAACAAATGTAGTTCTAAGAATACCCTCATATTCTTTTCCCATAAATTTTTTGAATCCCCAAACTCCAAAACTATCAATTAAGACTTTTTCAGTATCTGCTAAAAGAGGATAAGGAAAGCCAAACTTATTTGAAAATGAAGCTTGATTTTTGACTTTATCTGCACTAACCCCAAAGATAGTATATCCTTCTTTAGTTAATCTATCGTAATTTTCCGAAAGATTACACGCTTGAGCTGTACATCCAGGGGTGTTTGCTCTGGGATAAAAGAACAAAACAACTTTTTTACCTTTAAAATCATCCTGTGTTACGTTATTACCTTTGTCGTCTAGACACGAAAAATCAGGTAACTTGTCTCCTACTTTTAACATATTTGTTTTTTTAATTTTTCTAAATTTACTTAATAATTATGAATAAATTAGAAAAAATAAATTATATAATTGACACTCTTGAATTACTTTTTCCAGAGGTCCCAATTCCTTTGGATCACAAAGACCCTTACACATTATTGATTGCTGTATTACTTTCAGCTCAAAGTACTGACATAGGAGTAAACAAGGTAACCCCTAAATTATTTTTAAAAGCAGATAACCCTTACGATATGGTTAAATTATCTGTAGACGAAATTAGAGAAATCATAAAGCCCGTTGGACTATCACCTATGAAATCTAAAGGTATTTATGGATTGTCTAAAATACTGATTGACAAGCACAATGGAATTGTTCCAAAAAATTTTGAAGATTTAGAAGCATTACCTGCTGTAGGTCATAAAACCGCCAGTGTTGTTTTAGCACAAGCATTTAACATACCTACCTTCCCAGTTGATACCCATATACATAGATTAATGTACAGATGGGGAATGTCTAATGGAAAAAATGTCAAAACAACTGAAAAAGATGCTAAAAGACTTTTTCCTAAAAAACTTTGGAATAAACTACACCTACAAATAATTTGGTATGGAAGAAAATTCTCTCCAGCAAGAGCATGGAATATTAACAACGACCCGATTACTAAAAAAATTGGAAGAAAATCAATAATAAATAAAATGATTTAAAGTTTATATTTACAGATTAATTTAAAATTTGAAAAATCATAAACTTGAATCTAATTTTATAAAATTAAGAGGTGCTAAAATGCACAATCTTAAGGACATAGATTTAGATATCCCTAAAAATAAACTGATTGTTATAACTGGACTTTCTGGTTCTGGTAAATCAAGTTTAGCTTTCGATACACTTTATGCAGAAGGTCAAAGAAGGTACATTGAAAGTCTTTCCTCCTACGCAAGACAATTTCTTGGAAAACTTAATAAACCTAAAGTTGATAGTATAATCGGAATTTCTCCAGCAATAGCAATTGAACAAAAAGTAAATAATTCTAACCCAAGATCAACAGTTGGAACAACTTCTGAGATATACGACTATTTAAAACTACTTTACGCTAGAATAGGCAAAACCTATTCTCCTATTTCTAATCAAGAAGTAAAAAAAGATTCAATAAATTCTGTTATTGAAGTCATTAAATCTTTCAATATTAACGATAAGTTTTTAATACTGTCACCAAAAAAATTAAATCAAATTTCAGATGGTAAGCAAGTTTTAAGCACAATAAAAGATCAAGGGTTTGCTAGAATAAAAATTGGAAATGAAATAAAAAAGTTAAATGAATTAAAAGAAATTTATAAAAAAGACTTCTTCTTAGTAATTGACAGATCTGTTTTTAAGAACAATTCTGATTATTTAAACAGAATTAGTGACTCAATTGATTTAGGATTTTTTGAAGGAAAAGGTAATCTTACAATAGAAAATTTAAATTCTAACAGATCATTTAATTTCAATAATAATTTCGAGTTAGATGGAATAAAATTTAAAGAACCGTCTCAACATCTATTCAGTTTCAACAATCCTCTTGGAGCCTGTTCTGAATGTGGTGGTTATGGAGATATAGTGGGAATAGATCCTGAATTAGTAATACCAAATACTGGATTATCAATTTATGAAAATGCTATTGCCCCGTGGAGAGGTGAGAAACTAAAAAAATATAAAAATGATCTCATTAAAAATGCCTCAAATTTTGATTTTCCAATACACAAACCATTTTATCAATTAACAAAAGATCAAAAAAAACTTGTTTGGACTGGAAACAAGTACTTTAAAGGAATTGATTATTTCTTTAAAAAAATCGAATCGAAAATTTACAAGATTCAAAACCGTGTAATGCTTTCTAGATACAGAGGTAAAACAACTTGCCATAATTGTGGAGGTAATAGATTAAAAGAGGAAGCATCTTTTGTAAAAATTAATAAAAAATCTATTACAGAACTAGTTCAAATGCCAATAAGTAAATTGTCTATTTTTTTTAAAAAATTAAAATTAAGTGATTACGAACTTAATTTAACAAATAGAATTTTAAAAGAAATTAATAGCAGGTTAAATTTTATTGAAAAAGTAGGGCTAGGTTATTTAACTTTAAATAGAAGATCAAGTACGCTTTCAGGAGGTGAATCTCAAAGAATTAATTTAGCTACTTCTTTAGGAAGCTCATTAGTTAATTCCCTTTATGTGTTAGATGAACCCAGCATTGGCCTTCATTCAAGAGACACTGAAAACCTAATAAAGGTCTTAAAGGAATTAAGAGACCTGGGCAATACTGTGATTGTTGTAGAGCATGATGAAGATATAATTAGATCAGCTGACCATATAATAGATATTGGACCTGAAGCAGGAAAAAATGGAGGATCTGTGGTGGCTGAAGGTAGTATTAAAAGTTTATTGAAATCCAAATCATTAACTTCTCAATATTTAATTGGAGAAAAAATTATAAGCATTCCTGTAAAAAAAAGAAACAGCTTAGGCAAAATTTTGGTAAAAGGTGCCAGAGAAAATAATTTAAACAATATTAATGTAGAATTTCCCTTAAATAATTTGACAGTAATAACTGGTGTTTCAGGAAGCGGAAAAACAACTCTAGTTAAAAAAATATTATATCCAGCTCTTTTAAAAGAAAAAGGGATATTTAAGTACAAACCTGGGCAATTCGATTCAATTAGTGGCGATATTTCTAAAATCGATGAAATAGAATTTATAGATCAAAAACCAATTGGAACATCATCGAGATCAAATCCAGTAACCTATCTAAAAATATATGATGATATAAGAAACTTATTTTCATCATTAAAAATTTCAAAAGCTAATGGACTTAAGCCTAAACATTTTTCTTTTAATGTTGATGGTGGTAGATGTGATAATTGTAAAGGAGAAGGAACAGTAAAAATAGAAATGCAATTCATGGCTGATGTTAATTTAGTTTGTGAAGCATGTAAGGGGAAAAGATTCAAAAAAGAAATTTTAAAAATAAAATTCAACAAAAAAAACATAGATGATGTTCTGAAAATGACTGTGAATGAAGCTATGGATTTTTTTGCTGAAAATGATGAAAATAAGATTTCTTTAAAATTAAAACCTCTTGTTGATGTAGGAATGGGATACGTACAGCTTGGTCAATCGTCTTCTACTTTATCTGGTGGGGAAGCACAAAGAATTAAATTAGCAACATTTTTACTTAAAGGAAATAAAGGAAAAAACTCTCTATTTATTTTTGATGAACCAACAACTGGATTACATTTTCATGACATCAAAAAGCTTTTAAAATCATTTAACTCACTCATAGAAAATGGACATTCAATAATTGTAGTAGAACATAATCTTGACCTTATAAAATGTGCAGATCATATAATTGATTTAGGTCCTAACGGAGGTGAAAATGGAGGTGAACTAGTTTACAGTGGAAAAATTGAGAAACTATACAAGAATAAAAAGTCTGCCCTTAATAAATATTTAAATAATAAAATTAACGTTTAATTGATTTTTAAACTTTTGGCTAATCCAAATAAGTAAATAAACATTAGATAAGTAAATATTATAATTAAAGATCTTACAATAATATCTGCTATTGGTAGAAAATCAAAATTCAAAAAACTGTTAAAAAAATAAATTAAAGCAATCAAAATCAAAACTTTAATAGAATTGAATTTATAAGGCTGAATTTTGGTTTTGTGATGTATATACAAAACCTTTAACAAAGTAAAACTTAATAGAACAATAAATGTTGATATGGCAGCTCCATTTATACCATATAAATCAATTAAATAGTCATTTAAAATATAAACTGAAATTGCCATTGCAAGAGAAAAAGGCAAAGTAATTTTATAAAACTTTGAAGTTGCTAAAATTGCGGGTCCACATCCAAAACTCATTTGAATCAATTTAGCAGATGATATAATTAATACAACTAATGAAGCCTCAGCATAATATTTGTTGTTTAAAATAAGATAAAAAGAATCAATATTTAAATTTATCAATAGAAAGAAAAGACCACATACAATAAGTAAACTTTCTGAACTTTTTGAATATAGCTTTTCTAATTCATTATTGTTATTATCATTTAAAGCTTTAGCGACTAAAGGATTTATTATTTGAAACATTGCTCTTCCAGGGACTTCAACAACAGTAGCTATAAAAACAGCCACAGCATAATAAGCTGTTTGACTGATGGCTTGTTTTTGAGGAATCATATATTTATCAATGTCTATAAGAAAGCTAGCAGCTGATCCTGCAAGTAAAATATAAATAGAATAAAGTAAAATTTCTTTATAATTAGTTGGAATGGTAAATTTAAACTTAGGTGCATACAGGTAAAGAGAATAAATAACCATTATTAATAGCCTTAGGTAATATAAACCTGTTAACCACCATATGAAATTTTCCTTACTAATTTGGCCTAGGGAAACCAAAACAAGCAATATAAAAACAGAGAGTCTTGGATAAATCTCCTTTAAAATATTTCCAAAAACTGACTTATATTGTACTCTTGCCCAAGAATAAAAAACTTCAAAATAAGAAGTTGCAAATGATACCAGAAATATTACCCACACATAAGATTTTATTATTGGATTTTTAACTGAAAGAAATTCTGCAACAAGGTCATGAAATTGTACAACTAAAAAAGAAACGGGTACAATAAAAAATAATGGCAAAAAAACTACACTTGATAAAAATTCATCTTTGTTTTTTTTCTCCTTAAATGAACTGAAAAACTTTATTATAGTATGCTGAGCTCCGAAAGACATTAATGGCTGCAATAGGTTTGATGTTGCTAATAAGAAAACAACAAGACCATAGTAGTCTTCTCGAAGGAATTCTGGATAAAAGTAAAGTGTATTTATTGCACCAATTAAAATTGCTATGCTAATAGTAAATATGTTCCATGATGTTTGTTTTAAAACAATTCCCATTAAGCTAGAGTGTTTTTAATAATTTTATCCAAATCTTTAGTCAAATTTGAAATTAAATATTTATCGTAATTTTTATTAATATTAGGTTTCTTATTATCCTTAAAATTATTGTACAATTCTAAAATATGATTTTTTAATTCATTTTCATTTGAAAAATCAAATACTTTTCCTGAACTAGTTTCTTTAATAATTTTATCGGTATCGCTGTTGTATGAAGAAAAAGCTACAATATTCTTTTTAAATGATAAATAATAATAAATTTTTCCTGGAATTACATTACCACCTCTCCTATCATTGATATCACATGCAATAAAACAAGTTGTATCAGAAATCAAATCAATTAAATCTTCTTGTTTAACATAATCAAAAAACTTTATATTTTCTTTAAGTAATTCTATATGTGGATTAGTTATGATTTCACTATCAAAGTTTCCAATAAGTTTTATTCTCAAGTCATTACTAAAAGACTTATTTATACTTGAAATTTCATACAATACTTTCCATAAATTTTTTGGGTTCTGAGAGGATTTCATCACTCCAGAATAAACTAAATTAAAATATTCACTTTTTTTTGTTTTAATATAATTTTTAAAACCATTATTAATTAAAAATGTATTTGTATTAATTTTTAAATATTCATCTCTTAGAGATGGAGATGTGACTAAAACAGAATCTGCAGCTTTTAAGGTTTTATTCTCCCATATCTTGTGTTTATTTTTTGTAAAGTTAGACATTGGCATTTTTCTAAATTGAAAGAAATCTGACCAAGGATCTCTATAATCTGAAATCCATTTACAATTAGTTTTTTTCTTTACATTATAACCAACAATATTTAAACTAAAAGGAGGTGATGTTGTAATAAAACAATCAATATTATTGTTTAGTATGTAAGAAGAAGCAAATGCGGAAACTTTATTAATCCAAAACATTCTAGAGTCAGGAAAAAAGAAATTGGCTCTAACATAAAGTTTTATCTTATTAAATAATCCTGAACTACTTAAATTCTCTGAATTTGAATTTTTAGATTGAAAAAATTTGGCAGGTTCGAAAGAGGAGATTTTAATAACTTTTATCCTGGGATCAATTAACTTATCTAATGTGAGATCATTTAATTGATAATTTGGGGTTTTGGTTGTAATAACAGTAATATCATAATTTGTACATAATTTATTTGAAAAATTTAACCAACGCTGAACACCTGAACCTCCAGATGGTGGCCAATAATATGAAATAATTAAGATATTTTTTTTAGCCATATATTTTTACAAATTCTTTTGACACAACTTCATTATTTAAATGTTTTTCAACAGCATCAATACAATTATCTCCAAGTGATTTTCTTTTTTGTTCATTTTTAAAAAGTTTACTCACTATTTTTTCAAAATCAATTTCATCACCAGATTTAAAAACACTTCCTACATTAAATTTTTCAATTATTTTTTTTTGAGCAATTACATCACTACAAATCAGAGGACAACCAAAAGACATGTATTGAAAAATTTTATTAGCATAAGTAGTATCATGATGTATATTAGAATGTAAAGGAGAAATTCCCAAATCTGCAACAGATAAATAAGATGCAAATTCAGACTCATCTTTCCAACCCTCAAAAGATATTAAATCATAACAATTATAATTCATAGACATTTTTTTTAATTCATTATCATATGAACTTGAACCGACTATAACTAATTTAATGTTAGGAATTTTAATACTTAATTTATTTAATGACTTAATTACAGTGTCTAAACCTCTTCTTTTAGAGGTATTTCCCAGATACAGTAAAACAAAATTTTTTGAAAATTTATTTACAATTTCCTGATTTATTTTAAAATCCTTGTAAAAATCTTTTTTAACTGTATTTGGATATACTGTAATTTTATTTTTATCAATTAACAATCTATTTGCCAACTCGTTTTTAGCAGCATCTGTTACAACTACAATTTTATCAGAAAGTTTACAATATCTTTCTTCATTTTTTTTCCAATTTTGAGGTGATATTAACATCCTTCCTAATGGAGAATTTACATGTTTATAATATCTCATTATCTCTGGTCGATTTTCATGTAAGTCTAATGTTGTAGGAATTTTAATTTTGTTTGCTTTGAATACAGAGCTTGCTATCTGAATATCATGAATGTGTAGACTATCAATATGATTGTGATTGATGAAGTGTTTTATTTTTTTACACATTATATTCTTGTAAAAAGGGAATGTATATGCCAAAGCAGATAATTTATATGTTAGATTAGAACAATAGTATCTTCTAATTTTAATCTTGTTTAAGATTTCATTTTCTACAAAATTTTTTGAGTATGATAAACAAAAAAGGAAAACCTCGTGTCCAGCTTGAATTAAAGCATCTGCCTCGTTACTAACTCTTGGGTCAGTTGGAAAAGGTGCATCTAAAATCATACCAATTCTCATCAGACTACAAGTTTAAAATTCCTCTGTAATAATTGGTATATTCATCCTTACTTGGCCACCTTCCAGATTTATCTCTCTCTGCATAGACTGCGTAGTATCTATTATGAAAATTCCTTAATATTGGCCTTAATCCTAGTTTAAAGGATGGATTTGTCCACTTTTCTTTTTTTATCACTTTCCATCCAGCTTTTTCAAGTAGCCAATCAAACTGCCATTCTTCAAATTCATGAAAATGGCGATCTCTGGGGTCATTTTTACTTTTATAGGCTTTGGAAAACCAAAGACTAAGAGGAACTGTAACAAATAATTTATTTGGTTTTAATGCACTTAAAAGTGGATAAGGAGATACTAAATGTTCTAAAATTTCAAATCCAGTAACCATTTCAACATCATCGGGAATGTTTACATTAAAATCTATGTCAAAATCTTGTCCATCTGAATTATAAACCTTGTAGTTGTTTTTTTTCATGATCTCAGAAAATGGATTTTCAACACCAAGATCATATATTACAGAGGGAGCTGGACAAACACTTTTTAACATTTCTAGTGTTCGTTTATATCTTTTATTTGGTAGTTTTTTGTACATTTTTTTTATCTAAAATCAATTTAATAAAGATCATAAAAAGGATTAAATAAGAAACAATTGAAATATAAACTCCACTTTTTACTATTTCAGGATAAAATTTAAAAACTATTTCATGATCACCCTCTGGAATTATAAGTCCCCTTAGTAAATAGTTTACTTTATAATGGCTAACAGGTTTATTGTCAATATAAGCTTGCCATCCTTTTTTATAAAACGCTTCTGAAAATACTGCAAATTGTGTGGAAGTGGTAGAACTTTTATAAACTAATTCATTTGCTTTTCTTTTTACCAATTCAATAGAATTTCTATTATCCAATTTATAATTTAATCCCTTTAAGCTTTGATCTTGAGTTATACATATAGATTTTAATTCTACTTGATTTAAATTTAACAATTCCTCGTCTGCACTATCAACAATTTTAGTTTCCTCTATAAACCATGCATTACCTAAATTATTTGGGTTTCGAGTTACCCCTAAAGGATTGTCTTCAGAAATCTGAATTAAATATTTAACATTTAACATACTCAATATTTTCATATTGTTGTTAGAAATATAAAAATCATACAAGTTTTGAATTCTTTTAGGTTTAGCTGCATGGTATCCAGCTATTGATTTATGAAAGTAAGATGTTCTAGCATTGGAAAATCCTCTTTGTGGTTCGTAAACTCTAAAGTCAGATTTATCTCTTAAAATAGCTTCATCATAGATTGCTTTTGTAAAGGGAGAAATTACATTTGTGGAATTGACAAATTGATCAGCATTAACATAAGATTTATTTACATCCCAAAGATCAAATATTAAAACTATTGTTAACAGTGCTAGCGATACATTCGCTTTTATTAATTTTTTTAGAAAGAGGAATAAAGTTATAGCAACGGATATAACAATAATTAAAGATCTGATTAAATCGTATTCAAATAAATATTTCCTTTCCTCAATGATTAAATTAAGTATTTCAGGATATTGAGAAAAAATTTCAAAATCTGATTTAAAATCTAAAATATAGCCTCCAAACACATAAAAAATTAAGATTAAAGAAATCAAAAAAACAGAGACATACTTCAATGAATTTAGTTTTTTCTTTTCATCAAAATCATTAGAGAAAAAGTTTTTCAAACCTAAAACAGCTAAAAAAGGAATACAAAATTCAATGATTACTTGTATTGAAGAAACTGCTCTAAACTTATCATACAAGGGAAAACTGTCTATCATAAAATCTGTCAAAACAGAAAAGTTTTTTCCCCAAGAAAGAATTAGAGAAATTATTACAGATATAACAATCCATTTTCTATTTAAATCATTTACAAGTAGTAAGGAAATTAAAAAAATAAAAAAAATTGATATACCTAAATAAGCAGGAGCAGCTACTATTGGCTGGTTTCCCCAATACATTTTAGAAAACTGATAGACTTGTTGAGCTTGATTTGGTTCTAATGACCTAATAAACTCCATTAGTTTTGAAGATTCTCTTATGGTTTCAGAACTTCCACCACCCATGAATCTTGGAAAAATTAAATTAAAACTTTCAAGAATCCCATAGCTGTATTCTGTTATGTAATCTTTATCCAATCCATTCATAGATTCTTTTAGTGATCCATCAGGATTTATTGAAATCTCATTTTTACTTCTAGTACTGAACTCTGAATATTCTTTTGTAGCCAAGAGCGATGGAGCATTCATCATCAAGGATATAAGCCCAACTGATAAAAAAACAATTAGAGATTGATAAATTCTTCTTAGTTCATTTTTTTTGAAAAAATCCCAATAATGAATGACAACTACTATAAATAACATTATAAGAGTGTAATAAGTCATTTGATAGTGATTAGCATGAACCTGAAGACCTAAAAACAATGACGATATAATAAACCCTTTCAGATAGTCGCCTCTAAGAGTTATAAGAAAGCCTGAAAGAACTAATGGAAGATATCCTAATGCTAATGCTTTTGTATTGTGTCCTACACCTAAAATTATTATTAGATATGTTGAGAAACCGAAAGCTAAAGCCCCAAACAATGCATATTTATAATTAATTCTAAGTGAAATAATTAAAAAATAAAAAGAGATTAAATACAAAAAGAGATAATCAGCCGGTCTGGGTAAAAATCTAATACCCTGATCAATGTAATATAGAATATCAAAAGGATACTTAGCACTCACTTGAAATGATGGCATTCCTAAAAAAGCATTATCCAACCAAAAAGGTTCTTCATTAAACTCTTCTCGATGATCAACTATTTGTTTAGACATTCCCAAAAATTGAGAAATGTCAGATTGTTGAATTGATTTTCCTGAGATAATGGGGTAAAAATAAACCACAGAGACAATTCCTAGTATAGCAACACAAATAAAATGATTTAAATAAGTTTTCATTAATCTATTTCTTCATAATCAATATACTCTCCAACATTATCTTTGTCTGAATCTTTTTTTAATTCTTTTTCATTTTTTTCTTTATTGAAATTGAAATTAGTTTTAAAATTAGATTCAAAGTTATTTCTCATTTTTTTTTGAATTCTCTTAAGGAAAAATAATAATAAGTAAGGAGCTAGTTTTCTTAAAACGAAAGACATTACTATTAAAACAAGTAAAATTTCAAAAAAAGTTTCCATATAATTCAAATTTAAAAATACAATTAATGATTTTAAATCAAGTTAAAAATAAGTTTAAATGATATTTTTTAAATTTACGTTTATAACATGAAGGTATACCTTGCTCTATTTTTAATTTTACTAAACTTTTCATTACTAAACTCACAGTACACAGAAACTATAAACTCTAACAGACCAGGACTTTCACAAGGAGCGTTTTCTGTTGGTAAAGATGTTTTACAATTTGAATTGGGATATAGAAATTCTAATTTAAAAAATGAATCGTTTAATAACTCTAAAATTTCGAATGTTAAATATTTATACAATATTAGATACGGTTTTTTGTCAAATAAATTAGAAGTCTTTTTGGAGGGTTCTTACAATAATGATGAAATAGATGACTTAATTAAATCTGTAAACTATAAAAATTCTTTTTTAGGGAAACAAACCTTAGGTTTTAAATTTTTAGTTTTTGACCCATTTAAAAATAAAAAATGGCATAGTGTAAATTTATTAAGTTGGAAAAAAAACAGAAATTTAAGATTAGTTGATTTTATTCCAGCAATATCCATAACTACTGGAATAAATTATATGCCTAAAAACGGAAATGATTTTGATGATCCTTTTTCCATATTCAACAAAAAAACTTTATTTGAATTAAATGAAAAATCAATAAACTCTAAAGTAGGATTAATTACACAAAATCATTTTCTTGGAAAATGGGTTTTTGTTAATAATATTACATTTGATAGATTAGGAACCTCCTACTCCATTCTAAACTACACAACTACATTAACACATAATTACAGAAATCCAAGATGGTCTTCTTTTATTGAATATGAATTAATTAAAAATGATGTTTACTCAAATAATTTTTATAATGTAGGTACAGCTTTTTTATTTAACCAAGATTTTCAAATCGATACTAGTTTTGGGATTAATTCTAAAAAAACACCGAGTAATATTAATTTTAATCTAGGAATTTCAACCAGATTAGATTGGTATGAAGATGAGTTACCGATAAATAGAAAAGAAAGAAAAGCTCAGAGAAAAGAAAGAAAAAAAACTAGTAAAAAAATAAAAAAAGATTTTAAATTGGATAAAAAACAAGAAAGAATAAATAAGAAGTTTGACAGAAAGGAAAACAGATTAATCAAAAAAAATAATAGAAAAAACAGAAGATGATAGTTGTTAAAACAGCAAAATCTAAAAAAGATTTTAAAGATTTTGTCAATTTTCCATTCAAGCTATATAAAAATTCCAAATTTTGGGTTCCACCGATATCAAAAGAGGAATTAAATACCATGGACAGGGCTAAAAATCCTGTTTTTAAAAATGCTGAAGCAGAATATTTTTTAGCCTATAAAGAGAATGAAATTGTAGGTAGAATCGCTGCAATAGTTAATTGGGTTGAAGTTAAGGAACAAAAAAAAAATAAATTAAGATTTGGCTGGTATGATGTTATAGATGACTTTGAGGTTTCTAAAAAATTAATTGAATCTGTTATTGAATTTGGTAAAAAAAGAAAGTTGTCTTTTATGGAAGGTCCTGTTGGATTTTCTAATATGGATAAAGCAGGTTTGCTGACCTTTGGTTATGATCAACTTAACACGATGATTACATGGTACCATAATCCATATCAAAAAGATCACCTTGAAAAACTAAAAATGAAAAAACTTGCCGAATGGGTTGAGTATAGAATTAAAATATTTGATGAAGATGAGGCACCAAAAAAAGTTAAAAAGTTTTCTGACTTAATAATGAGAAGATATAAGCTTAAACCATTGAATTTTAAGAGTACAAAGGATGTGATTCCATACATTGATGAAATGTTTGATTTATTAAATAAAACCTATAATACTCTACAAACATTTGTACCCATTCAAAAGTATCAAGTTGATCATTATAAAGAAAAGTATATTAAATATATACACCCTGACTTTATCAAAAGCGTAGTAGACGAGAATGGTAAATTAATTGCTTTTGCTATAACAATGCCCTCTTTTTCAAAAGCTTTAAAAAAAGTCAATGGTAAACTTTTTCCATTTGGATTTCTTAATATTTTGAAGGCTCAAAAATTTAACAACAAAGCTTCTCTTTATTTAATTGGTGTCGATCCTAACTATCAAAATAAAGGCGTAACAGCAATTTTATTTAATGACCTTCAAACCATGTTTAATAGAAGAGGAATAACTGAGGTGGAAACTAACCCTGAACTCATTGAAAACACTTCAATTCAAGCATTTTGGAAAAATTATGAAACAGAATTGCATAAAAAAAGAAGTACTTACACAAAAAAGATCTGATGATGAATGATGAAACAATTATCGCATTGGCTACTCCAAGTGGCATGGGAGCTATTTCAGTTATTAGAATTTCAGGTTCTAAAGCTATTTCAATTACTGAAAAATTGTTTAAACCAAAGGGAAATAAAATACTTTCAAAGCAAAAGTCTCATACTGTACACTTAGGAAATTTAATGAAAAATAATTTTGTATTAGATGAAGTTTTGGTGACAATATTTTTTGGACCTAACTCATATACTGGAGAAGATACAATAGAAATTTCTTGTCATGGATCAACTTACATACAACAAAAAATAATAGATCTATATATTGAAAACGGGATAAGAGTTGCGACTCCTGGTGAATTTACATTACGAGCTTTTCTTAATGGAAAGATGGATTTGAATCAAGCTGAAGCTGTTGCTGATTTGATTGCATCAGAAAACGAAGGATCACATAATTTAGCGATTCAACAAATGAAAAGTGGATTTAGTAACGATTTAAAAAAATTAAGATCTGAATTATTGCATTTTTCATCTATGATCGAATTAGAGTTAGATTTTTCTCAGGAAGATGTAGAATTTGCTGAAAGAAATGAATTTAAAAAGTTAATAAATAAAATCACAAAAGAACTTGGAGATTTAATTAATTCATTTAGTTCTGGAAACGTCCTTAAAAATGGTATAGCTGTAGCTATAGCTGGGAAACCAAATGCTGGAAAATCTTCCTTATTAAATACTCTTTTGAATGAAGATAAAGCTATAGTATCAAATATTCCTGGAACAACTCGAGATAGTATTGAAGATTCACTAATAATAGATGGAATTAAGTTTAGATTTACCGATACTGCTGGTTTAAGAAAAACTGATGATGTTATCGAGTCAAAAGGAATTGAAAAAACAAAAGAAAAAATTCGTCAGGCTAAAATTTTAATTTATTTATTTGACGTAAACGATACTAATCTTGATGAAATAAATTCTGATATAGAAAGTTTTAAGAGGAAAGATTTATCAGTTATTTTAGTTAGAAATAAAGTTGATCTAGAAATTGTAAGTAAGGACTTGTTTAAGGAATTAAAAAATTTAAACTTTTTAGAAATTTCTGCAAATGATAATAATTCAGTAAATATTCTTAAAAATAAGCTATTAGATGAGGTTAATATATTAAATCCACACACTGACACAATAGTTAGCAATTCAAGACATTATCAGGCATTAATTAATGCAATGACAGCTATCAAAGACGTTAGCAATGGACTTGAATCAAACATTTCTGGAGATTTACTGTCAATAGATATTAGAAAATCTATAGAACATTTGGCTGAAATCACTGGTAAAATTACAAACGACGATGTCTTAGGAAATATTTTTTCAAATTTCTGTATTGGAAAGTAATTAATTTTAATTTAATAACATATTATAATGTCAAGCCATTTACAATCCAAAAGTTTGAACAATAGAATTCATTCACTAGACCTAATAAGAGGTTTTGCAGTTTTGGGTATTCTTATTATGAATATTACCAATTTTTCTCATGTTAACGTTGCATATATGAATCCCACGATTGGTGCAGGTTTAGAAGGATATAACCAATATTTTCATGCATTTAATTACATTTTTGCTGATACTAGATTTATGTCAATTTTTTCAATTTTGTTTGGAGCTGGAGTAGTTTTATTCACTAATAATGCAGAATCAAAAGGTAATAGAGCTGGTATATTACACTTCAAAAGAATGTTTTGGCTTTTGTTGTTTGGGTTTGTTCATGCATATTTAATTTGGGAAGGAGATATTTTAGTCACCTATGCCATTTGTGGATGTTTAATTTTCCTATTAAGAAAAAAAACAATTCAAGCACTCTTAATTATATCAATAATACTTTTTATTGTTCCATTAGCTTTCAATTTAATGACTTATTATGGACTTACTATGGACGAACTCGAAAGCACTTTTGCTTTCTTCCACCCTTCACCTGAACAAATTACCACAGAGATTAAAATAATGCAAGGTTCATTCCTGGAACAAATGCCTATCAGATTAGAGAATGCCATTGAGTTTCAAACTTTTGTTTTTTTGATTGAAACATTTTGGCGTACAACTTCTTTGATGTTATTAGGAATGATATTGTATCGTAAAGGGGTTTTATCTGCTGACAAATCACTCAGCTATTATAATAAAATGATATTGATAGGATTTGGAATAGGATTAATAGTTTCTTTAATGGGATTAAATCAATCTTATGATTCTGAATGGTCAGGAGCTTATGTTATGAGCATAGGTGCAAATTATAAAATCATCTCAGGTCTTTTTATGGCAATAGGTTACATTGGACTTGTTATTTGGTGTTTTAAGAAAGGTATTTTTAAAAAACTTCAAAATCGATTACAAGCCACAGGACGGATGGCATTTACTAATTATATAGGTATGTCAATTATTTGTACACTTATTTTTAATGGTCATGGACTAGGTCTTTATGGAACTCTTGATAGATTACAACAATTCCTAATTGTGGTTGCGATATGGGTTTTAATTTTGATAGTTTCTCCACTAGTGTTAAAGAAATATAGATTTGGACCATTAGAACGACTATGGAGAAAGTTAACTTATTTTTCTTAGAGCTAAAGCATAGTAATATCTTCTTTTAGTTCAGGAAATGTTGTTTTTAGAATATGAAAAAAAATTAAATATTTAACTAACTTGTAAAAATTAACGCTAAACAAATTAATTATGAAAAAACTTCTACTATTTTCTGCGATTGCAATTTTAATATCATGTAATAATGTAGAAAAAAAACAATCAGATCCCGTTCACGCCAATGAAACTGTTTTAATTGTAAATTATAAATTAGATAATATATCTCTGGAAGAACATTCAGACCTCGGTTCTGCAGTTGCTCCAAGTTTTGTTTCTGAAAATGTTCCAGGTTTACTTGGAAAATCATTTATTGGAGATCTAGAAAGAGGAGTTTTTGGAGGTGTATATTACTTTGAAAATTCTGAATCTGTTTCTGTTTATCTTGAATCAGAGTTATGGAAGGGTGTTGTAGCTCACCCAAACTTAGTAGACTTTAAAACTGATGTTTTTAAGACTTTTAGTGGAACTGAGCTAGCTAATGGAAAACATTCAATCAGAAAAACTTCATCAAATCAAGATGATACAGAAAACTTACATATTCTAGTTGTAAACTACAACTATATAGAAGCGCCTTCTGATGAAGAAATGAGTAGTCAAATTAAAGAATTTGCACCTGTATTTAGTAATGAGAACTTCCCTGGAATGATTGGTAAAACTATGATAAATAACATTGAAGATAAAATATACGGTGGTGTTTATTATTTTACAAGTAGAGATGCAATTGAAAATTATTTTCAATCTGACCTTTGGAAGGGTTTTGAAGGAGATGAGAATACTAATGTTTATAAAAAAGACATCTATGGTGTAGCCTCAATTTCTACAATTTCAAATGGAGTTCCTGTTTTAGAATAATCAGTTTTCAATTTCCTGCTATATTTTAAATAATTCTATGGAAAAAGTTTTAGTAACTGGAGCTACAGGTTTTATTGGTCTTCACTGTATTGATCAACTATTAAATCAAGGATATAAAGTAAACGGATCTCTAAGATCTCCTGAGAGAAAAGATGAAATCTTTAATGCTTTAAAGAAAAATAATACACCTACTGAAAACTTAAATTTATTCAATTTTAATTTAACGGAAGATGAAGGATGGGATGAGGGAATGGAAGGTTGTGATTACCTTCTTCATGTAGCCTCTCCCCTCTCAGTTAAATTACATGATGACGATTTTTTTGTTAAACCTGCTGTTGCTGGAGTTAAAAGAGCACTAAAATTTGCAAAAAAACACACGGTAAAAAAAGTAGTTTTAACTTCGTCAGTTGCTGCTATTTTTGAAAGCGATAATGATAAGGAGTATTTTGACGAAA
>Ga0255755_1000684_pt1 | contig 34743 bp, 28 predicted proteins | sample 011ome_18_FD_179955 | JGI IMG/M metagenome (GOLD analysis project Ga0255755, IMG submission 179955) | Coastal salt marsh microbial communities from the Groves Creek Marsh, Skidaway Island, Georgia - 011501BT metaG (version 2) | ecosystem: Environmental > Aquatic > Marine > Intertidal zone > Salt... | reverse complement strand
TGACGCTGTCGACCGAGAGTCGCTCAAGCGCCGCCGCGGGACCATTTGACTTGCCAGACACACGACGGCCGTTGATAAGTACATTGGTGTCCGCCTGTCCAAACCCTCGATCATCCCCGCCTTCGTCAACATTAAAGCCCGGCACTTGCTTGACTAAGTCGAGCGCCGATCGCGGAGCAAACTGAGAAAAGTCAGCGGGGAAATATGTTTGGCGAATGCTCGTATCAACGTGGGGATTTGCTTGAATCGTATGAGCGAACAATACGAAACTGGAGATGCTTATTAACAAGCACAGGCGTTGGAAAGGCATAAGCGACTTCGACTAAACAGATCACTGCAACTGGGTTGACGCGGGCCAGTATACGTTCGCTATCCCAACACTCACAATGCCCATGCATGAGTCGATACGATTGGCTATGAAATTAATATCTAACGTCTTAAGTTAGAGGCTGGCCGATATACCAGCGTCGTGCAGTTGAATACATCATGGGCTCAATCCTGCTCTCCCATGAATTCGGTATCCACCACAATTAACTCTCGATAGCGCTCGGGCATTTCCCATCCACCGATATAACCCTTGGGCACTATTAGCGACTCACCGGCTTTATACGTGTACTCACCTCCGCTATCCGGCCTTAGAATCAAAGTACCCTCGAGAACCGTTATGAACTCATCATAGACAGAACCCTCGATTCTGACCTTGTCCGGCTTCGATTCATACACCGACACCATGATATTGCCCGTGTGGAAATTATAGGTTCTGAACCCTGTGGGTTCGCCCTCACCCGTTATTCCTTCACCGTCGAACTCTGCCGGGTCACCTACAACCAGCCCCTCGCCATCGAGAAAATGCTGCGCAATAGTAATAGGTAAGGCTGAATCAGGTTTCTTAGACTTCTTTTCACTCATCTCGTCATCTCATTAACTGCCTTAAATACCAAAGGGCACTAGCCTGATTCCGCTAATGTACGACCTCAAAAACGCTTGCGACCCGGGTCTCAATGCTCATCCAGTGTTCGCAGCTCACGGCGCATGACCTTCCCGGTACTGGTTTTGGGTAGATCGTCAACGAACTGAACGGCGCGAGGGACTTTGTAAGCCGCCAAGTGCTCACGGCAATAGTCGACAATCGCCTGTGCAGAGGGTGTTACTCCAACCTTAGGCACAATGTACGCCTTGGCCAGCTCACCTTTTGCAGCATCGGGAATGCTGCCTACAGCGACTAATGCGACGTCCGGGTGACCCGCGACCACTCGCTCAATTTCTGCCGGATAGACGTTATAGCCTGCAGTGAGAATCATGTCTTTTTTTCGATCGACAATGAACACACAGCCATCCTCGTCCATGGAGGCGAGATCTCCCGTGTGCAGCCAGCCATCGGGTTCGATTGTTTCCTGTGTTGCTTTTTCATTGCCGTAATAACCCTGCATCACGATGCCGCCCCTAATCATCAACTCACCCACTTCACCTGCCTGCAAGGTTTTGTTCGAATCCTCAGCATCGGCAATCCGAGCCTCGGTATAAGGAAGTGCGACACCGATTGATCCGTGCTTCACCGGGCCATTTGACGCAAACGTGGTTCCGAGTCCACCCAACTCAGTCATTCCCCACAGCTCGATAAGAGGACAGCCAAAGCGCGCTTCAACCTCCTCCATTTTCGGCTTGGGCATGGTCTGCCCACCCACGGTGCAACAACGAAGCGATGACAGGTCGTACCGATCTAAGTCCGGATAGTTCAGCAGGAACATGAACATCGTTGGCACACCCTCGAACATCGTTGCTCTGTGTGTCTGCATACTTTCTAGCACTGCTCGCTCATCAAATACGGGGTGTAACACCAAGGTCATACCCGATTGAACTGCGCCACTCATCACCACATTGCCGTATACGTGAGGACAAGGAAGTGCCGTGACCACGGTGTCTCGGTCAGAGCGCTGGTGCATGAGCGCCGTCATCGCCACGTTTAGAACGATACTCCTGTGCGAAAGACAGGCGCCTTTCGGATGGCCAGTCGTACCAGAGGTGTAACCGATGGTGGATAAACTATCTTGGTCGATCTCACCCATAGTGAACTCGGCGCTTGCGGACGCGAGTAAATCGTTGAATGAGAGCATGTCATCGGGTAGTGCACTATCACCAAATGCAATCACCTGTTTAACACCTGAGTTAGCTTTTACGCCCGCAATCGACAGAGCTTTTTCATGGGAGGCTATAACAACAGTGGCACCGCAATCATTCGCCACGAACTCCACTTCTGACGGGGTGAGCATGACATTGATTGGGTTAATCACTGCTCCCGTTTTCAGCGCGCCATAATAGCTAACCACCCACTCCCAGCAGTTACCTGAATAGAGAGTGATGCGATCACCTGACGTGACTCCAAGAGAAGTAAGCGCGTTAGCAAAGCAATTGGATAGTCGATTCAATTCGTTAAATGTCAGTGTTTTATCAGGACAGATCAGTGCTGTTTTATCGCCAAATTGCGCCGCTGCGTCAGCAGGGATATGACCAATCGATGGTGCCATTATCTCACCTCGCTCTGTGTTCGGTTTTTGGTGTTTTCAAAGTCACCAAAAATGTTTGCTGTGATGTGTCAATTACGGAGTAAACACATCGACTTCGTCACAAGATCTCATTCACGGCTCTGATCGCCGCGTCGATCGCGGACTGCACGTACGCGTGTGCCTCCGTGTCGGAGTTGGCAATGCTGATTCGGCCAATAGGCGCCCTCGCCAATTCGTGAGGGGCCTCCCCTGGTGGCCACTTTGGATCGTGTAAATCCATGTACTCGTAGGCGTACCCATGCGCCCAGCGATTTACGGTGATCGCCTCGACATCCGTCTTGGCATCGAAGCCCGACGATCCAAACATACCGGTTAGCTGGCTTAGGGTCGCAGTCTCTATCTCTTCGAACGACATGGAGAGTAAACTGTGCCGCCCCAGCCGACATAGATCACGGGCTGATTCTCCGCCGGTAGCCTTGGGTGCAGGTGCACTAATCATCCACACAACAAGCGGGTCATCCTCGGCGGTCGGAGCCTCGTAACCCCCGAGACTCAGCGGTGGCGCCGAGGCCACGAGGCTGTAGAACGATCCGGGGCACTGATAACCCGATACCGCTTGTTTTCGCACAGCGGCCCCAGAGCGCAAAAGAACATTGGTACAAATAAAAGGTACTTTTACGCCATAAGCTAAGTTTTGCCGCTGCTCTACAGGAAGTTCTGGGCAGAGACTTGGCACCATGCCAGCGTAGCCCGCAAGAATACTGGAACGACACCGAACCACGCGGTTCTTGCCGTCAACGACATAAGCCACATCAACCAATCCATCCTCGCGATTTGTGACGTTCACGGCAGTTGAATTGAGGCGCAATCGGACACTAGCCCCCTCGCGATCGAGACGACCGTAATCAACAACTCTCGTCACAATATTCTCGGCGGCGTCGCCTGACACCGCTCTGGGAATAAGATGACTAACTAATAATCTGGCGACAGAGGCGTTCCCGTCGGGAAATATTGGGTAGCGATAGAGATCGGGATCAACCTCCTCTGCCTCAGCGGTATCAGGCGCAGCCGGCGTGACACTGGTTGCGCCCGGAGCACCCGCTTTTAATGCTTCATAGATCGAAACACTGTTTGCACTGACGCCAAACAGGGCCTTGATCCAAGGCTCTGCAATTTTAATCCCGCTCTCTGACATGCCGACTCGCTCCGACAAGAACGTGGCATAGGGGGTCTCATGCAGGAACTGCTCTCGCTCCTCATCCGGGACGCCTCTCAAAAAATCCTTCTCTGCACCAATGAGGGCTATCAACCCGGCCTCATCCGCCGCGGGCAACTCGAGCGATCTAATTGCCGCCGAAAAATCGCCAAAACCAGCCCACGTGAGATTCCAGGGGCCATTGATAGATCGATCAGCCCCGAAGTCATTGGCATTGAGATACAAACCGTGCTCGGCCAAGGGGTCGCTGATCATGTACTCCGGATCAATCGCCAGCCTGAGGCCAGCGAAGTCAACACCGATCTCCTCGAGTAACGTCAGAGCCGCATCGCCCATGGCTCCCTGCTCCAAGTTAAGGCTTCCGCCCACGCCCAGCAGGGTCCTACCGTCAAGAGAGAACTCATTGCGCTTGGCGTGACCGCCAAAGTCATCGTGGTTGTCGAGTATCAGAATTTTCGCGTTTGGCCCTGCCCGTTTTTTATAGAGGTAGGCTGCAGTGAGCCCGCTGATACCCCCACCCACCACCACCAAGTCGTAGATGCCATCAACCGGTGCGAAGTCGGTTGGACGCTGCCCATATCGGGCCAAGGCGTGCGCCACTTCATAAGAGCCCGGATGATTACCCCGCATCCCGGTCAGCGAGGGTGGATATCCTGTATGGGAAAAAGTCTGACCAGAGTTGGCCAAACTGATTAAAGGAGATAGCGCCATACCACCCGCCGCCAGAGCGACACCATCGAGGAAATCTCGACGCGATATCCCTCGTTTACCGCCTCTTTTCATATAGCTACCACCCTGATGACTTAACCCTCTGCCTCGTTCCAGGCAGCAGTCTCCACAATGATTTTTTCAAGATATTGTTCAGGCATATCCCAGGTGCCTGTCCACCCTTTTGGCACCAGAAAGCCGTCACCGACACCAAAGGTCTGACTACTGCCATCCTCGGAGGTAAGAACTACCTTACCCTTCAGAACAAGGACGTATTCATCATAGGGGAACGGTGAAGCCACCGTGAGGCGAGCCGCCTCAGCACCGTAGAGTGCGGCGACCACTTCCCCCTCATGCAACACCTTCTGCACATGCTTATTTACGCCAGCGGCAACAACACCCTCTGGCCACGGTGGCAATGCTTCCAAGGTATCTTCTCGCAATGCATCCACCAACAAGGGCAGGACCTCAGGGTGAGCCTTACCTGTGGGGCTTTTGGAGCCAAAGGAAGACGCAATAGTGCTTTCGCTCTGATTCCACGCCGCAGTCTCTACAATGATCAGCTCTCGAAAAGGGCCAGGCATGTCCCAGGTTCCCATCCACCCCTTGGGCACCAAAAAATGGTCATCCGGTCCATAGACCTGACGATCGCCTGCGAGCGAAGTCAGGACGACTGTCCCATCGAGCACTCGCACGAATTCATCATATGGATAAGGCTCGTTGATGCGGATAACAGACGGCACTGACTCGTAAATGACGACAACAAACTCGCCCTCGTGAAGCACTTTTTGACCATGCGCACTCTCTCCAGATATCAGCATGCTCGCCGGCCAGGGCGGCAATGCTTGCACTGCCTCCGTCATTAAAGACTCCGTCCTGAGTGACAATATGGAGGAGTCGGCTTGTGAGAGTGGAGTCATTAAAGTAACCGCCAATACAAGGATGAACGTCAGTCTTTTAGTCATTGAATACCCCTGTGTAAGCAGACACAAAGCCGATCAAAAACGCATGTTCAATTCAGCTCTAATCATGCGCTTGTAACCCCAGTGCAACATAGGTCCCCAGCCAAAATCTCCACGTAGCGTCGCGTAATCTTTATCAGTCAGGTTATCGACTGCGATCGCGAAGTCCCAGGCTTCACTGCTTGGGATGTAGGTGACCTTGGCGTTCATGACCCCATAACCGTCCTCTTCCAACAAGTTATCCATGTCATGGAAATAGTCACCTGTGTAGTTGTACATGGCGAACCAATTGAGAGTACCGCTGGCAAAGGGCTGGTCAACCATAGCGCCCAGCGAATAGGTCTGCTTGGGTGCATACGCCAAGGTCTGACCATCGAGCACTCCAGAAGCCACCTCCGCTTCGGAGTTTGCGTAGTTCGCCATCAGCAGCACGCCGTCACTGGGCGCATAACTGAGGTCCAACTCAAAGCCTCGCGAATCGACGTCTCCCGCGTTACCTATTTGCAGCCCCGTCTCAAGTGTCAAAGTTGCGAATTGCAGCGCCTCATAGTCGATAACGTAGAACGAACCGTTCAACTGCATCCGCCCCTCCATCATTGTCGACTTAAAGCCTAGCTCATAGGCAGTACTGGTCTCGGGGTCGAAATCGACGATGGTCTCGGCAACAAAATCACCATCTAAGTCAGCAACCGATGTGTTAAAACCACCACCCTTATAGCCCTGCGAAACGCTCGCGAATAGCATCGTAGCGTCACTAACGTTGTATTGAGCGATGAAGCGCGAGGTCGGCTCATCCCATTCTCTTGTCTCACACAGCTCACCAGGTGTCGGTCCGCCAGACTCACCAAAGTCATCCTGGAGGGTGTTTGTACACCAGTCCTTATCATCGGAGCTCCATCGAACACCCGCAGTCAGCGCTAGTTGCTCAGATGCTTGCCAGGTGATGTCACCGTAAATCCCCATTGATTCATTTTCGGCTTTGCTGGCGATGCGTTGGCTTCCAATAGGAAACCCCAGCGCCGTAGCTACGTAGTCAACTTCCCATCGGGAATTGTCTAAATCTTCGCTGTAATAACTCACGCCTGTGAACCAGTCGATGGTCTCGGAACCGCCACTCAACCGAAACTCTTGATAAAACGAGTCCGCATCACCTCCGAGACCCACGGGTATATCAAGACCACCCACGAACCCACCAGGAACGCCAAAGACAGCCTCGTCGATCGTAATATCGTCGGCTGTTCCATCGACATCCTCAAAGTAGTCATTTTCACCGCTTCGCGAGTCGGTGATAGATACCAATGTCAGTGAATCGCTCAGTGACCAGGTCAAGCGCAAGCCGAAGCCGTCGTCTTTATTTTGCTCAAAGTTTGGCTGGTTAATGGCAAAGCGATCCGGGTACTCAACACCCGGTTGAGCCGGATTGGTAAGGATGCTCACGGCGCTGGTGTAGTTTGTCTCGGCATCACCCTTATTGTATTTAATGAGCGCTTCGAGGTTGTCAGAAATATCCCACCGAGCCGATAGACGCAGTACGTCGCTCTCGGTATACATTTCTTGACCGCTGTTTACCTCGGTCCACATACCCTCCCACTTTTGCTTTTGATAGGCGAGGCGCAAGGCAAAAGAGTCAGTCAGCGCCCAGTTTCCAACCAGTTCATATCGACGCTGACCTTCGTCACCCATCGACAAACCAAGGTGGAGCTGATCTTCATCACCTGGCTTATTTGTCACCAGACTGATTGCACCAGCGGCCGCATTTCGTCCAAAAAGCGTACCCTGGGGACCCTTCACCACCTCGATGCGATTGATATCGAAAAAATTAGTTGTCGCAAAAATATTACGGCCCACATAAGCGTCATCAATAAACACCCCTACTGAAGGTTCCGAACCAATAGTCCAGTCGTTGCTTCCAATACCGCGAATGGCCCAGGTGTTCGTCGCCAGACCATAATCAGCACCACTTAAACCAGCGACCATCGGAATGACCTCGGTAATCGTACTGACGCCTGTTTGCTCAAGCAGCTCTTCATTGACAGCACTAATCGCAATCGGGACTTCCTGCAGGCTTTGCTCACGCTTCTGAGCCGTAACCAACACTTCCTCGAGTTGTGCGAAAGCGGAATTCGCTGTGAACAATGCCGCGATAGCGATAGAAAGTCGTTTTTTATTGATATTTTTCATGGTCTTATCTCCTTGCAAGGGAAAAGTATGCTGGGGTAAGTGCATCCCCCATCTAGACGCCGATAGACGCTCTCAAGTTAGGGGAGTGGCCCTCCAAAAGGTGTTCGGTCACGCCTGAAAACGGCGAGCATGACGAGCAACAAAATGAGGAGAGGTATAAACGTGATGCCAAACACAATCTCGATATCGGCAGCGCCAATCACGCCGGTGAGTAACAAAATCAGAGCGACGTGAAAGCCCAGGCCAAACAGGCCCAGTGACACAGCTGCAATGGTTGAAAGTCTGTCTACACGGTCTACCGCGCCCATCATCAGGACGGCAAAAAGTGCGTAGAGCCAAAACCCGAGGTAATCGAAAGAGGTATATAGAGAAAAGGGTATGGACACGTTCAATAGCGGGAGCAGTGTTCCAGCCATTTCGGAACCCGAGCCCCCTGTGACGGATGCCTCAGTTAACATCGGTATCGTCCAGATTGCCATGAACTTGGGAATTGCAAATGCCATGGTTGCCATGGCCACTGCACCAACAGCGAGGATGACCCTCAACGGCGCGACGTGGCGTGCGCGCAACGCAATAGCGAGAAAGAAGCCCGAAAGACTTAGCATTGCGATGATCTGATTCACCCAGCCCGCGACAAATGACCCCATGTTTTCAGCGAGCCAAGCCAGCCTCTCGGTGTCCGTGGCATTTGCTCCAGCGGGCGCATCCAAAGGAAGTAGCGCGGCCGCAAAACCTGTGAGGATGCACAGAATGACCGTGACAAAGCCGAATTGATTAAGGCTGCGATCAAACGATGCATCAACCGTAATATTTGACGTGGCGCTCTGCATTTATTCTTATTCTCCGTATCCTGTTGGACCTTTTCTGAGCCGGGATAAAGGCTTTTACATGTCAGGTGACAGGTTATAACATGTCATTTGACATGCTGGCAAGGTTGACCAATGAGCTACAAAATTACGCGCAGGAATTTAGTCGGGGGCATCGCCATCGGTGCCGGAGGACTGCTGCTCGGAGGATGCGACAGAAAGTCGACTTCGCCGTTGGAAACAGCAGCACTTCCTACCCCTCAATCGAGAAACTATTCTGGCTTCTACCCACCCACAGAAACGGGTATGCGTGGCAGCCATGAGGGCTCCTACGAGGTTGCACATGCCCTGAGTTGGCAAGGGCAAAAGCCAAGTGCTTATCGGTCACTGGACGAACACTACGACCTTGCCGTTGTGGGCGCAGGCATGAGCGGCTTAGCCGCTGCGCACTTCTATCAGAAAAAAATGGGGCCTAATGCGCGGATCCTTATTTTGGACAACCACGACGATTTTGGCGGGCATGCAAAACGCAATGAGTTTTATCAAGACGGTCGGATGATGGTGAGCCTTGGCGGTGCTCAGAATATTGAATGGCTATCTTATAGCGATGAAGCAGCTCAACTGATGAGCGATATTGGTATCAATGAGGATTTCCTCGATCTAATGGCCGAGCGCACCGCCACTGACTTGGCTCTGGTGGGGAATCTGGATGCCAACAACGGTGTGGCACTTCCCGGGGAGGCCGGTCACGTCATGGTAGGCGGAAATTGGAATAGTGTGATGTTTGGCGCGGACGGCTACGACGAGGTCATTGCATCCCTTCCCCTACCGGAAGACGAGAAGATGAAACTCATTGCGTTCTGGGGGGGCAAGCAAGATTTTTTAGATGAGCTGTCCATGCGCGAGAAGTGGGACTACATCAACTCGGTAAGCTACAACCAATATCTGATGGATAAGGTGGGTTTGTTACCCTCTACCCTACCCATACTCAATGCAATCATCCTCCACCTCACTGGCATGTCAGGTTGGAATCTAACGGCTGGAGAAGCCATCCTAAGCGGCGGAAGCGGTATTAAGTCGATGGGGTGGTTTGGTAAGGCCACAGCCAAACTAGGCGGCGCCTTTCTCGACAGTCTTCTGTATACACGCATGTTTCCTGACGGAAATGCGTCAGTAGCTCGCCTACTGGTCCGACACTTGATTCCCCAGGCAGCACCTGAGGCCACGGGCCCGGAAAATATCGTCGCAGCGCGATTCAACTACGCCGCGCTGGACCGGGAGAACCATCGGGTGCGGCTGCGTCTTAACAGTACTGTGGTTGGGGTCAGAGAATTGCCTTCGTCGAGAGTGGAAGTGGACTACGTTGAACGAGGAGAGGCTAAACGTGTCACCGCATCGCATTGCATCATGGCCTGTTATAACAGTCTCATCCCTGATATTTGCCCTGAAATGCCGGAGATACAAAAAGAGGGTCTTCGGTATGGCGTCAAAACCCCATTTGTCTACGCCAACGTGCAACTTCGCGACGGAAAGGCTTTTTCACAGGCGGGTGCCACGCTTTTTCAATGCCCTTACGACCCCTTTCAGTGGGTAAGCTGCGCGCCTACGGTGAGCATAGGTGGTTATGAACCTCCTCGAGATCCCAGTGACCCTATGGTCATGTTTATGATGCATTCCCCCATGTCACAGGACGCACCCGACGCGGGCGTATCGGTACGAGATCAACTCCGTTTGGCTCGCACGCAGATATACAGCGCACGTTTCGAAGACTACGAGCAAAAGATCCGGGATCAACTCCAATCGATGCTCGGGCAATATGGCTTTAATCATGCATCGGACATTCAGGCGATTACGGTCAATCGAATACCCCATGGCTACGCTTACCCCTACGTAAAGCTAGATGATCCCGACTGGGAGCCTGGACAGGCGCCCCATGAAATTGGTCGAGCACAATTCGGACGTATCTCTGTGGCCAACACAGACTCGGAAGCAGTCGCGCTGATGGATGCTGCCTTCGACGCCGCCTATCGCGCTGTCGAAGAGCAGACGGGCTAAAAATGATCTAGAACGGCCGGTAGCATCTATCGCGTGCCTGAGTAGCGCTGGGCAACAAAGCTCAGAATCACCTTACGAACCGATGATCGGTCCGTCATCCAACGACGACCGGTCCCCATGAATAATGATTCACCCTCGACCATGCTCATAATGGCCAATGCCTCTGATCGTGGCTGCTTGACACCGCAAGCCGCGATTTTCGTCTCCAAGATCAATAAGAACTTGGCGTAAACATCCTCCAGCAAATCAGAAACAAGGGGCTCTACCTGCTCCATCGCCCATAGTTGAGCCCACAGACGATCGCTAAATAACCCATCTAACGTACCGACATGCTCATCCAGCATAAATTCAACCAAATCTGGAATGGAAGCATCATCACTGGACCAACCACCGGATTCGAACGCCGAGGTAATTTCGGAATCAATGTAATTCACCAGTTCCGTTAATAATATGTCCCAGGTCCGAAAGTGGTATTGCAGCGCACCTAACTTCATTCCACTCGCCCGCGCCAAGGCTCGCATACTCAGACTGCCATAGCCCTCATCGGCAATCAGTTCTATCGCCTGTCGTAAAATTTCAATTCTTTTATCGGCTGCCATAGGCTTTATCCAAAACGGTTTTACTGCTTTAAGTCATCCTGCCCACACTCACTCGAAGATCCGCAGTCCGGCAAGCGTAGGTTTGCGAAACGACATAAAAGGCCGGACATTTGTCTGAGGTTGCCCGCCAATAGGGTCATAGCAGTGTTTAGAGCCCATTATCGATGTGTGAATGAAACAATGCATGGTTCCATTACTACCATGCCGACGGTGTGCATGTCATACCCGCGCTAAACAGGACTGGCATTATCCAAACGTCCGAATGACGGGCCAAGATTTCCGTGCGACGCAATGAGGGCCCAATCCTCGATTCTGCGTTGCGATTGCTAAGCACTCGGCATACTCTGAATGGACTGCTTTAGGTAATATTTTCATGAGACAAGATGTCAGCGAACGCATACCAGACGCTCTAGCGCCGCGTGTCGAGGCTGCACGTCAATGGTTCAATGACTCACCTGACGCGGCGGGCGATACATTCAAGGTCACCGGCATTATTGATGTCGATAAGGCCCTCTCCGGTTCCAACGAACTCAAGTTAATTCTTTGCGGCGGTGATCGGTGCGAGCAACGAACCTTTAACGTATCCGGAGAGGGTTCTAACTTTCTGGTCCAGCACGCAGATCTTCTGCACACACCCCCAGGGAAACCTCAAGCGGAACTCGATCCACCGCCTGGTGCTCGCTTGGGATGGCTGGACAGTGTCATGGCGCAACACGCCTTTGTGGTTCTACTTTTTTACCGCGGATTTTGGTGACCTCCCTGTCGCTCCGAGTTGCGGGGCTATATTGACTCTGGCGTGGTCGACAAAGTTCGAGCTGCGGGGGGTGAGGTGTATGCCATTACCAGTGAGCCCCAATACCTTGCTGATCAGGCTCATGAACACTGGAATCTAAACTTCGAGAACATCGGTGATCCCCATCAAGAGATTCCAAGAATTTGTAACGAGCGAGACTGGCTGACTCTGTACGCCAGTAGAGGGGACACTGAATTCTTGCAACGCGGTGCTGATTGGACGGTTGAACACCCGAAGGGATTTTTCCAGCCGGGCGTTCTGGCAATAACACAATCGAGTCGCATCCTTTACCGCTGGCGATCGGTACCATCAGAAGCGAACTTAAACGGTACGGTCGCCCGCCCAACGGCAGAGTACGTATGGCGATCTATTGACGACTCGCTCTTGGCAGGAGATACCTCGGGTGATGCACCGCACGATGACGACCCTGAAATTGATAGCCCGCCTCCACCTCGCATCGTCTTCATGGCAGCGCTCATCGCAAACGGGTGGTTCCTCCAGGCCAAGTCGTTTGCTTATTCACCAGGTACTGAATCGACCCCGGTGCGCTTCAGAAAAGCCTTTCGTCGATGGCCGCCCTTTGGGCTGCTATGGGTGCTTGGCTTCGCCTTACTGCCAAAAATCTGGGTCCTGACCGGACTTGTCTTGTGGCTCGCGTGGATTGTGATCGATATTCGAGCGACATGGGGCCGCATGGATATTCAGGAAGAGATCAACTAATAGACCGAAAAGAATTACTGAATTCATTTAATAAACAGAGAGTCACCCCATGAGCGATGCTTCAATGATTACCGTCTCGCAAGTTGACCGAGTGCTAACTATCACGTTGAGCCGACCGGATGACCTCAATCCGCTGTGTTGGCAGGTGCTGAACGAAATAAAATCGCTATTGGACAAGGTCGAACGTGACGACACAGTAGGTGTCATCGTCATAGGTGCTGCAGGTAAAGCATTTTCAACCGGGTACGACTTGCGCGAAGAGCATTGGATTACCTCTCAATACCCCGCCAACTTTGAAGATCAGGTCGACATTCGGCAGGACAGAGATGACGTCCACATCATTGTCGATTACTGGATGAAGCTTTGGCGCTATCCGAAACCTCTCATAGCTAAAGTGCAGGGTGATTGCTTGTCGGGCGCCGGAGAGCTACTCGGGGTTTGCGATCTCGCGATTGTGAGTGAGCGAGCTAGATTTGGTCACCCCGCGGGACGTGATCTGGGTATACCGCCCTCCATCATGTTCTGGCCGATGCTCATTGGCTTACGAAAGACAAAAGAGTTGCTGTATACGTCGCGCTTGATCAGTGCAACCGAGGCACAACAGATTGGCCTCGTAAATGAGGTAGTCCCCCATGATGAACTGGATGAACGAGTTGCAATGACTGCTGCTCATATCGCCAGAGCGCCGAGCGACAATCTTTCTATTCTTAAAGAGGTCTCCAATACGTGGTTTGAGAACATGGGTATGGAAGCCTCGGTGAGACGTGGCGCCGATCTAGATGCCATTTATCACCAGTTCGATAGTTTCAAAGACTTTTTCAGAACCCTACGCAAAGAAGGCGTCAAAGCGGCCTTTAAGAAGCGACGGGACCTCTTTGGTTAACGGATGGTGGGACGCAATCGAAGTACTGCGTTCATCTTTCCTAGGTATGGCTAAAGACCGAGCAACTCATTCACCCATGTGAGCGAGAGGCAAAGGAGTGATCTATGGACCTTCCAGTTGGCGATAGTTACGAAGACATTTGCCGCAAGTTTGATTGGCAGATTCCCGAGTATTTCAATATTGCGGACGCCGTCTGTGACCGTTGGGCTGACGACGCGGACCGTATTGCGATCACTCACGAAAGTCTCGACGGCTCGATCAAACATTTCACCTTTGCCGAGATAAAGCGCTACTCGAATCAACTCGCGAATCTGCTCCGCAGTCTGGGTGTGGCGCAAGGTGATCGTGCGCTCATACTTCTCACGCAATCGCCAGATTGTGCTATCTCTCACCTCGCCTGCTTCAAATCAGGCGTCGTTTCCTGTTTGGCCTCCGTGCTCTTTGGGCCCGATGCGATAGAACATCGGCTATCGAGCACTGAAGCAAAAGTGTGCATTACCAACAAAGCAAATCTGCAGAAAGTTCAGAATATACGGAGCCTATGCCCATCGCTTGAGCACATCGTGGTAGTCGATGATGAGTCCCCTACGAACGCCTTATCGCTGTGGGCTGCCATTTCAGAGCACCCAGATGATTTTGATAATGTGAAAACGCGGAGCGAGGATACGGCCTGGATTAGCTTTACCTCCGGGACGACAGGCCAGCCTAAAGGTGTGCTGATGCCTCACCGTGTCCTGCTTGGCAACAAGCCGCTGTTTGAGTACTACTACGACTATGGCCCGAGAGACGGCGATACGCTGTGGTCACCTGCCGATTGGGCATGGATTGCGGGTCTCATCAACATTCTCCTCGTCGGGTGGTACTCAGGCTGCAGAGTCGTCTCAACCGACATGGAAGGGTTTAACGCACAAGCGGCCTTCCGCATTTTGGGTCAGCATGACATTACGGTCTCTCTGCTGACGCCTACGGTACTAAAACTCATGCGGCAGATTGATTCCGACGCGTCTCCTGAACTTCAGCTTCGTGTGGTGTTGAGCGGCGGGGAAGCTGTCGGGAAAGAATTAGCATTGTGGGCCGATGAGCGCTTTGGACTGACGATTAGCGAAGGCTTTGGACAAACTGAATGCAACGGCATGATTGGCACTAACCCGAGACTCATGGAGGTTCGCCATGGCTCCTTGGGCAAGGCAATGCCTGGTTCAGTCTGCGCCATCGTTGATGATGATGGGAATGAGGTGGAGCGTGGCGTTCAGGGCAACATCGCCATTAAGAGGCCGCATCCGGCAATGTTCTCGGGTTACTTGAATAATCCCGAGGCGACGGCAAGTAAATTCATTGATGATTGGATGATCACCGGTGACCTAGGGGAGCAGGACGCAGATGGATTCTTGTGGTTCCACGGTCGCACGGATGATGTGATTACAAGCTCTGGCTACCGTATTGGACCGACAGAAATAGAGGACTGCTTACTCAAAAGCCCTGCTGTGCAGCTGGCCGCCATAATTGGTGTGCCCGATGAGACCCGCACCGAAATCATCAAAGCCTTTATCGTTGTCTCCGAAAGTGCCGAACCAACTGAGACACTCGCTGAGTCGCTTAAGGAGCTGGTGAGGGAACATCTCGCAAAACACGAGGTCCCGAAGCTGATCGAATTTGTCGACAGCCTACCTATGACAACCACAGGGAAAATTATGCGGCGAACACTGCGTGATCAGGAAATTGCCGCAGGAAACTGAGCGAGTCCAAAGCGAGCGCAATTAAGTCTGAGAGAGATCAGTACGACGCTGGTCTGGAAATCCCATACCCGAGCTGTGCGGGAGGTAAATACAATGGATAACGGAACACTTATTTGTCAGGGTTTCACCTTCATTGAAGGTCCGCGATGGCACGAGGGAGCACTATGGTTCTCGGACTTTTACGACGAGGCCGTGTTCCGAGTCGTCCCGGGAGAGCTGCCAGAGAAAGTTGTCTCCGTACCACAACAGCCCTCAGGGCTGGGATGGTTGCCCAACGGTGATCTTCTCATTTCATCCATGTTGGATAAGACCATTTACCGATGGTCCGAAGCGCAAGGACTTAATAAGTACGCGGACGTTTCAGCCATTGCGGAGCGGCGAATCAATGACATGCTCGTTGATCCCACAGGTCGAGCATGGGTAGGTAATTTCGGTTTTGTTCACCAAGATGGCGAAGCTATTGCACCAGGCACCTTAGCCCGCGTTGATACCGAGCAGTCTGTGCATGCCGCTGCCGGTGATCTGCTTTTCGCGAACGGCATGGTGCTCCTCAATGGTGGCAACACACTTGTTGTGGCTGAGACCTATCGCGGGTGTCTCACCGCTTTCGATATCCAACCTACCGGAGATCTGGTAGGTCGCAGGCTATGGGCTCAACTGCCCGAGGGTGATGTACCTGATGGTATTTGCGTCGATGCCGAGGAAGCGATTTGGGTCGCTTCGCCCACCACAGGCTCAGTACTGCGAGTACGTGAGGGTGGCGAGGTAACCGACAGCATCCAAACCGGTCGAAAAGCCATCGCCTGTGCGCTGGGTGGTGACGAAGGCCGAACGCTTTTTGTGAGCTCCTCTGAATCGACCGATAGAGACATTTGTCTTGATCGTCGCTCGGCTTCCATTCATGCCTTCGAAGTACCCGTTCCTGTCATCTGATCGGTTCGAACCCATTACCAACTTGCAGCCACTTGAAATGAATGCTGTTCAGTTATTAAATGAACAAAATTCATTTATAAAAGCTGGAGAGTTTCATGAACGCACCTCAGGCCAACCCTTTAAATACTGATGCTGAAGAAAAAATGCTGAAAACACTGCGTTTGCAGCGTGAAAGCTATCTGAGTGAAGGCGAGGTATCCGCAGAGACTCGCATCGATCGGCTAGATCGCACTATAGATGTGCTTGTCGCCAATGCCGAAAAAATCAGTGAAGCCATGAATGCGGATTTCGGATGTCGGCCTAGGCAGGTAAACCTGATGACTGACGTCACTGGATCTCTGGAAAACCTAAAACACGCTAAGAAGCACCTGCGAAAGTGGATGAAGGCTGAAAAACGGCCGTCTATGTTTCCGCTAGGTCTCCTCGGCGGCCGATCCTCCATCCAGTACCAACCAAAAGGTGTGGTGGGAGTCATCGCACCTTGGAACTTCCCATTAGGTATGGTGTTCGAGCCACTGGCCGGGGTCATCGCGGCGGGTAATCGGGCGATGATCAAGCCGTCAGAGTTTACTCCAGCAACCTCCCAACTCATCGATGAAATGGTGAGTAAAACTTTTGATCCGGCAGAAATTGCTGTGGTCACCGGAGGTCCGGAAATCGGACAAGCATTCTCCTCGCTTGCTTTCGACCACATGGTATTCACCGGTGCTACAAGTGTGGCCCGCCATATCATGGCAGCAGCATCAAAAAACCTCGTGCCTGTGACACTCGAACTGGGCGGGAAGTCACCAACAATCATCTCAGAGACTGCTGACCTCAGAGAGGCAATCGAACGCATTATGGTGGGCAAGATGTTGAACGCTGGCCAGGTTTGTATTGCACCTGACTACGTCATGCTGCCTGAGGGCAAAATGGATGAAGCTGTTGCGATTGCAAGAGAAGTAGTTGCCCAGATGTACCCGACGCTGCTCAACAACGAGCAGTACACAGCGATGCTGAATGAACGTCATTTTCAGCGGATGCAAAAAAATATTGACGATGCAAATGATCGCGGCGCGCAGATTGTTGCCATCAATCCAGCCAATGAAGACTTTTCGGTAAATCCAACGCAAAAGATTCCACCAACACTGATATTAAATCCAGACGATGACGCGCTCTGCATGCAGGACGAAATCTTTGGTCCGCTTCTGCCGTTGAAAACCTACACAAAGTTCGAAGACGTTATCAGTTACATCAACGCACGGCCGCGACCGCTTGCTGCCTATTATTTCGGTAAGGACAGTACCGAGGAGCATCGTTTCTTGACGGGCACGACTTCAGGCGGCGCTTGTGTTAACGATGTGATGTTCCATATGCTTCAAAAAGACCTGCCGTTCGGTGGAGTGGGTCCCAGCGGCATGGGTTCTTACCACGGCATCGAGGGCTTCAAAGCGTTCAGCCACGCGAAGAGCGTTTACAAACAGCCCGGCAAAATACCCGTCACTAAGCTGGCCGGGTTCATGCCGCCTTACGGAGATGCCTCCGAGAAAAGCATCAAGCAAAAGGTCAAAGTGTGACGCCTGAGAAAAAACGTGCGCGATCGCTTGAAGAAAAGTCCTTCAGACGACAGCAAATATTAGATGCGGCATCAGCGCTATTCGCAGAAGTTGGTTACGAGGGTTTCTCTGTAGCTCTTCTTGCGAGTAAGGCTGGTATTGTTAAAGGAACGTTATATCTCTATTTCAAAACGCGTGAAGAGGTATTCCTCGCGTTGTATGACCAGAGTCTTAACCGCTGGAGCGAGAAGTTCATTCAGCAATTGCCGGAGTCGCTACAGGACCGAGCGTTTTGCGAATTACTCTATGAAACCGCATTTGGCGACCCTCTTTATGTTCCACTGCAGGCGCGTCTCGAAAAGGTTATTGAGCACAATGTATCGCTTGATTGCCTTTTGCTGTCGAAAAGAAACTTTCTTCAAGAGGTCGATCGACTTGCCGCAGCTTCAGCTGATGTGCTCCGTCTAAGAAACGAGCAAGCATTGGAAGTCATTAAAACCCTTGGGGTTCTCATTGTAGGCGTAGCGGGTGCCGATCTGGCGCCGTCGCTTGACGGGGAGGAAATACCTGAGGACGTACAACATCTGCTTGCAAGTTTTTCGTCGCGGCCCATTTTCGTAAAAAACGCAGAACGCATTATTCAAGGCGTTAGGTCTGACTAGCCAAATAACTAAGCCTTGTAATGACCAAAAAATAAAACCTAAAAATGGAAAAGGTACCGACAGTATGACAATTAACCGGCAATGGATTTTGAAAGCGCGGCCACACGGCATGATTGGCCCACAGAACTTTGAGTACGTTGAAACAGCTATCCCCAGCGTTTCCGACGGTCAGATACTGGTCAACAATAAGTACTTCTCCTTCGACCCTACGCAGCGTAACTGGATGGTGGACCGCCCCGGATATCTGCCTCCTGTCGCCATCGGGGAAGTCATGCGCGCTGGCTCCGTCGCTGAAGTTGTTGAGTCTAAACACCCCGATTTTGCCGTTGGCGAACTGGTGCAGACCACGGGTTGCTGGCAAGACTATGCCATCGTTGCTCCAGGTCAGGGCCCGATGGGCGTCAACAAGCTACCTCCCGGTGTTTCACCCGAGATGATGCTATCCATACTCGGCATTACTGGCATGACTGCCTACTTCGGACTCCTAGATCATGGGCAGCCGAAAGAAGGTGAAACAGTCTTGGTATCAGGCGCTGCGGGTGCAACTGGATCGGTCGCAGGTCAGATCGCACGACTCAAGGGGTGTCGGACAGTCGGCATTGCCGGCGGTGATGAGAAATGCGCGTGGCTCAGAGATGTCGCTAAATTTGACGGTGTCATTGATTACAAAAGCGAGAATGTCTCGGAGCGAATCGGCGACCTATGCCCAGACAAATGGGATGTCTTTTTCGACAATGTGAGCGGCCCGATTCTCGAGGCAGCACTTAACCACCTGAATCTTTATTCTCGAGTAGTGATGTGTGGGGGGATTGCCAATTACAACAATATCGACCCGGCACCCGGACCCAATAACTTAATGAATCTGGTGACCAATCGAGGGCGCATGCAAGGATTTATCATTCTCGATTACCTGCCTCGGGCGATGGAGGCCATTGAGGCGTTGATCGGCTGGGTAAGCGCTGGCGATATTGTGTACGAGGTTGATATCCAAGAAGGATTTGAAAATATTCCCAGCACGCTGCAACGCCTTTACACAGGCGCCAACTTCGGAAAACAACTACTCAAACTGTAAGCGCCTTGCCAGAGCTACCGAGTGACTGTTCGATCTGCCCCTCGTAATCCTCACAAGGGGCCTCATGGGCTCATTGATATTCCGTAAGATTTCCTTCGAGGCGTGAGAACAGGTCTTCTACCGAGGTGCTGCTCACCTCTCGCCCCTCCGTATTAAATTGCTTCAATGCACCGTCAAGGTCAGGATTTGCAAAATAAACAATGCCGTGGCGCACAGGATTGAACGCGGCCTGACTGGTGACTCGGTGAACAATGGCCGCGACCGATCGATTCGAATGTTGCGTAATAAAGTGGAGTGCCTCACCAAAGTTGATGACAAGGTGTCCGTCGAGCACCGGCACATCGCGGAATTGACCTTCAAGCTCAATTTGTAGTCCAGGGCTCGTCGCGTCGAGAATCGTCACGAATCCGTAGTCAGTGTGAGGCCGCAAGCCTAAGTCGGGTTGGGCAGTATCGTAGTGAACAAAGTTCAAAAATGCCGTGCCCTCGCCTGAAGAGTAACCCCCCGACGCTTCACTCCATAGAGGTTCAGGAATACCCGACTGGCAAAAGACTTCGCCCATAACCGCCCGACCGATGTCGTCAAGCTGGCGTCCAAACTGCGCGATCTCCGTTGGATAGTGTTCATCCCAACGGTGACGGCGCAGGGCAAGCTTTGTCTGCTGGTTGTTCTCTAGCGAGATGAAGCCTTCGAGGTCACCGTATTGCGGGATATCGCGGTAGGGGCTGTCGGCCTTCAATATCTCCTGACCAAAGCAGCGCGCTGCCTTTAGGTCGAGCCAGCTCGGCACCTTCAGATAAAAGATCCCCAGCTCCCAAGCGCGAACCTGGTCTTTAGAAGACTCAAAAACTAATTTGTTCGCTTCATCAATGAAAGCTATTGGAAGATTCATATCAAGGTTCTAATACCTCAGCCTCACAGTAGTGCTTTAGACCGTGCAGGCTGTTTCTCGCCGCAATTTCAGTTTTCGCATATACCGGTTGTGCTCCCGGTGATTGACACCCTAGCTAAACCTAAAACTTGATACGCTTAGACACCACGCGAATCTAACACCCTACCGGTTCAAGCCTCTATTTTGCACCACAACACACATATCGTAACTCACAAATGAGAATGATTTGCATTATCATTTGAAGGGGGATAAATTGACCCCTCAATAGATCGATAGCGGAACGATGACGACAACCTCATTTTTCAACCCATGTTTCTTGGAGAAAGCCGAGCTGCGCGTGCTTTGCAGGACAGAACACAGTGCTGATTCGCTGTGGAAATCATCCATGCGAGTCGGCAATGTGCAGCTCAAGCATAACTGCGAGAACGACGCTTTCAATGAGCTTGGCTGCGCGTTTCAAGTTGCGCAACATCAGCTAATACAGATGAATCAGCCCTCATGGCGTTGGGCAATGCGGCTCGTTGAGAGCACCAACCTGTTAACCGTTGTGCTTCGACGATGGGGCTACCAAGGTCTCATTCGAGATCTTTTAGTTTGCGTCCAACATCAAATAGCAGCCATACCCGCTCTGTCTGACTGCCCCGTCGGTCGCGACACTGAGTGGCTGTGTTCTTGGTGTCAGTCAATGGCTTGTCCGAGGCGTCAAGCGAGCATAGAGCGCCTATACACACAGCATGAGCCAGTCATCCCCGCGGGGCTCATACATTAAAATCACCGGCCAAAATCAAGGGTGAGCAAGAGCCGCTGCCTGCCCTCCGGAATGCTGGGGGAGCGATGCACTAGGCCACATCCCTCATTGCCCTCCCAAGACTCACCCTTGAGCAGCGCAACAGCGCCAGCCTCAAGTATTTCGACATCACTGGGTTGGCATATGCCTTGTGCAGCGCCAAGGCCTGTCGGCGCATTTGGGCCAAGGAAACGCCGATTCACAAGATGATGAGGTAACCATTCAGTGGCAATACCGGTGTACGTGGTGATCAATCGACAGGGAACCTTGTCGACATGAAATTTTGGGCACATGGCGGTATCTAGCACCGCTAGACGAAGGCCCACTTCTCGAAGGTCGAACAAATATGAAAATGCATCAATAAGCCACAGCATGTCGGTATGCAACGCATCATATTGTTGCTTTGGTAATATCGTTTGCAGCGAGGCAGGGGCCTCATCTGCTCGAATAACCATACTTTTTTGGATGCTTGGATCGGAAGCAACCAAGGCGTCGGCCTCAACCCGAACCTCTGGATCAATCGCTCGATTCCATACCGACAGATTCACGTCGGGCTGATAGATCTCCGATAGAACCGACACATCAGAGCCAAACACTGCACGTCGCTCCACCGACTCATGCTCGGCTTTTTTGAACGAGGCTGCTTCTAGCGGCGCAACAGAACTCACGCTGATTCCTGCCACGCAGGAAACGGATCAGGGAGGGTTGCCCAATAACACTTGCCTCGAAGCAACTCATCCTCGGTCAGCAGACAATGGTCGAGCGCTGCGCGGATTCGGGCTTCATCCAGCCCCTGACCGATGAACACGAGTTCTTGTCGCATGTCGCCAAATGGCTCCACCCAATTTTCTTCAATACTCTGGAGATAATCGGGGTCGTCAGGCCATCGCGAGCGCGGAACTGCGGCCCAAAACATGCCCCCAAACCCATAACGCGCAATACCACCCGCTTGACTCCATTGCCCTGCAAACTCAGGTCGAGTCGCCAGCCAGAAATATCCTTTGGATCGTAAGAGCTTCCCATAGCCCTCTGTGCCATGCAGAAAGTTGAAAAATTTCTCAGGGTGAAAGGGGGTGCGTGCGAGATAACTGAAACTGCTAATCCCATACTCCTCCGTTTCAGGTACATGCTCCCCACGCATTTCCTTTAGCCAACCCGGTGCTTGCTGCGCTCTTTCGAAGTCAAAGAGACCGGTATTCAGTACCTTATCAACGTCGATCTGACCTTGCGCAATCGGAATGATTTTGGCGTGAGTATTTAGGGTTCGGAGTATTGCCTCGAGGCGACTAATATCATCGCCGCTAGCCAAATCGGTCTTGCTGATCAAAATGACATCGGCAAATTCCACCTGATCAACTAGCAAATCAGCTACGCTACGCTCATCCTCGTCACCCAAGGATTCGCCTGTGTCTTGAAGATACTTGGCTTCCTCGTAGTCCTTCAGGAAATTCACCGCATCCACGACAGTGACCATCGTATCGAGATCAGCGATATCGGAGAGTGAAACACCTTCCTCGTCCGCAAAAGTGAATGTCTCAGCGACGGGCAAAGGCTCAGAGATGCCCGTCGACTCAATCACCAGATAATCAAATCGTCCTTCTTTTGCGAGATTATTTACCTCCTCAAGTAAGTCCTCTCGGAGCGTGCAGCAAATACAGCCATTGCTCATCTCAACAAGCTTTTCTTCACTGCGATTAAGCGAGACTTCGTTTTGGACGACGGCGGAATCGATATTGATCTCGCTCATATCATTCACGATGACGGCGACACGTTTTCCTTCGCGGTTGTTGAGGATGTGACTCAGCACGGTCGTTTTCCCCGCACCCAAAAAACCAGATAAAACAGTGACCGGTAGTTTTCTATGAACATTCACGGGTTAACCATCCTTTAACTCTGTAACCATGTCCGTACTTTGCCGCCCAATCTAGGCGCACTTGTCGCACGCCTGATCGGCTGTACACAGACGGAAATTACCAATGTGGGTCATGCAAAGAATCACCGCGCCCGAGACGGTCAGCCAAGTCTCACCTGACTCTGAGATCAACTCATGCGGAACAACGAGGGGAAGCGCCAACGTCACCAGGCCTATGCCACCAAAAAGGACGAGCTGACTGCGCTTGTGGTGACCATAACCTACGTATAAGGACACCAGACTGAGAGGTAACGCCACAGAGACCATTATTTGATGAAACATTTCATCGCTGAGCGTGACCACGATTCCAATTGGGTAAATAACGAGCAATAGCGGAAGTAACAAGCAATGTAAGATACAAAGACTGGAAAAGCAGATAGCGGCGCGATCTCCCCAGCCCTGCAGCAGTATCGATTTAATAGTCATCAGAGTCTCTATCCGGCGTTGTTTTGGCACGTCGTACATATGCCAGAAAGTTCGAATTGCTGGCTGGTCAATTTAAAACCTGCTGCACTCGCCATATGATCCAGCGCCTGATTAGCCTCTTCAGTTGCATCCACCTCCTCGACCGATGAACACGCCTCACACAATAAAAAGTGAGTCTTCTGAAAGTGCTTATGATCACAGGCAATGTGTGAGCACGACACGTACTTATTTGAGCTGGCCAGCCTATGTACGAGCGACTGTTGCTCAAGAAAATCTAGAATTCGATAGACCGACATGGCGGGCATCGAGGTGGCCGCTGAACGGTTACAGCTATCCAATACCTCATAGGCCGACAACGGATTCGGTGACTGCATAAGCGCGCTCAGTACCTGCCGTCTCCGGTGAGTCAGTCGAGCGCCATTCTCAGCACACGCAGCCTCTGCGGCTCGCAACAATGCATCGCACTCAAACTGTTTAAGCTGGACCATCAATTTCTCCTCGGTCGTGAATGATACATTATATCATTTATAGCTCAATTGTTCTTTTCGGCTCGAACCAAAGAAATCGCAACATCACCTCTACACGCCGCGCCTCGCGCTCTAACAATCCATTGAATCGATAAGGGCTCCATCGACTCTGCGCACCTGTTGCTTTTTTGTTGGCTTCGTTAAGATCGGCGTTATCTCACACAAGAAAACAATAAGGTGAAAGTAGATGGCTCATGCATACATCGTTGCAGCAAAGAGAACCGCTGGTGGTCGCAAAGGCGGCGCACTCGCAGACTGGCACCCTGGAGACTTAGGGGCTCAAACACTCAATGCCATTGTCGAGGACAGCAAAGTCGACCCAAGCGCGATTGAAGATGTGATTGTGGGTTGTGTCTCGCAAGCAGGCGAGCAGTCCAATCAGATTGGCCGAACTGCGGTCCTTGCCTCCAATCTGCCCCAACGTGTCCCCGCCGTGACCATTGATCGACAGTGTGGGTCTTCACAGCAAAGTATTCAGTTTGCCGCCCAAGCCATCCTATCCGGCACCCAGGATCTGGTAATTGCCGCAGGAATAGAAAGCATGTCGCGTTGCCCCATGGGTATTAATGCGCGTGCGGGTAAGGTATTTGATGTACCCACAGATCCAACCCCCCAGTCAGTCAAAGATCGTTTCGGCATTCGCCATTTCAGCCAGTTCGTTGGCGCCGAGATGATTGCCAAAAAATACGGCCATACGAAGGAAGCGTTGGACGCCTACTCGGTAAGAAGCCACCACCGCGGCCGCGATGCGCGTAACGCCGGTGCTTTCGATAAGGAAATCGTGGCCATCATGGGCCGAACCGCCGATGGCGGGTCAGCGCTGCATCGACATGACGAGGGTATTCGAGATGACGCCAGCATGGAGGCCATGGCACAGCTGAAAATCTTGATGGAAGACGGTGCGCTCACGGCAGCTAATGCGAGTCAGATTTGCGATGGTAGCTCCGCGGTTATGATAGCGTCCGAACAGGCACTCAAAGATCACAATCTCACGCCTCTGGCGCGCATTCATAACCTCACGGTAACGGCGGGCGACCCTGTGATCATGCTTGAGGAACCCCTCTTTGCGACCGACCGTGCACTCAAACGCGCAGGCATGCGAATTGAGGATATGGACCTGTATGAAGTGAATGAGGCTTTCGCCCCGGTCCCAATGGCGTGGCTCGAGCACACCGGAGCTGACCCTGAGAAACTGAATGTGAATGGCGGCGCTATCGCATTGGGCCACCCCTTGGGCGCCACAGGCACCAAGCTCATGACCACACTCGTTCACGCACTTCATGCCCGCGGCAAGAAATGGGGTCTGCAAACGATGTGCGAAGGTGGCGGTATTGCTAACGTCACCATTGTCGAAGCCCTGTAGCCAACTGATATGGCGCCACCGGCGGTGGCGCCTTGATCCCACGTTCACTTGGGAAATCGACCGCCCGAGAAACATTTGCGCATCCCCGCTGACTAGGGTTCAATAACCACAAGCCATAAAAATAACTAGGCGAAACAATGGAGATCAAAACTCTCAGCAAAGTGGTAACGGCTTGCGTCGTCGCTAGTGTCCTTAGCGGACTCCTGTTTGCGAATATCTCGTTTTACGAGGTGCTCATGGGCCAGTTTAGCCAGTGGGCTGATACGCAAAGCCTCGTCGCCTGGAATAACTCCCCGCACTACTGATTTTTGCGCTCAACCTGTAATTGACCACCCCAAATTAGTTAACCTAGGTAGAGTACGCCTGAGGGTGCACCTGCTTTTGTCTTCAAAACACGTATTTGTCTGGCGACGTCTGGGAGTTAGCTATGTTCATTGAACCGTTCAAAGTCGAAATCTGGATGAATGAATGGGAAACCCGCTGCACCCACAATCTCGCTGAAACCTGCGTTGCCAGCATCACCATTCAAGAACTGCTCTCGCTCGCAGGCCTCAGCGAAAGCGCTCTATCTGACTTACTGCCAATGAAATTGACCTACGGCGATATCGAGGGCTCCACCCGCCTGAGAGCTGCCATAGCCGCGCTTTACGAGACACAGGCCATTGAAGACATTACAGTGACCCACGGAACGATTGCGGCGAATATGCTAGTCCATAAGGCACTTGTTGGCTCGGGTGACAAGGTCATCTCAGTGGTGCCGACCTATCAGCAGCACTACTCTATCCCGGCCAGTATCGGGGCTCAGGTAGCAACACTTCGGCTACGCGAGGAAGATCACTTCTTACCTGATCTTGATCGTCTACGAGAACTTGCGACCGGTGAGACAAAGCTGATTGCCCTCACTAACCCGAACAATCCAACGGGCGCACTGATCGAGCAGCCCATGCTCGAGAAGATTGTTGAGATAGCGGACGCAGCGGATGCTTACCTGCTATGTGATGAAGTCTATCGAGGGACGGCGCAGGTGGGTGACGGAATGGTGCCCTCCATTGCCGACATGTACCGCAAAGGCATTAGCACTGCGGGCATGTCAAAAGTGTTTTCTCTGGCCGGACTGCGCCTTGGTTGGGTGGCTGCTCCACAAGACGTCACCGAGAAGATCATGATCCATCGTGATTACGACACCATCTCGGTAGGCATGCTCAACGACCATTTCGCTGCCATAGCACTGGAAAATGCAGACAATGTGCTTTCGCGAAGTCGACAAATCACCCGTGAAAATTTGGCCATACTTGAAGAGTGGATAAACAACGAGCCCCGCGTTAGCTGGGTTAAACCGCGGGCTGGCACCACCGCTATGCTCAAGCTAGACGTACCCATGACCTGTCGAGAGTTCTGTATAGACCTCATCGAGAAAACAGGGGTTATGCTCACGCCCGGGGATGCCTTCGACATGGAGGGTTATGTTCGCATTGGCTATGCCAATGATCGTGAGATCCTAGAGGCCGGTTTATCTCGGATGTCCGATTATTTGAAGACCGAGCTAGCGTCCCATTAAGCGACAACAAACCGTTATCGCTGAGTGGCAATAAAACTGGAAACCTGCTGGTGGAGATCGCCATGAAGGTGGAATGTCCTCCGATAGACCCAAATACTCGCCACCAAAAAGAACACGGGAAGACCAATCATAAGGGCCCGCAAACCGATGACTGTCGCCTGGCTTTGAATCTCATTTGGAACGTAACCGATGAGCGAGAGCCCGACGCCAATGAAAAAGCCGGCGAAAGCTCCTGCGAACTTAACCAGCATCGTCTGCACCGAGAAGATAATACTCTCGCTGCGCTTTCCCGTTTTGTAATGACCGTAATCGACCACATCAGCGAGCATGACCGTCCCCAAACCATTGGCAATACCGCCACCGAATTTGAGCAGCGCGCCCGCTACCGCAACGAGGATGCCACTCTCGGGCGCCACGAAACTGCCCGCCAGTAGGACGAGACTGCAGGCCAGTGCAAACAGGCTGGCGATGTACCAGGTGAAACGCCGTGGCAAGTGCCGACACAGCCACGGAAAGAAGAAGATGCCGAGCATCTCGGCAATACCCGAGACCAAGGCAAACATAGGAAACAGCTCGGGCTTTCCAATGGCGTAGCTAAAGTAGTAAATCGCAAAGCCACCCACCAGCTGAGTACCAATGTTGAAGGTGAGAACACACCCGATCAGCGAGGCCAACTGATCATTGTTTCGCAAGATCGAGAGCACATCGCCAAAGGAGAAGCGTTCGCTCGTCGTCTGAGTAGCAACCTGCTCCTTCACTTGAGTGAAGGTAACCAGCGCGGAGGCGATAAAAGCAATAATGATGAGGCCACACAGGAGAAGGAAACCCTTGCCGTCATCGCCCTTACCCAGGACGGCGATGGTCGCCAGACCGTAGGTACCGACCACCGTCCAGGCAATGCTGGCGAATAACCGTGGCCAAACAACCAACCGTTCGCGCTCCTCACGATGGGCAGAAAGCGCAGGCACCATCGACCAGAACGGGATATCCATAATCGTATAGGTGAGACCCCAGACGATGTAGGTCACGGTGACAAATAATAAAAGCTGTGAGCCGGAAAAGAGGTGGGCAGAAAAGAGGGCCAACAACGCCAACGAGTTAACCACGGTACCCAAAACAATCCAGGGTCTGAATTTCCCGAATCGACTACGCGTGTTATCGACAATCATCCCCATGACAGGATCAGACACCGCGTCAATCATGCGAACGACCAGAAATAGTGTCCCCACAAACGCAGCCGGCACACCGGCAACGTCCGTGTAGTAATACATCAGAAAGAGATAGACGATGGAGCAGGCGAAGTCTTTCCCCAGAGCACCGAGTCCGTAACTGAACTTGGTGCGCGTCGTAAGCGCATTGGCGCGGGCATCCTCATGCATTGCGGATCGCTCCCAGACTCTCGCTCATTTCAGCCCTTATCATCGCGCGCCACACTCAGCCGACAGCCCCATCGATAGGTTTCCGCATTGAGCAGATACTCGGGTCGCACACTGGGCGTCCATGAGTCGTCACCACCAACGCCCATATGGTAACCATCGACATGGAGGTGCAAGGCGGACTGCTCGACGCACTCGAAGGTGTGCTGTGCTCGCATGAGGCTCTCCACGCCATAGTCGCTGACAGCAAAGGCCAAATCATTGTTGATTCGCTCAATGCAGACCGAACCAATAACAGCCTGTCTCACGTTGCAGCGGAGCCCGTTATCACTCGGGAAAATATAGGGTGTCTGCATCGCTTGTCGGTCACAGGACCAGACACCGAGGTCGGCTGACAATTTGCGGTCGGGATAATTCTCGTGCGGCCCGCGGCCTATCCAAGACACAACATCAGGCTTTTCAGATAGCAGTAACCGCATGCCTATGCGTGGTAAGGGCGGTATCTCAGGGTCCACGCTTACCTCGATCGCGATATCGAGGCCACCCTCAGCATCGAATGTGTGCGTCCACACCGAACGAAGGGCAACGCCCGCGTCATTGAGATACTCGTGGTGACTGACGACCGTGTTACCACTCACGTCTACGCCAGTGCATCGGTGCTCAAGATCAAACAACCCAGCGGCCTGCCATTTGGCTAACCACGCCTCTGGTGACGGGTTATCCACTTCGCTACTGCAAATGTCGTTATCGAGCGGTGCTCGAACGAAACAGTCCTCAAGCGGCGCTTCGAGCAACATCCTGCCGTCACTCTCCCAATCCGCAATGAATCCTGTCGTTGCGTTCAGTCGCCAAGTGATATCGCCAGCAGTGGCAACCACATGGTTATCCCGTCGGGTGATGTCGGCTGGCAAGGCCTTGCGCTCGACTCTGATTTCAGGGGGTACCAAGACATGCTGACTTCGCGCGATTTCATGGCCCGCCGGAAGCGCCGCGGTCTCAGCACGAGCAGTGATCCAAAGATCCAACATAAGCTCGGACCCACCGTCGGTGATCAGATGCGCGTCCGCTGTAATAGCGACGGTTTGACTACCTTGCGGTTCTATTTCCAAGTCTTGCGAACCCTCGGCGCCTGTCTCACACAGCGAACCCCATCGCCAGTGCAGCCGCTCGTTGTCCGTCGCTCGAAAAAGATACTCACTGCTGACGGTAACCGTGATCGACTGACCATCAGAATCCACCTCAAACATAAATGGCTGCTGAGCGCGCTTCGCTTCAATGAGTGAGGGGTGTGGGGTTCGATCTGGAAACACCAATCCGTTAATGCAGAACTGGCGATCATTAATCGCATCGCCAAAATCACCACCGTAGGCGAAGTAAGGCACACCAGTGTCACTGACGCGCGACAGTCCCTGGTCTACCCAGTCCCAAATAAACCCACCTTGCAACCGCGGGTTGGCTCGAAAGGCATCCCAGTAATCTGAGAAGTTTCCAAGACTGTTTCCCATGGCATGCGCGTACTCGCAAAGAATCACCGGTCGCGCTCGCTCACCCAACTCTGCCTGCAAATCTGCCCAGTGCTGAATACTGTAGGCCGGTCGCCCGTAGGGTGACGGCATGTTATCCGTGACCCGGGCGTACATGGGGCAAATAATGTCAGTCACTGCCGTGTCCGCACCGCCACCCTCGTACTGAATGGGTCGCGAAGGATCTGACTTTCGCACCCAGGCCACCATGGCCTCATGATTACCGCCGTAACCGGATTCATTGCCGAGCGACCAGATAATGACGCTGGGGTGATTGAAATCCCGCCGAACCATTCGGCTCATACGCTCAACATAGGCGTGAGACCACGCATCGTCATTGGACAGGAGACTCATCGGGGTTAGCCCATGCGTCTCGATATTCGCCTCATCAACCACGTACATGCCCAGGCGATCACAAAGGTCATAGAAACCCGGTTGATGGGGGTAGTGTGAGCAGCGTACGGCATTGAAATTATGCTGTTTCATCAGCCGGATATCGGCTTCTACCTGCGCTAGCGACTCGGTATGCCCGGTCTCGGGATGATGCTCGTGCTTATTCACCCCGCGAATCAGCAAAGGCTGACCATTAAGCAACAGCTGGCCATTCGAGATCTCAACCGAGCGGAATCCAATATCGCTAGCTTCACAGTCAATGAGCGCACCTTGCTCATCGATGAGCGATACCACGAGGCGATAGAGGTTGGGGACCTCTGCGCTCCAAGGCTTGACGCCAGGTAATGCCAAGGTTGCTCGAGCACGATCTTTGTAACGGCCACGCTCGTCGATAAGATCAGTGCCGACGCCCTGTCGATGAGTCAGAACAAGTGTGCCGGACGCGTCTAGGAGAGTCAGTTCGACCTCACCGCGATTGGCTTGATTACAAATGACCTCAACGTCAAGCAGCCCCTCGGCGTACTGCGCATCGAGGGTCGCAGTGACTCTGAAGTCGGCGATGTGCGTCTTCGGTTTTGAGAGCAGGTAGACACTCCGGTAGATGCCGGAAAGGTTCCACATATCCTGATCTTCAAGGTAACTACCATCGCACAACCGCAGTACCATCACCGCGAGGTGATTTTCACCCGCGTGCACCCGAGTGCTGACATCAAACTCCGCGGGTAGTCGGCTGTCCTGCGAGTAACCCACCAGTTGACCGTTACACCAGACAAAAAAAGCACTGTCGACACCATCGAAAACCAGACGGATCTGATCTGAAAGATCGCTCTCGTCAAGCCAAAAACTCCGCCGATAACACCCGGTGGGGTTGTCCTCAGGCACCATCGGGGGCGTTACGGGAAATGGGTATTTAACGTTGGTGTAAACAGGCTTGTCATACCCCTGAAGCTGCCAGTTGCCAGGCACCTGTATTAGCCCACTTGAGGCCTCCGAGGTAAGCCAGTCATCGGGCACATCATTGGGAGAAGGAAACCACTCAAACTGCCATTCACCATTTAGCGATCGCCGGCCACCTGATGACTCGCCGGTTGCGGCATCGGTGAATGCGCGATAACTATTCAGCGGCGCGTGCGCCGCCATTCTATGCAGACTGGTGATTTCCTGAGTCTGCCAAAAGCGCAGGGCTTTTATCTGCTGTAAGGTCAGATCTGCCATTAGACTTCCCCAGCCTCACCGAAAATATCACTCAGCACAGGGAGTGGGAGTTTCGGTTCTCGATCAAAATATAAAAGACCGTTTATCTCCTGTTGCACATCGGTGAGTTGCGTCCAAACAAATCCCTGAAGCGTCTCAAGTGAGCGAATGTCCGTCATGATCTTGCGCGTTCTGGCTTCCAATGCCTCGGGGGTCTCAGCGAGGTTACCGTAGCTGAAATCTTCTTCGTTAAACGAGCCCATGCCAATGCCACCGCATTCGGTTAACAGAATCGGCAAGCCAGTGACATGGGCACCAGGCAAGGCACCGAGGCGCTCTCGACCGCCAAACTCGCTCGTAACCGCACTGTGCGGATCCTCGATTAAGGCAGTCAACCGTTCAGCGATATCGCTATCCTCGTTGTAGAGATGGAGTGTCCATAGATCGCCAGATGAGTACTCCCAACCATCATTACCAACCACCACACGACTGTTATCGAGCGACTTCGTTAACGAGGTTACGGCATCCGCAAAGGCGCGTTGCTCGGGACGTTCGCTCTGATGCCAGATACCCCAGGATTCATTGAACGGAACCCAAGCGATAATCGACGGGTGAGCGCGATCGCGCTTAATGAGATCCATCCACTCCCCGGTCAATGACTCAACCAGCTCGGAGGAAAACACACGCCCGGAGGGCATCTCCGCCCACACCATCAAACCTAATTTATCCGCCCAGTAGAGGTATCTCGGGTCCTCTGCTTTCTGATGCTTTCTTGCACAGTTGAAACCCATGGAAAGTGTGAGTTCGACATCACGACGAAGCTCCTCATCGGTGGGCGCCGTGTACCAGCCCCCGGGAAAATACCCTTGATCTAAGACGCCTCGCAGATACCTAGGCGCACCGTTTAGACAGAGCTGACCGTCGATAACCGAGACCTCGCGTAACCCTGTGTAGCTCATGGCCTGATCGCGCTCACCCGTCGCATGATTCAGAAGCGTCAGCCGGACCTCATAAAGATAGGGTTGTTCGGGCGACCAGAGTTTGGGGATCTCGATGGCGAGGGTTGTCCGGACCTCTGCTCGTCCCGCGGTCTGAACCGTATCACTCGCGACCACACCATCGCCGTCCATAATCTCGACGCTGACCTCCCCGTCAACGTGTTCGGAAAGAAACACTTTGTAATGGAGGCTCTGCTTATCAACCTCGTAGGCATACGAAGTGGACTCAATCGATACGGTGGGCAATGGCTCGAGCCAAACAGACTGCCAAATGCCCGTCACGCCATCGTAGTCGATAGGCCAACGCGTCGTACCGGCTTGCTTGCCACGGGGCTGCGTCCATGACAGCGAGTCTTCAACCCGAATGGTTATGTGATTTCGTCCCGGCTGCAACGCGTGCTGTATATCAAAGCCAAATGCAGCGTAACCGCCTCGGTGTTGACCGACCTCTAGCCCATTAACGAACACACGGGTGTGGAAATCACTCGCCCCAATTCGAAGGACGATGCGCCCACCCCAAGCCTCGGGGTTGGCAATCTCTCGTTGGTACCAAACCACACGAGCACCCTCAGACTCGGCCATACCACTGGCAACAGATTCCATGGAAAACGGCACGATAATCGTTCCGGCATTGTCCCATGCTGCCTTAAACCAGTGGTCCGCAAGTCCTCGATTATCTTCATCGACTCTGAACGACCAACGCCCGTTAAGGCTCTGCCAATCGTCGCGGGCGAGAATGGGACGCGGGTATTCCGGTCGCGGCAAGCAAGCCTCACTCGAGTCACTGGTTGGCGGTGTTTTATCTACCCTGGGGGACATGTCGTTGTTATCTTTTTCGTTATCTTTTTAATTACAGATGGCGCAGAGCCACACCATAGCCGCTTATCGTTTCTTTCGCATTGAGTTGTGTTTCAAATGATCCCTTAGGTAATCTCATCTCGTTAATCACCACTCTGGTTCTCGATGACCGGAGACGCATAAGAAGACTGTTATGACTGAACTAAAACCCATTTCTTCCCTGATGGCATCCTGCCTAGGTGCAGTGATCCTAACCGTAAGCTCGCTTTCATCGGCCGCGGAACCGGCGCCTGTGCTCGATGCCATGGATGTGTTTGACCTGGAGTGGGCCTCTGACCCGCAGGTGGCACCCGATGGCAAGTCCGTCATCTATGTCCGTCGATCGTTCGACGTCATGAGTGATGCGGCCAAAGCCACCCTTTGGCAGGTTGCTGCTGACGGTACTGACCACCGCCCACTGAACAGCAACTCACACCGAAGCACCTCCCCGCGCTGGTCTCCCGACGGAGACAGGGTCGCCTTTGTCTCGAGTGAAAGTGGCTCCAGTCAAATTCACGTTCAATGGATGGATACCGGACAGACATCGGTGGTGTCACATCTTCAACAAAGCCCGTCAGATCTCACTTGGTCTCCTGATGGTCAATGGCTCGCCTTTACCATGTCGGTCAAAGCATCAACTCAACCCATTGCCAAGCGGCGAAAAGCGCCAGAGGGCGCCGTGTGGGCCAAGCCGCCTGTTACCGTCACCACCACTCGTTACCAATATGATGGTCGTGGCATTGTCGATCCTGCCTACCGTCATGTGTTCGTGATTCCCGCCGACGGAGGCGCAGCGCGACAGCTGACATCGGGTGACTTCAATCACTACGGGCGACTTAGCTGGTCTGTCGACAGTTCATCCATCTTTTTTTCCGCCGACCGGTCAGATGATTGGGAGCTCAGAAGTACTGAAGCCGATATCTACTCGGTATCGCTAGCCAACGGCGCGCTCACACAAATCACGAACCTGCCGGGTGCCGAGCGCTCACCCGCCGTATCGCCAAACGGCAAGCTGCTGGCCATCAGCTACGAGGAAAGTAGGCCACTGGCCTTTACGCCCGATCGCATTGCCACGGTCGACCTTTCCTCAAACGACGTTCGCATTCTCACGGAAGCGGTCGATGGCGATGCGCGGAATATTTTGTGGCGAGCCGACGGCAAGGCACTTTACTTTGCCTTTGATGAACGCGGTGAGCGCTACATCAACGAGGTCAGCCTCAACAAAGCCGTTACTCGCATTGCTGCTGGATTAGGGGGTACAAGTGTGGGGCGCCCCTATCTTTCGGGTGGTTTCCATACAGCCGGTGGTGTCATTGCCTTTACCAAAGGCGGACCTGATCGACCTGCGGACATCGCCGTGGTGCAACGGAAGTCGCCCCGAGTCATTACCGCGCTCAACGATGATCTTCTCGACTACCGCTCATTGGGTGAGGTTCATGAGATCATCTACAACTCATCATTTGATCGTCAGGAGATCCAAGGCTGGTACATCACACCGCCCGATTTCGATCCCTCCAAAAAGTACCCACTGATCCTCGAGATCCACGGGGGTCCCCACCTCGCTTACGGGCCTCATTTTTCAGCAGAGCTGC
>Ga0255755_1000680_pt1 | contig 34821 bp, 37 predicted proteins | sample 011ome_18_FD_179955 | JGI IMG/M metagenome (GOLD analysis project Ga0255755, IMG submission 179955) | Coastal salt marsh microbial communities from the Groves Creek Marsh, Skidaway Island, Georgia - 011501BT metaG (version 2) | ecosystem: Environmental > Aquatic > Marine > Intertidal zone > Salt... | reverse complement strand
CAGGCCCAGGTGCAACCGCTTTGCCTTTTATTCACCCTAAAAATGGTTTGGAACTGCATTGGGATTTTGTAGCCCACTCAGTTAATAACGATGCATTAACCTTTGGACCATTAGACTTCGTGGCATGTTCTGCTGACGGCGGTCTTGAAAGGGAATATTCTGCCGATTTATGGTGGTGGCACTATCACAACCGTTCTAATGTAGAACCTTATGGTGATATCCCTGGTAAAGAGAAATACGTTGAAGGTGGTTCAATATTTTTCTTGGAACCTAATGACGTACGTGGTTTGGCCGCGGTTAGACAGCGTTATGCAGGTGCTGAAAAAGAAGATGACTTTAAAGTATTTATCCCAAGCTTACGTAGAACGCGTTTGCTGACCGGTTCAGATTCACAAGACCCTATGGCGTCTGGCCTAGAGATTACTTGGGATGATTGGCGCGGCTCATGGGCTAAAACCAATATTGAAACATTTGAATATAAAATTGCTCGTGAAGGCTTCATCTTGGCTCAGCCTGAAGTAGGCCATGCATACCAATCTCTGATTACATCTGAAGATAAATGTAATTGGGAAAGCATGGAAGTTGAACTAAGACCAATTTGGGTACTTGAAGTAACGGATAAAACCGGTAGATACCAGTATTCAAAGCGTGAAACGTATATTGATAAAGAGTTCTTCTACCTACAATACCAAATGACTTGGGATCCACGTGGCAACCCATTACGCACATGGGAAGATGGACGTGACTGGAGACCTGCTACCGGTGATGCTATGTGGTCAAATGTGATCATTACCAATGAAACAACGCAACGTCATACGACTATCGACTTTAATTCAGTATGGGAAGGTCGGGCAGAAAACGTAACAGAAGAAGTATTTGATATCGATCAATTGAGAGATTATCGTTAAACAATAGTAAGCTGTTATAAAACTAAAAGCAGTGGCGCGTAAACGCCACTGCTTTTTTTATGTTTAAGGCCAAATATTAAGCTTAATTTTAATAGCCAAATAAGGCCAAAAGCAATAATATAGAAAGGGTAACTAAATGAGTGAGGAACCATGAATTTTAATAAAACGATACTATTTGCGCTGTTTCTAAGTGTGGCACTAACGGCGTGTAATGACAGCGATAACGAATCAGTTGCCAAGGTTGAACCCATAGCCATTGCAGAAACAGAAAAACTCAATGACACAGTAGCACCAGTGGCGGATAAAGATGTTGGCGTGAATTATTATGGCCTGTCACAAGACTTACAAAGACACTCTGGTTTAAAACAGGTCAATGACACTAACGTACAGCAGTTAAAACCAGCGTGGGTGTTATCACTTGGCGATAACAGAGGCCAACAAAGCCAACCCCTTGTCATTGACGGTACTATGTACGTAACCACGCATAATGCAACGTTTGCCATTAATGCTAAAACCGGCCGGCAAATTTGGAAGAGCAAAATTGAATACCCAGCCGACACAGTCACCTGTTGCGGCATCACAAACCGGGGCGCTACTTGGCACGATGGCGTGCTTTACCGCGTAACACTAGATAATCATATTTTGGCGATTGACCCAGCTAATGGCGATGTTATTTGGGACAAAACGGCGGTTGATGTAAAGTTAGGCTACTCAATGACCAGCGCACCCTTGATCGCCAATGGCACAATGATTACCGGCGTAGCCGGTGGTGAATTCGGCGTACGAGGTTTCTTAGATGGCTGGAACCCAAAAACGGGTGAACATTTATGGCGCTTTAATACCGTTGCCGGCCCCGATGAGCCGGGTGGAGAAACATGGCAAGGGGAAGATTGGCGTCGAGGTGGTGGACCCACTTGGTTGATCGGTTCGTATGACAAAGAATTAGACATTGTCTATTGGGGCGTCGGTAATGCCGCACCCTGGAACTCGCAACTACACCCGGGGGATAACCTCTATACCGACAGTGTTATAGCGATAAAACCTAAAACCGGCGAGTTAATTTGGCACTACCAGTTTACGCCCAATGATGCGTTTGATTTTGATGGGGTGAACGACCCAATTCTTGCCGATATAGAAATAGACGGTAAGCCACGTAAAATATTAATGCAGGCTAACCGAAATGGTTATTTCTATGTGTTAGATCGCACCAACGGTGAACTGTTAGAGGCGAATCAATTCGTTGATAAAGTAACTTGGGCAGATGGTATCGATATGCAAACCGGCCGACCGATTGTAGCTGAACGTGTTATAAACATGTTTAAAACAGGTGAAAAAACTGAACTTTGGCCTTCTGCCCTGGGCGGTAAAAACCTTGCGGCGATGTCATTCAGCCCAACAACAGGTTTAGCGTATGCCAATACAATAAATATAGGCTGGAACTACACACCAAAAGAACAAGAGTACAAACCCGGCGTGTTCTACATAGGCATGGCATTTGAGTGGGTCTTCGCAAAAGATGAACCAAGGGGTTATTTACGAGCAATTGATCCGTTGACAGGTAAGGCTAAATGGGAATTTCCAACCGATGTACCAATGAACGGAGGAACACTTGTAACCGATGGAAACCTTGTGTTTTCAGGCGCACAAACGGGTGAGCTGTATGCCTTTAATGCGACAACGGGCGAAAAGTTATGGGAATTTAGAACCGGCTCAGGAATCATCGCACCACCGGTTACCTATCAGATAGATGGCAAACAATACATTGCTGTAACCAGCGGTATTGGTGGCGTATATAACCATTTATCGGGTGATGTCACCTTAAAGAACATTAACCCAGGTGGTTCTGTTTGGGTATTTGAACTTGGTACAGGGAATAATACTAGTACCATTCATGCCGATCCAATTAAGCCAATAATGGCAGTGGCGGCATCGACAGATACAAAGGATGATGAAGCAGCCTGGTCAGCCACCGTTAAAAAAGGCGCAGAACTATACGAGCAAACCTGCTCACATTGCCACGGTGTTAAAATGGTTACCTCGGGCACCACGTATGATTTACGCAGTTTTCCTAAAGACGACAAAGCACGCTTTATCAGCTCTGTAGCCAATGGTAAAGGGTCAATGCCAGCTTGGGGCGACAAGTTAAGCGACGAAGAAATAAGTCATATTTACGATTACGTCGTTCACTAATTAACAAGTAATTACAAGGTAAGCTATGAATCCATTAGATGAGCTCGTCAATTTTAAAACCGGTAGGCAGAAGCGAATAATCTATTCTGACCCAGGTATTTATGAACAAGAGCAGGAAAAAATATTTGGCCGTTGCTGGTTGTTTTTAACCCATGAATGCCAAATAAAAGAACCGGGCGACTTTGTGCGTACCTTTATGGGTGAAGATGAGGTGCTTGTGGTTCGGCAAAAGGAAGGGGATATAAAAGCCTTCTTAAATACCTGTACCCATCGCGGTAATCGACTTTGTAAAGCAGATCACGGCAACAGCAAAAAATTCGTTTGTAATTACCATGGCTGGAGTTTTGGTTTTGATGGCAAACTTAACGGCGTGCCATTAGAAAAGGATGCGTATAAAGACCAGCTCGACAAATCTAAATTTGGCCTTGTAGAAGTCGCTCAAATAGCTAATTATAAAGGCTTAGTATTTGCAACCTTTGATGAAGCAGCGCCGAGCCTTGAAGACTATTTAGGTGAAATGAAGTGGTACCTCGATGTGTGGTTAGATGCCATGCCAGAAGGTACAGAATTGATTGGTACGGCGATGAAAGTAGAATTGCCGGTTAACTGGAAGTTGCCGGTTGAAAATGTGTCAGGCGATGGCTATCACCTAGGCTGGGCACACGCAGGCGCAATGACGGTTTCTTCAAGCATGTCAGTCGGTGGCTTAGAGGTCGGTAATACCAGTACGGATAACTCAGGCGCTGTTTCTGTTGCTGGAATGAATGGCCACGCCGTATTAGCAGCCTTAGACGGGCAGTCAGGCTATGGCTTTTACCCTGACCCAACCAGTGCAGTAGATTACTTAGAAAAGAATCGGCAGACAGTGATAGATCGCTTAGGCGAATACCGTGGTAAAAAAATGTGGGGATCACAAATTAATATGACGGTTTTCCCTAATTTGCAGATGTTACCGGGGCTCAATTGGTTTAGGGTGTATCACCCAAAAGGCCCCGGCAAGTTCGAAATGTGGACCTGGGCGATGGTCGATAAACAAATGCCCGATGAGCTGAAGCAAACCATTCTAAACAACGTGAGCAGAACCTTTGGCCCGGCTGGCTTGTTTGATAATGACGATGGTGATAATTTACAAGCCATTACGGAGCAAAGTCGCGGTTGGCGTACAAGGCAAATGGACGTGTACACCAATATGGCCATTGGTGGTGAACACAGCCGTGATGAAATGCCCGGTGTGGTTAGTGAGGGTTTGGTGTGTGAACAAAACCAACGTTACGTGTATCGGCGCTGGTTAGAAATGATGAAGGCAAAAGACTGGTCTGAGGTCCCCTCTTACAACAGCTTAGAAGAAGCGCGTGCGACGGAGCAAGGCAATGGGTGAACAGCAAGCAAGTAACGAGGTCTATATTGCCTTACAGCGCCAGCTGTACCAAGAAGCTAGATTACTAAGCAGTGAACAGTACGATGACTGGTTGGCAATGGTGTCGGAGGATATCCATTACGCGATGGAGATGCCCCAGCGCCGCTTTAGAGAAGATAAAGGGCATAGAGTACCGGACAAAACACCGATATTTAATGACGACATGACGGCACTGCTGATGCGCGTTGGTCGATTTAAAACGGGCTTTGTGTGGTCAGAAAACCCAATTAATTCAATCCGTCACATTGTGAGCAATGTAGAGGTTTTTGAAACCGAGAACGCCGGACAATATAAGGTGTATTCGGTTATCGAGGTGCACCGTAGCCGTTTAGATGCCGAGCGTAAGCGGCTGACCGCAGGCCGCCAAGATATTTGGCAGCAAACAGCAACCGGCTACCAGTTATTAAAACGTAACGCGGTACTCGATGACGGTGTTGTGCTAGACAGCAACATTAATTTCTTTTTTTAAAAAAATCATAAGCAGGAGAAAAGACAATGGGTTGGATGGATAATAAAGTCGCCTTAGTAACCGGTGGCGCATCAGGCATCGGTTTGGCTGTTGTTGAACGGTTTGTTGCTGAAGGCGCTAGAGTGTGTGTTATGGACCGTTCACAATCGGGCATTGATGCACTAGAAGAAAAATATGCAGGCAAAGTAGTTGGCCTAACCGGCGATGTTCGGTCATTACAGTCCAACCAAGATGCGGTTGCTAAAACAATTAAAGCCTTTGGCCAATTGGATACTTTTATTGGCAATGCGGGTATTTGGGACTATATGGTGCCCTTAGAAGCGCAAGAAGACGATAAGGTAGAAGCCATTTGCGATGAAATTTTTTCGGTTAATGTTAAAGGCTATATATTAGGTGCGAAAGCTGCGTTACCGGAATTAAGAAAAACCAAAGGCAACATGGTGTTTACTGCCTCTAGCTCCAGTTTTTATACCGGTGGTGGTGGGCCGATTTACGTAGCCTCAAAACATGCCGTACTGGGGATGATCAAGCAATTGGCTTATGAAGTAGCGCCGGATGTTCGTGTCAACGGGGTTGCGCCGGGTGGTACGATGACCAATTTGGGGGGTAGTGCTGTTGCAGGTCAATCAGAGTCAAAACTGAGTGAAATCCCGGGTGTGGATCAGCTAACTAGTGACCTGACCCCGCTAGGGTTTATCTCAAAGCCCGAAGATCATGCGGGTATTTACTTATTATTAGTCTCCGATAAAAACGGCGGCTATATTACCGGTAGTGTAATTAATTCGGATGGCGGCATTGGCATAGGGAAGCGCCCAGAACAATAATGTTAAGACCATAAAAAAGCCCGGCTGAATAGCGTATTCAGCCGGGCTTTTTATTTTAGGGTATTTTTTTGTTAATTAGACAGGGTAAGCGGTATACCTCGGTAAGACATTGGTATCTGTCACCGCCTTTCTCTCTATATAGCTGGCGCTGTCACCGTCTAGCTTGATGGTATCGAAATACTGCCCAACGCATAAAATTTTAGTCAAATTATTATCCCGTTGCGTGTAATAAATAGAATAGTTAAAAACCGCGTTGATCAAGCCATTATCAGCTTCAGACACAGATATTAGCTGGGTAAAATGCCGCATTTGATAATGTTCGGTAGAGTCGGATTGGATCTCAACGACTTGCGTTACACGATCTTGTAGACGTTCATAACAATCGTCTAGCATAAAGGCTATGGGAAAGCCTCGACGCTCATTTTCTTCTGAAATAAAGGTGTAGCGGCCCTTTAGATTAAAGCAGGCCAGCCAAGCAGGCATATCGAGAGAATCGAGCGCGCAAATATAGTCACGGTTTAAATTTTCCACTTGCTGGATGGTGGTATTACTCACACTGTTCATCGTTCGGCCCTCTCAAAACCCATTAATTTTCGATAGTGTTCCCAGCGTGGTAAGTTGCCGGATTCATCATTTTGTTTAACTTCAAAGGACAGTGCGTATTCATCCTGAACGCCCTTTTGGAAAATCGCATTGCCCGGGGTTTTATTGCCTTTATCGATGCGTGAGAACACCGAGGCATCTTCCATACTAATGAGCCCACAAGGGCCTAATAAATTACTTGATTGACGGATGCGGTGCCTAATCATCTCATCGTCATCGTCTTCATGGGTAAAATACGCATAATGCACCTCAATACCTTTGGGTCCTTTAGGAAAGGCGTAGCGAATATTGAGCATGTCCATGTGTTTGCTGTAGACAGTAAGTGGAAATTGCATCTGAACAATTGAGCCAGTGCTGGTGGTGGTGCCTTTAAAGTCCAAGATAGCCCCGTCTTTTAGGGCGGTAACTTCATCCGGAATCTTTAATTCAGACTCAAAGGTTAGGTGACCGTTCTCAGAGATTCTTTGAAAGCCCTTGCCACCCTGCCAATTGAGTAAGGCGAAGGCCTTATGTAAAAGCGGTGCATGGTAGCCATCATTATCGCAATAGGCTTTCCAATTACAGTCGTACATCACCTTTTGGTAGCCGGCAAGTTTTAAACGGCCATCACCACCCAATACGCGGCTTAAGGGTTCGTAAAAGCTTTCACCAAGGTATTCTTTTAGCGGCGGTGTTTTGTCACTCATGGTAACAAAGTACAAGCCACAAAATTCTTCTGTGCGGAGCTGAAAGAGGCTAAAGTTTTTTTTGTCAAAATCGGGGGTAAAGTCGCGGCTATTAGGGCAGCCAACTAAATCGCCTTCTAAGCTAAATAACCAGCGGTGGTAAGGGCATTCAAACTCTTTTTTATTGCCGGCGCTTTCGGTTATCAATGACGTGCCACGGTGCGTGCAGGTGTTTTGAAAAACCCGAATGGCACCGTCTTCGCCGTGCACTGCAAAAATAGGCATCTCGCCCAATTCAGCGGCTTTATAATCACCGGGATTAGGAATTTCAGCGCGATGTACGATAGGGTGCCATTCGGCACCATAAAAAATAGTTTCGAGTTCTTTTGGCCAAAGCTCGTCCATTTCAAATACGGCTTTTGGTACCTCATTATATTTGGCAGGCCACTCCAAAAATGGCTCATTTTTAGGTGTTGACGACATAATAACTCCTTAATTTGACTTAACTATTTTTTTATAAGATTACTAATTCTATACTGTTTTGCAGGCGATAAAATGATTTAGGTCACTTACGCTGTGGAGCGCGATATTTCCTCTAAGGCCTCTGTGTTGATGATATTAATGATTCGCCCCGATTTTGTAATACACCCCGCATCAATTAATTTTGAAAAAGAACGGCTAACCGTTTCAACGGCGATACCTAAGTGGCTTGCAATATCCTGACGATGTAATCTGATTTGACGATAAGTGACTTGGTTAGTGCGTCGATGGAATAAGATTAAAAATTGAGGAAGCCGGGCCGCCGCAGAATGGATGGATAGGCAGTTTTGAGTCTCAAGGGTTGTTGCTAGCGCTTGACTATAAATTTTGACCGCCAAATCAGATAAATTTGGAAATTCCTTACGCAAAGCGGCTAATGGGCGGTAAGTGATTTTACACGCCAAACTGTCTTCGATGGCGATGCAACTATTTAAAGTGATGCCACCTGCCATGCTCTCTAAGCCTAAGATATCACCGGGCAAATAAAACCCATTAACGTGCGCATCACCGAAGTCATTAATGATTTGCGTTTTAAATGAGCCGGTTTTGACCACGTACAGATGCGACGCTTTAACCCCTTGTTTGAACAGTTGGTCGCCGCTGGCAAATGTTTGGTTTGTATGTGCAATATTAATAAAACGATACAAATCGGTAACAGGTATACCAGAAGGTAAACAACGCTTAGCAAGCGCGCAACTTGTGCAGTCGGTAATTATTTTTTTCTCTAACATAAGATGCGCTACTGACTTAGCATTCTGCTCTATTAGCAATCGCTGAACTTTATACCAAAGACGAAATGATTTAAAGCATTTTTAAACAATTTTTTAAGGCTACCGACGAATAAAATTGATAGATGTCATTTTTATTTAGCGGGCTAAGCGTAGAGTTCTTACGAATAGGTAATTTACGTATTTGTGGCTAAAGTGAGGCAAGCATGAAACCAATTAACGAACTAATTCAGCAAGACGGGGCGATCCAAGATCGCTCTATTTACTGGGATGAAGATATTTACCAGAAGGAAATGGAGCACATTTTTGCTCGTTGCTGGTTGTTTTTAACACACGATTCAGTGATACCAGAAACAGGGGATTACCAAGTGACCACGATGGGGGAAGACAATGTGATTGTTGCCCGTCAAAAAGACGGGGGTCTTAAGGCGTTTGTAAACTCATGTACCCACCGCGGTAATTACGTGTGTTTTTCTGAAGGTGGCAATGCCCGCTCGTTTGTTTGTCCTTATCATGGCTGGGCTTTTGGTATTGATGGCGAGTTAGATGATGTGCCATTAGAAGAGCAGGCTTACTTTAACGATATTGACAAGCAATCGCTGGGCCTACAGCAAGTGAGGGTTGAAAGTTACAAAGGCTTTATTTTTGGTACGTTTGACCTGGATGCGCCGTCGCTGGTTGATTATTTAGGCGGCATGGCTTGGTATATCGACTCCTTTATGGATGTCCCAGGTGGCATGGAGCTGATTGGCCCACCGATGAAATCCATACTCAATTGTAATTGGAAAAACCCCTCTGAAAACTTTATTGGTGACGGTTACCACGTTGGCTGGGCGCATGCTTCGGCATTAGAGATTGCCGGTGGTGCCTTAGAAAGTATGAAGGGCTTAAATGACTACAGCCCCGACTCTGGCTTACAGGTGACAGTGCCGGAAGGACATGGCTTTGGTGTTATTTGGGACGCTGCTGCTGCCTTGCACCCCGGGCCGCCAGGTATCGCCTACCAAAAATGGCTAGACCAGCGTTCGCCCATCGTGCGAGAAAAGCTGGGTAAAACCAGAGAAAAGTTTTACAACGGCCACTGGGACGCAACGATTTTCCCCAATTGTTCTTTTTTATACGGCACCAACACCTTTAAGGTTTGGCAGCCCAGAGGGCCAAGGCAAATTGAGGTTTTTACTTGGACCCTGGTAGAAAAGGAAATGCCAGAAGAGCTACAGCAGATGATTCATGCCGATAATATGTTGACCTTCGGTACCGCGGGTATTCTAGAAAGTGATGATGGTGAAAACTTTGAAAACTGTACCCACGCCAACAGAGGCTTCGCTACCCGCCAAGGGCGTGTTTATTTAGGTATGGCGAGGGGGCGTGAGCGGACAGATGCTGAAATGCCAGGTTTAGTCAGTGATGGTTGGGTTAATGAAACCTCAACGCGGGGTATGTACAGGCGGTGGGCTGAGCTCATGCAAGGGACACCTTGGGCTAAGTTATCAGTAACCGCTAAAACAGACGCGTATAAGTAGGAGGCAACATGAGTGTAAAGATACAGCAACAGGCAGCGGGTGATGTGGTCGATCATATAACGCATTTTGAGGTGGCGAGTTTTTTAACGCGCGAGGCACGCGCCTTAGATGAAGAGCGCTATCATGAGTGGTTAGATCAGATGTTAACCCAAGACATCGTTTATCAACTGCCGACAGAAGAAGTGCGCTACCGACGGGATAAAAAAGTGATAGGCACTGCACAAACCACCTACTTATACAACGATAACCATGCGGTGTTAAGTATGCGAGTAGCGCGCTTTGATACCGGCTTTTTGTGGGCCGAAGACCCGCCCGTGCGAATCAGGCGTTACATTTCAAATGTTGATGCGATGTGGGCAGAGGTACCGGGTGAGGTGGACGTTTGGTCGAATTTTATCGTTTACCGCAGCCGTGGCCAGCGTGATGACTCGACCATGTATGGTCGTCGCAAAGATAAGCTAAGAAAAGTAGATGGCCAGTGGCGATTAGCGGGGCGTGTTATTACCTTAGACCAGCGCGTTATTCTTGACAAGAACGTGCATTGCTTTTTTTAAAGGCATTACTGGGTGTTGCGTTATAAAGCGTAAGAAAGAGCAGCTTAAGTGCTAAGGCTCATGGAAGATACGGCGACTAATTTATCAAAATCGGTGATGCGTATTTGCCGGTTCTTCTTTTCAATGCACTGTTGTTCAACCAGTTTTGAAAAGGCTCGGGAGCTGGTTTCGCTGGCTAAGCCTAGGTAATTTCCAATATCCTGCCGAGACATGGGTAAGCTAAAGTCTAGTTGATAGTCTCCCGTACGGCTGGTGCGTTTTGAGATAATTAAGAGAAAGGTTGCCAGCCTTGCCACGGCGGTATGTTGCGACAAGCAGGTAAAAAAATCATGCCCCGAGGCAAGGGACTGACTAAATAAATTAATTGCCCAATCAGACAGTGACGAATTATTTTTTCGTAATTGGGCCAATTGTGCGTAGTCAATTTTACACAGGTGACAATCAGCTAAGGTGACGGCCGTTTCTAAGTACTCGCGCCCGGCGATACTTTCCAGCCCAATAATTTCACCTGGTAAATAAAACCCCGTGATGTGTTCGCGGCCATTAACATCGGTGATGTAGGTTTTAACAGCACCGGCTTTAACTACGTAAAGAGAGCAAAAGTTTTCTTTTTGGCGATAAACGGTGTTGTTTTTTGCGTAGCGCTTACCAGAGCTAATAAAGCTTTCAAGTTCAGTAATCAGTGCGTCATCGAGTGCCGCAGGAATGCATAAAGCGGATAGCGCGCATAAGCGACAGCTTTGTTCACTGGGGCTTTGTTGGGTGCTAGTCTGGTTCATAGGCTAGTATGCTAGAAACAAGGTGCGGTGATTGCACCATAACGTAGACGCTTTGGCAAATTGTATTCCCTTTGGCTGGATTAAGGCCGTTAAAAAGGCTTCTAGTTGAGCACTAGAAGCCTTTAAGTCCCTTAAACAGGATAGAGCGCGGTTGGTGTGCGACTATTAACCGAGGACTAAAAGTCCATTATTTCACGGTAACCTTTCCATAAGCCGCGTATTAGCCCCTCGGTTACCAAGTGGTCATCACCTTTCGCTTCTTTACCGGCCATTTGGATAACGTTGGTATAGGCCCCGTCACGCACAATGGCATTTTGGCAAAGCTCGGTAGACTCACCATCTTCCATTGAGATGAAGCCGCCTGGGCCGATGAGGTTGAACTGCTTTAAGCGAATATTACGTAGTTCCTCGCTATCATCTTTATAGCCGAAGTACGTCCAAACCAGTTCAAATTCATCTTTGCTTTTAGGCAAAATTTGACGAAACGCCAAGGTGTTTTGAATCTGCTGCATCACCAACGATGGGAAAAGAGACAAAATAACCAAGGTAACGCCATCGTCAAACTCTTGCTGGCCGGCTAACAAAGAGGGGTCCTGTAACGCGTACTCACCGGTTTGTAGCGTTCGGAGTTTGTCTTTTTTCATATCATCCAAGGCGGATTCACTTTCTGTGCCGCTGCTCGCCCAAAGGACCGAATGAAAATCGTTATTGATGATGGACTCACCCTTTTGAGACGAGCGATACAAACCAAAGGTCGCGTGGAATAGGTGTAATAGACTGGCGTGATAAGGGTCCTTGGTGTTTTCAGAATAAAATTTCCAATTCCCAGCAATGCTTTGGCGGGTATGCCCTAAAATCTCTATCGGCCGATTCATAATGCGTTTTAAGTGATGGCTGACATCCTCACCCATATAGCTTTCGATATCAGGCGTTTGCTCACTGAAGGTACCAAAAAGAACGCCATGATAATTCGCTAAGCGAACTTTTCTGAGGCCGTGTTGTTTTTTATCAAAGTCTTTTGGCATGCCGCCTTTACCGGCAAGGCCGCGCTGAAAAGGTATACCATGCAGGTCGCCTTTGGCATCATAGGCCCACTGGTGGTAAACGCAGGTGAAAGCGCCGTCTTCGGATTTACCATGACGCTCACGGCAGATTTCTGCGCCTCGGTGCGCGCAACGGTTAACCCAGGCATAGAATTCATCGTCTTGACCACGAGTGACAACCACAGGGGTGTCGCCAATATAAGTCGATTTAAAGCTGCCTTTTTCCGGTAGTTCGTCTGCAGCCGCCAAATAATTCCATGTTGGGCCGTTATAGAGCTTTTGTTGTTCTAAGTCGTACACTTCTTGGCTATTAAAAACCGAGTAAGGAACGGCTGTACAGTCGGCGTTATCAGGCCATTTTAAATGTGCGGGTGTGTTCATGATTTTGCTCCTTGATAAAGCGACATTAAATAGGGATGACCATTAAAGTGGTGATCCGATGCGTGTCGTAGATAGCGGAGCGTTCTTTAAACTTTAAAACCCCGTCTTCGCGCACGATCACATCGACATAGCGACCGACGTTATAAACCGTACTTTCGCCATCATTACAGGTTTTGAACACGGCATAGTTTGATTGCACTTTAATGGTATCTCCATCAACCGAAAGAATGCGAGGGTTGCTGGTGATGTGGCGGTACCATTGCACTTGGTAAATATTTGCGTGCCGTAGAGCCGTAATACGATCCTGTAACATGCCTTTACTGTCGCACCACATAACGGCGGTGGGCAGATCCATTTCATGGTTTTCTCGAGGAATGACGCGATACAGACACTTTTCGGTGAAAAAGTCGGGCCAGTTTTCCAAGTCATCATCGTCAATACATTGTGTGTAAGCGTTGAGTAAGTCTTCAACTTCGCCTTTAAGCTCTAGGCTGATAGCGTTACTGGTCATAGGGTCTCCTAGGTGATCACGTTTGTTGGTAGTTAAGTATACTGGCTTCGCTGTATTAGAAAATGATTATAGTCAATAAAAAGCCTCTTTTGGGAAGAGGCTTTTATCAGAAGGGCTGCAATAAAAAGAAAAGTGCTAAGCCGTAGTCCAAGCGTTATCGGTTATCGACCAGGATCATTTTAGAGATGATGTGCTGAATGTCCGCCTTGACGGTATTGTCTAAAAGTACTGCGACTCGGTTAATGGTGCAGACGACGGAGCCGCGCATGCTGTGTGCATAATACGCGTCAAGCGGGTAAACGACGGTTGGGTCGTGGCTAGCGCGTTGATAACTTAGCTGGCTGATGCCCATTATACCCAGCCCAGCGGCTTCTGCGTGAGCCATTAAGCGCTCGGCCCTGTCTTCAGAAATGCCGCCAATGTGTTCGATTAAAAAAGGCGGCGTTGCAGCGCCCTTGCCAGGGACTGACTCGCGCCAGCGAACAGCGCCCACGACACCGTCAAGGTCTAAGAGGGAGTTAAAAAGGATCGGTGTAGACATGATATTCTCCTGAGCTTAAGGGTTAATATAAACAAGATTATCTTCTAACTTAGAGAGTAGCTTAATCATTTACCGCAAGGCAATAGTTAATTAGAGGTTTAATCGTAAACGAAGTGCTTAACAAAGGCTTTATGATTTTGATCATATTATTGTTAATATGATCTTATAAATAATGATAATCTAATGTAATAATCAACGTTTTGCTGGGGACGTGTCTTAATGAATAAAAAACCAATAATAGCGACCATGATCGGAGACCCTGCAGGTATTGGTCCTGAAGTGGTTGCTAAAGCATGGGCAACCGGAGAAGTGCAGCAATACAGTCAACCCGTTTTAGTGGGTAGTCAGGCGGTTATGCAGCAAGCGGTGAAAGCGTGTGGCTTATCGTTAGAAGTGAGAAAAGTGGCCTCTATTGCCGAGATTAATAATGACCCTGCCATCATTGATATTATAGATTCAGGCAAATTTGATAATAGCCAGTTTGTGATGGGGCAGGATAATGCGTCTTGTGGCCAAATCAGTGCCGATTGGCTCGATGAAATGGATCAATTGGCCTTATCCGGTGCGGTAGACGCAACCATTATGGCGCCGATCAGTTCAGTGTCGATGAAAATGGCGGGTGTGCTCGACAAGGTAATCAATATGGAACCGGGGCATAGTTACCTATTCCTCATTAGCGGTCCATTACGCGTGATGCACCTAACCGACCACCTACCCCTACGTGAGGTGTGTGAACTGATTAATGCGCCTTTAGTAACCAAGGCGATTAGCCAGCTGGATGAGGCGTTAAAAAAGTGGGGCATAGCCAAGCCTCGCATCGCGGTGGCGGGGCTAAACCCGCACGCCAGTGGTAAAGAAGAAGACCAAGAAATAACACCGGGGGTGGAAAAAGCCGCCGCCCAAGGCATTGATGTGACGGGCCCGATCCCCCCAGATTCGGTATTTAGGCAGTGTATAGAAGGCCACTACGATGTGGTACTGGCGATGTTCCATGACCAGGGCCATATTGCCATTAAGACCTGGGGCTTTTCAGGTAACTGTGCCTTGATTATGGGGCCGCCGTATTTGCATATGTCAGTGGCTCATGGCACCGCGTACGATCTTGTAGGCACGGGGAAGGCTGACCATACTATGATGCTAGAGGCGATGAAATTAACGGGTAACCTGGCTGCAGGGAATGGTTTTTTTAAGTAGTCGCTGCTCAATTAAACGAAAGTGGAGGTATTTATGACCGCTCAAGACGTAGTTAATAAGGTAGATGTTAATGGCAATCATGCGCCGTTTGCCGTGTATTTAGACGAAGACGTTTTTAAGTTAGAGCAAGAAAAGCTCTATCGGGGCAAAGTTTGGTCCTATATTGGTTTGGACATTGAGGTGCCTAATGCAGGTGACTATAAAACCACCTTTATTGGCGATACACCTATTGTGTTAACCAGAGGCGCTGACGATAGTTTAAATGCTTGGGTGAACCGCTGTGCACACAAAGGGGCTTTGGTGTGTCGCGAGCGACACGGGCATTCTGAAGATGGTGCATTTACCTGCGTTTACCACCAGTGGGCCTATGATGCCAAAGGTGACCTTAAAGGTGTCCCTTTTCGACGTGGGATGAAAGGTCAAGGTGGTTATGCTAAAGACTTTGATATGGCAAACTACGGTTTGCGCAAACTGCGGGTGCAAACTATCGCACAAATGGTTTTTGCAACATTTGATGCACAAACCCCCGATTTAGAAGACTTTTTGGGCGAAAAAATGTGCGCTAATATTAAACGTATTATGCATAAGCCGATTAAAGTTATTGGTCATACGCGCCAGTTTATGAAGGGCAATTGGAAGGCGTATTCAGAAAATAGCCGTGACAGTTACCATGGCGCTTTACTGCATTTGTTTTACCCAACATTTGGCGTGTATCGCCAAGGACAAGAAAGCGTTGGCATTACCGACTCAGTGGGTTGTCATAATTACTTTAACGTGTCGGCACCTCAAGGTGTTGAAAACTACGCTGACTATGCCGGTGAGGCCAACAGAGAAATGAAGGGTCCGCATCAATTGCAAGATGAGCGGGTGCTCAAGTTTGTTCCCGAAAGAGACGACCGAGTTGCGCTAAGCATTCAATCACTGTTTCCATCGGTGGTGCTACAGCAAATCCAGAACACCTTGGCGACCCGCCAAGTGCTGCCTAAATCGGTGAATGAAACTGAACTAGTTTGGACCTTTTTTGGTTATCAGGACGATGATGAAGAAATGGACGAGCATCGGTTGAGAAATATAAACTTGGTGGGCCCCTCCGGCTTAATTTCCATGGAAGACGGTGAGGCGGTAGAATTAGTCCAACAGGGTATTCACCGAGATGCAAGCGAACGCTCTTTTGTTGAGATGGGTGGCAATGAAGTAGAAGACTATACCAGCCCAATGGGCATGGACGAAAATGCCGTAAGGGGTTTTTGGAAAGGCTATCGCCAGACAATGGCCGACGAATAAAATTTATTAAAGAGGTGAGTAATGATTGATATGGATAAATTGGTGGATATAGAAAAATCCACTCAGTCCAAACAAGTTTTTTGGGATCAAGGTGTTTATGACCGAGAGCTAGAACGAATTTTTGGCCGCTGTTGGCTATTTTTGGCACACGAGAGTCAGCTTCAAAAGACGGGTGATTTTTTTACCACAAAAATGGGTGAAGACTCCGTTATTGTTGTTAGGCACACAGATGGCTCATTAAAAGCCTTTATTAATTCCTGTACGCACCGAGGCAATAGCGTATGTACAGCAGATAGCGGCAACACGAGGTCGTTTGTTTGTAACTATCATGGGTGGGTCTATAGTACAGATGGTTCGCTCGTTGATGTGCCGTTAAAAGAGCGGTGTTATCACGATGACATAGACATGTCGGCGATGAGCTTGCCATCAATTCGGGTAGAAAGTTACCGTGGCTTTGTATTCGGTTGTTTTGACGAGACAGCGCCTTCATTAGTCGATTTCTTAGGTGACTGGGGCTGGTATCTAGATACGTGGATGGTGGGTGCTGGTGAAGGCGCCGAATTAATTGGTCCGCCGTCGAAATCCATTCTTAAGTGTAACTGGAAAGTGCCAGCGGAAAATTTTGTTGGAGACGGTTATCATGTTGGCTGGACACATGCGTCTGCACTTGAAATGTTAGGGGGCGAGTTGGGCGGACTAGCGGGTAACCGCGCCAATATGCCGTTTGATGAGTTGGGCATTCAAGTAACAACGCGACATGGGCACGGCTTTGGCGTGATAGACCATGCAGGCATTGGAATCCATGATAAGCGTGAGGGCTACGCTAAATTCTTACAAGAAACGCAACCTGGCGTTGCAGAAAAACTTGGGCAGCCACGGGCAGAATTATATGATGGCCACTGGAATTGTACGACCTTCCCAAATTGTTCGTTTTTATACGGCACCAATATTTTCAAAGTCTGGCACCCAAGAGGCCCGCATGAAATTGAGGTGTGGTCGTGGGTAATTGTGCATAAAGACATGGACGAGGACACGAAAAAAGAAGTGGTTAAGCAGGCGATTAGAAGCTTTGGCACAGCGGGCACCCTAGAAAGTGACGACGGTGACAATATGGTCAATTCAACACGAAATAATCAAGGCAGGCATACTCGAAAAAATACCATGGATTCACGCATGGGTGTTGGTCACGAAGGGCCACACCCAGATTACCCGGGTATAGTCGGCTCAAGCTTTATTGGCGAAACATCCTATCGTGGCTTTTATCGCTTTTACCAAGAAATAATGTCCGCGGACAGCTGGGATGCGATCCGCGCGAAAGATGAGCAATGGGCTGACTGTTTCCCAAATAAAGACTATTGGAAAGATCGGTTGGCCGCAAAGGCAAAGGCGAAGGGTGGGGAATAGTAATATGCACAATACAGAAGCAAAAGACCGAGTCTCCATGCAGTTGCATTATGACGTGTCACAGCATTATTATCAGGAAGCCACATTACTGCAGGAAAGGGAGTATCAAACGTGGTTAGAAACCTTTATTGCTGAAGACATTCATTATTGGATGCCAGTTACCGAACGTCGCTATGCTAAAGACAAGCGAGCAGAACCGTCGCCAAATGATATGGCCATTATAAATGATGACTATGATGAACTTAAGCAGCGGGTGGATCGCTTAGGTACAGGGACTGTGTGGATGGAAGATCCGCCTTCATCGGTGCGATTCTTATTAAGCAATATTGAAGTATTTCATACGGATAAAGAAGACGAGTTTGTTGTAAGGTGTAACTTTATAACGACAAGGCATCGAGGGCAGCTTGAAAGATCTCAACACGTTGGTGGAAGGGTTGATCTGCTGCGTAAGACAGAAAGTGGTTATCGTCTGGTGAGGCGAAAAATAGTGTTAGATGCTAGGGTAACGGAAGATAAGAATTTATATATATTTTTCTGACAAATAAGCGTTATATTTTAGAATTAAATTAAGAGGATTTAAAAATGGTAAAAGTAACAGAATTAGGCTATATGGGTTTTAACGTGACAGATATGGACGCTTGGCGTGACTATGCGACTAAATGTGTGGGCCTGGAAATTGAAGAAGGCGATCGCGATGATCGTTTTTACCTAAGAATGGATGGTCAACACCACCGTTTTACAATTCACCAATCTGACGAAGATGATTTGGCTTATGCCGGCTGGCGAGTAAAAGGGTTTGAAGAATTTAAAGCGATGCAACAGCATTTAAAAGACAATGGTATTGATTTTCGTGTGGCGTCTGAAGAAGAATGTGAAGAGCGTTTTGTATTAGGCTTGCTTAAACTAGAAGACCCGTCTGGTAACCCCACAGAAATTTTCTACAGTCCTCAAATGGACGTGATGAAGCCCTTCCATCCTGGTCGTCCAATGTATGGAAAGTTTTTAACCGGTGATCAAGGTATTGGCCACTTTATTATTCGCTCGATGGATGATGAAGCAACCTATGCGTTTTATTCAATGCTGGGTCTTGTCGGGTCGGTTGAGTATAAAATTAAATTACCAAATGGCATGATAGCAAAGCCTGTATTTATGCATTGTAACGGCCGCCAACACTCGTTGGCATTTGGCTTGGGTCCAATGGAAAAAAGAATTAATCACTTGATGCTAGAGTACACCGAGTTGGATGATTTAGGTCTGGCTCACGATACGGCTCGTAAAGAGGGTATTGACGTAGCGATGCAGCTTGGTAAACACTCGAATGACCAGGCCTATACGTTCTATTTTGCTACACCATCAGGCTGGCTGTTAGAGTTGGGCCATGGTGCTCGCGAAGCGATGCGAGACCAAGAGCATTACACGGGTGATATTTTCGGCCACAAGCCTGAAGCAAAAGGCTATGGAATGGATATAGATATTTAAGTTAAGCCGTTTGTATTAAAAAAGGGCGCCATTTGGCGCCCTTTTTTTGCCAATAAGTAACACGGGGGTGCGACGTTAACCCTAGTCGTGAAACAAAATACTAGGCTTTAAGGGTGGTTGATTAACGTGTCACACATGCGCTGAAAAGCCGGTGTCAGCATCTCGCGGTACTTTTCTTCAATCTCGACGTCTTGCATCGCCTTTTTCATGCAAAACATCCAAGCATCCGAGGCCTGCTGGTCGATCACAAAGGGCCGGTGTTGTTTAGTAATGCAGGGGCTGCCGTGTTTCATGATAAATAAAGGCGGCCCACCCAACCAGCCAGATAGGTATTCAAATAAACCGTTGCGAATATCGGAGAGGTCCTCTTTATGCATGGCGCGTATGGTTTTAGCTTGTTCCTCTGTGTCCATCACTTGGTAGAAGCGGTCGACCAATTTGCGTAGGCCTTGTTCGCCACCTATCCAGTCATACATGGTGGTTTGTTGTGCTGATTGTCGTGTACTTGATTCGACCATGTTGATATTCCTCATTGTGCATTTAATGCTAACTTTCTCATTTAATGCCGATCAACGCCATGATGTAAATCAAAAATGGAGGCGTCTTAATAAGGGGCATTATTAGGATTGTTATTAGGCAGAATAAGCACTAAAGTAGTTTTAATAATAAAAGATGACGAGGAATTAACTTGAAAAAGAATACTATTCCAATGCCAGATGATAAGGGCTATTTTGGCGAATACGGCGGACAAATTATTCCGCCAGAGCTGGTGGTGATTATGGACGAGATTAAAGACGCTTACCTCGAGATTTCTCAAACCCAGGCGTTTCAAGACGAGCTAAATGACCTGTATACCCACTATGTCGGTCGTCCAAGCCCCATTTTTTACGCCAAACGCTTATCTGAAAAAATAGGGGGCGCAAAGATATTTCTTAAGCGGGAGGATTTAAACCACACCGGCGCACATAAAATTAATCATTGCTTAGGTGAGGCTTTGCTAGCCAAGCACATGGGCAAAACAAAAGTAATCGCTGAGACAGGTGCGGGACAGCACGGCGTAGCGTTGGCTACCGCGTGTGCATTGGTTGGCTTGGATTGTGAGATTCATATGGGTGAGGTAGATATCGCCAAAGAGCACCCGAATGTAACCAAAATGAAAATCCTAGGTTGTACCCTTGTACCGGTTTCGCGGGGAACAAAAACCTTAAAAGACGCCGTTGACAGTGCGTTTGAAGAGTACCTAAAGGATCCGGTCAATTTTATTTATGCAATCGGTTCGGTCGTCGGCCCACACCCTTTTCCAATGATGGTCAGAGACTTTCAAAGCATTGTCGGTAAAGAAGCGCGTCAGCAGTTCCTTGAGGCACAGGGGAAACTACCCGATGTGATTACCGCTTGTGTGGGTGGTGGCTCCAACGCGATTGGATTATTTACGGCATTTTTGGATGATGAGACAGTGAAAATTGTCGGTGTAGAGCCCGCCGGTAAAGGCTTGGATACCCCCTTTCATGCAGCGACCATGAGTAAGGGCAGCAAAGGGGCGCTGCATGGGTTTGAGTGTTATAACTTGCAAGATGAGTCAGGCGAACCGCTGCCGGTGTACTCAATTGCATCCGGCCTAGATTACCCTGGCGTAGGCCCGCAGCATTGCTTATTGAAAGATTTAGGACGGGTGGATTATGTTGCCGTTAATGACGATGACTGCGTAGATGCGTTTATGACCTTGTCACGGGTGGAAGGTATTATCCCAGCGCTAGAAAGCGCGCATGCCGTGGCTTATGCAATGCAAATTGCCGATGAAATGACAGCTGATCAGTCGATACTGGTTAATTTATCTGGCCGTGGTGACAAGGATGCAGAGTTTATTGCGGATAAATTAGGGTTATAGGCTCTGTTGCTGTCACACAGGCGGCATGATTGGGTGCTGACGGCAAAAGCCAATCGCCCAACCGAGTGAAAGTGGACAACGTCAATAAGGCAATTCTAAGGCATTGCATAAATAGTCCATTAAATCATTAGCGGCTTTATAGCGTTGGTGAACAAGTTTAACCAAGTTAGGGCTTACTATATCTTCTTGGCTAAGAGGGGAAATAGCGATAAAGTCTTTGCGCTTTAAATCGTTAATCATGGGGTGGTCTTTTGCGTAGCCGCGTGGATAGGTTTTAAGTGAGTCACCGGAAAACGCGTAGAGCCTTTTGAAGGTTTTATTGTCTGTTAGTTGTTTCCATGCGTTGGGACTATCACTGATCATTTCACGAATCTTACCGAGCGCTTTGCTGTCGGGGCGCCAAATCCCCGCGCCAACAAAACATTCTTGTGGTGATATGTGCAGGTAAAAACCGGGTGCGTGTACATCTTTGCCTGCTACGTGCCTAAATTGAATGCCAATATTTGTTTTATAGGGTGTTTTATCGTTGCTAAATCGTGCGTCTCGGTAGACGCGCATTAGCGACCCTCCGGTCTTTTTTGAAATGGCAGTAAAACTAGGTGATAACGATTGGATGCTAGGCTGCATAGATTCAATAAACGCTAGCGCGGGTGAGCGAACGGTCTGCTCATAGGACGGTTTATGCTCATTAAACCAAGGACGCGTATTGTTTTTCGCTAATTGGTCTAAAAAGCTAAATGTAGCAGGGCTGAAAAAAGGTTTGGTCATTAGGGCACCTAAAAAGTGATCAAAAGCATTCATTGCTTTAAAAGAATATATATAATGACCGGCTATAACAATTTATTTATTGGTATTGGGAGCATAAACTTGACTAATTACACGATTAAAATAAACGAACAAGAGTTTGAGTTTCCTTGTGAAGAGGGTGACACGATTCTTCGCGCAGGGCTTAGGGCAGGTTTAGGTTTACCATATGAATGCAACTCGGGTGGATGCGGCAGTTGTAAAATTGAGATTTTAAATGGTGAGGTTGATGATGTTTGGGAAGACGCGCCAGGCTTGTCGCCTCGTGATATAAAAAAGGGCCGCAAACTTAGCTGTCAATGTATACCCACCTCTGACTGTGAAATTAAAGTTCGACTTAATCACGATGCGATGCCAATGCACAAGCCGATCAAGTCGACGGCGAGCTTATATAAAATCAATCGTTTAACAGACGATATGGCTGAGTTCTGCTTTAAAACAGAACACCCCGCCCGATTTGAGCCGGGACAGTTTGCCCTGTTAGACTTCCCTAATGTTGTGGGTTCACGCGGCTACTCAATGAGTAATTTGCCTAATGAGCAAGGCGAGTGGCACTTTATTATTAAAAAAATGCCCGGCGGCAGCGCAAGCACAAAATTATTTGAAAACTATAAAGAAGGCGATGAAATTGTTCTCGACGGTCCGTATGGTTTGGCCTTTTTGAAACCTGAAATCCCACGTGATATTGTATGCGTTGGTGGTGGATCGGGCTTATCGCCAGAAATGTCTATTATTAAGGCAGCGGCGAAAGACGAGCGCTTAAATGACCGCAATATTTATCTGTTTTACGGTGGTAGGACACCGAAAGACATTTGTACAACAGCACTGATTGAAGGCGATGCTAGCCTGAAGGCGCGGGTAATAAATTATAATGCAGTGTCAGATATTGAAGCAGCAGAGGCTGCTGGATGGGATGGAGCCGTAGGCTTTATTCATGAATTGGTTGCGAAAACATTGGGCGACAAAATGCCGCAGCATGAATTCTATTTTTGTGGCCCGCCACCGATGACCGACGCCTTGACGCGGTTGTTAGTTATGGACTATAAAGTTCCGATGGAGCAAATTCATTACGATCGTTTTTACTAAGCGAACCATTAAACTAATTTAATAAAGAGATTCAAATGAGCGACTTAATTATTTTATGTAAAGCAGAAGATGTTAAAGAAGAAGCCCCGCTTGCGGTTAACCCAGATGGTTTCCCTGGATTGGCGGTTTATCTGCACGAAGACGAGTACTTTGTAAGCGATAACCTGTGTACCCACGGTATGGCGATGTTGACCGACGGTTATCAAGACGGTGATGAAATTGAATGCCCTTTTCACGGCGGCGCTTTTTCTATAAAAACCGGAGAAGCGACGTCCTTTCCGTGTCAAATTCCGATTAAAACCTACCCCGTTAGCGTTGTGGATGGGAATATTTGCATTTCGGCGGCGTAAACCAATAAAAACAGGGGTCTAAGGTGGAACAAAAAATAGCGTTTTATTTTGATTTAATGAGCCCCTTCAGTTATTTGGCGAATATTAAATTACCTGACTTGGCGCGCAAGTATGGCCTTGAGGTCGCCTATCATCCGATGGATATTCCACAAGCGAAAATGGCAGCGGGTAATTACGGGCCGTCTAATCGGGAAGTGCCTGCCAAAATTAAGGTCATGTTGGCGGACTTAAAGCGCTGGGCAAAACATTATGACGTTCCGTTTGCTTTTCCGCCTAATCTGGACGTTCAGCCATGGAATGTGGGTGTTTTGTACGCCAATCAAAAAAACCAAGCAGAGGCTTATGTAACGGCTGCTTATCAAAAAATTTGGGGCGAAGGTTGTGATCCGACGGAATTAAAAAATCTTGAGAGCCTTGCCGCAGAGATGGCTTGGGATGTTGCGGATTTTATGGCGTTTGTTAGTTCTAATGAAGGCCAAACGCAGTTTCGTAAAGCCTGTGTCGATGCACATAAAGCTGGCGTTTTTGGCGCCCCAATCATGATGTTAGATGAACAAATCTGGTGGGGTAATGATCGTTTTGACTTTATTGAAGAGTATTTAAAGCAACGGTCTTAAGTTAAGTGTCCAGCACCTTGATCATCTGAAGGTGCTCAATACCGGCCTCTTGAAACGGCCTACCCATAGCGACAAAGCCCTGTTTTTTATAAAAGTCGACGGCTTCAGTTTGTGCGTGACAGACTAATTTGTCTAAGCCTTGTTTAATCGCGTAAACGCTTGCGGCGTCCAGTAATAAACCCCCCGCCCCTTTTCTTCGGTAAGCTTTTAAAACCGCCATGCGGCCTAACTTGCCTGCCTTACTCAGCCGTGCTGTTGCTATCGCGTTGGCTTGTTCGTCGAGCACGATAAAATGTTGGCAATCTAGATCGAGTGGATCGAGTTCGATGTTAGCCGGTACGCCTTGTTCTTTGACGAAGACAGTCAAGCGAATGGGTTTGGCTAGGTGCTTTGTCGTGTGCCAGTCGCCCGTTTCGACGGAAAATCCAGCACTGTTCGATATCACGGGATGGCGACTTCTGAGAGTAAGCCGTGGCTGGTGCCGACGGTGCTGTTTGATAGCGGATTATGTAGCACCAGCCGGTGCTCAGTGACTGCCGGCAAAATGGCTTGAACATCTTCAGGGTAAACATGATCGCGCCCCTCTATTAAGGCCCAGGCTTTAGCGGCTTGCATGATCGCTATGCCTGCTCTAGGCGATAGACCTTGGGTGTATAGCGCAGACTGCCGTGAAAATTCCAATAAGGCCTGAATATAAGCTATCACAGGGGCGGCGGCGTGCACATTGACGACTTGGTGTTGTAAATCAATGAACTGATCGGATGATAGCGCCGCGTCAAGCTGGGCTAGTTTTTTGCGGGTATTGTCACCGTTGAGTAATTGTTTTTCTGATTCGGCATCGGGGTAGCCAATGGACAAACGCATTAAAAAACGGTCGAGTTGCGACTCAGGCAAAGGGAATGTGCCGACTTGATGGCCAGGGTTTTGGGTGGCAATCACTATAAAAGGCTTGGCCATGGGATAGGTGACTTTTTCGATAGTGACTTGGCGCTCTTCCATGGATTCAAGTAAAGCACTTTGTGTTTTTGGTGTGGCCCGATTGATTTCATCCGCCAAGATAAAGTTGCTAAATAAAGGCCCGGGGTGAAACTCGAAGCGATTGTTATCCCGATCAAACACACTGGAGCCAATGATGTCAGCCGGCAGTAGGTCGCTGGTGAATTGGATGCGCTGAAAGTCGAGGCCGAGTAATTTAGCAAAGCAATGCGCCAACGTCGTTTTACCGACCCCGGGGATGTCTTCGATCAATAAATGCCCTTTAGCTAGCAGGCAAGCTAACGCGAGTTTTAGGGTGAGGTTTTTACCTAAAATAATGGTATTAGCTTGATTTAAAAAAACGTTAACGGGCGTATCCATAGGCGAGTGTGTGAAAAATTAGTCGGGTGATCGTCGTTATTCTAGCAAACAGAATAGCGTCAAAGTTTTAAGGCGTTAACTTATTTGACAATAAAATGCTAAAATCAACGGCTTAAGTCTGATAAATAGAGCTATGGAACATCCAAAAAACTTTGATGTCATCGTTGTTGGTGGTGGTCACGCGGGAACAGAAGCCGCTTTGGCAGCTGCACGCACGGGTGCAAAAACACTGTTGTTAACGCAAAATATTGAAACCCTAGGCCAGATGAGCTGTAATCCGGCGATTGGCGGGATTGGCAAGGGGCACTTGGTAAAAGAGGTGGATGCCTTAGGCGGCCTTATGGGTAAGGCCGCCGATAAAGCCGGCATACAGTTTAGAATTTTAAATGCCAGCAAGGGCCCGGCGGTCCGAGCCACGCGCGCCCAAGCAGATCGATTGTTGTATAAACAGACCGTGCGTTTTGCCTTAGAAAACCAGGAAAACCTCAGCTTGTTTCAGCAAACGGTGTCTGACCTTGTCGTTGAGCAGGGCCGCGTTCAAGGCGTAGAAACACAAATGGGCCTCAAATTTATGGCGCCGACGGTAGTCTTAACGGTGGGTACCTTTTTAGGCGGTAGAATTCATATTGGCTTGCAAAACTACGAAGGTGGACGCGCTGGCGATGCGCCATCCAATGCCTTGTCACAACGGTTGCGGGCGTTACCGTTTAATGTCGATAGGCTGAAAACAGGCACACCGCCGAGGATCGATAGCCGGACGATAGACTTTAGCGTGATGGAAGAGCAGCCGGGTGATACCCCATTGCCAGTGTTTTCGTTTATGGGCTCGGTGGCAGATCATCCGCGGCAAATTAGCTGCTTTATCACACGGACGAATGCAAAGGGCCACGATATTATTCGTTCGGGCTTGGATCGGTCGCCTATGTATACAGGCGTTATCGATGGCGTTGGTCCAAGGTATTGTCCCTCTATCGAGGATAAGGTGATGCGTTTTTCTGATAAGGACTCACACCAAATATTCGTTGAACCAGAAGGATTAACCACGACCGAAGTGTACCCTAACGGTATATCGACGAGCTTACCGTTTGACATTCAATATGCCTTTATTAAAACCATCAAAGGGTTCGAAAACGCGCATATTGTGCGCCCCGGTTACGCTATAGAATATGACTTTTTTGACCCAAGAGACCTTAAGTCGTCACTGGAAACCAAGCATATGCAAGGGCTATTTTTCGCTGGGCAAATTAACGGCACGACCGGCTATGAAGAAGCCGCTGCACAAGGTTTAATCGCAGGTTTAAATGCGGCCAGGCAATCTCAACAACGTGAGCCGTGGTGCCCGCGCCGTGATGAGGCCTATATCGGTGTGATGATTGATGACTTAGTTACCAATGGTACCATCGAGCCCTACAGAATGTTCACCAGCCGAGCAGAATACCGCTTGCTGCTAAGAGAGGATAACGCTGACCTAAGGCTAACCGAGCACGGTTACGCGATGGGTTTGGTTGATGAAACACAATGGCGGGCTTTTAGCGTAAAAAAAGAAGCGATTGAAGCCGAGCAGTCGCGGCTAAGTTCAAGCTGGATACACCCCGGAAGCGTTGCGGCAAATCAAGCCAGTGGGTTTTTAAAGGCACCGTTACAGCGTGAAGCGAATTTATTAGACGTGTTGCGTCGCCCCGAGGTTAAGTACCGCAATATTGCGACACTAAGCGGTCTTGAGAGCGCAGTGACTGACGCTTCGGTCACAGAGCAGGTTGAAATTCAAGCCAAGTATTCAGGCTATATCGATAGGCAGCAAGCGGACATTAATAAAACGCTAAAGCACGAAAACCTAAGTTTGTCAGAGGGGCTGGATTACCTGCAAGTGCGAGGCTTGTCGTCTGAAGTGGTCGAAAAGCTGTGCCGACATAGACCAGAAACCTTAGGGCAAGCGGGCCGTATTCAGGGTGTTACGCCGGCTGCGATATCGCTGTTGCTGGTCCATTTGAAAAAGAAAAGCGCCTAAGTGGCGGTAATTCAAGTGTCGGTCATTAATGAGTCACATCGCGCTCAATTAGAGCAAGGCTTGTTAGCGATGGGTGTTGCGCTACCGGGCCAGAGTGTTGAGCAGCTAATGAATTTTTTGCGTGTACTACTCAAGTGGAACAAGGTCTACAATTTGTCGGCAATTACCGACCCTGAGCAAATGGTTCGACTGCACTTGCTCGACAGTCTCAGTGTGTTGCCCTATTTATTCGGTGAGCGGAGTATTGATGTAGGTACGGGGGCTGGATTGCCAGGTATTCCCTTGGCGATTGCGCGCCCTGATATGAGCTTTACATTATTAGACAGCAATTCAAAAAAAACACGTTTTATACAGCAAGCAAGTGTGGAACTTGGCTTGCACAATGTGCTACCTGTGCATGACCGAGTGGAGAGCTATCAGCCAGAGCAAAAATTTGATACTGTAACGGCGCGAGCATTTACCGCGTTACCCGATATGCTAACAAAAACACGGCATTTATTACGCCCGGGTGGTAAATTGCTGGCGATGAAATCTAAAGAAGTGGATGAACTTGAACGGGACGATTTCCAATTTAACGGCGTTCAGTCGCTGAGTATACCGGGGCTTGACGCAACGCGAAGCTTAGTGATTTATACGGCCAAATGATAGCCTAGGCAGTGCAATAAAGGACCCATAATGTGGCAAGAATAATAGCAGTTGCAAATCAAAAGGGCGGGGTTGGTAAAACCACAACCAGCATCAATTTAGCCGCGTGTATGGCCGAACTGGGTCGTCGCGTATTGTTGGTCGATATGGACCCACAGGGTAATGCGACGATGGGTTGCGGGGTGGATAAAAAAAACGTTAGCTTGTCGTGTTATGACGTATTGTTAGACGGTTGTGATCCCCGCCGTGCGGTGGTAAGTCCTGAAAGAATTAAAAATGACGTGTTGCCGAGCAATATGGACTTGGCTGGGGCAGAGGTACACTTGCTTGAGGTTAGTCATCGAGAAAGTCGACTAAAGACTGCATTGCAAACCTTAGAGCCGTCATATGACTATCTGTTTATCGATTGCCCGCCATCGATGAATATGTTGACGATTAATGCCTTAGTTGCTGCGCACAGTGTGATCGTGCCAATGCAGTGCGAATACTTTGCATTAGAAGGTCTGTCGTCATTGATGGATACGCTAAAGCAGGTGCGTGAAACAGTGAATCCTAATTTGAGTTTGGAGGGTTTGCTTAGAACCATGTTTGATTCGCGAAGCCGGTTGACACGAGACGTGAGTGAGCAGCTTGAGTTACACTTTTCTGAGCGTGTATTTAGCACAGTGGTGCCTAGAAATATTCGCTTAGCCGAGGCACCTAGCTTTGGGCTTCCGGCCATTATTTACGATAAAAGTTCGCGCGGCGCAAAGGCCTATATGGACTTAGCGCGTGAGTTAGACGATAAACATTACCGAGAATAAACTATGTCGATTAAAAAAAGAGGGCTAGGTCGGGGTTTAGATGCGTTATTGAGCCAGTCGCTCGGCGCGGACGATAAAAAAACGTCAAGCAATACGTTGCCTATAGACTTGTTGAAGCGAGGAAAGTACCAACCGAGAACGGAATTTGACCCCGTTCAGTTACAAGAGCTCGCCGACTCCATCAGTGCGCAAGGGCTTATTCAGCCCATCATCGTTCGCCCAGTCGGTGGCAACGGCTACGAAATATTAGCCGGTGAAAGGCGTTGGCGCGCGGCGCAGATGGCGGGTTTGCAAGATGTCGCGGTAGTCATAAAGCAAGTAGATGACCGTGCTGCTATGGCGATATCCCTAGTAGAAAATATACAGCGTGAAGACTTAAATACGTTGGATGAATCTGAAGCATTGCAGCGTTTGGTTAACGAATTTGAGTTAACCCATCAGCAAGCGGGCGATGCGGTAGGCCGCTCTCGCGTGGCGGTGAGCAATCTGTTGCGTTTGTTAGACTTGGAGTCAGGGGTAAAACAGTTACTGCGCGCGGGAAAGATAGAGATGGGCCACGGTCGTGCCTTATTAGCCTTGCCAGTTGAGGTGCAGGCCGACGCTGCCAATAAAGTAGCGTTAAAGGGTTTGTCGGTTAGAGCAACAGAAGCGTTAGTTAAACAGTTGTTAAAGCACAATGACGAAAAACGAGCGATAAAAAACAAAGATCCCGATATCGATAGACTGCAACAAGACTTATCCGAAAGACTCGCTGCAAAGGTTAGCATTAACCATTCAAACAGCGGCAAAGGAAAGATTGTTATTCACTATTCATCACTGGATGAACTAGAAGGTGTCTTGACGCACGTGAAATAGCCTTGACGATGCGCTGCAACAAAATTATAATGAGCCGGATAAGTTGTGTGGAAGTGTTTAATTGTTAATGAAAGCGCAACTTAAGATCGTTACTTACCAGTTGGTGCTAATTATTATCGTAGCGTCCATGGCTTATAGCCTAAATTTAGCGCTGTTTGGGCTTGAAGGGGTTTTGTACGGCGGTGCAATTTCGGTTATTGCGACTATCGTTATGGCTTGCCGAGTTAATCAAGCAGCCGGAAAAGTCTTACAAGGTAAGGGAACGGGACATTCATATATTTATTTAGCGGCGATAGAGCGTTTGTTGCTCGTTATCGTGCTTTTTGGACTAGGGTTTATGGGGTTTAAGTTACACCCATTGCCTTTGGTCATGGGATTAATAGCAGGCCAAGTGGGTTTTATCCTCGGTGGCTATAAAATGAAAGAATAAGAGAGAACTTATGTCAGGCGAAAACCTTACATCATCAGAATACATCAAGCACCATCTGACAAACCTGACCTATGGGCAACACCCCGATGGTAGTTGGGGAATCGCGCATGGTGCCGACGAAGCCAAAGAAATGGGCTTTTGGGCGCTTAACTTAGACACCTTGGGTGTCTCTATTATTCTGGGTACTTTATTTCTTTATTTTTTTAAAAAAGCAGCAACATCACCTACTGCAGGGGTGCCATCTGGCTTGCAGAACTTTGTAGAAATGGTGGTGGACTTTGTCGATGGCAGTGTTAAAGACAGTTTTAATGGCAGAAACCCATTAATAGCGCCCTTGTCATTGACCATTTTTGTTTGGATTGTGTTGATGAATACGATGGACTTGGTGCCAGTCGACTACCTTCCCTATTTAGGACAAATGATTGGAATACCTTATTTGAAAGTGGTTCCAACAACAGACCCTAATATGACCTTTGCAATGGCTCTGGGCGTGTTCTTTTTGATTATTTTTTACAGTATTAAGGTAAAAGGCCCTGGAGGCTTTTTTGCTGAGTTGGCGTTTCATCCGTTTCCTAAGTTTTTAATGCCATTTAATTTGTTTTTAGAATTAGTGAGCTTGATTTCAAAGCCAATTTCTCTGGCTTTACGTTTGTTCGGCAATATGTATGCCGGCGAAATGATATTTATCCTTATTGCTTTGTTGCCACTGAGTGCGCAATGGGCGTTGTCAGTGCCTTGGGCAATTTTTCATATATTAATTGTTATATTGCAAGCGTTTATATTTATGACGCTTACTATCGTGTACCTCAGTATGGCGCACGAAGAAAGTCATTAGTTTTTTATTAATTTTAGTAAACTCAATAGGAGAATAAGATGGAAGATTTAGGTTTGATTTATTTAGCAGGTGCGTTATTAATGGGTATGGGCGCTATTGGTGCTGCAGTTGGTATTGGCATGTTAGGTGGACGCTTTATGGAAGGTGCAGCGCGCCAACCAGAACTAATCCCAGTTTTACGTACACAGTTCTTTATTATTATGGGTCTGATTGATGCTGTTCCAATGATTGCTGTTGGTATTGCTATGTATATCCTGTTTGCGGTCGTTGGTTAAATTAAACGAAGATTAACCCTAAACTAAGGTTTAATAATGAATATTAATGCAACCCTGATAGGCCAAACGATAGCCTTTTTTATCTTCGTTTGGTTCTGCATGAAGTACGTATGGCCACCGCTGATGGCGGCCATGGAAGAAAGAAAGAAAACGATAGCCGAAGGTTTGGCTGCTGGTGAGCGCGGCCAAAAGGAGCATGAATTAGCTGAGAAAAGGGCTAAGGAAGTGTTACACGAGGCGCGTTCAGAAGCATCTGACATTATTAATCTAGCCAATGTACGGGCTGGAGAAATGGTGGAAGAAGCTAAAAACAAGGCTTTAGAAGAAGCAGATAAGGTTAAAAAGAGTGCTGAAGGCGATATTGCCCAACAAGTAGCAAGCGCAAAAGAAGTGCTACGTGGACAAGTATCTACCTTGGCAATTACTGCGGCTGAGCAAATTCTTAAAAGCGAAATTGACGCGTCAAAACACAAGGCGATGATTGATAAAATCAGTAGTCAATTGGGCGCAGCCTAATGGCCGAGTTAGCAGCGTTGGCAAGACCTTATGCCGAAGCCGTTTTTTTAATGGCGGAAGAGAAGGGACAAATTGACAACTGGTCAGACGCGCTTAGTTTTTTAGGGCAAGTGACTTCAGACGAGCTTTTACAAAAGATTTTAAATAATCCAAAAGTATCGAAAGAAGCGTTGCAGGGCGCCATGTTAGATATTTGTGACCAGCAAGTGACCGATGAAGGCATAAATTTAGTCAAGTTATTGATTAAAAATAATCGTTTGCACCTGGCATCAGAGATCGCTGAACAATACGAAATTAAAAAAGCCAAAAAACTTGGCTTGCTTGATGTCAGTGTGACAGCAGCGTTTGAAATGTCTGATGCAGATCAGCAAGCATTATCAACATCGTTGTCTAAATCATTTGGTAAACAAGTAAAAATTAGTGTTAAAGAGGACGCAAGCTTAATTGGCGGCATGATAATTCGTGCGGGTGATAAAGTGATAGACGGCTCTTTGAGTGGACAGATTCAACAATTAGCTAGACAGCTAAAATAGCAAAGGTAAAAACCATGCAATTAAATCCATCCGAGATAAGTGATCTTATCAAGAAAAAAATCGAAAACTTCGATGCAGACGTTGAAGCGAAATCAGAAGGCACCATCGTCTCATTAACAGACGGTATTGCACGCGTTCATGGCCTGTCAGATGCCATGCAAGGTGAGATGCTAGAGTTCCCTGGTGGAACATTTGGTATGGCGCTTAACTTAGAAAGAGATTCAGTGGGTGTTGTTATTATGGGTTCCTACCTGCATCTTTCAGAAGGCGACAGCGTCAAATGTACGGGTCGTATTTTGGAAGTACCAACCGGTGAAGCCTTGCTGGGCCGTGTTGTCGATGCACTTGGTGTTCCCGTTGATGGCAAAGGCGCCATTGACGCTGAATCGTCATCACCTGTAGAACGTATTGCACCAGGTGTTATTGCCCGTCAATCAGTTGATGAGCCTGTGCAAACAGGTCTTAAATCAATTGATGCAATGATCCCCTTGGGTCGTGGTCAACGTGAACTGATCATTGGCGATAGACAAACAGGTAAAACAGCGATTGCGATTGACGCCATTATCAACCAAAAAAATACAGGCATTAAGTGTATTTACGTTGCGATTGGTCAAAAACAGTCATCCATTGCAAACGTTGTTAGAAAATTAGAAGAGCACGGCGCGATGGATCATACGATCGTTGTGAATGCGGGTGCAGCCGATTCACCAGCGCTGCAATTTATTGCACCGTACGCGGGTTGTGCGATGGGTGAATATTTTCGTGATAAAGGCGAAGATGCACTGATCATCTATGATGACTTAACGAAACAAGCGTGGGCGTACCGTCAGATTTCTTTATTACTACGCCGCCCTCCAGGACGTGAAGCGTACCCAGGTGATGTTTTTTACCTTCATTCAAGACTGCTTGAAAGAGCCTCAAGAATTAATGTGGCTGAAGTAGAAAAGCTCACCAATGGTAAGGTAAAAGGTAAGACCGGTTCGTTAACCGCGTTACCGATTATTGAAACGCAAGCGGGTGACGTATCAGCATTCGTACCAACGAACGTTATTTCGATTACTGATGGTCAAATTTTCTTAGAAACTGACTTATTCAACGCGGGTATTCGTCCGGCTGTAAACGCAGGTTTATCGGTGTCACGAGTGGGTGGCGCAGCGCAAACCAAAGCGATCAAAAAGCTAGGCGGCGGTACACGTCTTGATTTGGCTCAATACCGTGAATTGGCTGCGTTTGCTCAGTTCGCTTCCGATTTGGATGCGGCAACAAAAGCACAAATTGACCGTGGTATTCGTGTAACAGAATTAATGAAGCAAAACCAATATGCGCCATTAAGTGTTCCTCAAATGGCGATTTCCTTATTTGCTGCCAATGAAGGCTTTATTGATGACCTCGATGTAGAAAAAGTACTGCCTTTTGAAGGTGCTTTACATAGCTACATGGAAAGAGAAAAGGCTGAGTTAGTAGCGTCTATCGGACCAGAAGGAAATTACAACGACGACATCATTGCTGAATTGAGAGCATCTATAGAAGAGTTTAAAAAGACTCAAACCTGGTAAGCGAGAAAAGCTATGGCAGTCGGAAAAGAGATAAAAACCAAAATCGCTAGCGTAAAAAGCACGCAGAAAATTACTCGCGCGATGGAAATGGTTGCTGCAAGTAAAATGCGCAAAACGCAGGAACGCGTTTTAGCGGCGCGTCCTTATGCAAAGAAGATGAGCCAAGTCATACGTCATCTAGCACAAGCGAATTCTGAATATAATCACGCGTACTTAAATGAAAGAGATGTAAAGCGAGTTGGCATCATTCTTATCAGCAGTGATCGCGGTCTTTGTGGCGGCTTGAACTCAAACTTATTTCGTAAGTTTTTGGGCCAGTTGAAAAAATGGGATGACGAGGGTATTGAAATATCAATGGCGTCGATTGGTTCAAAAGGCCAAGGTTTCTTGGGTCGATTAGGTGGCGACGTTTTAGGTACGGTAACGCACTTAGGTGAATTACCCTCCATTGACGACATCATTGGCGTTGTACAAACCATGTTAACAGCTTATGACGAAGGTAAGATTGATCGTTTTTACATAGCCCATAACGACTATGTCAACACGATGACCCAATCGCCAGAAATAGTACAGTTATTGCCTGTTCATACCGAAGAGTTAGAAGACGAACTAACGCATCATTGGGATTATATCTACGAGCCTGATGCAAAAGAGGTGTTGGACCAATTGTTGATTCGTTATATTGAATCGCTAGTTTACCAAGGCGTACTTGAGAACAATGCATGTGAACAAGCGGCGCGAATGGTGGCGATGAAGAGCGCATCTGACAATGCGGGGTCATTAATTGATGAATTACAGCTGATTTATAATAAAGCTAGACAGGCATCCATTACGCAAGAATTATCGGAAATTGTCGCAGGTGCTGCAGCGGTATAAAGCTGAGTTAAGTGGAAATTTTTATTTTCCGCTTCAGCGAAACTTATGCCCTTTGGGTATAAAGTTGAGTTATGTGGAAAGTTTCATCGCCCAGAAGCGGATGAAACTTATGCCCTTTGTGTTTAAAGATTAAGTAAAGAAGCATTAGCTTCAATGAGACTTATGGTCTGTGACCATAAAAAAGAATTTTAAATTAAGACTATTGAGGAACTGATATGAGCTCAGGTGTTATCGTTCAAATTATTGGCGCGGTTGTTGACGTGGAATTTCCACGCGATTCAATACCCAAAGTATATGACGCGCTTAGCGTTGCAGGTGTTGGCTTAACGTTAGAAGTACAACAGCAAATTG
>Ga0255755_1000667_pt1 | contig 35130 bp, 51 predicted proteins | sample 011ome_18_FD_179955 | JGI IMG/M metagenome (GOLD analysis project Ga0255755, IMG submission 179955) | Coastal salt marsh microbial communities from the Groves Creek Marsh, Skidaway Island, Georgia - 011501BT metaG (version 2) | ecosystem: Environmental > Aquatic > Marine > Intertidal zone > Salt... | reverse complement strand
GGTTCTCCGTGGAGAGCCTACAACAGAGGCAGAGTTCAACGAAATGTTCCGCAAGGTCACTGGAGCAGACGCTAATGGTAGTGCCATTGAGTCAGCTAACTCAGCAGACTGGGGCGTAACGTGGACTGAAGTCTCTGCAAAGCAAGCAGAGCTTACAGCGGCAGAGCCTATGAAGGCATTGCGTGCAGAGCGTGATCGTTTGATTGCCGCTACTGACTGGTGGGCATCATCTGATCTGACCATGACTGCTGAACAGACTGCATACCGTCAGGCACTGCGTGACATCACAGACACAGCAACTTCTTTAGATGACGTAACTTGGCCTACAAAGCCGGAGTAAGAGATGACTCGTGCAAGAGACTTAGCCAACGTAGCAGATGACGTATCAACCGGGACGGTGGTGACCACTGCATCTCCATCGTTGGGGCGCAGGAATCTCATCATCAATGGTGCGATGCAGGTGGCACAGCGTGGGACGAGTATTACGTTAGGTGCAGGAACAGGGACGTATACGCTAGATAGGGTGCGATCTCAGTCAAACGGTGGCGGTATTACAGTCTCACAAGAAACAAATGCAATCAGTGGTATTGGAACACAGAAGATGTGCCGTTACACAGGTGCATCAGGTGTCACAGGCGTTTATTACATTTATCGTATTGAGAGTAAGGATGTTGCTCAGATTAACGGCAACAGCGTTACTTTCTCCATCTATATAGAAAACAACTCTGGTGCAAGTATTAGTCCTACTATTGATTACTACCATCCGACAGCGGCAGATAACTTTAGTGGTAATACAACTGTTGCAAGTGGAGTAGCATTGGGAACTGTTGCTAACGGTAGTTCAGCCAGATTAACTGCAACAACTGATGTAAGTGGCACAACAATTACTAATGGCCTAATGTTACAAGTTAATTTTGGATCAGCACTTACATCGGGCACTATTGATTTCACCGGAGTCCAACTAGAAGTCGGCTCTGTTGCGACACCTTTCGAGCATCGCTCATTCGGGGAGGAGCTTGCGTTGTGTCAGAGGTATTATGAAGTTTTAGCAAATGGGGCCGATAGCTCTTCCGGTTGTATAGGTAGTGGTAATTACTACACCTCAACTAGTTTTCATTTACCTGTTAAATTTCAAGTACAAAAAAGAACCACATCATATTCATTAGATCAGGTAACGGGAACATACTTTTATCGTGTCTATCGTGAAAGCGGAAACGATCAATTTGATTCATTTGGCTTAACTCGCAAAGGCGCACAATCTTGTACGTTATATAAAGGAAGTGGTTCAGTATCTAGCACGGCGGGAAATGGTGGCGAATTCTTATGCAATAATGCTAGTGCTTTTGTTGCTATTGATAATGAGTTATAGGGGTTGATATGGATATTGTTTTGGCAAAATACACAAAGGCTCCAACAGAAACAGAAAATACTGCGGTGTATGTAGTTTTAAATACAAACCCATCAAGGGCATTGTCAGTCCCACTAGACCCCGCCAACCGCCACTACGCAGAAATCATGCGTCAGGTTGATGCGGGTGAGCTAACCATACAAGAAGCAGACAGCTAAGGACGGAGTGTGAAAGAGATGGCAACAGAAAGCACGAAAACTTTAGTAGACGGTTTAAGTGTAGTCACTGTGGTAGGAACGATTGGTGAACTGTTGCCTCCGATGGCGGCGTTGTTTACATTAGTATGGACAGCAATAAGGATCTACGAGACAAAGACAGTACAGAGGTTATTGGGCAAGGACAGCCCCGATGATAGCTGAACTCGCCGCCGCTAATGCGGCCTTTGGCGTTATTAAAGAAACCATCGCCAATGGTAAAGAACTGTATGAAGCAGGACAGGCACTAGCAGACTACTTTGGCCTCAAGGCTGAGATACAAAAGAAAGCACATGAACACGGATATAAGTCTGACCTTGAAGCGTTCATGGCCACAGAGCAACTTAAAGAATATGAGGATGCTCTGAAACAAATGATGATCTGGCAAGGGCGAGCCGGGTTATGGACAGATTGGTTAGACTACCAGAGTAAGATGAAAGAAAGCCGTGAAGCCGCAGAGAAAGCTGAGAAAGCCAAGAAAGCTAAACGTAAAAAACAAATTGTTGATATTTGTATTAGCATCGGTTTGGGCGTTAGCGTTCTCTCAGCCATTGGCTTGGTAATATACATCTTCTATTGGCTCAGTAAACAGTAGGTCACCTATGTGGTTATTATTTGCAATCCTAATTCAGTCTGATAGCTACGCTGTCTATCCTCAAGGGCCATTTGCAACAATGGACGAGTGCTTTGAAGCCCGTGAGTATTTCATGGCAACAGCACCACAGCCTAAGATAAACTATGAAGCAGTGTGTGTACAGACGGATGTAACAGGAAATGCCTCATGATTGGGTTAGTCACAGCTATCACGGACTTGGCAGGTACATGGGTCAAGAGCAAGGCGGAATCAACCAAGGCCACCGCAGAGGCCAAAGCCACCGCACTGAAAACAGCGGCACAGTCCACAGCGGATTGGGAACGCATCATGGCCGAGTCATCCAAGAACTCGTGGAAAGACGAGTGGTTAACGATAGTATTCAGCATCCCCTTGATACTTGTCTTTATACCAAGCATGGTAGGACATATCCAAGCGGGGTTCAACGCATTGGCAACTTTGCCGATTTGGTATCATGAGATTCTCATGGTAATTGTACTGGCCTCATTCGGTGTCAAAGCCGGTAAAGGTCTTATGGAAACATTAAGGAAATAATCATGCCATTAAAAATTGTAGTTGATGGAAAGACTAAAAAGACTATCCCACCAAAGAAAAAACAACCGCCTAAAAAAAACTACGATCCTAAAAAAGGCTCACCTAACGCAGTTAAGTCTATGTCTGCAAAAACTCAAGGCAGTGGTAAAGCAAAAGCGATGCCTAAAATTAAGAGTAAACCAAACTCAGCGGCAAAAGGTTTTTATATGAAACCTAAAACTAAAGTTACTAAAAGAGGTAAGTAAGATGCCATTAGCAATTAAAGTTGACGGTAAAACTGTAAAGACTTTACCTCCAAAAAAGAAACACCGTGATCCGGGTGCAGATGATCGTATGAAAAAGTTTGAATCTTCTTTGCGTCAAACAATGGAGAAGCCTGCTAAAAAGAAACCATCTGCGTGCGGCCAAGGTTCTTGTTCATCTGCAAACATTAGAAATTATAAGTAATGCCTCTGAAGAAAGGTTCTAGTCAAAAGACAATCTCTAGCAACATACGCACAGAGATCAAAGCAGGTAAACCGAGGAAACAAGCTGTGGCAATTGCAATGAAGAAAGCAGGTAAGTCAACATTCAAACCATGTAAGGGATGCCCGAGTCCTGCCGCTTGTAAGAAAGCAGGTAAGTGCAAGAAGAAGGGTAAGTAATGCCAACAAAGAAAGACTCACGCCTCGCAAGAGCAGGTGTTAGTGGTTACAACAAACCAAAGCGTACTCCTAATCACCCTAAGAAGTCACACGTTGTAGTGGCTAAACAAGGTGATCAAGTAAAGACTATTCGGTTTGGTGAGCAAGGTGCTAAGACTGCAGGCAAGCCTAAAGCAGGTGAGTCTGAAGCAATGCGTAAGAAACGTGCATCATTTAAAGCTCGGCATGGACGCAACATTAGTAAAGGTAAAATGTCAGCGGCATACTGGGCTGATAAAGTTAAGTGGTAGGGGTTGACATTTGCACAAAAGTGTGCTATAATATTAATCTCTTAAGTAGGAAACGCAAATGACGTATCTTGAAATAGTAAACAATATTCTCAGACGCTTGAGAGAACGTACTGTCTCTACAGTAAACGAGACTGCGTATTCTACTCTGATTGGTGTGTTGATCAATGACGCAAAAGAAGAGTGTGAAAACGCTTGGAACTGGTCAGCACTACGTACTACGTTGTCAGCAACCACTGTGTCTGGTACATTCAACTACGAACTCAACGGCACTAAGAATAGATTTAAAGTGTTGGATGTTGTGAATGACACAAGCAACTTCTTTATGACCTATCGTACTGCAAGTGAGTTTAATAACTGGTTCTTGAATCAAACTCCTGCGTATGGAACACCTAGGTACTACTCATTCAATGGTATCTCTAGTGATGGTGATACGCAAGTAGATTTATATCCTATTCCTAATGGTGCATTTAACTTACGCTTTAACGTAATCATGCCTCAAGCAGAATTGACAGCAGATAGTAACGTACTACTAATTCCTGAAAAGCCAGTGCAAATGCTTGCGTATGCTAAAGCAGTCGAAGAGCGTGGTGAGGATGGCGGTGCTTCTGCAAACTCTGCCTACGCCACAGCACAACGTGTACTGAACGATGCAATTGCATTTGATTCAGCTAAACATCCTGAAGAAATTATCTGGACAGTATAAATGGCTACTCCCTTACAGTCAGCTAGTATTGCCGCACCGGGCTTCTTTGGATTAAACACCCAAGAGTCTGGTATTACGCTTGAGTCTGGCTTTGCACTACAAGCTACCAACTGTGTGATTGATAAGTTTGGACGCTTAGGTGCTAGAAAAGGTTGGCAATTTCTTGATGAGTCTACTGGTGTTGGTCTTCAAGGTATGCATCGGTTTATTGACATTGATGCAACTGAATACTTTGGTGCGTGGTCAAATACAAACTTTTATATTTACTCTGCAGGTACGCTTAACGCTATTACCTACTCAGGATCACAGTCAATTACTGAAGGTAACTGGCAAGCTGTTACATTAAACGATGCGGCGTACTTGTTCCAAAAGAACTATGAGCCATTGTACTTTGATACGGTTACTGGAACTATCTTAGATATCTCTGCATCTCCTTCAGCATCTGGTACACCGATTGAAGGTAACTGTGCATTGTCTGCGTATGGTCGAGTATGGACAGCAGATACAGCAACGAACACTACCACAGTTTACTGGACTGACTTGCTTGATCCTACTCGTTGGAACTCAGGCACAGCAGGTAGCTTAGATCTGTCAAGTATTCTTGTCAATGGTAATGACGAGATTATTGCATTAGGAGCGCACAACGGTTTCTTAATTATCTTCTGTAAGAACAACATTATTATCTTTGGCGACAGTGATACTGCTCAAACTTACCTTGACCCTACGACACTGCAACTGGTAGAAGTTATTAACGGTGTTGGTTGTATTGCAAGAGACAGCTTACAGAACACAGGTACAGATATTTTATTCTTGTCTGACTCAGGTTTGATGTCGTTAGGCCGAGTCATTCAAGAGAAGTCAACACCAATGCGTGACTTGTCAAAGAACGTGCGTGATGATCTTGTGCAGTTAATTGAATCTGAGACACCTGCTAATATTAAATCTACATACTCAGCAACAAACGCATTTTATTTACTTGCGTTTCCAACAACTAAACAAGTGTATTGTTTTGATATGCGTGCGCCATTAGAAGATGGATCGGCTCGTGTAACCATCTGGAACAACATGGAGTTTACTGAATGGCTTGGATTTGACGGTGAAATATACATGACTCATGCGGATGGGCTTGCTAGATATGCCGGATACCAAGACAATGGTCAGTCATATCGTATGGTGTACTTTACAAACTACTTTGATCTTGGTGCGGCATCGCAAACAAAGATACTCAAACGTCTGTCTATGACTGTCATTGGAGCCACAGGACAGGACTTTGTTGTTAAGTCAGGGTTCGACTACAGTGACCAGTACAACTCCTATCCACTAACAGTACGTACAGGTACAGTGTATGAGTATAACGTAGCTGAGTACAACATTGGTGAATACTCAGGCGGTACATTGGTTGACACAGTACGTGCTCCAGGATCTGGCAGTGGATCAGTATTACAATTAGGATTTGAAGCAGACCTTAACGGTGGTGCTTTGTCAATACAAAAGATGGATGTCTATGTTAAACAAGGTAGGACAATCTAATGAGTGCATATACTAAATCAACAGACTTTGCTTCTAAAGATGCATTGCTTACAGGTAACCCACTTAAGGTTGTCAAGGGTACAGAGATTGACGATGAGTTCAATGCAATTCAAACAGCAGTTAACTCTAAGGCAGACACTAACTCTCCTGCACTCTCTGGCACACCTACGGCCCCTACAGCTTCTGCAGGAACATCAACAACACAGATTGCAACAACAGCATTTGTTGATAATACTTATGCTCCTATTGCATCACCTACGTTGACGGGTACACCCTTAGCTCCAACAGCTACAGCAGGTACAGATACAACACAGATTGCTACCACTGCTTTTGTTACTGCCGCTGTTGATGCTATTCCAGACCTAGAGTATGCATCTCAAACAACCAAAGGTGGTGCAAGAATTTATATTTCTGGTGGTGATCTTTACATTTACACTCAGGACTAATCATGGCTATTGTCGTAAACGGTGCAGTATTAGATTGGTATCAAGAAGCAGTATATCTTAACGGTACTGCGGTAAGTACGCCTAATTCACCGGGAGATGTTTATTTTAACGGTACTCGTGTGTTTGGTCTGACCAGTCCTGCATTTAGCTCAGAGACTACACTGACTACATTAAACCTTGCTCCTGATTCTTCTGATATTGAAAACTGGGTATCTGGATTAACAACAGAAATTACAGATGCGTTTCATTCACACAGCTATGCTCAAGGGCCGGGGACAGATACAATCTATAGAATGTATTTAAAAGAAGGCTACCGATGGGTTACAGGTGATGGAACATTTGTAGGTAGCGCAAGCCCCGGAACTCAAGTTGATGCATACTCCGGTAAATCTGTCACAGGGTTTAATACATCACATAACGGTGGAGTAAGCGGCACACTACGTAGAGACGATGGCGTTTGATAAAAACACCAGTAGCAATACAACCTGCATACACGATTTACTTTGAACGGTTTGCAGATAGAACTTGGACTCACGCAGATGTACACAAGTGGACACCAAGTATTAAGAAAGAATTTAAACAAGTACATGGACTTTTACAGATGATGCATGGACAACCGTTTTTTTGTTTGACTGACAACCCCAAGTTGGAGAAGTTCGTGCAGTCTATTGGTTATAAATATATACAAACATTGTCATGTGATGACGGAATAGATAGACCTATGTGGAGATATACAAATGGGTAGCGCAGTAGGCTCAATTGCAGGGTCAGCTTTAGGAGGCATGGTCGGCGGCCCAATGGGAGCGCAACTAGGTGGTTCAATTGGTGGTAGTTTATTTGGCGGAGGCGGCGGAGGCGGCGTTGGCGGTGGCATGGGTATGTCTCGTGAAGCTATTGCTGAAGCTAAACGGCGAGCAGATCAAACATACTTTAAACCATACACTGTAACATCTGCAACTGGGTCTACATCGTATGATCCTAGTAGTGGTTACCAGACAACCCTCAGTGCTCCATATCAGCAAATTATGGGTACAGCCCTTGGTGGTGCAGGTGATATGTTTGCACGGGCGGCGGCGTTTGATCCATCAGCGAGAGCCGCTGAAGTGTATGGAGAACAAGCGGCGTTACTACAACCACAGTTTGAACAACAGGCTACAGCATTACAGTCACGGTTATTTGGCGGTGGACGTTTAGGTCTCCGACTTGCGGGTGAAGGTGCAGGTTTAGGAGCAGGCTCTGGTATGGTACAGCCTGATGCGTTAGGACTTGGACAAGCACAGCAACAAACTCTTGCACAGCTTGCGGCTAATGCACGTACTCAAGCATTTGGTGAGCAGGCACAGCTTGGTCAGTTTGCTCAAGGATTACTTGGTGCAGGTACACAGATTAGCGAGCTTGAAAGATTACTTATGTCTCAAGGACTGGACGCAGAAACTGCACGCTCTAACGCGGCGGCGATGGCGGGTAAACTTGCAACAGGTCAATTCTCTGATGCGGTCTCAGCACAGAATCGAGCACAACAGAACCAACAGAATCTTATTAGTGGCATTGCCGGAGGTTTCTCAGGAGGCTTTGGTACAGCAAGTGGTGGTTTTGGTAGTGGCTTAACTAATAAAATTGGAACAGCAAGAGGATTGTTTGCGAACTACAATGATCCATACAAAGTAGGCGGAACATTCGGAGACTAACATGGCACAAACACGTAATCAAGTATTATCATTATTCGGTATGTCTCCTGATCAAATTATGCAACAGGAGCAAGAAGCTCGACGTAAAGAAATTGCCGCAATTGAAGATCCTTATCGCCGTTCAGGTATGCAAATGGGTCAGCAAATTGAAGGTATGTTTGGAGGAGGTGCTGAATCTCCTGACGTTACAAGAGCGCGTCAACTTCAAGCTACATTACAAAATGTTAACATGAGTGACCCTGATCAAATGACAGCGGCGGCACAGGTATTACACCAAGCAGGGTTTTCTAATGAAGCATTACAATTGTTAGCTCGTGCAGATGACTTCCGTACTACTGCTCAAACTCGTGAAACATCAGCGGCACAACAAGCCCAACTAGAAACTCAAGCAGGTCAAGTACAAGTCCCAATCTTAACAATGAAGACTACTGTAAATCTAGATGGGTCAACAAGTACCACGCCTACAGTTTCTAATGTGTACGTGCCAAAAGAACAACGACAAGAATATCTTGACAGATTTAATCAAGCTATGCAAGGCGGTGGTGCAACTGACGACACTAATCAACCACAACCAGACGCTATTGTAACAACTAAAACTGGAGCAAGAGTAGGTCTTTACGGGGATAAATATTATTTCTTGACAGATGATAATAAGCAAGCCGGATTAGTCCCTGACATTGAAGAGTTAGGCGGAGTTGCAAGTTCTGAAACTGAAGCAGAAAAAAAACCAAAGGGTGAAGTTAAACCTCGACCTCCAAGTCCTGCTTATGGTGGCAAAACTAAAAAGCAAGATGAATGGGATAAACAGTATGGAGAAACTTATAATCCTGACGGAACTCGAAAAGGAAATCAAGATCCAAACGCAGGTTACACCTTTGATATGGGATAATGTCCAATGACAATTACTGTTGATCATCCAGTCCTAGGTAAAGTTAAATTTCCTGACACTGCAACGCCTGAGCAGATTAACAATACCCTGCTAAAACTTGGTACTGATCTTTTACCTGAAGGTTCATCAGGTGAAGTATTCTTTAATCAAATGGGTGAGGGGCTTGAGTCTTCTATTGAAGGTCTCTCTAATATTACTGGTTTAGGATTCTATGAAGACTCATATGAAGATGAGTTTAGAAGTAGAGTACAACTAGAGCAGTCTCCTATTGCAGGTTACGGCGGTAACTTCATTGGTAATATGCTTGATCCTGTTACTCTTCCTGCGGCATTCTTAAAACCTATTGCATTTGGTAGTAAAGTCCTTACTGGTATAGGTAGAGGTGGCGCGGCAGGTGCGGCAGGTGGTCTTGTTGAGCCAGTGTTTGAAGAGTTTGGTGATAGTCGTCTGTTAAACACTACAGTTGGTGGTGTCTTTGGAGGCGCATTAGGTGGTGCATTATCTAAGTTTATTGCCCGCGATATCAAAGTTCCGACAAAGCAAGACACTGAGAAAGGCGTAGATGCTGCACTTGAAGATGCGGCAGAGGCGGTAGATCCTCCTGTTAAAGTTGCAGATGATGAAGTCATTACTCCTGCGGCTACACCTACACAAAGAGTAGAGTCTGAACTTGTTACTCAAGCACAAAGAGGACTGAGTCCTGTTGCAAAAGAAACAAGGGATGAGTATCGTGCATTAGTCCAAGCGGCTAAGGATGCTAAGGCTAAAGTCACACAAGCAGAAGCAGATCTAGCTCGTGCTAAGAATAATGAAAGCCTACGTTTGCGAGCACAACAGAAACTTGATGCTATCAAGAAAGACGCAGATAAAATCACAAAGCGTTTGGATGATGTTAAAGCAGGTAACAAAGCACAAGCAAACCTCAATGCATTACGCCGTGGGGTTATTGACCAACTCAGTCCTGATGTACGTATTAAGTATAATCAAGCCAGAGCAGAAGAAGCAGGTGCTGTTAAAGTTGCAGATGATGTAACAGTTGAACAACCTACTCCTGTCACAGAAGCACCAGTTACTCCACGTCAAGCACCTCCAACAGATGAAGCAGAAGAGTTTGCTCCGTTACGTATGGGTACTGAGGCGCGTGAGTCTGCAGGTTCTGCAGGTGTACGTCCTGAACAGCAGTTTGCACAGCAGGTTGCTGAGGGTGTGAATGAAGAAGAGATGGTTGCTACTGCATGGTCTCTTAAGAACAAACAGCCTGCGGGATCAAAAGGTTTTGATGAAACTGATGCTGATCTAAGGCGTGCGGCAGGACGAGAGAGTGCGGCTGAGGTACGGCTACGTGATCTCATGGGTCACAAGTTTGGTTCATACACATTCAAAGATAACCCTGAACTAGAAATAGAAGCACGTCAATTAATCGGAGAAGACTACGATAGTATTGTTGAATGGTTGATGGATTCTGCTCGCAAAGGACGGGTGTTCAATGCACAAGAACAACGAATCTTAGAACCACTGAGGGCGGAAGCAGAGCAACGTATACGTGCCACATATAAGGCAATGAGAGAAATGCGTAGACAAGGCTCATTCAGGACTAACAAGTGGACGCAAGAAGAGTATGACTCAGTTATGGAACTACAGTTCTACTCTTACATTGCTGATGCAATTGATACCAATGGTACTCGTGCATCCCATGCGTTAAAAGAAATTCAAAACATCAAGATGAAGCGAAAGCAAAATGCCGGTAAGATTAAAGCAGGCAAACCAATTGATGATATCTTTGGAGTTAAGTGTTAATGGCAAAGCCAATCATTATTGAAGTAGCGGATGCGTGTAATACAAATGTTAATTCGGCTTTAGATTTAATTGACAATACAGATACGTTACTGAGCGAGAAAGCGTTAGGTGTTGCTATTCGCAAAGGGCTGAACAAGGCTACTCAGCCTACACGATTTAGGGATATGTTTCTTGAAGGCGTAATCAACGGTTACCTTTCAGGCTTTGGTACTCCTATTGCAAACGCTATCTCTATTGGTGTTCAAAACTTTACAGCACCAACTCTTGAAGCTATTGGTGCATTGACTGATACGTTGCGTGTAACTAACAGAGCACGTAATGCGGCAGGAGAATTACTTAAACCTAATCGTGAACTACGTGATGCTGTTGCTATGTTTGAAGCGGCAATGGAGGGGTTTGGTGCGGACATTATGTTCCTCAAGCAAGGATGGAAGAGTGGTTATCCTCTTGATGTAAACAGGTCATCTGCATCTCTTGCACGTCAACTAGGTGTCAGTACAGCAGAAGCGCGTAAGGTAATTATCAAAGAGATTGCCGCAACTAAAGCGGCAAAAGCATTTGCTGAACCAGACAACACATCCACAATGGATCAATTAACTAAAGGCTTCACTGCTCAAATGCAGAAGGAAGGGTTAAACCCTACTGAGTTTGAAGCGTATATGGATGAAGCCTATGATTATATCTCAGGTCATATTCCATCTAAGTTTGGTGGCAAGATTATCCGTTGGCCTACTCGCGCAACAGTTGCAATTGATGAGTATGGTAAGGCACGTTTTCGTAGACAGAAGATTGCACAGATGGCATCTGTCAAGGCGCGTGAGGATGAAGCAAAAGGACTTGGATCATACCGTGATCTGTATAACCAGTATCGTAAGGACTCATTGAGATCAGTCGATGAAGTTAAGGCTGATGAGATTGAAGAAGTCTTTGGCCGCATGAAGATGGATATTGGTAAAGTCTTTGGTCAATCAGATGATGACATGACTCCATACGGTAGCATCAAAGAGTTTGCATTACGTCAGACGTTTCAGTCTCCCTTGTTCGGTGCGGCTAAAGCGGCACAGGATATTAGACGTGACCATGCATTCGTTGCTTACTTTGTACCGTTCATTAAGACACCATGGAACATCCTAAAAGAAGGTACATCATTTGTTCCTGGGCTAGGTTACGCATTACGTCCTGCTTATTTGAAGGGTGCAGTGCCTGTCAAGATGTCTAATGATGAGCTTATTCCTAGACAGATTCTAGGGGCTACAATGTTTGCAGGAGTCGGTGCTATGTTTGCTAGTGGTAATATCACTGGCTCTCCTAGAAATGCAGATGAAGCGCAAGCATGGAAGGATCAAGGCATTCAACCTTTCTCAATTAAGATAGGGGATAGTTGGGTTTCGTATCAGCGGATTGAACCTATCGCTACAGTGCTTGGTCTTGCGGCTGACTTGTTACGTCTAACCGATGAGTATGTTCAGAACCCTGATCTTGATGCGTCATTCTTGGATGAAGCGGCAAAGCCTACACTTGTAGCAATCAAGGCAAACATCTTAAGTAAGTCATTCATGGAAGGGTTCTCAAATATCCTTGAGGTTATGTCAGACCCTGCTCGATATGCTGAATCATTCATGGCATCTACATTACGTCCACTGTCTCCTGCAGTATTAAACATGGTTGCCCGCGCAACTGATCCATATGAACGTCTTGCAACAACACCCGTCGAGAAGTTACAACAACGCTTCCCGTTCCTGCGTCAAGACTTACCAGTGGAGTACGGTGCAATTGGAGGTCCGCGTGAGACTAACTTTACACAGGCAGTTACTGGCTTTGGGATTACATCAGGGCCAGAGACAATGCTACAACAAGAGCTTGCTGATCTGAACTATACAAAGGGGCGTGTAGGAGATACCATTATGCGCGTTGGTTTAACAACAGCACAGCTTGGTGAGTTCCGTATGATGTCTGCTGAGATGCTGACTCCTATACTAGATCGCTTTATTAACTCAGCGACATACAGGAATGCAACTAATTCTAGACGTAAGGTACTACTTGATAAGATTACAGGACAAGTGCAGAACGCAGTGCGTAGGAAATACTTTGCACAGTTGCGGAAGCAAGACCCAGAGGTTGCACGTAAGTTCTACAATCAGGAGATCTTGAAGAGAGGACTAGAGGAACAAGTACCACTCCGCTAGGTTAACTTGGTTAACCTCTAAAAAGAACCCCGCCGAAGCGGGGCAAGTTCCACTGGAGGGTGGTTCAGTCGTCAACAAGTCCGTAGACACTGCCGACCATAATCTTTACAAAAGGTATATTGAAGATGTATCCATCAAAGAAGTAGATAGTTGCGTCTTCTTCTGATTCTCCATGCTGACGACCGTACACAGGCTGTGCTTCCACAGACTCAACAGACAGTCCAAAGACGTGCCAAAAACTAAACTGTACTACCATCCCCAATCATCTCCATCTAATCCATGTGCATTGTAATCAGTCACTCGCTTCTCAAAGAAGTTACTCATAGAGCTACCTCCAAGAATCTCCTCCATCCACGGTAGAGGGTTCTCCTTAACCTTCCAGTTTGTCTTGAGACCAAGTTGCAGTAGTCGTCTGTCTGCGAGATAACGAATGTACTGCTTGACATCTGCCGACGACAGACCTTCCAAGTCACCCATCTCATACGCAAGATCAATAACCTTGTCTTCAAGTTTGACTGCAGTACGGAACATCTCGTAGATATCTTTCTTGAAATCGTCGTTAACGATTCGTGGATGTTCATTACAATACTCCCTGAATAACTTAGCCATCCCCTCTGCGTGTTGTGACTCATCACGTACTGACCACTCAACAACAGTACACATACCCGGCATCTTACCATAGCGTTGATAGTTAAGTAGCATCGCAAATGCTGAGAACAAACTCATACCTTCATTCAACACTGAGCGTGCAATTGCAAGGGCTGTACCGCTTATAGAAGTTACGTCTAATCCGGACATGAACTCCAGTTTTGCAGACATTTGCTCATACTCTAAGAACGCTGTGAACTCCTCTTCCGGAAGTCCGAGAGTGTCATTGAGTAAGGCATATGCTCGTTGATGGATGAACTCACGAGAAGCAAAGGCTGTGAGCATGGCTCTAATCTCATTGTTCTTGAACTTGGGAATATAATACTCAAGATAGTTTGTTCCAACCGCCACGTCTGTCTGCGTAAATAACCGCAAGATCTGGGTGATATGGTTCTTCTCGCTCTCCGATAGTGCGCCTGACTTCCAGTGTGATACATCTGTTTGTAACTCTAACTCATCCTCAATCCAGTGGATACGCTCATGCTCTGTGGCATACGTAACAGCCCAAGGGTAGTTGAATGGTTTATAACTTTTGCTCTGTTCCTGCAAGCTCATACAATTGTTTCTCCAGTGTGTCCAGTTTATTGGACAATTCTATGATTGTGTCGTAGGCGTCATTTAATAATTGTTTATTGAAAGGGTCTACGTCTTTGACCAGTTCAATTCTTTCTAGTATTTTGTTGTTCACGTACTCTAATCTCCAGTTCTAGTCCAATGATCTTGGCGTGTTGCTTACGTGCCTTCTCCCAGTTCCTGTTGCACGATGTCCTCAGCAATTTCAACCACGCCTTCTTTAGTTTTAAATCTATCCCTGACATGAGACACATACCTCATCATCCTCAAAGTCCTTCAACGCATTACGGTCCACTTTAGTCCCAACCTTCTCCGCTGTAACACCTGCAGTCGTGCGTAGATAATATAATCCTTTAAGCCCTTCCTTCCACGCCTTGAGGTGTACTTGGTTGACAATAGCCTTGTCAGTACCCGATGGGAAGAACACGTTAACACTCTGCCCCTGACATATAAACTCTTGTCTTTTAGCTGAGTGTTCGACGACCCACCCCTGATCGAGTTCAAATGCTGTCTTAAATGTAGCCTTCTCGTCGTCGGAGAGGAACTCCAAGTGCTGTACAGAGCCTTCATTCTCAAGAATACTTTGCCATACCTTCTTGGTGTTCTTTCCTTTGTCATCTAAGAGTTCCTCCAAGTACGGATTACGAACCGTGTGAGATCCTGCCCTCGTCCTATGAACAAAGCAATTAGATATGCGAGGCTCAATAGAGGCAGAGCAACCGCATAGTATGCTACTGTTAGCGTTAGGGGCAACAGCTAGAAGATGCATGTTTCGCACACCTGTACCCCTACCATCAGGGCATTCTCCACGCTCAATAGCCAACTGGTATGTTGAATACTCTGCCTGTTGTTTGATCTCTTGGAACATCCGGTAGTTTTCACTAGCGGCCTGCCAAGATTCCCAAGCTATCCCTTTGCCTTGGAGGTAGCCGTGGAAGCCCATTGCTCCGAGGCCAACTGAGCGTTCTCTGTAAGCTGAGTAAACAGCTTTTGATAATTGTTCTGGTGCGTTGTCAATAAAGAATTGAAGCACGTTGTCCAAGAATCTGATAAGGTCTCCAACCATGCCGCTTGATTTCCAGTCGTCGTATCTTTCGAGGTTGACTGATGAGAGGCAACAGACTGCTGTGCGTTCTTCATTTGTTGCGAGATGGATTTCATTGCAGAGGTTGCTACCCATAATTGTGAGTCCAAGCCGTCTCTGAGCTTCTGGTAAACTTCGTCTGGCTGTGTCGATAAAGTTAAGGTAAGGACTGCCAGTTCTGAAGCGAGCTTCAAGTATTCGTTGCCAAAGTCTGCGAGCCTCGACTGTATCTCTGACAATTCCTGTACTTGGGTCTGTGAGATTCCATTCTGTATCATTAATTACCGCCTCCATAAAAGCGTCAGTGATGTTCACTGCATTAAAAAGATTAAAACATTTGCGATTGATGTCACCACCAGTCGCTACCTTGAAGGAGATAAACTCCTCGATATCAGGATGACTTACGTCTAGGTACGCCGCGTAGCTTCCCTTCCGTGTCTTCCCCTGTTTGTACGCTGTCATCTGCGCGTCTACTACTTTCATGAATGGGATTGGTCCCGGAGCTTTGTTGCTCACTCCTCTCACGTCTGACCAGTGCCCACCCACACCTCCGCCCTTTACGGAAAGCCATGCTACCTCCCCATTATGTTCAATAAGGCTATCAAGATTGTCCCCCACGTAAGTAAGGAAACAGCTAATAGGCAACCCACCAATCTTTCCATTCGGTTCTGGGGCATTACTGAGCACAGGTGACGCAAACATGAACCAACCTTTTGAGGCATAGTCATAAATACGTTGTGCCAAATCCAGATCCCCATAACAGTAGGCAACTGCCGCACGAGCAAAAGCCTGCTGAGGAGACTCTTCATTCTCAAGCATATAGTAGTCACGCATAAGCGTAAGTGCTTGCTCACTAAGGCGACTGTCTCTTTCATAATCAATCGTTATCCCAAGGTGTTGAGTCATCTAAGTCTATCTCCAGTGTCTCTTGTTTTTGTTCGATCCGGTCTACGAATCTTTCAACTAAGTCTTCTGAAGTAATCTCTAACGTCTCCATCAGAGTTACCTCATCTAACTGCTTGAGCTTATCCTTAATATCTTCAAGCGTAAACATCTATTTTACCATACTTCAATTAGTTTGTCAAGATAATGTTTGCACTTTTGCAAATCTAATACACCACCCTTGTCCTGAAAGCGAGCGATGTACTTGATTACATTACCAATTAAGTATCCACGGTACTGATCCTCAGTCATCCATGACTGCATTGCATCCCAAGGTTGTATGTCTTTGGATGTGTAATGGTTACCACCAAGCTGATACTCACGGGCCATAGAATTTAGATCAGGCATACCTCTCCCTCAAGTAGTTGATTGACACTGGCATCTCATCGAACGTACCTTCAAAGACTTCATGCAACATCCAGATACCAGACCATGATCCGTTAGTCTGCGGGTTCAAGTAGTCCTCATCATGTTGATAATAGATTCCTGCAAACAATCCAGTGATGCGCTTACCATCAGCACGTTTAGCGTAGGAGATACTACGATCCTGTACGTGACCCATGACACAACTCATATGCTGTTTGTTCAACAGTGCGTTAGAGGAACTTACTGGTCTTCCCATAACACCACTAACAAAGTAATGGCTATAACACACACCATCAATGACCACAGGCTGTAAGAAATCATACACCTCCCATCCCATCTCTGTTAAATATAAATCATCAAAGGACATCAGTCCGTCTAGTTTAGGGTCAGCGTTGATAGCACGAGCAATACGGTACTCGTGGTTACCAAGTGTGAATACCATGCGAGGGTTCCACTGCTTGTCCTTGTTACGCTTGAGCCTCTCTTGTTCCTTACGAATAGGATCAAGGAACTCTTGCATAGCCTCGATGCCTGAGTTGATATCGTTGACGTAGCGTCTGCCCTCAAACGATTTCTTACCGACATCATACGTTGATAGACTAGGTAGATCAAAGTGGTCACCAATGTGTATGATCACATCAGGCTTTTTATCTACGGCATATTCTCCTGCCCAACGCAAGTGATCAATTGGATGATCAGGTTTTACTTGCGTGTCAGGTATGACCATATGTTTAATCATGCTTAACCTTCTTCAATAGTTCAAAGAAATACTCTGCATCAACAACAGCTAAAGGCTTTCTTCTGTTTTCTTTAACGATGACAAGTGGCTGTGCATCGCCTCGATTGTTGCACTGGTCAATAAAACGATAGACTCCAACTCTCGCAAGCGACTTGCATTCGACATCGAACGGGAAAGACTTGCGAGCCAAAGGGCTAAGTTGAAGATCACTGCCACTAACACCCATGCTTGTACTTCTAACATCATCCTCCTCCAGATGGGGATACACATCGAGAACTTGGTCACGCGCCCACTGCTGTAGCTTACGCCCCTTCGCTTTCGCTGACTGCGTTTTCACTTGGCGGACTCCATAACTCATTCTCCTTGCGTTGTAAGTATAACAACACTCCGTTCTCGACAGCCCTCTCGTGGCTTCCTAACTCCTCAACACAAACATCAAACATCTCCCGTTCACTCAGTCCATTGAGTAATTTGTGAGCTTTCTTAGGGCCAATACCTTTGACACCTATGATGTTGTCAATGCGGTCACCAACAAGAAACTGCATATAGAAGTTGAGCAATCCCTGCTCTGCGGTGATGTAATACTTCTCCTTCTTAACAAAGTTGTAGTGCCATCCTTGCACTTGATCAAAGTCTTTATCCAAGGAGACGATGATGGAATCGTCACCGAACTTGGTTGCCTCGATTGCAATTGCATCGTCAGCTTCGATCCCTTCGTACACGTCACCGTTCCATGAGTATTGAAGGTACTCCCGCAAGAGACCATGATGTACTGGTTTCTCTCCCTTGCGGTTTCCCTTGTAAGGTGCAGTGATGGCGTAGTCATGCCGATAGTTTGAACTGCCAGTTAAGTATGTCCTCCATGTTGAACAGTCGATATCAAACATCAGCATGTCTTCCAAGAACCTAGCCATCGTCCTGATAGCTATGTCCTCAGATTCCTCTTGAGTTGCAAATCCTATGCGGTAACAGAGGATGTCGCCATCAATCAGTGCGATCACAGAGTCTCTTCGTCCTCAGCCATCTCATTGACTTCAGGTGCTTCATATTTGTTCAGGTCAGTGATCACAAGTTTAGCAATGCTTAACGACATACCTGACTGACCAGTCGGTGACTTCCAAGAATAAGGCTTGACCATAATGTTCGCCTTAGAACCATTGCCTACCTTGATGCTTGAAGGAATCACGTCACCATTCTTATCGTGTGGTGTGATCTCGTAGTTCTTAGACTTGCACGTAATGAAGAACCCTTTCTCTGGCTTGTTAGCATCAGAGCGTACAGTCACGCCAGTCTTCTCGATAGCCTCGATCTGATCGTCATCGAGGTTCACAATATCGACTTGGTACTTACCGCTGAGCTTGTTACGCTCATACAGGAAGGGCCACATCAACTCTACGTTGTCAAGTTTAAATACTTCGCTCATACTTTTCTCCTATAGGAAGTAATAGAACATATATTATAACACACATTGTTAGTGCGTGTCAAACCAATTGTTACCAATCTTTGCTTCGGCATCTACGGGACACCGAAACCCCAACACCTCACCCGCTTTGCGAGCAGAGGCTACCATGATTGACGCAACAGTTTCCGCATGTGGTCTCTGTGCTTCAATCTGGATTTCATCATGCACGAATGCAACTTGCTGTACAGGAAGTCTTTGTCTCTTGAACTCTTTGTGCGCCTCGATGCACCACTGCTTCGCAATAATAGCACCACATCCTTGCAGTAATGAATTAAGTGCGGCGTGTTCGCTACGCACCAGTATTCTTCTACCATCCAAGCCGGGTACGTACCCTTTGACCGCCACCTTCTTAACTTTCTCCATAAGTCTTGATAACGCAGGGGTGTTGCGATAAAAATTCTGGAGTACTTCACTCCCTTCACGCGCACCTCCGCCGACAATACTACCAACCTTGGCCGGTCCTGCACCGTACAATGTCGCGTATATAAGAGTCTTAGCCTGCGGTCTCGTAATGCCTGCGGCATCAGCGTTCTTCTGATGGATGTCCCCATTCAATAGTTCCTCTGTCCACTCGTCATCCTGCATGTAATGTGCAAGACAACGTAACTCGATCCCCGAAAGATCCGTCCCGCATAAGATGTTACCATCATCAACAGTCCACAGACCACGACACTCAGGTCCATATTCGCTGTTGACACTAGGTACTTGACCCATATTGGGCTTCTGGTGTGTCATGCGTCCAGTCACAGCACCATTAGTAATGACCCTGCCATGTACCCTACCGTCATCCTTGACGTTATCAATCCATGACTCAAGCAGACCAACCCGCTTCTGTATCATCAGGTACTCAGCAATCAGTTGTGCTTCAGGTAAGTCAATAGCTTTCAGTGTACCCTCATCAACTATGATAGTCCCTTTCTCAGTCGTCTTAGTAAACTTAACACCACGTTCCTGCAGACGCTGTGCGATCTGTTGTCTTGACCCCACATTGAATACGGTAACCCTGTCTTTAAGTTGTTTGCCTGTCTTCTCTGACCAACGCTCTTCCACAATCGGAGGAAATATATTTTGCAAGTGGTCAGTAATATAAGCCATTCGATCTTTAAGTTGAGCCAATAAAGAGATAGCTTCTTTCTCATTGAGTTTAAAACCATTGTCTTCCTGCTTCTTCATGATGTATGCAACACGATGCTCAAGATCAACAGAGTATGCGTAGCCCTGTAACTCTTTGTCGAGCTTCTCATACAACAGCGTAGTCACATGGACATCCTGCCTACAATACTTGATCATCTCTTGCGTGAGGCCACCGTCAAAGTCAGTGAACTCATCTTTGAAATCACCAAGACGTTGACCCCACATACGTAGACTATGACCACCCTCCAGTTGTGGATTCCATAGCCTTGACATCACTAATGTATCACGCACCTTGCGTACAGGAATCTTGATACCCCATACTCTTGACAAGACAGGACCATCAAACCCAATGATGTTATGACCAACAACAATGTCAGCCTGATTGATTAAGTCTTGCAGTCCACCTTGTCCATGCGTAAACACATTACCTTCACTCGCAGGAAACCAATTACCCTTGGTCACACAACACCAGATGGTGTCATGCGCGAGGTTGGTTTCGATATCGAGTACCAGTACATTTGGTTGCATTACAACTCCTCATCATTTACCTCAGTCATTCTACCAGTGTCACGGGAGTACAGCAAGCTACACGCAGGACCAGTAGTCCCACTGAAGCGGTTCTTTAGAACACGCACACGGGTAGTGTTGCGCTCAGTAACATCCTCAGCCTGACCATTACGCTCCAGTCCAATCACCATGTCAGATAGCTGAGCAATGGAACCAGATCCACGCAGTTGTGCCAGTGATGTAGCCGCACCTTCTTCATGCCCCTTGGTATCAGGACGCTTGAGATGCGACACCACAATCAGAGCAATACCAGTCTCCTGCACAAGCATACGTAGCTTGGTCATGATCTCATCAATAGCCTTACGTTCATCACCACTAGCCTGAGCAGACACAACAATACTGATGTGGTCAAGGAAGACGTAGCCACAGCCCAACGCTTTTGCAAGATACCGCACTCGATTGATAATGTTATCGACACTGGTGCTACCAAAGTGATCGAACAAGTAGATACGCTCTGTCCCTAAAGTTTTGGTAAAGGCATCCCTCTTGTCTTCTGTGGTTGCATCTGAGTCAGGTAAGTGAAGTGGTTGATTAGCCGCCAGTGACATCAGTGACAGACCTGTCTTGCGTACTGACTCCTCAAGGAACATCAGACCAAGGTTCTCCTCAGTCTTGTTGAGAACATGCCACACAATCTCACGTACAAACTGAGACTTACCAAGCCCAGATCCTGCAGTGATCGTCACTAACTCACCTTTTCGGATACCATATGTTAACCCATTTACACCCGCAAACGGATAGTCAACATCGGCAGGTGCAAGAGGCTTCATCACATCCTCATACAATTGGCTACCGACAATGATGCCATCAGGTACGTGTTGCTCAGAGGCCCACCACTTGTCAGAGAACTCCTTCATCTTCTTGTTCTGAAGATAGTCGCACGCATCCTTCATACCATCGAGATGCTTGAACACCTTGGCTTTACTGCCAAAGATCTCAGCTACCTGTGATGCCGCCTTCTGTCCTGCATCGTCAGCGTCAAAGCAGATCACGATGTTGTCAAAGGAATCAAGCCACTCGTAGTGAGACCGTATGTCTTTGGCGGCAGAGGCCGCGCCGTTCCGGATAGAAACCACCGGATACTTAGACCCAAGCATTTGGTACGCGGCCATCGCATCGAACTCGCCCTCGACAATGGTGACAAACTTACCGCCCTTGCTGAAGAGATGCTGACCATATAGCTGTGCGTCTTTCCAGTTGCCATTGACAAAGAACTTCTTATCAGCAGAGCGTACCTTCTCAGCTATAATGTTGCCATTGTCATCTGTGTATGCGAACGCGGTTTGTCCATCGTACTGAACACATTTGTATGTACGTGCAGTGTCACTGCTGATACCACGGTCAATGATCGTTCGATAGTTTGCGTCCTCAAACGCATGGACAGGCTTACTGTCGTGTGTTGTTGCGTGCATTAGTACCTCGCTATTCCTTTCTACCCAATCGTCTGACTCAGGCGGTCTACGTGCCTCACAGGAGAAGCAATGAGTCCACCCGTCATCGTTAGTTGCAAGCGCATCGCTTGAACCACAGTCATTGCATGGTTGGTGCATCTTTACAAAAGGCACTCTCGTTCTCCTTGTAATATTGACTCAACATCCTCAACGCATACGCCTCCTTGTTGTCCTCACAATAATCAGAGAGACTGTTGAGTGTACGCAACAGACCATATTTATAAATCATCTCACAACAATCCACAAGAGTCTGATGATCATTGTGTTCCTCCATTGCAACTCTGAAGTCCTCTTCAGGGATATTAAAGATATTAACCATAACTAAAATCTCTTGCGTATCTATAAAGTAAGAATATTGTATCATGAATTTTCATCTGAGTCAAGCTCCATCACATCAGAGATACTCATCAGGTCATGACGCTCAAGAGCTTTGATGTCAGTGTGCTTGAAACAATCATTACACATATCAATAAACTCTTCTGAGTCGGCATACCTGCGAGTCGCTTCAAAGTCAGTCAACTCTTTGTTACATCCCAGACATCTCATTCATATATCTCCCTGCTAGTGAGCAGGCAATGATGACAGCATAGATTAAGAATCCTTTACTGATACTCATCGATTACCCCACGGTTTTGTGATCATCCAGTGACCACATGGTATCACACCATGCCATAGTTTGTCAAACGAACTCATTCTTCATACTCCCTCTGCATGAGATACAACTCACCGATGACATGCTCAGCCAACGCAAGACGACCACGCATCCACTCGATGTGATCGCTCTGTGATTTCAGCCTCGCTATGATGGCATCGAGCGCACCTTCAGTGTCAGCAAACTCAATTGTAAGTGGATCTAAATTCTCTAAAAAGTTCACAAGTTCTTCAATTGTATAGTAATGTTTCATTCGTAGCTTACCTCTTCCATTTTCATTGACGGTCCTTCATTCACAACATAACGCCAGATTTCTCTATCTGTTCCGCACATCCACTTGACTTCCTCGATGAAGCCTTGAGGCAAACTATCACTGTAGTCTTCCAACTCAACAGACTGCAAGTGCCATGAGTCAGGAATGTCTCCACCCTTCTCAAACTTCCACACGACATTGAGACAGAACTCATTGTCCTCTGGGTCATACCACCAATGAGTACCGTAATACTCCCTACCATCTTTAAACATCAGTGCAAATCTCCCATCACTGCTACTTCATCGCGCGTCATGAACTTGTGATCCATGTCCGCAACATCCTCTGCATCCAACCATGCATCCTGTGACTCACCATTGGCCCGATTGATACCAAGGAACAACACACGCCCTGCATACGGATAAGGGTACACATCAGGTGCATACCAGAACTCTGTCTCCTCATACAAGCCCTCATCGTTGACATAGATGGCATCGCCACCCTCATCGTATCCGCCAGAACCAAACCACATACACTGTAAGTGATTCTGGATATCACGCCAGTCATTTACTTCCACGTTCTCAATAGTCTTGAGATACGGATCTACTAATACACCTTTCATTTGTCTTTCTCCTTTACACGTTCTAACGATAACTCACCCCAGAACTCTTCATAGTCATCTGAAGAATGCTCCTCTGAATCTACATAATACATATACGATTCTTTGTTAAGTTTGTTTGTTGCCTCTTCAAGAGATTCAGCCTCTACACTAAACGTGGTCAGTCCTGTTACCGTCTCTTTGTATGGTACAGTAAACACAAACTCTTTCATATTACACCACCAATGCTTGTAAATGGAATTGAGATACCGCATTACCATCGGCAAAGCGACCACGATTGCAAGGCTTGTACACTAATTGCTCACACCATGAGTCCCATAGCTTGGATGTACTGCGGTTACCTTTACACAACTGCACATACCCAATGATCTTTCTGAACTTAGTCGAGTCCTTACGCACTCCTGCGGATATCTGTACATCCTTGGAGTCAACCTTGTAGAACCTGCGGGTATTGTGTACATCCATGCACCCCACGCGACCGAACATCATCTGCATGACAAAGCCTGCCTTGACCATACCAAGACCGGGAACATCCATCAGTCGCATCATCATGGCCGCATCCTTGGTGTCAGCAGTACCACCCAACTCCTTCTTAGGTGTGACCCACAACTCCATAAGGTCATCGTACAACTCACCACTATGCTCCAACAGATACTTGAGTGTATCCTTCTTGAAACCCCACACATACTTGGAGTCAAGACCATTCTGTTTGTAGTCAAGCATCTGCGTCTTCATGGTATGGAATGGTGTCTTGATCGACAACACAACAAACATGATACCGTCTTGCATACCGATAGGACTCAGTTGCATATACTCATTGATACGCGGGTTGATATCTTTAAACATTACTCCATCTCCTCATCAATACGGGCCGACACAACACGGCCTTTGATTTCCTCTGTACCACAATCGTCCTCAATCGAGACATTATTGTGATCACCCTGCTCGATCTGCGTGATCGCATCCTGAAGACTCGTCGCCTCCAAAGAATATTCACGCATGGTTTTAATCTCTTGCACCACAATGTAGTGGTGAGTCTCTTCATACGGTTCATACATATAATCTTTACTCATTACTCTGCCTCCTCAATTTCATTCAACCGTTCTTGACATCTGCGAGCGCGTAATTGATACCACTCATTACCGCCCATCATACTGAACAAATCGTATGCCGTCGAGTAGTTACCACGAGCCAACGACATATAGCCACCATCAAAGTCCTCATTCGCCTCGCTGAAGAATGCCTCAGCAATAAATGACACTTGACTCTCACGTAGATCCTTAAGATCAAACAACTTACATTCTAATTTCATGTTACTCTCCAAGTTTACTCACAAAATATATACCAACAAACAACAGAACTACAAGCTCTGCACCATGTAACGCTGAATGCAACAGCGGATTCATTAACTCAAAACTATTCACAATCTTCTCCTGTTATCAATTCCCATATACTCTTGAACAACCAACCACCTGTGCCCAACATAAAGGCCACAAATGAAATCACAAACAATGTCACAAGTGTATCCACAAATGTACTCCTTTTTAAGTATGCTTAAAAGAAGGGGCTTTCGCCCCTCCAGATTAGGCCGCTTTCGCGACCTCGATCTCTTGAGCGATGATCGTCTGTATTTGATGCATCGTCATTCCCGAATCAAGCATCGCTCGCAATGCCGTCTTGAATTGATCGATCGGACTGGTCACTTCGCTCGGTTCTTTCGCTTCATCCTGAAGTTTCGGTAGGTCTTGCGCTTTCGGCTTGTTAACCTTATGCGTTTTATTCCTGCTCGGATCTTTAGCGTCTAGACAGGCTTTATACCACTGGTCTAAATTGCCCGCATTTTCTGCCAGTTTAATCACATCCTCTTTATGCGTCATTGCCAGTTTAAGGACTTTCTTGATTTGAGACTTCATCGTTGCCGATGATGATTTAAGAACCCCTTTCGCAATCGCCTGTTCTTGGACTTGATCAATGTAGTTCTGAATCAGTGCATCGCCTAATGTGGCCTCATTGATGAATGCCTTCAGAACACCAACAGTCTTAATGCCTGCTGTCTGCTGACTCTTCAGAGCAGATGCCATTTTTGTTACATGCGTTTTGATATCCATTTTTACTACCTCTTTAAGTATGCTTAAACTCTGGATTCGAGACGCGGTATTGCGCTCTTGTTAGGTTAGACCGTGTTTGGAGCATGTTAGTTTCATTGTATATATCTATCGATATGACTGGGGTGATAGGTGGGGTCTATTAGAAAGATATCCATAGGGGTACTGTATCGATACTCACACTTCCATAGTCAGAAATCATTTGACATGTTGAACTAATCAAGAATCGTGCCAGTTTTCGCCATGCAACAACCATGCCAACTCCGCAGGCCGGGGGGAGGGCACACCGGTAAACGTGTCGATAGTGTACCTACTCAGATACAAAAAAAGGTAAAATAAAAATCTAAATGATAATGGTTATCTTAATGCGAATCATTTGCATTTACAAAGACTTAACCGCGTCTGCGGAGATAAACAGCATGGCTGAGACCCGCCAGAGAAAGGGACAAGGGAAGAATATGCACTGATTATGTTAAAAGGTCTTGACAAATCAACAAAAGTATGGTACAATATATACACTTTAGAGAAACGCAAGAGAAAAACGCAAGTAGTTAATTACTTTTAATGTTAATATCTCTTGCATTTCTGTTGCGATAACTACAGAGTACTGTATATGACAGAGAATACTCCAACAAAAAGAATTGGAAGACCCCCTAAGAGTGATGTTGAGTCTAAAAAGGTGGGCAATCGCGTAAAACGTGGAAGACCTCCCGGAGATGCGGCGGCAATCAATGAGATGAAAGCTCGTTTGTTAGCCAGTCCGAAGTCTCGAAAGGTACTTGATAGTATTGTCAACGCCGCATTAGACGATGAACATAAGAATCAAGCGGCGGCATGGAAATTATTAATGGATCGTATGCTACCTGTGAGTTATTTTGAAAAAGATGCAAGCGGTGGTAGGTCATCTGTAAACATTACGATCACTGGTGTAGGCGGTGAGACTACAATCAGCACTGAGGGTAAAGGAGAAATCATAGATCATGAGTGAAGCTCAGAGAATTTTAAATCTAATTGCAGAAGAAAAAGAAATGTCTCCTGATTTGATTGCTGATGCGATGAATAAAATTGCATACCATGAAAGTTGGGACTCAGAACAACGTATGGGTATTATTCCTGATCGTGTTCAGATGGGTGGTGGTCCCGGACGTGGTGCGTTCCAGTATGAAATTGGAGAAGGTAAATCTGCTGAAGTAGGTCTTAATAGAATCAAAGCATTCTACGAAGAGGTATTGAAAGAAGAACCACCAGAGTGGGTACAAGAGTTACCTATTGATTATAATCCTGCTGAACTAGACTTAGACCAACAGCAAGTACTATTCCTTGCAGACCATCGAATGCGTCCACGCTCTGATTTTAAAAAGTTAGAATCAATGCCTGTTGATGAATGGTGGGGTCGCTACCATCAAACACAGAATGATCCAAGTAAGCGTGCAAAATTTAGAACTCATGCGGAATTGTATGAAGCAGATCTATTAGGAGAACCCGGTTTCAAAGATATTCCTATACCTCCAACGGAGCCGGGTCGTCTGGATTTTGAGTTACCTCCTGTACAGCAAGGACCAGAGCCAACGGCTCAACCAGTACAGGAGGAGTCTGTTACAATAGATGAATTGAAAGGAGAAGCAACAGGACTAGAAAGTGAATTTGACAAGCTTGATAGTTTACTCTTACAAGGAACACCTTACGCTCGTAAATGACAGAACTTAATGTAGAACTACTACCGTGGCAACAAGATGTCTTTGAAGATAAGGCACGATTTAAGATTGTTGCGGCAGGAAGACGTACAGGTAAATCACGACTTGCCGCTTGGTTGTTAATCATTAACGCATTACAGACTGAACGTGGTCATGTGTTTTATGTTGCGCCAACTCAAGGGCAGGCTCGTGATATTATGTGGCAAACATTGCTAGAGCTAGCGCATCCTGTCATTAAAAGTTCCCACATTAACAACTTGCAAATCACTCTCATTAACGGTTGTACTATCTCACTAAAAGGTGCTGATAGACCAGAGACCATGCGTGGTGTATCCCTTAAGTTCCTTGTGATGGACGAATATGCGGATATGAAACCTAGTGTATGGGAACAGATTCTACGTCCTGCGCTTGCTGACCAGAAGGGTGAAGCCATGTTTATTGGTACGCCAATGGGTCGTAATCACTTTTATGAGTTGTATCAGTATGCGGAGTTAGAGGATGATGAGTCATATAAAGCATGGCATTTCACATCTTATGACAATCCGTTACTCGATCCAAACGAAATTGATACAGCTAAAAAATCCATGTCGAGCTATGCGTTCAGGCAAGAATTCCTTGCAAGCTTTGAAGCTAGTGGTTCAGAAATATTTAAAGAAGACTGGGTACAGTTTGATGATGAAGAGCCTGAGCATGGGGATTATTATATTGCAGTTGACCTTGCAGGTTTTGCAGATGTTGAATCCGCAACGAAATCAAAAAACAAAAAACTAGACCAGACCGCTATTGCCGTTGTAAAAGTTAATGAAGACGGATGGTGGGTAGCAAACATTATTCACGGTAGATGGGATATTAAAAAAACTGCAAAGAAAATATTTGATGCAGTATCTCATTACCAACCAATTGCAGTTGGGATTGAAAAAGGTGCATTAAAAAATGCTGTGCTTCCATACCTAACTGATATTATGAAATCGAGTCAGCGTTTCTTTCGTGTTGAAGAACTTACACACGGTAACAAGAAAAAGATTGATCGTATTATCTGGGGACTTCAAGGCCGTTTTGAACATAAGCAAATAACACTTAATAAAGGCGAATGGAATGCAAACTTTCTTGATGAACTCTTTCAGTTCCCTAATGCATTAGTACACGATGACTTGGTTGATGCCCTCGCTTACATTGACCAACTTGCTAAAGTAGTCTACTACTACGACTACGAAGAAGATGATTTTGAAGTTTTAGATACCGTAGCAGGATATTAACATGGATTACGAACAGGATTTTACAAAAGACGGATCACTTGAAAACTGGGTAATGCAGAAATGTAATACTTGGCGTGATCATTACGAAGCCAACTATCAAAAAAAGTTTGACGAATACTATAGATTATGGCGTGGTGTCTGGGCAGAAGAAGATAGTATGCGAGCGTCTGAACGATCTCGTATTATTTCTCCCGCATTACAACAAGCTGTTGAGTCTAGTGTCGCAGAAGTCGAAGAAGCTACGTTTGGTCGTGGTAAGTTCTTTGATATTAAGGATGACATGGTTGATCCTAACCAAGGTGACATCCAACTTGTACGGGAACAACTCACAGAAGATTTCCAGTATGTGGGGGTGCGTAAGCAAATCGCTGAGTGTCTTATCAATGCCGCCGTGTTTGGTACTGGTGTTGCAGAGATTGTAGCCAACGAAATTAAAGAGTTTATTCCTGCAACCCAACCAATCCTTGACGGTGAAATGCAGGCAGTTGGTGTGATGGAAACAACACGTACTGTTTTTACTTTACGTCCTGTTATGCCCCAGAACTTTTTGATTGATCCTGTTGCGACTAGCGTTGAAGAAGCACTGGGCGTTGCGATTGATGAGTTTGTTCCTTACCACCAAGTTAAAATATTACAAGAGCAAGGTATTTATAATGATACTGAAGTAGGAACTGCACCTCCTGACAGCGATCTTGAGCCAGATCAAGACTTGACTGTACATTTTGAAGACAAGGTGCGTTTGACTAAGTATTATGGTCTTGTTCCTCGTGATCTCTTTGAACAGAGTGCATACGACATGGAGGACGATGAGACCGAAGAGTCAAAAGATCAATATATCGAAGCAATCATTGTCATTGCAAACAACAGTACACTTCTGAAAGTAGAAGCAAACCCATATATGATGGAAGATCGTCCTGTTATTGCATTCCCTTGGGATATCGTACCAGGTCGTTTTTGGGGTCGTGGTGTTTGTGAAAAAGGTTACAACGCACAGAAAGCTCTCGATACAGAACTACGCGCACGTATTGATGCCTTGGCATTGACTGTACATCCAATGATGGCTGTAGACGCTTCTAGGCTCCCTCGTGGTGCTAAGCTAGAGGTACGTCCGGGTAAAGCAATCTTGACTAATGGTAACCCTGCTGAGATCTTACAACCATTTAACTTTGGTCAGCTTGACCCTAACACGTTTAATCAATCAACATCATTACAACAAATGGTGCAAATGGCTACTGGTGCAATTGATGCGGCAGGAATACCGGGAAGTATTAATGGCGACTCTACAGCCGCAGGGATTTCAATGTCACTTGGGGCTATTATTAAACGTCACAAGCGTACATTGATTAACTTCCAAGAAGCGTTCTTGATTCCAATGGTCAAGAAAGTTGCCCACCGTTACATGCAGTTTGATCCAGAGCGTTATCCTGCAAAAGACTTTAAGTTCATTACAACTTCATCACTAGGTATCATTGCACGTGAGTATGAAGTTACTCAGTTGGTACAGTTGTTACAAACAATGTCACCTGACTCTCCGATGTATCCATTACTAATTGAGTCTATTGTAGATAACATGAACCTCAGTAACCGTGAAGAAATTATTGCAAAGTTACGTGAAGCCAATCAGCCTAACCCAGAACAACAAGCAATGCAACAAGCGGCTATGGAAATGGATATGGCGCAGAAGCAAGCTACCATTGCAAACATCCAAGCACAGAATGAAGAGATTATGTCTCGTGTGCGTCAGAACGAAGTAGAAACTCAACTCCTTCCTGAAGATGCACAGACTAAACGGATTGCCGCTATGAAGGGTGCAATACCAGACAAAGATGAAACTGATAAAGAGTTTGATCGTAGAGCTAAACTTGCAGAGCTTGTACTTAAAGAACGTGAGATCGCAAGTAAAGAAGATATTGTTGAGCAACAAATGAGGCAAGCCAATGGTAACTAAGCAAGATGTGGATAACATTCTCCAACAAGTGAATGCCATATTGCAAAGATTAGACGATAGGATTTCCGCACTAGAATCGGAGAATAAAAAACCAACTACCACAAGGAATACAAAAAGTCAAGCAAAAGACTTGACAAATGATTAAAAATGTGGTATAATATTTGCATCAATTAACAGGAGAAACTCGATTGAGTCCTGAAGAAGAAAAGTATTATGAAATTTATCTTGACTTATTTTTACATCCGGGTTGGAAACAATTCGTAGAAGAAGCTCAAGAAACTCTTGATACACATATCATTGAAGATATCAAGAGTGAAAAAGAATTATTCCTTTTGCAAGGACAACGTACAGCATTGTTAAACATTGTACGCTTTGAAACTGGAATAAAAAATGCATTTGACATGGAGTCTGAGAATGCTTAGGCGATATGATTTCAAATGTACCAACTGTCAACATATTGAAGAACAATGGGTAGATTCTAACGATCTATTTGCAACTTGTCCTGAATGTGGTGACACCGCACAGCGGATAATCTCTAGTGTCCGAACACATTTCAAAGGTTCAGGTTGGCCTGATGCCGATGATGCGTGGGCTAAGGATCACGAAAGAGCCGCTAGACAATAACATATCCATAATGCTACGGCACGGAGTTTAACAATATGGCACGTTTTTTAGATGTAAGTCCCGAAGAACTAGAGGACGGAGAAGAATACTCACCTGTTGAAGAAGAGCAGACTCCTATTGAGGAACAACCTGCAGAACCAGAAGAGATTCAAGAAGCCCAAGAAGAAGATGATATTCCTGAAAAGTATCAGGGTAAGGACATTAAGGATATTGTCCGGATGCATCAAGAGGCTGAGAAACTTTTAGGTAAACAATCTTCAGAGGTCGGAGAACTCCGTAAGATAGTTGATGATTTCGTTAAGACACAGATAGAAGCCAAGAATAGCCCACAAGAAACTGTCGAAGACTTTGACATCTTTGACGATCCTGATAAGTACATTGATAACAAACTTGCTAATCATCCAAAGATTAAGGAAGCTGAAGAGCTTTCTCGTCAGATGAAACAAGCAGAGATTTTCAACAAACTACAATCTAATCATCCTGACTTTCGAGAGATTATTCAAGATGAAAAGTTTGGTGAGTGGGTTGCTAAATCTAAAGTGCGTACTGAATTGTACCAACGAGCAGATCAAAAGTTTGATTATGATAGTGCTGATGAACTTCTCACGTTGTGGAAAGAACGTCAAAACTTAGTTAAAGAAACTGTTGATATGCAAGAGACTGATCGTAAACGCCAATTGAAGTCAGCTTCAACTGGTAATGCGAAAGGATCAGGAGAGTCACCAAGTCGTAAAATCTATCGACGTGCTGATATTATTAAACTAATGCAAACAGACCCTAAGCGTTATCAAGCCTTAAGTGATGAGATCATGTCGGCATATGCAGAGGGTCGTGTCAAGTAACGTTAAGGAGTTATTAACATGGCACTTGGTACTAACCACGTCACCAATACTACTGGTGCAACTTTCATCCCCGAAATTTGGAGTGATGAAATTATCGCGGCATATGAGAAGTCTCTCGTACTTGCCAATCTTGTAAACCGTATGCCAATGACTGGTAAGAAGGGTGATACACTTCACATTCCTAAGCCTACTCGTGGCGATGCATCTGCTAAGTCTGCTGAAACTCAGGTCACACTGATTGCGGCAACTGAGTCAGAAGTACAGGTAACTGTAGACAAGCACTACGAATACTCACGCTTAATTGAAGATATTACTGATGTACAAGCTCTTGCTTCTATGCGTCAGTTCTACACTTCAGACGCAGGTTATGCACTTGCAAAGCAGGTTGACACTGACCTATTTTCTTTGGGTAAAAGTGTAGGTCTTTATGAAGCTGATGGTACAACTGCAAACGCAGGTACTGACTGGATTCATAGTAACTCATACTACATGGATGACTCTACAGGATTAACTGCTTATGCGGTTGACACTGTAGCAGCGGCTGATGTTTTTTCTGATGCGGCATTCCGCGAAGCAATTAAAACACTTGACGATGCTGACGTTCCTATGGATCAGCGTTTCCTCGTAGTTCCTCCTTCAGTCGTACAAACTATCCGTGGCATCACTCGCTACAACTCATCTGATTTTGTATCAGGTCAGCCAACAGTGAATGGTAACATTGGTAGCCTCTACGGTATTGACATCTACGTCTCTACTAACTGCCCAGTCATTGAAACTGCCGCGCAAAACACTGCCGGTGGTGATTTGAAAGCAGGTATCCTGGGTCATAAAGACTTTGCGGTATTTGCAGAGCAAATGGGTGTGCGTACTCAAACTCAGTACAAGCAAGAATACCTTGGTGACTTGTTCACTGCCGACACTCTCTACGGTGTCAAGGTGTTACGTCCTGAGTCTGCTTTGGCATTGGTCTTCAACGCCTAAAGCAACCTAGGGGTCACATTCGTGGCCCCTTCCTTATTCTAATCACTGGAGAGACTAATGGCAATCTTTCGTGGCACAGGTAGTGCGGCTACAACTTCAGATCAAACTACCATTGATACAGTCACTCAAGCTGTTGTAGACGCTGAAGCGGCACAGACTGCGGCAGAGACTGCTCAGGGACTTGCAGAGACAGCGAAGACAAATGCTGAAAATCTCTATGGTGATCTAGCGGCTGTGAATACTGCAAAGACTGATGCAGAAACAGCGGCAACTACAGCAACAACTAAAGCATCTGAGGCGGCGGCTAGTGCTGTTTCAGCGTCAGATGATGCAACCAATGCAAACGCATCTTACATTCTAACTAACGGTGCATTCCTAGACTTCCAAACACTCTTCCTTGGTACTAAGACAGTAGCAGGTGGTGATACAATTCCTCCTGTTGTAGATAACCAAGGTAACGCTCTGCGTGACGGTGCTTTGTACTTTAACGGTGATTCTAATTTCTTGTTCGTATACAACGAAGGCGATGAAGAGTGGATCAACGTAACACCTAGTGAGACGGTTACACTCTCTCAAGTCTCTGACGTTACGGCTAATGCGGCTGAAGTTAATATCCTCGATGTCTCTGCACAGACTCCTTCAGACGGTCAGGTATTAACATACAACACAGTCGGTGATTTAAACTGGGCTACACCATCCACAGAGACTAACGACTTAACAGCCTCAGTAACTTGGGCTAACGTACCAGACGCTAACATCACACAGTCATCTGTTACACAGCATCAGGCGGCTCTATCCATCACAGAGTCTCAGATCAGTGACCTTCAGACTTACCTCACGACAGAAACTAATGATCTCACGGCGGCTGTTACATGGGCCAATGTTCCTGATGCAAACATTACTCAGTCTTCTGTTACACAACACCAAGCGGCTTTGTCTATTACTGAAAGCCAGATTAGTGACTTGGGTACATACGAGCCTGTCGATACTGATATTCTCCGGGCAGACACAGCAGACACAATCACTGCACCGATGCGTGGCACTATCACAGACAATACAACCTCGCTTACGTTCGACATGATTACAACAAACAACTTCAAAGCGGCTGTATCTAGTGGAACACCTACGCTGACATTCCAATATAACTCAACATCAACGCTTACAAATGCTGAAGGACAGTCAGGAAACATTTACCTTAACAATACTGGCGCAACCATATCGGCTGATACAGCGGTATTCATTAGCTCTGCTGACCTGACGACAATCAATACAGCAGGTAAATACTGGTTGAGTTACTTCTGTGATGGCACTAATGTGTTCGTTGCTGTAACTCCCGCATTAACTTCACAAGGTCTATAATGGCGATCATCCAAGGTAACGCTAAAAAGTCCACAGCGGCAGGTGGCTTCTATCCTAAGACCATTGAAGGATCGCTACGGTTTAACGATGATGATTCTGCGTACCTGAGTTGGACTCCTGACAGTGCGGGTAATCGTAAGACTTGGACGCTATCATTATGGACAAAGCGTGGCCGTGTTGATAACGCTAATACTGAACTGTTCGGCACTGCTTCAGAAGGTGACAAGTTAGCTTTTTCAGATAGTAGAATCTTTTGGTTTAATAATGGATCAGCATCAAGCTATTTAAGCACTACTGCGCTATTCCGTGATCCGTCTGCTTGGTATCACATTGTTTTAGCTTTTGACACAACGCAAGCCACAGCATCAAACAGAGTTAAGTTGTACGTCAATGGCGAACGAATTGCTTTTGATAACAACACAACATTTCCATCTCAAAACTACGATGGCGACATAAACAATGCGGAAGCACAGTTTATTGGAATGGGTCACTCAGGAACTGGAAGTTCGTATGACGGCTACATGGCCGAAGTCCACTTCATTGATGGACAGTCAGACACTGCTAGTATTACTAGTGGAAGTGCTGTTGTTACGGGACTGTCTGATACGTCAACACTACAAATTGGTTTATCGGTAGGTGGTACTGGTATTGCTAGTGGTGCTGTTATTACGTCAATAGATAGTAGCACTCAAATTACTATGAGTGAAAATGCAACTGCTACGAATGCAAGCGCAACTTTAGCATTCACACCCTTGCAAGATGCGTTCGGTGAGTTGAAGAACGGTGTGTGGGTGGCTAAGACTCCAGATGTCACCTACGGTACGAATGGGTTCTACCTAGACTTCCAAGACGATACAGAGGTTGAGGCGTTCAATACTGTGTTGTATCGGGGTAATGGCCTTAGCTCAAGTT
>Ga0255755_1000658_pt1 | contig 35442 bp, 46 predicted proteins | sample 011ome_18_FD_179955 | JGI IMG/M metagenome (GOLD analysis project Ga0255755, IMG submission 179955) | Coastal salt marsh microbial communities from the Groves Creek Marsh, Skidaway Island, Georgia - 011501BT metaG (version 2) | ecosystem: Environmental > Aquatic > Marine > Intertidal zone > Salt... | reverse complement strand
TATAAACATATTTTTAAATACATTTGTAAGAAAAACATAATATACATATACTAAGACGGTAATGAAAATATTAAACAAATTAGCAATATTTATATTCTCAAGCACTTTATTCATAGGATGCGCATCTATGGGCCATAATCATCATGGAAAAATGTCCATGAAGAACATGTCATGCTGTTGTAAATCAGGCTCTGAATCTGGTTCATGTTCTATGCAAGGTAAACACGGCCATGATAGTAAGGCTGGCATGCCAATGAATCATAAAGATAAGAAAAATAATATGATGTGTGGTAAAAAAAACCAAAATGGTTGTTCTATGATGGGCATGAAGGGTAAAAGTGATAAAGGGAAAATTTTTGAAAAATTAGATGAAAATTCAGATGGCAAAATTAGTAATTCTGAATTTCTTAAGATGCCTAATAAAAAATTTGATTCACTAGATTCAAATAATGACGGATTTATATCCAAAGAAGAGATGAATGCTAAAAAAAGTAATCATCACTCACACCACTAGATGTGAAAATATTTTTTATACTGATTTTAACTTCTCAATTTTTACTATTTAATTTAGTTTTTGCACAAAATAATAATCTACTAAAGTGTTCTGCATATCACTTTAAGGCGAAATTAAACAATCAGTATGCTAGTAAAAAAAAATATGAATATCATGATAACTATTTTAATAATCTTAAAGATAAATATTTACAAGAAAATAAAAACTCATCAGAGGCTGCTTTTATACTTAGTATCACAAGTATCATTGAATCATGGTCTTATATCGCACAAGAGAAAGGTCATAGTTTCGCAAACATGAAGATTGAAAGTGATTACAATAGTTTATGCAACACGATATCAACTGAGTAATTTTATTTAAATTTCTTAGTCCCTCCGTATTGATAATTATCTTTATATTTTAATTTGATTACTGATAGACATTCTTGACAGAGAAATTCCCATATTTTTTTATGATCGTATCTGCATCTAAATAAAGCTTTTGATGTCTTGTTACATATACTACAAACTTTTTTAGGTTTCATTGAATCTAAGTTTTTTAATAGATAATTCAATAATAACCATTCAGTTATATGTTGTCTAATTTGGGCTTGGCAAATACTTATTTATGGCGCTAAATTCATCGCTACGATGAGGCCAAGAATCGTGCCAACAACCCATGATAAAAAAAGGAAAGCAAGAATATCTGCTAGAGTTTTATACTGATAATCGACAATATCTTTCATATAGATTGGACGAAGAAAAATATAAACTATTCCTACTGATATTAGTGTGATTAATGTTATTTGATTCACGAGTATTAGGTGTTTCTATCTTCAGTAGTACAATAAAATGCAATTATACTTAAAATAATTTTATTTCAATATCTTGTTTCTTATTCTTTTTTATGAATTGATTTTTTTTAGTATTTTAAGAAATCCTTATATTAATAAATGTCAATTATATTAATTTATTTTTTTTCGTTTGGTTTTACATAAAAGGTGTAATCTAAATGTATGAGGATATTTATTACTGATATGTACATAAATGCTCAACACATGACAGAGCACTCTGTCGATGAGATACTTCATCATAAAAACCATAAAAATCAATCCCGAGAATTCATCCTAGTCAAGCTTCGGCCGTTCTAAACAACCATTTCCCAAAACTTAATTTATCTTAATCTATCTTTCTTTTCCCTAGCTCACTTCAATGATATTATCCACCCAATAATTCACTATTGGAAATATCATGAAATTTAAAATTTATTCTTTTTTATTCCTACTAATCTTAACTCCATATGTTTTAGCAGAGACATACATCGCTACTCAACATGAAATGAAAATGTCTGACTCTAGTTATATTAAAAGCTTACATCACATTAAAATAGGGAAAACAGTTGTAATTTCTGAGTTCAGAGCATTTGGCGAACTTGGTTTTGGTGAAGATTTGAATAACGGAACAGCTCTTGGTTCAGGATTATCCTATGAATATTTAAGAGCTGGTTTTTCAAAAAAAATATTTAATAATATTGATATTAAGGTTCATTTTGAAAGTAAGCTCAATAATCACTCAAAAGACAATAATGAGCTACAAATTAATACTAAATATACCTTCTAAAGTGACTATATTTGAAGTAAACGCTTCTAGTTCCTGTTAGAATCTTAATGTTTTTATTAATTATAATTTAAGGTATATTTTTTACTATGTTTGACTATGCAGAATATATATTTTGGTCATATTTTTTGGTACTTGTACCTATGATAATTGTTGTGATTATATTGTACCAAAAAGGAAAAGAGATAAGAAATATCATTCGTAAATTAAAGTAACTCATATGAAAAAAAGATCAGTCAGAATCTATTATGTCTCATTCTTGCTAGTTATTCTCGGCTTTGTATTATTTTTGTTTTTAAAGACATTCAATGACAATCTTTTGTATTATCGCAGCCCTACTCAACTAGTTAATGGAAATTTCCCAGAAAACTATATTTTTAGGATTGGCGGTATGGTGGAAGAGGGTTCGCTAATAAGAATAAAAGGAACCAAGAAAGTAGAGTTCTTTGTTACAGATTTTGATAACAAAGTGTTAATTAAATATGATGGGATCTTGCCAGATTTATTTCGAGAAGGACAAGGCGTAGTTATAAGAGGCCATGTGGAAAATAGTTACTTTGTTGCTGAGGAAGTTTTAGCAAAACATGATGAAACATATATGCCTCCAGAGGTTCAAGAATCCCTTGGCATAAGCGAGAAAAATAAAAATAAAACAATTGAAAGTATTCAACAATGATTATAGATATAGGATTCATAGGCTACTTTCTTTTATTATTAGGGTTGATGAATTGTTTGTTTTTACTAACTCCAAAATTTGTAACTGGTTTAAATCTCTCAAACAATATATTACTATCAGCAAGTAGGCTTCATTTTCCTATTTTATTTGTTTCGTTTATTTGTCTCATCATTACATTCATAGGAGAAGACTATTCTCTAGATTATGTTGCAAAAAACTCAAACTCGAACTTGCCTCTTATTTATAAAATTTCTGCTGCTTGGGCAGGTCATGAAGGTTCTATGTTGTTATGGTGTGTAGTATCAAGTTTTTGGATGCTTTTAGCCAGTAAATATAGCAGTGATTTACCAGAATCACTTCGCACAAATTTTCTTACAATTATGGGAATTTTAAATTTAGGATTCTTACTTTTTGTTGTTGCAACCTCTAATCCTTTCACTAGGAATTTATCAGTTCCTATTGATGGAGGAGATCTCAATCCCTTACTCCAAGATTTTGGATTAATCGTTCACCCGCCTATGTTGTACATGGGTTATGTCGGTTTGTCAGTCATCTTTTCTTTTGCAGTGGCGTGTTGTTTTGAAAAAGAATTTAAAAAAGAATGGGCGCAATGGCTTAGACCATGGGTCTTAGCATCTTGGGCATTTTTAACATTAGGCATATCACTTGGCAGTTGGTGGGCTTACTATGAATTAGGATGGGGAGGTTGGTGGTTCTGGGATCCTGTAGAAAATGCATCATTTATGCCTTGGCTTATGGCTACTGCATTAATTCATTCTGTCATAGCGTCAGGAGAAAAAGGGATGTTTAAAAGCTGGACAATACTTTTATCCATTTTCACATTCTCCCTAAGTTTATTGGGTACATTCTTAGTTAGATCTGGCATATTGATATCTGTCCACTCTTTTGCAAGCGATCCATCACGAGGAATTTTCATTCTTCTTATGTTGGCTATGCTTATAGGAGGAGGTTTAGCTGCCTACACAATGAATTCAAAAAAATTCATAGATGACAATGAAGTAAAAATCTTTTCTAAAGAAGGTTTCTTTTTATTGAATAATATTCTTTTAGTTACCGCAACGTTTACAATCCTATTAGGGACTATGTATCCTCTAATTTTAGATATCTTAGGATTAGAAAAAATATCTGTGGGAGTCCCCTATTATAATGCTGTCTTTATACCTTTAATGATACCTTTGATACTACTGGTGGGCTATGTACCTATTTTGTTATCACGAATTTCAAAAAATAAACAAATGTTTCAATTACTAACAATCATATTAGTGAGTTTAGTTTTATCATTACTCTTTTCTATTAATTCTATATTATATTTCATTGGTTTCTTTTCAGCTGTGTGGATTATAATGAATATACTCTTTGATTTATTTTTATATACAAAAAACTCAGTAAGACTCAGGTCAAGAATGGGGATGTATTTCGCACACTTTGGATTAGCAATATTTATCTTAGGAGCAAGTATTTCAGAAAATACTAAAATTGAAAAAGAACTTGTTCTTAGCATAGGCGAAACGACTAGCATTGGATCATTCGACTATACACTCAATAAACTAGAAGAACAAAAATCAGTAAATTATGATGCAATAATCGCATCCGTACTTGTAAGTAAAAACGATTTATTAGTTGCAGAAATTAAACCAGAGAAAAGACTTTATCATTCAAGTGAGTCTGCTATGACTGAAGCTGGAATTTTTGCAAAGCTAGACAGAGATCTTTATGTGTCATTAGGTAATATGATTGATGATAATAAATGGTCACTTCGTGTATATGATAAGCCATTTATAAGATTCATTTGGATAGGAACAATATTTATGATTATAGGCTCAATATTAAGTATTCGTTTTAGAAAGAAATCTAATGAATAAAAATACAATCATTCTTACTGTTATTTTTGGATTAATGTGCTTATTTTTATTTAAGGGCCTTTATAATGACCCAAAAAAAATTCAATCACCTTTAATTGGTAAACAATTCCCACAATTTAAATTAAATGATTTATATCTTGAGGTACCGCTTGATAATACGAGCTTCATTAATAAGAAAACAATTGTAAATGTCTGGGCAAGTTGGTGTCTAGAATGCGAAAGAGAACATTCTCATTTGATTAAACTATCTAGAAATGAAGATTTTGATTTGGTTGGTATTAATTATAAGGATCTAAAAGATGATGCAATAGGGTGGTTGGGCATGAGAGGAAACCCATACCGTATAATCATTGCAGACCAATCTGGAGACTTAGCATTAGACTTAGGCGTATATGGAGTGCCAGAAACATACATTATCGATGAAAATCAAACTATACTTTTTAAACATATAGGACCAATTAATAACACCATTATAGAGAATGATATGATGCCTTTATTGGTAAATAATAAATGAAGAACATCATTTTATTTTTGTTTTTAATCTCAGCTTTGAATGCCTACTCTTCAAATACAGACAGCCAATATAAAGAACTTATTGAAGAATTAAGATGTATGGTGTGTCAAAATCAGAATCTTGCAGAATCAGAAGCTCCACTTGCTGTAGATATGAAACAAAAGATAAGAGAAATGTTAGAAGCAGGTAAAGATAAGAATGAAATAAAACAATTTCTTTCAGAGCGATATAGCTCATATATTTTGTATGAACCACCAATTAACAAACAAAATTTCATTCTTTGGTTTGCGCCTTTTATTTTTATTATAGTATTAAGCTTTGTATTACTTAGGCGTTATATAAAATGATTTATATTCTTTTAGTCTTTTTGATATTAACTTACATCTTTTTTCTTAGTAGAAACAAACGTAGTAAAGAGGAGACGAGTAATGGAAATAAAATTGCATTGATATCGATATTATTTTCATCCCTTATACTGTTCATATTTTCATTATCATACGACTTATCAGATACTCATGAGTATAAAAAAATACATGATAAAAATGTATCAGTAAGGAAAAATATAAAAACAATTAAAGAGAATATACCTCTTCTTGAGTCAAAACTATTAAATAGTCCGGATGATTTTAATGGATGGCTCATGCTAGGTAAATCATATTCTATATTAAGCGATTATCAAAAAGCCTCAAGGGCCTATCAGGTTGCTATCAATCTGAGACCTAATAATATGGATATAATTAAAGAATATATACTTGTTTTAAGAAGTGATAGTGAAAACATAAATAAAGAAATAATTAAAAAGTATTTTAAAATATACCTTGCACAAACTAATGATGCTCAGGGTTTAATAGATCAATTAAGCTTTGCTTACTCAATAAATGATAATCTATTGGCTGAATCTACTCTAAATAATTTGATAAAACATCCAGAAATAGTAAATAAAGCTCAGTATAAAAACTTACTGACTCAGTTAATAAATAACAGATCACCAACTCAAAATATTCTTGATTTAAATATTATTGTCAAAAAGAATTACTCTGGTTTTTTCTTTATTATATTAAAACAAAAAAATATTAATCAGCCTTTTGCAATAAAAAGAATTGAAGCCAACAAGAGTAGTTATAATTTAAAAATAACTAATAATGACTTTATGATCAAAAGTAACTCAAGCATTCCAAACCAATTTGACTTTATAATTAAACATTCAGCTGCGGAGAGCTTTTCTCAAGATAATAAACCTATCGAAGTATATAAAAAAGAGATAAAGAATTATCAGTCTATTAAGAATGACATCTTGAAGATTAATTTTTAATAAGAATCCTATCATCAAATACAAAACAGTCACCTGTCCATTTATCATCTCTTTTATTTGTGTTTAAGTAATTAATGATTCCTCCATCTAATTGGTACACTTGATCAAAACCAAGTTCATTGAGAAATAATCCTGCTTTTTCACATCTAATGCCACCTGTACAAAAAATTGCAGTTTTTTTATTTTTATCAAGTGAATTTAGTTTCTTTGATTTCTGTTTTAAATCAGTGAAATTCTTTAAACCTAAATCTATAGCACCCCTAAATGTTCCAAGCGAATATTCAAAGCTATTTCTCATATCAAGTAATTGAATATCTTGATTAAGAAGTTGTTTCCATTCACTCGGCTTTAATGATGTAAGATGATTTGAGTTAGTTTTGCTATCACCGATAGGTCCATTGAATTTAATAATCTCTTTTTTTATTTTTACTTTTAATTTCTGGAAAGCTATACCTTCACTTTTAGATTTATTAATAAAAATATTAGTTAAATCTATGTAGTTTCCTATGCTATCAATAGCTTTTTCTAGTATATTACTTTCCTGGCTGATATTAGCATTAATGCCTTCAGCAGATAAAAGTACTGTGCCTTTTATATTGCTATTACTTAGGCATGATAAAATATCACGCTTGAGCTTGGGCAAATCATTAAGATGGATAAATTTGTAAAAACTATATACCTTCATTATTTAACATAGCAAATTGTCATGCCATCATAAATAGTTAGTAATGAGTGTTCAACTCTTTTGTCATATTTAATTAATTTATTTATATCTCTTATAGATTGTGTACTTTTATTAGTTACATCTTTATCAAAAACCTTTCCTTTCCAGAGTGTATTATCAATAATAACTACTCCTCCTGATTCCATCATTTTCATAACTTTTTCGTAATATGAGACATAATTAGATTTATCTGCATCGATAAAAGCAAAATCAAACATTTCGTTATTATCTTCAATCAATTTATCAAGAACAGCTATTGCACTGCCAGTAAATAAATTTATTTTATGTTCAATTTTCGCCTCATCCCAATAACGTTTTGCAATATTTATATATTCTTCATTGTTATCTATACATGTTAGTTTAGATTCAGCAGGAATTGATGTGCCTATACACAACGAACTATAACCAGTAAATACTCCAATCTCTAAACAATTTTTAAACTTAGATAATTTACAAATTATGGATAAAAGAGCACCTTGCGCTGCTCCGATTTGCATTATTGATAATGCACCAAACTTTTTCGTTTCTTCACGATTCTTTTTAAGAAGTTCTGATTCATTGTAGCCAACCGAATTGATATAATCCTTTAATTTTTCTGAGATGATAGGTGATTCTGCCGACATTATTGCCTTCTTGCTTCAAACTCAATAATTAATTCTATATCATCACCTACAAGGTTGTCTTTCAGGGCATACATCATCCCATGATCTGATCTTTTTATAATCCCTCTAGCTGAGATACCCATGACGTAGGGCTTTATAAGCCCGCCAAAAGGATATTTAGCAATTTTGTTAATTTTTCCTTTGAGTGTGAGCGGTTTAGTCACGCCTAATAAAGTCAATGAGCCATTTATCAGTGTTTCATTTTTATTAATGTTAATATTATTTGCCACAAATGTCATCTCTGGATGTTTTTCAACATCTAAAAAATCAGGGCTCATAAGATGTTTATCTCTTTTGTCATGATTTGTAAATACACTACTCGTATTGATAACAATCTTTATATTATTGATTTTATTATTTTCCAAGTCATGAGTATAACTTCCATCTATTTCTCTAAACATACCAAGCGTTTTAGCGTACCCTACATGTTCAACAAGAAATCCAACAGAAAAGTGCGTTTTATCGATAACATATTTATCTTCTGATCCAAATACAATTATCGGCATCAATAATAATATGATAATTTTTTTAAACATTTCTCCTCCTGTATAACCAGACTATATCTCTAGAAAAAGAGTATGTAACTAATAGTATACTTATATGAAATAAATTTATAATTAAATTATTAGTATAAAAATAATTACAAAGTAATAAGGCAAGTATAACCAAAACACATGTCATTTTTCGAAAAAAAGATTCTGGAAGCTTTTGCTTACCTATATAATTATATCTGATAAGAACTAAGAATATGTATCTATAAAAAGGTATAATCAAGATTAATGAGTTATAATTATAATTATACACTAGCGAGAAGCTAAGAATTAGCATCAAAAAATTATCAACTTCTTGGTCAAAAATTTCACCAAACTTTGTGCTTTGATTTAAATATCTTGATATCAGTCCATCCATGCCATCAAGAACTAAACTGATTAAGCAGAGCGTCATAAGTAAATTATGATCATAGTGCAGTAAATTAGTCACAACCACTAAAATGAAACTATTAATAATCAGCCTATAGTTGGTAGTTAAATTTGGTATATTTATAAAAATATTCATTTTTCTAAAAAAGAAAATGAATAGACCAAATATCATCAAATATATTACTACTGATTTATAAATTATAGATAATAAGAAATCCTCTCTTGTCATAGAAACTATCAAAAGAAGTAATAGTACTAAATTAATTACAATTAGCTGAATGCATGTATACGCGGATAATGTAAATTTGCTATAATTCATCCATGAAACAGTATACATCACAATCATTTTGGGTATCTAATAAAAAAGGGATAATTAGAGAAGAGATAATTGATTCTGAACTCACAGATGATGATGTTGTAGTCAAGGCTATATATTCAGGTGTAAGCTATGGTACCGAAAAAATAGTTTTTGATTCACAAGTACCTAGAAATCAATATAATTTTATGAAGGCACCACATCAAGTTGGTGAATTTGGTGGTGCTGTCAAATATGGCTACTTAAGCGTAGGAAAGATTATTCAAGGTCCAAAAAAACTTATTGATAAAAATGTCTACACTATGTTTCCGCATCAATCTATTTATAAAATTAATTCATCGTTGACAACGCTCATACCCAATGAAATACCAATTAAGAGAGCATTACTTACAGCTAATATGGAAACTGCTATTAACGCAATGTGGGATTCAAAACCTTCGATAGGTGATAAAACTTTTGTGATAGGAGCAGGCATAGTCGGGTTATTAATGGCTTATGTATTAAAGAATACTTTTGGTATAGATGTAACTGTAATTGATAGAGATTCTAAAAAGAAGAAGCTTTGTAGCGCATTTGGTATTACTTATAAAAAAAACCTTAGCTATATCAAAGATCCAGATATCGTCTATGAATGTTCAGGTTCTGTTAGTGTTCTAAACGAGATAATTAACAATTCACCTCTTGAAACGAAGATTTGTATTTTGAGTTGGTACGGTAAACAGCAAGCCAAGATTAAGATGGGAGAAAATTGTTTTTCTAGAAGACTGGAATTAATATTTTCTCAAGTTGGAAATATCACATCTTATAAATCAAAAAAATGGAATAATCTTGAAAGAAGACTTTTAGCATTAAAAATGTTAAAAGATGATAAGTTAGATATTCTAATTGATAATAATGAATTGTCCTTAAGCGATCTTCCTTTATTTTTTAAAAAAGGAAATCCAAAAGGCTTATGTAAAGTTGTGAAATATTAAATGTATGAATTAAAAATCAAAGATTATTGTTTTGTTGCTCATAGTTTAAATGATGAGTTTTTTGGTCCTGCAAAAAATCTTCATGGAGTCACCTATGTTATTGAACTTACTATTTCATCGCTTACGCTTATTGAAAAAAATGTGATTATCGATATTGGACTTATTACTAAAATTCTCAAACAAGTTATCGAGCAATATAATTATAAGAATTTAGATGATTTAGATAAATTTAACGGTAAGATTACTACTACCGAATTTATGGCTAAACAATTTGCGGATGATATCTATGCAGAATTAGATAAAATTGATTTTCCATTACATAAAATTCATTCTATAAAAATTAATTTAAAAGAAAATCATTTAGCATCAGCTTCATTTTTAAAAAAAATTTAAAGTGAATTATTTTATTACTCCTGATCTTACAACCATTTCTGGCGGTAACAAATATGATTTAAACGTCCTTCAGTACCTCAACTCTCATAGATGTAAGCTTATAAATATCCCTGTGACACAAACTAGAATGAGATTAGAGAAAATATTCTTTAATCTAAATACAATTCCTAATAAGTCCACCATATTAATAGACGGCTTGATTGCATCTCATGTTAACCATCTATCAAAAATATTATCCAAGAAATTTAAAATAATATTACTTATCCATCATCCAGTATCGTATGAAAATAATCAATATGGAGATATTTTTATTAAATTGAAAGAGAAGCAAATATTCTCCGCTGCTAGTAAAATCATTACGGTTAGTAAAACTATGAAACAAGTAATAAAGAAAATATTAAATAAAAATATAGATATAAAGGTTATTAGTCCAGGTGTTGATAATATTTTTTACAATAATGATGAGAGTATTCCAACACAACAAAAATATAATATCATTACTACTGGATCGGTTATTCCTAGAAAAAATCTAGAGACATCTATTGAAGTATTAAAGTATATGGATGATAAATGGACTCTTACAATTATAGGTAAAACCGATAAAAAAAGTTCTTATTTTTTATATCTTTCTTCTCTGATAGATAAGTATGGACTTAATAGCAGGATTAAGTTTATTGAATGTATTCATGATATGAATATTTTAATTGATTATCTTAAAAAAGCTAATGTGTATCTGTGCCTTAGCAGGTATGAGGGATATGGTATGGCAAATATTGAAAGCGCAGCTTTGGGTTTACCGTTAGTTGTTTCTGACATACCTGTTTTTAGAGAAAACTTAGTTGGGTTGAATAGGAAATATGTAAACCTGAATAATATAAAATCTATTGTTTCTGCTATTACTGAATCCTCTTATATAAAAAAAAGAACTAAACTCAATACATGGAAAGATGTAGGTCATTCTTTTAAAAAGGTATTATATGGATAATAAATTTAGTCCATCATGGATAGAAATGAGGCAAGCATATGATATGCAAGCGCGTAGTGGTTTGTTAATTGAATACCTAAGTACAGTTTCTAAAAATCAGAAAATCAACCTTCTAGATTTATATTGTGGATCTGGAAGTTTTTTAGCTTGGTTGATCAAAAATAATATTAATTATAAAAAATATGTACTGGTCGATTATGATACTAAACTTCTAAAAAAGATAAAAAAAAATATCAAATCTGTTATAAAACCATCACATATAATTAGATCTAATACGAACAATCTTGACCTAATAATAAAAAAAAATGAAGATACAGTTTCAAAGATAGAAATAAAAAAAAATGATTGCAATAAATATAAACATAATAATGATAAGTATCACTTAATAAGTTTTTCAGCAGTTTTAGATCTTATGTCAAAATCAACAATTAATAATCTGTTAAAGGAAGTACAAAGTGATTGTCCCATATATTTATCTCTTTGTTTCAATGGTAAAGTTAAGTGGACTCCCTCTAATACAATGGATAAATATATCTTATCATTTTTTAATAATCATCAAAGATCAGACAAAGGGTTTGGATTAGCCTTAGGTTCTAAATCAATAGAATACATATCAAACAAGGCAAACAAAGCAGATCTCACAGTTACAATTAAAAACTCGCCTTGGGTAATTAAAAATCTTTCTGATAAAGATAAAATATTCATGAAAAGATATATCTTAGATACTAAGAAATCTCTATTTCATATGGAAGGAATAGATAGAAATATATTGAAGCTGTGGTATGAACAAAAAAAGTATGATATTGAAAATAAAAAAATCAGTTTATATGTCGGGCATAATGATATTTTGATACAGAAAAAGTGAGGAGACTGACCAAATATATTATATCTATATTTTTAATGTCATATGTCTTATTTAGCTATGGTAGTGAAATTCAGGTAATAATAAAAAATGTTAACTTAATTTATTTACCTATAGTTATTCTTCTTAGTATTTTTCAATACTTACTCTCTGCATGGAGGTGGCACTTTATAGCTCTAAATACAAAATCTAAAATTGATTACCATGATGCAATCAAGTTTTATTACATTTCAGGGTTTCTAAATAATATACTCCCCACAGGAATCCTTGGGGATATTTATCGAACAATGAATATAAAAGTAAACAATGAAAAAGGAAATATCTTAAAGTCATTCCAATCAGTGATCTTTGAGCGCTTATCAGGACAAGTCTCATTATTAGTTACTTTTGTTCTGTCCTTAGCATTTCTTTTTTTTATGAATAAAAAATATGAAGCATTTCTCTATACTCTAACTTTAATCATAATATTAATATTATTAACAAAACTATTTTTTAAATATAATTTAAAAAGCAAATATATAAATAACTTTAAGTATATTTTTAGCGGTAAACTATTTTATAAACATTTTTTTTTGTCATTAATAATTGTTATCACATATATAACTACTTATATTATCTGTGCTCTGGCATTAGAACTGAATATTGATATTATAAGCTTCTTCGTTTTTGCCCCGCTAGTTTTATTTTCTATGACTTTACCTGTTAGTATTGGTGGATGGGGCGTAAGGGAAACAGCGGCTTTAGCTGTATCATTTCTTCTTGGATTATCTGTATCTGCAAGTGTTACAGTAGCTATTGTCTATGGTTTGACTAATTTAATATGTTCTGTCCCTGGACTATATTTTCTAATTAATAAGAAATCTAATTAATATTAATGTCGAATAATACATCCTCACCCATGCGGTAATAATCTGGTTCATAAGATTTTACAGCCGATAACTTAATATATTTATCTTCAATAAAAGAAGGTCTTCCACCTCCTAATATAATTGGGCATAAACATACATGAAGTTTATCAAGTAGATTCTTTTTCATAAAGTAAGATATCGTTTTGCCCCCGCCTTCTATATAGACTATTGTTCTTTTTCTCGAGCTCAATAATTGAGACAGTAATTTAAGATCACCTGATAGATGAGTTATATTTGGTTTCAAATCTTTTTTCTTAATAATTCCCTTAGGATCAAATACAAAAACCTTTGGACTATTCCCTTTAACTAATCTTGTTGTAAGTTTAGGTTTGTCCTCAATGTAAGTGTTTGCTCCCACTATTATAAAATCTGATATAGCTCTTAGCATATGTATATGTTCAAGATTTTCCTTACCACTTATATATTTGGATTCTCCGCTTTGAGTTGCAATGTACCCATCAAGAGATTGAGCAATATGAGCTATATATTGGTTTTTTTTGTTATTAGATATAATTGGTAAAAAAATTTTAAATAAGTTTTCTGCATGCTTATTTATAAGAACGTTAGATTCTTTAATTAAATTCTTTTTAAGATCATAGGATATAAAAATATTATTTTTATCAATCTTTTCATTAATAGTTAATATATTCTTTATGACATGTGGAGTATCTTTATTAATTTTTAAAATAAGTGACCAAGCTGTTTTTTTTGTTATACTGATTTTAGGCATAATAAATAGTTTATGAGTTATTTAAAAAATATAATCAATAATGTTCTTCATGGGGCTTTAATTTCAGTTCCGCTATTAATATTTATCCATTTCACACATGGATACTTTTCTCAGTATAGCCCAATTCCATCTATCTTATACTTTTTCTCTTCAATGTCATTTGGTGTGGTTTATTTAGCTATCACGTTGTACATAACTGGAATGCTGGCAAACTTTTTTATAAGAAACTTGAACTTATAAAATTGTTGGATTGGGAGCGTCTCCATAGACTTCATCAGGATCAAATATTTTTTCGTCTTCTATAAACTTTAGTTCAAGCTGTTTGGATTCTAGATTTATTTCTCGATAAAAACATGATCTATATCCGACATGGCAACTTGCCTTACCTCTAACAACCACATTAAGCCAAATACAATCTTGATCATCATCTATATATATATTTTTTACATCTTGGATTAAACCGCTTGTTGCTCCTTTATGCCACAGACATTTTCTACTTCTACTGTAATAATGAGCCTCTTTTGTTGTGATTGTCTTTTTCAGTGCCTCATTATTCATATATGCGTGCATCAGAACAATTCCTGAATCAACATCTGTAGTAACAACGGGAATAAACCCATTTTCATCAAACTTAGGTGCTAAATCATTACCTTCTTCAACTTGCTTAATAGTTTCTCTTTTCTTAAACATTTTTTTTATTTTTCTTAAAGTTTTTCCTAGCTTTGTTGAGATACTTTTCATGAGTATCTTCAGTGACAAATATTTTACCACAGTAATAGCATTCTGCACTCCCATCTTTCAATGTAAGGAAAATTTTTGGATGCCTTCCGCTAACACTATCTCCATCACATGATATAGATGTTTCATGATTTTTTAGTATTTTTAAATTTTGACGTTTAATCATTATTTACAAAGATGAAAAATCTCCTAACTTCATTAATCTTTCTCTAAACTTCTCCTTAATTTCTTCAGTAAGAGTATCGATGTTTAATGCTTTTTTCATAAGCTCTATATTTTTTATATCAACAAAAAGAAGATTTGCAATATCTTTAAGTGACATTGAATTTTCTTCATGATGTATTTTTTGTATTTCATCACCCGCAGTAATATCTCCATCTTTAATAACTCGAAGGTAACTGCCAAGTAAGCCAGATTGTGAGAACATTTTTGGAAAATCTCTACTATTCATTTTAATTCCAATTTTATAACATGGTATACGTGGCTGACTAACTTGAAGTATACATTCATTAATTTTGAATTGGTCGCCGATATTAATCTCACTCTCATTAAAGTCATCGATTGTGAGGTTTTCGCCAACGAGGCCATATTCATTAAATTCTTTTTTCATTCCAGTTGCCCATGTTTTATAGTGCGCATGGGAGTAGGCATAAACTGCTTTATCATAACCACCATGTACTGTTAAATCAGCTTGTCTATCACCATCTATACCTTGAGATGACACATGAACTAAGTTACTTACAGGTTTTTTATAAATACTTGTGATAAGCTCTTTACCATTAAAAATAACCTTTTGTGGTTCAGAAACATTTATAGATAGAATTTTCATACGCTTACTCTACTGATATTAACATGAATTTATTTAAAACTAACTGGTTCCTTCTGATTTTACTCTCTGCAATATGGGGCGGGGCTTTTACGCTGAACAAGATAGCTCTTGATCTATATACACCAGAGGTGATTGTGGCAGGGCGCCTGATTGTTGGTTCAGCTTTTCTAATCGTTCTTATTTATTTCATCTATAGAAGATTCTCATTTAATTTATCGCAACTTAATTATTACCTGTTCATGAGTCTTGTAGGTATAGTGATACCGTTTATTGCAATAATAAATGGACAGAGAAATATTGACAGTGCTATGGCAGGTATACTTATGGCAACTATGCCAATAACAACTATACTTTTATCTCATTTTTTTCTAGTAGATGAAAAAATAAATCAACAAAAATTTATTGGATTTTTGATTTCTTTTTTTGGAGTATTCATTTTAATTTATAGAGAAGACTTATTCATAAATAATTCTTTTAGTAAAACTTTGATATCTCAGCTTCAAGTTATGTTGGGATCTACACTTTATTCTATTGCAGCAATATATGGAAAGAAGTATAAAATGACAGATCCAGTGAGCGCATCTACAGGTACAATTCTATTTGCTACCTTCTTTATGTTAATTTACCTCATATTCATTGATGAAAGTAATGTTAGTATTCCTATGCTCCTTGTAAATTATAATATTTTGCTATTAGGTATTCTTTGTACTGCTATTGCAACGATAATATATTTTCAAATATTGCAGACAGCTGGAGCTTCATTTCTATCAATTATGAATTTTTTAATACCTCTATGGGCAATACTCTTTGGTATTTTAATTCTTAATGATGATTTTAGTTGGAACTATATTTTTGGCCTATTAATAATTTTATCTGGCATAAAATTAGCTAATTCAACCCGTTAAATTATTTATAGATAGCACTATATATAGTAGAATAAGATTATGGATAAAAAAACTGAAATTGAAGCAGCAACGTTCAGAAGGATTATAAAGCATTTGCAGGATAATCCTGATGTACAAAACATAGACCTAATGAACCTAGCAAACTTTTGTAGAAATTGTATATCAAAATGGTACGTATCTGAGTCATCCGCTCTAGGAGATGAATTATCTTATGATGATGCTAGAGCTTTAGTGTATGGTATGCCTTACAAAGAATATAAAGAGAAATTTCAAAAAGAGGCCACCAAAGAACAATTGGATAAATTTAATGCAAGCCAAAAAAACAAAGGCTGATCTAACTGATAATCAATTACTCCGATACAACAGACAAATTGTACTCCCTGAAATTGATATTAATGGACAAAATCTTCTTAGTAACGCAAAAATTGCAATAATTGGTTTAGGTGGCTTGGGATGTCCCGCTGCAACTTATCTAGCGTCATCTGGTATTGGCACTATGCTACTTGTAGATCACGATGACGTCTCACTGTCTAATCTGAATAGGCAAACATTATTTACAGAAACCGATATAGATAAAAGAAAAGTTGATGCAGCAAAACAAAGACTTTTGAAGTTTAATTCTGAAGTATCTATTAACACAAAATATATTAAAATTGACAAAGATTTTAATGATAAATTTATAAAAACATATGACATCATCATAGACTGCACTGACAACTTTGAAACGAGAACTATTATTAATCAAATAGCATTATTAAATAAGATTCCTCTAATTACAGGGGCGGCGCTTAAATTTGAAGGACAAGTTGCACTATTTAGAAATGATTTAGACACAGCTCCTTGTTATCGCTGCTTATATCCTGATTTACCTGCAACTTCAGGATCATGTGTAGATACAGGTATCCTTGGAAGTGTAGCTGGGTTTGTGGGAACAGTTTTAGCTAATGAATGCATAAAGTTCATTTGTAATTTTGGTAATAATTTTGACAGTAAACTCTTTTTAATAGATTTAAAAAATAATGATTTCAAGACTATAAAAATTAACAAAGACAAAAAGTGTGTCCATTGTGAATAAAAAGACCTTTAGTGACATGTTATCTCGAAAATTTGAATATCTCAGAATATCAGTAACTGATCGTTGTAATTACAGATGCAGTTATTGTATGCCCTCGGAGGTTTTTAATAATAACTACAGTTACATAGCACAAAATAAAATACTTTCATATGAGGAGATAATACATCTCTGTTCCATTCTTAAAAAAATTGGTCTAACAAAAATAAGAATTACAGGAGGCGAACCTTTACTGAGAAAAAACATTGATAAATTAATCCATAAATTAAAGACTGAATCAGGAATTAATAATGTTAGTATGACTACTAATGGATCTTTACTTACGGATACCAAACTTAAACAGTTAAAATCATCAGGTTTAGATTCTATAACTCTCAGTCTTGATACTTTAGATCCCAAAAAGATTACTAAAATTAATGGAACAAAAAAATATTTTGATCTTGATACGGTTTTGACTGGAATAGAAAAATACTTTACTACCGTTAAAACTAACACTGTTGTAATTAAAAATATAAACGATGATGAAGTTCTTGATATTGTAAATAAGATTAGCGCCTTAAGATCTGAAATTAGATTTATTGAATATATGGATGTGGGTGAATCTAATAACTGGGATTTTAGTAAAATTATTCCATCTCAAGAATTATATGAACTTATCAATTCTAAATATGAATTGTCAGTTATAAATACTGATAAATCATCAACATCCAAAAAATGGGCATTGAAAAATACAGACTCATCTGTAGGATTTATTTCTTCAATTACTGAACCATTTTGTAATGACTGCAATAGGGCAAGATTATCTGTGGATGGTAAAATATATACTTGCCTATTTGCATCAGAAGGTCATGATATAAAAAAAATAATTAGAACGAGTCGAAGTGATCAAGATATTTTAGATTATTTTTATAATTTATGGTCAAAAAGGTCAGATAGATATTCAGAGGTAAGGTTTATGCAAAAAAAAGATTCACCTAAAGTTGAAATGTCTTATATCGGGGGTTGATTTGCTAAAAATACTTTCATATATTTTTTATGCCATAGCAATGACTATCTCATTACTTGTAAGTTTCCAAATACTCTCACAGACATTTCCGGATTATGGCATTTTTCACATCATCATTGGTTTTATTGGCACTGCAATGTTCTTTCCGCTTATTCCGATATATCCCCTTATTAATGGTGGTGAATGGCTATATTTATTAATATGTTATGCAAGTATACTTTTTGGGGTAATCTTAGGCAATAAAGGTCGCAAATCTCAGAGATAGAAAATATTTAAATTTGAGTTTAATGTGACATAAATGTATCATTCACTGATAATAATGGTAATTGTAGTAAAATACTTTGCAAGTATCAGTGATGCGATAGGAAAAGCCTCTGAAAAAATAAATATTCAGTCAGGAGTTACTGCTGATGATGTTTGGTCAGATGTTTCAAAAGATAAAAAATACACTGGAAAAGTGATGGTTGCAGTAAATCATGAATACGTAGATATGAATTATACTCTTAAAGATCATGATGAAATTGCATTCTTCCCCCCAGTAACAGGTGGTTAAATATGTATATTGAAATTATAAATGAAGAATTTGATCCATGGCAAAAGCTAGTTGAGTATAAAAGGTCACAATTAAAAGAGAAAACGAACATAGGAGCATGTAGCGTATTTTTAGGAACTATGAGAGATATCAATTCTGGAGATACCATTAAATCTATGGAACTACAACATTATCCCGATATGACTGAATCATATCTTGAGAAAATTGTTGATAGTTCGACTAAAAAATTTAAAGTTATTGATTCAATAGTTTTACATAGAGTGGGTCTAGTAACTCCATCTGATCCTATAGTTTTAGTTGCAACATGGTCTGAGCACAGAGATGAAGCATTTGAGGCAACAAGACAAATCATGGAATCATTAAAATCTGAAGCGCCTTTTTGGAAAAAAGAATCTACAGATAAAGGCTTTAGATGGGTAGAGCCTGAAAATAATCAAGCAGATAATACCAGTGAAGTCTAAAAAAGTCGTTCTCGCATATTCAGGTGGTTTAGATACATCTGTCATAGCTAAATGGCTAATGGAACATTACGATCTTGAAGTTATTACATTTACTGCTGATATAGGGCAAGGTGAGGAAACTCATGATGCAAAAGCTAAAGCAAAAAAACTCGGAATAAAAAAAATATACATAGAGGATTTAAGAGAAGATTTTGTAACAAACTATGTTTATCCTATGTTTAGAGCAAATGCTATTTATGAAGGAGAGTACTTTCTAGGGACATCAATTGCGCGCCCATTAATAAGCAAAAGACTTATTGAAATAGCCAAAAAAGAAAAAGCGGAATATATATGCCATGGCGCGACAGGTAAAGGCAATGATCAAGTAAGATTTGAATTGGCTGCATATGCACTTAACCCGAAAATAAAAGTCATTGCTCCTTGGCGAGAATGGAATTTTGTATCTAGATCTGATTTGATGACTTATGCAAAGAAGCATAAAATTGCTGTTGATTTTGATAAAGGCAAAAAAAGTCCTTATTCAATGGATGCTAATATTTTACATACCTCTTATGAAGGTGGGATTCTTGAAGACCCTTGGAAAAAACCAGAAGAGTCAATGTGGCTGAGAACAAAGTCTATCGAAAAGAGTAAATCAAAACCTCAAACAATTACATTATCTTTTGATAAAGGTGATGTTTCTGCTATCAATGGTAAAAAAATGAATCCTTCTAAAATATTAAATGAACTTAATGTACTAGCAGGTCATCACGGAATAGGTAGAGATGATATTGTTGAGAACAGATACGTTGGTATTAAATCCAGGGGCTGTTATGAGACACCTGGCGGAACAATTTATTTCAAAGCTCATAAAGCAATGGAATCAATCACCCTTGATAGAGAAATGCTACATTTAAAAGAGGATTTAACTAATAGATATTCAAGACTCATATATAACGGTTATTGGTTCAGTCCGGAAAGAGAATCATTACAAGGTTTGATAGATAAATCTCAAAACAAAGTCTCAGGCGATGTAAAAGTTAAACTATTCAAAGGAAACGTTATAATCGAAGGCAGAAAATCCCCAAATTCATTATATTCAGAGGACTTGTCTACATTTGAAAATGATTCAGGCGCTTATAACCAAAGAGATGCCGAAGGCTTTATAAAAATTAATGCATTAAGACTTAAAACACGAAAAAAATAATTAGTCTTGAAATTCAATTAAGGTAGCAGTAAATTTATGTTCATTCACTCTATATTGTTCTACCACTACGGGAATATAATCGTTATTTATTGAATACCATGTCAGGGTACTTCTTTTACTCTCATTAATATTTTTACTAACTACTATCGATTCTGTGTTTCCAAAAATTGTTGATATAGTCTCTTTTCTTATTATTTTAAAATTATATTGCCTCTCTCTTCCTTTGTCATTTACTCTAATCTTTTTGAAAGTATAGCCAAATAGCTGTGCTACCAATCTATCAATGCTTGCATAACTCTTATTCATTGAAGGCGTGCCATCTATTATTGTGACTAATCTATTATCAATTCTTTTTACCTCAACAGTATGGTTCTTTGTACCTCTACTTCTATTATACGTGTAGGTATTTGTTCTTACAAAATCATTAGAACTAATATTACTATTTATTGCATCAAGATGATTACTTTTGTTGTATTTAAAACAACTAGTTTCATTTCTGTCATCTTTTTTAATGCTAAAAATACCAACTGTATAACTAAAGGAAGTTATGCACCACTCATCCGAATTAGAGTTATAGCTAAGATCATATCTTGAACGAGCAAATTCTATGCCACCTTTTTTAAGGCTATATGTAGCACTATATACTTTTGGTGCAGAAATAGATATTTCTGTAAATAAAATGCTTACTATCAAACACTTAAAACATTTGGAAAAAAAATTATCAATCATTGAGGTTTATCATATATGTGATTGGTGAATGAATATCCTCATCTTTTAAAATTATATTATCACCATTATATTTGAGCAAATCATTAGCAAACCATTCAACTGCTACTGGAAAGATAGAATACTCTGCTTTGTGTGTTAATCTTTCTAAATCTTGCCTTGTCATTTGTTCATTAACTGAAAACTTACCTTGCAAGATAATGGGACCTTGATCTAGTTCTTTTGTAACAAAATGAACTGTTGCACCATGATATTTATCATTATTTGAAATTACTTTCTCATATGTATTAAGTCCTGGATATTTAGGTAACAATGAAGGATGTAAATTAATAATCTTCCCAACGTAATTATCCACAATATATGGTGGTATAATTTTCATATAACCTGATAATATTATTAAATCCGGCTTGATATTAAAGAGAAAGCTTTGAAGATCTTTGTTTATATTCTCTTTTTCCGCAATTGTCACTGGAAGATTATATTTTTTGCATACATTAATACCGCCCGCATCACAATTATCAGTAAATGCATGTATATATTTAAGTTTATGCTTTAATACGTTCTGTTGATTTAAAAGATTCTCTAAATTGGAACCGGCACCGGAGAAGAGCGCTACACATTTTTTAATCGACATATATTATTTTAGAATTCTCTGGTTTTTTTATAATCTGACCTAAAACTTTATATTTTTCTTTATTTATATTTAATAAGTTATGAGCTTTTGATAGATATTTCTTATTGATAATTACAACCATCCCAATGCCACAGTTAAATGTCTTTAGCATTTCTTCATCACTAATTTTTGATAACTCTTGAATATATCTAAATGGTTTAGGAATTTTAAGAGAATGAAGGTTTATGCAAGCCGCAAGTTCATCAGGTATGACCCTAGGTAAATTATCAGTTATACCTCCTCCTGTGATATGAGCTAACGCGTTTATTTCAATTTTTTTCATCAATTCTTTAATTATATGCACATATAATCTGGTTGGTTTAATTAAAAGAGAACTTATTTTAGTATTATTTAAACTATCTTTTAATTTTAACCTGCCTTTTTCAATTAACTTATTTATAAGTGAATAGCCGTTAGAATGAAATCCATTTGATTTTATACCTAATATCAAATCTCCTTCTTTAACTTTTTTGTTATTGATTATTTTTTTTTCTGAAACAATACCAACACAGAATCCAGCCAAATCATATTCTTTATTATTATACATTCCTGGCATCTCTGCAGTTTCGCCACCTATTAGTGTCATTTCACAGTCCTCACAAGCTTTCTTTATACTTTTTAGTACAGCCTTATGAATACTTAGATCTATTTTGCTTGTTGCCAGATAATCTAGGAAGAACAATGGCTGAGCACCACTGGTTATTACATCATTTACGCACATTGCTACAAGGTCTTGTCCAATATATTTATGGATGTTTAATTTATTTGCAATTTTTAACTTAGTCCCAACTCCATCGGTACCAGAAACTATAACAGGATCTTTTATCTTCTTATCAATCTTATAGAGGCTTGAAAATCCGCCAATACCTGACACTATATTCTTATTATTATTTTTATGTTTAGTTTTAATGGAGTCTATGAGTATATCCGCTTTTTCGATATTTACTCCAGAGTCCTTATAATTTATTTTATGTTTTTGCTTATTATTCATAGCATCAGATAGGCTATAATTATATCTCAAAGAAATTATGATAGATACTGAAATGACTCAAGACCTTGTATATGATCAAATACCAATAAGTTTTGGATTCTACACAAAGAAAACATTTTCTAATTTTATAGTAGGCAATAATCTTGATTTATATACTTCTCTTTTAAATATAAACAAAGATAAACAGCTAATACTTATATATGGAGAGAAATCATCTGGTAAGTCGCATATTTGTGAAGCCTTAACTCATTTAGATTTAGGCCATTACTTAAATATCAATGAAAATACTCAATTAGACAACTTAGATTGTCATGCTGAATATGATCTCATAATTATTGATAATCTAGATAAGATAATACTGAAAAATAATTGTGAAGAAAAAATATTTTCACTTATCAATAACCAGATATTAAATAATAATTCAGCCGTAGTGACCTCCACTAAAGATATTGATAAATGTAATTTAAAACTAAATGACTTATCATCTCGACTAATTTCAGATAAGATTTTCAATATCAAAGATCTCAATGATGAGGAAAAAATAGCAATTATGATGTCCTACTGCTCTGATAGAGGGCTTGAAGTATCAGAAAAGGTTCTTAATTATATTATCAACAATTGTAGTAGAGACTTATATTTTTTATGTGCATTTATAAAGACTCTTGATCATGTCTCATTATCGATGAAGAGGAGAGTAACAATACCTTTTATTAAAAAAGCTATTAGTTTACATGCAAACTAAGAATTTATATTTTTTATAATATTTGCAAATCTTTTACCATACGTAAGACATATTTGTTTTTCTTCTTCGGTCAGCTCGCTTTTTTGATTATGAGATACATGTGATGGACCATAAGGTGTTCCGCCAGATGTTGTAGAAGTCAATGCTTTTTCGCTATAAGGAACACCAGCTAAAATCATACCATGATGCAACAAGGGTAACATCATGCTCAGAAGAGTAGTTTCTTGACCACCATGAAGGCTTGAAGTTGATGTGAACACTCCACCTAATTTATTTTCTAGAGTATTATTTAGCCACTCTTCTGTTGTGCTATCTAGAAATTCTTTTAATGGTGCTGCCATATTACCGAAGTGAGTTGGGCTACCTAAAATCATTCCTGAGCAAGACCTTAAATCTTGTTTTGATACAAGAAGATCATCACTATCTTTGTAATGATATGATTTTACAGTCCTTATTACTGCAGATGTATCAGTGACCGATTCTATGCCTCTCGCTATAACGCGTGCCATTCTTTTAGTTGAATCATTTTTTGAGTAATATAGAATTAGAATATCTTTCATATAAATAGAATACCCGTAATGAGCACTAAAAAGAATAGTTTTAAAATTTTTTCGATAATATGTATTTTAACATTAGCCGCTTGCTCATCGCATGTTGCAGAAATATCAGGCACATCAAAATTCTCATCTTTACAATCAGATAAAACAAAATACATATATCATAATGTCAAATTTGGTGACACATTGTGGTCATTATCAGAAAAATATTATAATAACCCCTATTATTGGCCAAATATATTTAAAAATAATGCTGATAGAATTTATGACGCAGATTTGATTTTGCCTGGACAAAGCATCATAATATATAGCAATATTTCTATTGACTCTAAAAGGAAAGCTGAGAGTCACGCACGTAGCAGAGGTTTATGGGTAGTTGGCTACAGAGAGGAATTAGATATTAAATTTTTGGAGATTAACCAATGAAAGCACTCTTTATATTTCTTGTCCTGATTATGATGACCCCAGTGGTAAGTTATAGTGCAGATGTTTACGATGAACCCACATCATCAAAGTACATAAAGCAGGCTGAAACTAATTATAAAAAAGTAGTTAAAGTAAAAAACCCTTGGAGAGATACTAATAAGATAATTAAAAGTGCAAAAAAAGCTCATAAAAAGAAAGACTTCAAAAAATCAATCACTCTAGCAAAAAAAGCACTTAATGAAGCAAATATGGCTTTAGAGCAGTATGAGAAACAAAAAGACAACTATAGGTTTCTAGATTAATCTGTATCTAATTTTGATATTAACTGATCAGCACTTAAACTCTCTTTTTCTGAACCGCTACGTTTCTTGAAAGTAACTATATTATTCTCCGCTTCTTTTTTCCCAATAATAGCAATGTTGGGCACACCCATTAATTCCCAATCATGAAGCTTATTGCCAAGCTTTGCATTTCTATCATCCAGTATTATTTCAACACTATTCTTTTTCATAGCTTGATATATCTCATTAGAAAATGATCTTACAGATTCATTTTTATGTCCGTCTATTTCAACTAATGCGATTTGGAAAGGGCTTATGCTTTTTGGCCATATAATACCTTTTTCATCGTAATTTTGTTCAATAGCTGCAGCTATGATTCTTGAAACACCGATACCATAACAACCCATTTGTAGATGATTAACATTTAAGTCAGCATCAGCAATTGATAATCCCATTGACTTACTATATTTGTCTCCAAGTTTAAATATATGCCCGACTTCAATACCTTTTTTATGTATCAAATTATTTTCATTAACTATTTTTTCTATATCATTAGATTCATACTTAGCTTTGGCAATTTCAAAATTAATCCCTATACCTTTCTCATCGATTAAAAGGTCATCTTCACCAGCTTCAGCAAGTACATGAAACTCATTTGACTTACTGCCACCTATATTTCCACTATCAGCATCTACCATCGTGTAATCTAGCTGTAATCTTTTAAAAATATTATTGTAAGCATCCTTATAATTTTGATACCAATTATCTAGACATTTCTCATTAATGTGAAATGAGTATGCGTCTTTCATGATAAATTCTCTTGCACGCATAATGCCGAATCTTGGTCTAATCTCATCTCTAAACTTTGTTGATATTTGGTACATGTTTAATGGTAGTTGTTTATAGCTATTTAAATCTTTTCTGACCAAATCAGTTATAACTTCTTCAAACGTTGGGCCTAGACAGTATTCTCTATCATGTCTATCATTTAATCTTAATAGCTCTAATCCATAAGTTCCCCATCTACCAGATTCTTGCCAGAGCTCAGAAGGCTGTACTGACGGCATGAGTATTTCAGCTGCACCGATAGAATCCATTTCATCTCTAATTATATTTTCTATTTTTTTTAACACACGGTAACCTATAGGTAAGAAACTGTATTGTCCTGTCGACTGTTGTCTTACAAGTCCTGCTTTAAGCATTAGTTTATGACTGACTATTTCAGCATCTGAAGGGTCATTTTTTTGAGTAAACAAAGGATATGATGATGCTTTCATTTTGGAACTACCATTTTTTTTGTATTTAAGTTTACCATGATTATATGTATCATATGTATCAATAATTAAGTTAAACTAAGTCAATGATAAAATTAATAAAAGATTGGTACACAGATAACCTTACCGATCCTAACCAAGTCTCACTGGCGCTTGTATTAATATTTTCTATCATATTGACGTACATAATAGTTCAAACTATTGCACCTATTTTAGTGGCTATCGTTTTAGCATATATGCTAGAAGGTTTGGTTCAGCATCTAATGAAAATTACTACGGCAACTAGACACTTTTCTGTAATAGTTGTTTTTTCCCTATTTTTAATCATAAGTATTTTAACTCTTTTTATGCTGTTACCACTTCTTCTTGATCAACTCACGTTACTTGTTAAGTCTCTTCCCGAAATCTTTAACAAGAGCAAACAATTAATTTTAGGACTTTACGATGAAAACGAATATATACCAAAAGATTATATAAATAATATATTTCTTGGCTTACAAGGAGAAACATCAAAAGTAGGTAATTCAATCTTCACATTTTCATTAACTTCAGCGGGTGGCTTATTCGCTATAATTGTGTACGCAATACTAGTTCCAATTATGATATTTTTCATGTTGTTTGATAAAGAAACAATAAACAGTTGGATTGCTAGATTCTTCCCTAAGAAACTTGAATTAACCAGAAGGGCATATTCAGAATTAAATCTGAAAATAGGCAATTACATAAGGTGTAAGGTGATAGAAATTATGATTGTTTGGATATCATCATTTATTTTATTTTTCGCACTAGGTTTGAACTATTCGTTACTACTAAGCTTTTTGTGCGGACTGTCTGTTATAATTCCATACGTTGGGATGATAGCTGTGACTATACCTATTATTCTTGTAGCTTACTTTCAGTGGGCACTTGGTTCTGAATTCTGGTATGTGATTATAGGTCATTTACTAATTCAGGCTGTGGACGGAAATGTAGTTGTTCCTATTTTGTTTTCTGACGCTGTAAACATACATCCATTTGCTATACTATTGTCTATATTATTTTTTGGGTCTGTTTGGGGCATATGGGGAGTTTTCTTTGCTATACCTCTAGCAGTGTTAATAAGTACAATTTTGAATGTTTGGCCTGAAAGGCCGGCAACAGGTTAAATATGAGTATTTTTAAAGGAAGTATGGTTGCGATAGCAACTCCAATGAATGAAGATGGGTCGCTAGACTTTGAGTCACTGGAACAACTTATAGAATTTCATGTGGATAATTTAACAGATGTAATTATCTCTGTTGGTACAACTGGAGAATCTGCAACATTAGATTTTAATGAACATTCCAAAGTAATAAAAACAACTATCGACTTGGTAAACGGAAGGATACCTGTTATTGCAGGTACGGGCGCAAATTCAACATCAGAAGCTATAGAGTTAACTGAAAGTGCTAAAAAAAACGGAGCTGATGGCTGTTTGCTGGTGACACCTTATTATAATAAACCCACCCAAGAGGGTCTGTATCAACACTATAAGAAAATAGCAGATCAGGTTTCCATACCACAAATACTATATAACGTTCCAGGTAGAACATCTGTAGACATGGAACCAAAAACTGTTTATCGCTTATCCTCGCATAGTAATATAGTTGGTATCAAGGAAGCTTCTGGAGACAAACAACGTTCAAAAGAACTGCTAAGTTTATGTTCGGATAACATGCAAATATTTACAGGTGACGATAAAACATCAATAGGTGATCTTCTCGATGGATTTTCAGGGAATATATCAGTAACAGCAAATGTTGTGCCAAAACAAATGCACATGATGTGTAAGCATGCCATGGAAGGAGATTCAGAGAAGGCCTCTGAATTAAATAAAAAAATAGACATATTACATGATGTATTATTTTGTGAATCAAACCCAATTCCTGTCAAATGGTGCCTAAATAGAATGGGTCTCATAAAAAAAGGAATTCGTTTACCATTGACATGGCTAGATGAAAAATATCATGAACAACTAAACCAAGCATTATTAGATTCTGGAGCTATAAATGAATAAAAATATATATGTTATCGTTTTTATAGCATTTCTAATACCTAGCTGTTCTAGCATGACAGACTATGCTAAAAATATTTTATCCGACCCAAAAACCGAAAAATTAGTTTATAAAACTAATGAAGATTATTCTTCAGGACAAATTGATTTAATATTACCACCCAATGTAAATAGTCCGGATACAACAAATTCTTTATCACTCCCAGAAATAGTTGAAAACGATGATGAAAAATTATTCACGATAGATACAGAATTAGAGGGTATTCAAATTTACAAACAAGGCACCGAGATGTTTCTCTCTGTTAAAACACAAGACAAAATTTCTTTATGGAACAAAATAAAAACTTTTTGGGCTTTAGAAGGATTCTTGTTAGTTAATTCTGATTTAACCGTTTCTTCTATGAGAACAAATTATCTTGAAAATTTAAGTGAAGTTCAACTAGGAACTGTACAGAGAGTGGTTGGTAGATATGTCCCGCTATTAGTTTCGCCTGAAACTAGGGATAGCTACAAGACAAGATTAATTAAAAAAGATGGTGGATACGACATTTTAATTACCCATTATGGAAAGGAGTTTATGTCTGACGGAGATTCTGAATTTAGATGGCAGAATCGTGCAAGAGATCCTGAATTTGAAAATGAAATGATAAGCCGAATGTATATTTATCTTGGAGGTAATGAAGCTAGAGAGGCAGGATATGTTGTTGCAAAATCAACTGGTATAAGAAATCAAGCTTCTATATATTCAGACGACAATAATCTACAAACTCTTTATGTGCCAGATATATATGAAAGAACATACCCTGCAGTATTGACTGCGCTAGATATTTTAGGAATAAATATCATTAAACAAAATCAATCAGATGGTTATATTCAAATCTCTCTCGATGATGAACAGAGTAGTAATGATGGATTTTTTTCAAATATATTCAATAAATCATCCTCTGAAACATTATTTATAAAGCTTAATCAAGGCGGAGAAAGTAGCTCAGCTACGCTGATAACTATTGAAAATAATTCGTTTGTCCAAATGAATGACCACGCATCTGAGGAAATTTTAAGAGGCTTATACGTCAAGCTGAGATAAAGAATTAATCCTTGATTTTGTGAATCTGAGCATATGCTGAGTGATTATGTATCGATTCAAAATTTTCTGACTCAACTACATATTCTGTTACCCTTTCATCATTATTGAAGTGGACAGCTATATCTCTTACCATATCTTCAACAAATTTAGGGTTATCATAAGCCCTTTCAGTAACAAATTTCTCATCAGGTCTTTTTAATAAACCGTAAAGTTCAGATGAAGCTTCACTTTCAACAATATCTATAATCTCTTCAATCCAAATAAAGTCTTTTATGGTCACAGTAATCGTAACATGAGATCTTTGATTATGAGCGCCATAGTCAGATATCTTTTTTGAGCACGGACATAAGCTTGTCACTGGCACCAAAACTTTTACTTTTAGTTTAGATTTACCGTCTTCAATTTCTCCGATTAAAGAAACAGTATAATCAAGCAGACTTTGAACTTCAGACACTGGAGCTGTTTTGTTGATGAAGTAAGGAAACCTCATTTCAATATGACCAGATTCAGCTTCCAATAGGACTAACATTTCATCAATCATTTTTTTGAATGAATCTACAGTAATTTGTTCTTCATGATTATTTAATATATGCACGAACCTTGACATATGAGTACCTTTAAAATCATGAGGCAGATTCACATACATATTAAAATTGGCAACTGTTGATTGTTGTTTACCTGATCTCTGTTTGATTACCATAGGGTGTATGATGTCTTTTATGCCTACCTTATTAATCGGCATATTTCTTGTATCAGCTTGCCCTTGTGTGTCTGGTAAGTTTGTTATCTCTAATTTTGATTTTGAAGTTGACATATAATTACTCGGTGTATGTTACTGCAGAATTGCTTGTTTCCCAAAGTTTAATTTCACTGACCTTAATATTATCAGTATTAATATTTTTTGATAGCTCTTTATAAATATATTTGGAAATATTTTCTGCAGTAGGGTTTTCATTTATAAATGGCTCAATATCATTAAGGTATTGATGATCCAATTTATCAATAATTCGTTGCAAATTTTTTTTTATATCTTTAAAGTCTATTACCATACCAATTTCATTGGTATTATTACCTTGTACCTCAGCCTCAACACGCCAGTTATGCCCATGCATCCTTTTGCAATCCCCAGGGTGTCCATGAAGAATATGTGCAGATGAGAATTCTTTTTTTACAATTAATTTAAACATTTAATCTAATCAGCTATTTTTTTATTTGGAGAAAGTTGATTGTATATCTCATTTATTTTTATTTCTAATGATTTCTTGTCTAACCCTATTTGTTTATAAAGGTCCTCTTGACTGCCATGGGAAATTACTTCATCAGGTACACCAAAATTAATAACATTAATATTCAAACCCTTCTGATTTACATACTCATTCACTGAAGAGCCTGCACCGCCAGTAAGTACGCTATCCTCAACAGTTACGATATAATCATGCTCTTTTGATAAAGTATCTATTTTATTTGTATCTAGTGGCTTCACAAATCTCATATCTACTAAAGTAAGCGATAATTTCTTCGAAATTTCAAAAAGGTTATTTATAAGATGTCCAAATACAAGTAATGCTATTTTTTTACCTTTATGTAATGTCAATGACTTACCAACTTCTATTACTTCATCACTTATTAATATCTCATCACCACATATATTTCCTCTAGGGTATCTAACTGCAACAGGCCCGTTGTGTAACAATGCGGTATTTAACATTTTCCACATCTCATTCTCGTTAGAAGGTGACATTAAAACCATACCAGGAAGAATTCTCATAAATGAGATATCATATATTCCATGATGAGTCTCACCATCAGCTCCGACTATACCTGCTCTGTCAATTGCAAACATTACATTCAGACTTTGAAGATTTACATCATGAATTAATTGATCGTATGCTCTCTGAAGGAAAGTTGAATAGATTGCAACAATTGGTTTAATTTTCCCTACCGCTAAACCTGCTGCTAGTGTTACTGCATGCTGCTCCGCAATACCTACATCAAAAAATCTCTTAGGATAATTTTCTTCAAATTCAACAAGCCCTGAACCTTCTCGCATGGCAGGTGTAATAGCAACAAAATTAGCATCATATTTAGCAGTATGATTGATCCATTTAGAAAATATATTTGTATATGTAAGCGTATTACTTAACTTAGATTTATTCGCAGTTCCAGTTTTTATATTAAAAGGTGAGACTCCATGATATTTAATTGGATTATTTTCAGCTATTTTATAGCCTTTACCTTTTTTTGTTATAACATGTAAAAGTATCGGCCCTTTTTTTTCCTTTAAGTTCTTTAATACAGTTTTTAATGAGTTGATATCATGCCCATCGGTTGGACCATAATAACTAAAACCCAATTCCTCAAATAGTTGTCCAGGAGATAAAATACTTTGTGCATTTTCTTTGATTTTTCTTGCAAGTTTTTTCAAGGGGCTTGATTCATTTAAAAATTTTCCACCTTTTGCTTTAATGTCAGACAAAGTTTTGTTTGAGAGTATTCTTGTTAAATATTTATTGAGTGCACCTACATTGGGAGATATAGACATTTCATTATCATTTAAAATTACTAAAATATCTTTTTTCAGATACCCGGCATGGCACATTGCTTCATAAGACATACCAGCAGTCATTCCTCCATCACCTATAACTGAAACCACTTTATATTCCTCATTTTTAATATCTCTAGCTATACAGATTCCTAGCGCTGCACTTATAGATGTACTGGAGTGACCAGCTCCGAATACATCGTAATTACTCTCTTCAATTTTTAAAAAACCTGATAAACCGCCATACTTTCTAATAGAGCTTAATTTATTTTTTCTTCCCGTTAATACTTTATGCGGATAGCACTGATGCCCCACATCCCAAATAATTTTATCTATGGGAGTATCAAAGACATAATGAAGTGCAATTGATAGTTCTACGGTTCCGAGTCCAGCTGCTAAATGCCCACCAGTCTTAGATATTACATCTAAAATATACTCTCTAATATCACATGCTAGATTATTTAACTCATCAGAATCTAATTTTTTTAGATCTTCAGGGAAATTTACCTTATCAAGAATGGAGTAAGTTTTATTTTTCATCTTCAAGTAACTTTATAACTTGTTTAGCTTCATTAAGAGCTTCTTGACACTTCTTTGATAACTCCATACCTTCTTTATATTTTTGGATTGAATCCTCAAGAGTTAGCTTGTCAGACTCAATATCATCAAGTATGCCTTGGAGCTTTTTTAAGTCATCTTCAAAGTTACTAATTTTTGTGGTTTTTTTATTCATAATTTTTTAATTAATATTCTTTCTATAAAATTATTTTTAACTTCTAACACTTCTATAATAATATTATCTTTTTTAAATGTCATACCCTCTTGAGGTATCTCTTGTAAAGATTCTAGTATATACCCATTGATGGTTGTAACCGAGTTGTCAGCTAGATTAATTGACAATTTTTTATTGATTTCTCTTAACTGTACAGAACCATGTACTTCTATATTATCTATCGTAATATCTTTGATCAAATTCTCTTTTTCATAAACTGTGGCATATTCTCCGACAATCTCCTCAAGAATATCATCAAGAGTTAACATACCTTTAATGTCACCATATTCATCTACTACACATCCAATTCGTTTTTTCTCCTTTTTAAAAATTATTAGCTGACTTAGCAAAGATGTATCCTCTGGGATATAATAAGGTTCCGATAAGCACTTTTTTAGTTCTTGAGTTTTAACTTTACTGTTTTCTTTTATCAGTGCAGGTACATGCTTTTTGTTAATGAAACCGATGAGATTGTTTAACGAACCTGAATAAACAGGTAGTCGAGTATGATTTATATCAACAAGTCTCGCATTTATTAAATCATCACTATACGTGATATCAATACCCTCGATATCATTTTTTGGTATCATGGCGTGTTCGACAGTCACCTTTTGTAAATCAAGTAAATTAATAATCATTTCTTCATAATTTTCAGTAATCTTATTGGAAGATTCTTGTATAATAGTTTTAATTTCTTCATTCGTTAAATCGTCATGTTGTATTTTTCTTTTTTCTACTCCAAATATGGTTAATATCAATTTTGAGAAAAAATTAATAAACTTTACAATTGGACTGAATATCACAAGACCATAATAAAAAAAGAAAGAGATCTTATAAGCTATCCTATCTGAGTAATGGGACGCAAAAGTTTTTGGTGTTACTTCAGAAAAAACGAGTATTACGAATGTTAAAAAACCTGCAGCAATAGCTACACCTTTGTCTCCATAGAGCTCAATGGCAATTATAGTTGTTATTGCAGACGCCAGTATATTTACAAAATTATTCAATAATAGAATCAAACCAAGAGTTTTATCAGGATTATTCAGCAAGTAATCAACCCTCAAGGCTGCTATTTCATTTTTTTTTACACGATGCTTCAATTTATATCTATTAATACTCATTAATGCTGTTTCAGATCCTGAAAAGAACGCCGATAAAACAAGAAGTAAAATCAAGACTATGAATAAATTATCTATTGATAGTGTAGTCATTATTCTTTTTAAATTAACTTACTAGTAATTTAGTACCTAAGTATGACAAAAGCAAAAAAACTAAACCGCCTATTGTCATATTCGCTGCGGTAATATCTTTTATACCGTAGTATGATTTTTTAAAAATAAGATACATAAATGTTACCCAAGCAACCATCGAGAATATTATTTTTTGTTCTATTTCGACGCCAAAGTTATTAGCAAGGTAAGGCAGTCCGGACAGAAGAGATAGCGTTAATATGATAAACCCAGAGACAATTAGTCCATACATAATTTTGCCCATTTCTTCAATAGATGGAAATGAATTTAGTAAAGAAGAATTATATATATTTTTAACAGAATTTATTTGATATCTTAATATTAGGGCCTGCATACCTGCAAGAACTAGAAAGCCATATGATGAAAGAGAAAATATGATATGAATATATAAATTTTTCTCAACAACTGTTCCGTAAGATGAGAAACCAAAAATTAAATATAATACGAGTGAAATTAAAACAACTGGATTGAGAATCAAACCTATGTAATCTATTGGTCTGTAATAATTTAGGACTATATAAAACAGGTTTATTACAAATAATGTAATGAAAGACGCATTCACAAAATTAAATATTATGAAGGGGTAAGCTAAGTCAAATACAAATAAACCAAACAGGAATAGTCCAATAATTCTTAGGTATGTAATACTCAATGGTATTTTACAATCTCTTCCCATATAAAGATTCAAAAGACAGGCAGACATAGCAAAGTATATTATACCAATGATATAAGGAAGATAAGCCATTACTTATTCAGATACTGCTCAGTATGTGATATTTTTATTTCATATTTTTTACTTTGACTCATCTTTGATGATTATATATAAAAAAAATACCTTTTAGACTAAAATTTCATCTTTTTTGACTAAAAAGCTGAGTTTTTTTTAAATGAGGTGCTATAATCACGTTGTTCAAAAACGAGATATAAATGGTAAGAGTAAGACTATCTAGAAGCGGCGGAAAAAAAAGACCATACTACCACATTGTAGTAGTTGATCAAAAAGCTAAACGTGACGGTAAATGTATTGAGAGAATAGGCAGCTATGATCCTAATCTTGAATCTGAAAAACGTATATCTCTAAAACATGACAGACTAAATCACTGGATAAATCTCGGTGCTCAAATGACAGACAGAGTTAGGTTACTTGAAAAGTATAGTCTTGATCCTAAAAATCTCGAAAAAAGGCAAAAGATAAAAAGTGCATTATTGGATAAAATTAAACAAAAGAAATTAAAAGCTAAAGAAGCTGAAGCAGCACCTGCTGAAGAAACAACAGCTGAAGCAGCACCTGCTGAAGAAACAACAGCTGAAGCAGCACCTGCTGAAGAAACAACAGCTGAAGCAGCACCTGCTGAAGAAACAACAGCTGAA
>Ga0255755_1000641_pt1 | contig 35755 bp, 31 predicted proteins | sample 011ome_18_FD_179955 | JGI IMG/M metagenome (GOLD analysis project Ga0255755, IMG submission 179955) | Coastal salt marsh microbial communities from the Groves Creek Marsh, Skidaway Island, Georgia - 011501BT metaG (version 2) | ecosystem: Environmental > Aquatic > Marine > Intertidal zone > Salt... | reverse complement strand
TTGCACAGGACATTGTTTGGCCGAGGGGCAGGTTTATACGCCTATGACCCCATATTTTGGATGTTATGAGACCTTTGAAAATGGTCAAACCGCAACACTGTGCGTGGATTGAACACATCGCGCACCATTAAGAATGGAACCAACGATATGACAAAAACAGCTGCAATTATTGGTGGGGGCGTAATCGGCGGTGGCTGGTTTGCGCGGTTTTTATTGAACGGATGGAACGTTCATCTGTTCGACCCCGATCCACAAGCCAAGCGCAAAATCGACGAAGTGCTGAAAAACGCGCGGCACGCATTGCCGATGTTATATGATACGGCCATGCCAACCGAAGGCACGATCACATATTGCGAAACCATGGAACAGGCCGTTGCACAGGCCGATTGGATCCAAGAAAGCGTGCCAGAGCGTTTGGACATCAAACACAAGGTGCTGGCCGAAATCCAAGCCCATTGTCGCGCGGATGCCGTAATCGGGTCGTCAACATCGGGGTTTAAGCCGTCGGAATTACAGGAAAAATCGGAACGGCCTGATCAGATTATGGTCTGCCATCCGTTCAACCCTGTCTATCTGTTACCTCTGATCGAGGTTGTGCCAAGCATCCAAACCAGTGCCACACATGTGGAACGTGCCAAGGAATTGCTGACCAGCGTTGGTTTGTACCCGCTGCATGTGCGCAAAGAAATTGATGCCCATATCGCCGATCGTTTCCTTGAGGCCGTCTGGCGCGAAGGCCTGTGGCTGATCAAAGATGGGATCGCCACGACCGAGGAAATTGATAATGCCATCCGCTATGGCTTTGGCCTGCGGTGGGCGCAGATGGGGTTGTTTGAAACCTATCGCATCGCCGGTGGCGAAGCGGGCATGGCGCATTTCATCGCGCAGTTTGGCCCCTGTTTGGAATGGCCTTGGACGAAATTGATGGATGTTCCGGAATTGACGGATGATTTGGTGCAAATGATTGCCGATCAATCCGATGCCCAATCAGGTGCCCATTCAATCCGTGAATTGGAACGCATGCGCGACAATAATCTGGTGGCCATGATGCGCGCGCTGAAACAACAGGGCAAAGCGGCCGGCACACTGATCAAGGATCATGAAAAAACCATGATCCCGCAACAGGCACCGGCCAAAACCCTGCGCACGCAGACCCGCATTGTGCCCGTCGATTGGACCGACAGCAACGGCCACATGAACGAAGGCCGCTATGGCCAAGTGTTCAGCGATGCGGCTGATGGGTTTTTGTTGGCCGCGGGGGTCGATGATGCCTATCTGGCGGGGGGACATAGTTATTTCACCGTCGAAACTTCGATCAAATTCCTAAACGAAACCCATTCAGGCGATCACATCGTTGTGGACAGCACCGTCGAATTGTCTGAGGGCAAGAAATTAAAACTGGCCCATGAAATGAAACGCGCAGACGGCACTGTTTTGGCCACAGCGTCCCAGTTTATGCTGCACGTCAGCTTGGATACGCGCAAATCGTGCCCGCCTGTGGGGGCGGTTGCAACAGCCTTGGCGCAGTTTTCATAAAGGATTTCGATATGCAATTTGGATTGACCCAAGAACAGGACATGATCGTATCCACCGTGCGCGAATTCGTTGAAAACGAAATTTACCCGCACGAAGATCTGGTTGAACGCACCGGCGAGGTGCCCCATGAAATCGCCCAAGATATCAAACAAAAATGCATCGATCTAGGGTTCTATGCCTGTAATTTCCCGCAATCCGTGGGCGGTGCGGGTTTGAACCATTTGGAATTTGCGCTGGTCGAACGCGAATTGGGCCGTGGGTCGATGGCGTTGAACCATTTCTTTGGCAGGCCACAAAATATCTTGATGGCCTGCAAGGGCGATCAAATTGAACGCTATTTGCTGCCTGCGGTGCGTGGTGAACGTATGGACGCGCTGGCCATGACCGAACCCGATGCAGGATCAGACGTGCGGGGCATGAAATGCAGCGCGGTGCGCGATGGTGGGGATTGGGTGATCAACGGTACCAAACACTTTATCTCTGGCGCGGATCATGCGGATTTCATTATTGTTTTCATTGCCACTGGCGAAGATCAAACACCCAAAGGCCCCAAAAAACGGATCACCGCATTTTTGGTCGATCGCGGCACGCCTGGTTTCACCGTTCGCGATGGGTACAAATCGGTCAGCCACCGCGGCTATAAAAACATGATCCTTGAATTTGATGACTGTCGGTTGCCCGATGTGCAGGTTTTGGGGGATGTCGATGGTGGTTTTGACGTGATGAACACATGGCTTTATGCCACGCGGATCACGGTGGCCACCATGTCGGTGGGCCGTGCGCGGCGCTGTTTTGATTATGCGTTGAATTATTCGGCGGAACGGAAACAATTTGGCCAACACATCGCAAAATTTCAGGGGGTTAGTTTTCAGCTGGCCGATATGATTACCGAAATTGATGCCGCTGATTGGCTGACGCTGTCGGCGGCATGGCGGCTGGATCAGGGATTGCCCGCAAACCGCGAAATTGCCAGTGCGAAACTATATGCCACCGAAATGTTGGCCCGTGTTACAGATGCAACTTTGCAAATTCACGGGGGAATGGGGTTGATGGATGATTATCCCATCGAACGGTTCTGGCGTGATGCGCGGGTCGAACGCATTTGGGATGGCACGTCGGAAATTCAGCGCCACATTATCAGCCGTGATTTATTGCGCCCCTTGGGCGCCTAGGCGGGGCATGCGCGCGATTATGCAAACAGATCAGGCAAATGCGCCCTTGGCCCGTGTTCTGTCGCCACGCAACTTGGTTGTGATTGGCGGCGGCGCATGGGGCCAGGCGGTGATTGAACAGGCCCGCAAATTCGGCTTTGATGGGCCGATATGGGCCATTCACCCCAGTAAACAGATCGCAGGTGCGGATCAAACGGTACCTGCGTTGGATGATTTGGGCTTTGTCCCTGATGTGGCCTATGTCGCGGTAAACCGACATGCAACGATTGATATTGTTCGAACCCTGTCTGACATGGGCGCCGGCGGGGCCGTTTGCTTTGCCTCTGGCTTTTCCGAGGCAGAGGCCGAAACATCCGACGGGGTGCAATTACAAACTGATCTGTTGCGTGCCGCGGGCACTATGCCAATATTGGGCCCGAATTGTTACGGGTTTATCAATGGCTTAGATCGTGTTTGTGTTTGGCCTGATCAACATGGAATGACACAGGTTGATCGCGGGGTCGCGATTATCACGCAAAGTTCGAACATGATGATCAACCTGACTATGCAGCGGCGGGGCCTGCCCATTGCCTATGCATTAACGGCAGGCAATCAAGCCCGCGTTGATTTGATTGATTTGGCAATGCATGCGCTAAACGATCCCCGCGTCAGTGCCATTGGCCTGCACATCGAAGGCATCTCAGATACTGATAAATTGTTTGATCTGGCCACGCGTGCTGCGTCACTGGGTAAAGGGATCGTTGCGATTAAGGTCGGCACATCTGATCAGGCGCAAACCGCAACAATTTCGCATACCGCGTCGATGGCCGGATCAGCGGTCGCAGGGCGCGCATTATTTGATCGCTTGGGGATTGGATTGGTCACAGATCTGCCCTGTTTTTTGGAAACGCTTAAGATTTTGCATCACTATGGCCCCCTGCACAGCACGGATATGGTATCCTTGTCATGTTCCGGAGGCGAGGCCAGCCTAATCGCGGATCTAGGGCATGAAATGGGCATTACATTTCCGCCACTGGATCAAGCCCAATCCAGCGGTTTGCGCCGCGCCTTGGGGCCCAAGGTAGCTTTGGCCAATCCATTGGATTATCACACCTATATCTGGGGCGATGTGGACGCTATGGCCGATTGCTTTCTGGCTATGCTGGATCGTGCAGATATTGGATTTGGCGTGATTATCGTTGATTTTCCGTTGTCCGACAGATGCGACCCATCTGCATGGCACTGTGTGATCCAATCAGCCGCACGGGTTCGACAGCGCATTTCAACCCCATTTGCACTGCTGGCGACCTTGCCCGAGGGGATAGATGAGGACACAGAACGCAGATTGCAATCCATGAATGTGCTGTGTCTGCGTGGTCTTTCGGATGGGCTGTCTGCTGTTCTTGCCGCGCAGCTGCATGTGCCCTGCGCACAACGCCCTTGGAAATCGCAGTCACTGAATGCCCCGCATATCCTTTTGGAAGCACAGGCCAAGCGGCAGCTTGCCAGCTATGGCGTTGTGGTTCCAACGGCGCATATTTGCGATACCACGGTGCAGTTAACCGATGCCTTTGACCAAATGACAAAGCCCGTTGTTTTAAAAACAACCCATGCAGCGCATAAAACCGAAAGCGGTGGCGTCATTGTCAGCATAGAAACACAAGATCAACTATTATCAGCTGCAAAGGACATCGGCGCCTGGCCTTTGTTGATGGAACCGATGATCACGGATACAGTCGCAGAACTGCTGGTGTCTGTCCAAAACGATCAGGTTCACGGGTATACGCTGACCCTTGGGGCTGGGGGCGTTTTGACCGAAATTTGGCGTGATACGGTCAGTGTGGCAATGCCTGTGACGTCGGATGATATTCTGCGCGCCTTAGAGCAGTTAAAAATATATCCGATCCTTGTGGGATATCGCGGGAAAACAGGCTGTGATCTAAATCAGATTATGCGTACAGTATTGTCTGTCCAAGACTATGTTCAGGCGCATTTAACCACCATCGGTGAAATTGAAATCAACCCGTTGATTGTGCAGCCCAACGCTGCGGTTGCCGTAGACGCATTGATACGAAAGGATTTAGAATGAGCGATGTTATCGAAACCCATATCGAAAATCATGTACTGACGGTGACGCTGAACCGGCCCAAGGCAAATGCCATTGATCTGGCGACATCGCGCGCCTTGGGTCAGGTGTTCGCCGATTTTCGGGATAATCCCGATTTGCGCGTGGCCATTATAACGGGGGCGGGTGATAAATTTTTCTGCCCTGGTTGGGATCTTAAGGCGGCGGCCGATGGCGATGCGGTGGATGGTGATTACGGCATGGGCGGCTTTGGTGGGATCCAAGAAATGCCGCATCTGAACAAACCCATTATTGCCGCGGTGAATGGCATTTGCTGTGGCGGTGGTTTGGAATGGGCGCTGTCCGCCGATATCATTCTGGCAGCGGATCACGCATCCTTTGCCTTGCCTGAAATTCGCTCAGGCACGGTGGCGGATGCGGCCAGTGTGAAATTGCCCAAACGCATTCCCTATCATATCGCAATGGAAATGCTGCTAACCGGCCGTTGGATCACCGCAGAAGAGGCCGCGCGTTGGGGCATGATCAACCAAATCCATCCTGCCGCTGAATTGATGGCCAAGGCCCGTGAAATGGCGCATTTATTGGCCTCTGGTCCGCCCTTGGTCTATGCCGCGATCAAGGAAATCGTGCGCGAATCCGAGGATCAAAAATTCCAAGACAGCATGAATAAAATCACACGGTCGCAGTATAAAACCGTGGAAACCCTATACCAATCCGAAGACCAGCTAGAAGGCGCGCGTGCATTCGCGGAAAAACGCGATCCGGTCTGGAAAGGCCGCTAAACGTAAAAAAGGGGCCATTTGGCCCCTTTGATTTGATTAACCGCGGCGGCGTCTGCGGCGGCCACCATCTTCGCCACCGCCGGCGTTAAACGCGACCTGCGGCAGATCAACGATGCTGCGCAGATGCGCAAAGGACGCTGTTTTATGCGGAATGGCATTGGCCGCAATAAAGTGTTCTTGGAACCTTGGCTCAATCGCGGTTTCGACCTTGGTGATATTACGCACGGTTTGTTCGATGCGTGCGCGCGCCTTGATGTTGCACAATGCAATGCGTGCGCCCGTGCCGGCGGCGTTGCCTGCTGATTGTACCTTGTCCAAGGTTACATCGGGGATCATGCCCAGCACCAGCGCGTGTTTTGCTGAAATATGCGCGCCAAAGGCGCCAGCCAAAACAACACGATCCACGGCATCGACATTCATTTCATCCATCAACAACCGCGCACCCGCATACAATGCGGATTTTGCCAGCTGAATGGCGCGAATGTCGCCTTGGGTGACGGTGATTTTCGGGCCACCCTGTGCCGATGCATCGTGGATCACATAGGAATATGTGCGCCCCTCGGCAATGTTGCGGGCGGTGCCTGTCGCCTCGGGCGAACCAATCAGGCCGTTTTCATCCATCAATCCTGCGATGCGCAATTCGGCCACCGCCTCAATAATGCCGGATCCACAAATACCGGTGATGCCGGTGCTGGCTGTAGCTTGGTCAAATCCGTCCTCATCTGACCACAGGTCACATCCGATCACGCGGAAACGGGGTTCTTTGGTGATGGGATCGATTTCGATGCGCTCAATCGCACCTGGGGCGGCGCGTTGGCCGGAACTGATTTGTGCGCCCTCAAACGCGGGGCCGGTGGGCGATGAACAGGCCAGAACGCGGGTTTTATTGCCCAACAGCAATTCAGCATTGGTGCCCACATCCACAATCAACACCAGATCTTCGGATTTATCGGGTTCCTCAGACAATGCAACGGCGGCGGCATCGGCGCCCACATGCCCTGCGATACAAGGCAGGATGTAGCATTGGGTTGTGGTCAACAGATCGGTCAAATCCAGATCACGCGCAGTTAGATGCATGGCATCTGATGTGGCCAAAGCAAAGGGGGCCTGACCCAATTCCACCGGATCAACACCGACCAACAGGTGGTGCATCACAGGGTTACACACAAACACGATTTCCAAAATCTGATGTGGCGACAATTCCGCCGATTGCGCAATATCCACTGCCAAAGTGTTGATCGCATCGCGCACCGCGCGGGTCATTTCCTGATCGCCATTTTTGTTCATCATGGCATAGCTGACGCGGCTCATTAAATCTTCGCCAAAGCGGATTTGCGGGTTCATCAGGCCCGAACTTTCGACCACTTCGCCTGTGACCAGATTGGTCAAATGCGCGGCAACCGTGGTGGACCCCAAATCAATGGCTAGGCCATAGATGCCGTCTTCATACAGACCTGGCCACAGGTTGATGATTTTCGATTGTTCCGCGGCATGATCGCGATAAAGGGCCACGGTGATTTGCCAATTGCCCTTGCGCAGCACTGGTTGCAGCTTGGTCAAGATCGACAGATCGGCTGTGACACCTGTGATGTCCCATTGATCGGCAAGGGCGCGTTTGACCCGTTCTAAATCGCCCGTGGGCGAATGCATGTCGGGTTCTTCGACCTCGATGAAAAACAGCCGTGTGGCTGGGTCCATTTCGATCACGCGCGCGCTGGCCGCTTTGCGCACAACCTGTTTGTGCACTTGGCTTTCTGGGGGAACGTCAATCACCACATCGCTTTGGATGGTGGCTTGGCATCCCAAACGCCGCCCAGGCTTTAGGCCGCGTTTATCGTCATAGCGTTGTTCGACGGAATTCCATTCGGACAGGGCCGTGTCGGCCACCGTAACGCCGTGTTTTGAAAATTCGCCATAGGACGGGGTGATTTGGCATTTGCTGCAAATGCCGCGCCCGCCACAAACGCTGTCTAGATCAACGCCCAATTGGCGGGCGGCTGTCAAAACAGGTGTGCCAACTGGAAAATGTCCCCGTTTGCCGGACGGGGTAAAGACGACCAAAGGATCTTTGCTCATGATGGATGAATTCCCAAAGGTTTATTTTGTCACAACATAGCTGGATCACCCATTAATGAAAGGCGTGATCCGTCATAATTTAGCCGATTGGCGGCATTTTTACGATTGTGTGTCCGTATCGGTGAAACGAACCTTGCCAATATGATCCAGATTGCGATTTCTTTGCGCGAAATCAATGCCGTATCCCACGACAAATTCATCGGGAATTTCAAACCCAGTCCAGTCGGCTTTGATGTCGACTTCGCGACGGGTGGGTTTATCAAGCAAGGCAATGGTTTTCAGGCGCGCAGGGTTGCGTGATTGCAGCAAATGCAACACATGGCTTAGGGTGAAACCGGTATCAACGATATCCTCGACCACCAGCACATCGCGCCCCTCAATCGCGCCGCGCAGATCCTTAAGGATGCGCACTTCGCGTGACGATTCCATACCGTCGCCATAGGATGATGCCTCAAGGAAATCGACCTCGACGGGCAGGGGCAATTCACGCACCAGATCGGCAATGAACACAAATGATCCACGCAACAGCCCAACAACGACCAATTTGTTGGTATCGGCAAATTCGGCCTGAATCTCTTTGCTTAACGCCTCGATCCGTGCGGCGATGGCCTTGGCCGAGATTAATTCATCAATGACATATGGACGCTGCGACATGGGACCCCCTTGATTTTCGGTGGCACTAAACCCTATTGATGGGCAAGTGTCACGCAAAAAGAAACCAGTATCGCGATATGCCCACACATTCTGAAACCCGTCCCTTGCCCTATAGCGCGCAGCAAATGTACGATTTGGTCAGCGATGTGGCCAGCTATCCGCAATTTTTGCCATGGTGTGCGGCGGCACGGATCCGATCGGTCACCCCCCAAGGCGACGCGCAGATGATGGAGGCAGATCTGGTCATTTCGTTCAAGGTGTTTCGCGAACGCTTTGGCAGTCGCGTCGTGTTGTGGCCCGAGGATCATAAAATTGATACCGAATATCTGGATGGACCGTTCAAATATATGAAATCCTATTGGAAATTCAGCGACACGGAAACGGGATGCGATGTCAGTTTCTTTGTGGATTTCGAATTCAAAAATGCCGTGTTGCAGGGCATCATTGGCGTTGTTTTCAACGAAGCGATGCAGCGCATTGTGCGTGCGTTCGAACAACGCGCCGCAGCATTATATGGTTAGCGCATAAAAAATGGCCCCGCATGTGGGGGCCATTGGGTTTGATGTCAAACAGGATTAGCTGTTCAGATCATAGGCGCGTTCGCCATGCACGGACAAATCCAAACCATTGGTTTCTGTTTCCAAATCCACGCGCAGCGGTGTGATGGCAGAAACAACTTTGATCAACACAACCGATACAACGGCAGTGTAGATGCCCACGATAATCAAAGCACCAACTTGGGCAGTCCATGTACCTTGGCCAAAGGCTGCGATCATCAGCGTGCCGAAAATACCGCCCACACCGTGCACCGCAAAGACATCCAGTGTGTCGTCGATTTTCAATGTGTTGCGGATCAGGTTTACGGCCTCTTGGCACAATACGCCGGCGATTGCGCCGATGATTAATGCCTCAATCGGGCCCACAAATCCGGATGCGGGGGTGATCGATGCCAGACCTGCGATGGTGCCTGTGACGATGCCCACCAAGGATGCTTTGCCATATTTGAATTTTTCCCACGCAGCCCATGTCAGCGATGCGGTTGCAGCAGAAATATGCGTCACGGTCAGGGCCATGGCGGCACCACCATCAGCGGCCAGTTGCGAACCACCGTTGAACCCGAACCAGCCAACCCACAACATCCCTGCGCCGATCATCACATAGCCGGGGTTGTGTGGGGGCACGCTGCGGTTTTTGCGCGGGCCTAGGAATATTGCGATCAACAACGCGGCCAGACCTGCAGTTTCGTGAACAACGATGCCGCCTGCGAAATCGCGCGTGCCCGTGTCGCCAAAAATACCGCCATCGGCCAAGAAACCGCCGCCCCAAATCCAATGCACCACAGGCGCATAGCACAGCAACATCCACAATCCCGAAAACACCAAAACAAAGCCAAAGCCCACCCGTTCCACATAGGCGCCAACAATCAAGGCCGGAGTAATGACCGCAAATGTCATTTGGAACGCGAAAAACAAAATCTCGGGCAGGGTGCCAGACAGGCTGTCGGCATCAACACCCATCAAAAACGCCTTCTCCAATCCGCCCCAGTATCCTGATGTGCCGGAACCAAATGCAATGGTATAGCCAAAGGCCAGCCAAAGCACGCTCATCAATGCGGCGATGGAATAGACCTGCATAAAGACGGACAGCACGTTGCGACCACGCACCAAGCCGCCGTAAAACAATGCCAGTCCCGGTAGGGACATAAACAGCACCAAAGCTGTGGCAACGATGATCCATGCGGTATCTGCTGGGTTCATTTTTTCATCCTCTTTTCTGTTTGCCTGCGGTTTGATCGAATTGGGATGAAAAACAAAGCATTTGCTGATTATTCAGGCAGTTAAATTCTGCTGGATTGCACGAGTGCCTAAAATTTAATCGTAAATTTTGGCGGTCGGCTAAGTTTTGGGCGTATCGTGTTTGTCCAAATATTCCAAAATCAGGCCCAGCGCGTGCAGGGTTGCCGCGTGGCGTACGCGGTCGCGGCCCAGCGCGGTGAATTCGATGGTTTCGCTGATCACCGTGTCGTTTGTCGCAAGGGCAAAGCACACGCGCCCCTCGGGTTTATGGTCTGACCCACCGGGGCCGGCAATGCCTGTGGTCGCAACGGCCAATGTCGCGTCTGAATGCGCCAATGCGCCGCGCGCCATTTCCTGCGCCGTTTGTTCAGACACAGCGCCGTACTGCGCCAAAGTGTCTATGCGTACCCCCAGCATTGCCATCTTTGCTGCGTTGGAATAGGTCACAAACCCCCGATCAAAGATGGCCGACGATCCCGCAATGTCTGTGATCGCGGCAGATATCATACCACCTGTGCAGCTTTCGGCGGTGGCGATGATGTGACCTGTCGCGCGGGCACGGTGCAAAATTGCGGATGACTGTGTTTTGATGTCTGCCATCACATCACCGCGTGCGACAGACCGGCCAAGATGACAACACCGATGGCGGCAAACACGCCCGCAATCACGTCATCCAGCATCACGCCCAGCGCATCACCGCGCCGATCGGCCCACCCAATGGGGCCGGGTTTGGTGATGTCAAACAGGCGAAACAGCACAAATGCTGCAACCCAACCGGGCCACAATGCGGTGACATCGGCCCCAACGTGGCTGGCCCCGATCATAATGGGCCACAGCGCGATCCACTGGCCTGCAACCTCGTCAATCACAATATAGGATGGATCGTGATCCTCGGCCCCTTGGGTATGGATATGGGTGGCCCACCAGCCGATGAAAAACACCGCCACCGTCAGGGCCAAAAACCCCCAAAGACCCACCAGATAAAACAGGCCCAGCGCCGCGGGTAACGCGGCCAGCGATCCCCATGTGCCAGGGGCAGGGCGCAGACGGCCTGCGCCGAAAAATGTTGTAATCAGCGCGATCATGGTTTCACCAAGGCGCAGGTGGCGATGCTGGCGATGCCTTCTTCGCGACCGGTGAACCCCAGCTGTTCCGACGTTGTGGCCTTGACGCTGACCCGACTGGGATCAATGTTCAAAATATCGGCAATGCGTTGTGCCATGGCAACAGCGTGGGGACCAATTTTGGGCATTTCGCAAACCAGCGTGCAATCGATATTGGAAATATCAAAGCCCATATCTGTGGCCAACTGACCCGCGTGGCGCAGGAAAATGTCACTGGCCGCACCTTTCCATTGTGGGTCACTTGGGGGGAAATGACGCCCGATATCACCCTGCGCCAAAGCACCATAGATTGCATCAGTGATTGCGTGCATGCCCACATCCGCATCCGAATGCCCCTTTAATGCGGCGGTGTGCGGAACGCGTACACCGCATAGGATGACATGATCGCCCGCCTCGAATGCGTGTACGTCATAGCCGTTTCCTAGTCTGATATCCATTTTATGTTTGGTTCCTTAATATTTGCGCGGCTCGGGTGAAATCCTGTGGCGTCGTGATTTTGATGTTATCCTCTGATCCGCGCACGACCTGAACCGTCAGGCCCGCACGTCGGGCGATGTCAACATCGTCGGCCGCTTGTGGATCTTGGATTGCGTCATGTGCGTCGCAGATGGCGCGATAGTGAAACCCTTGGGGGGTTTGCGCGCGCATCAATCCGTCGCGCGGGGTTGTACCGGTTACATGGTCGTCTTGGGTCGTCCATAGGGCATCGACCACCGCAATGCCGGGCGCGGCGGCAGGTCCGTTCTGCAGGGCCGCAATCACGCGATCAATCACACTATGGGTCACGCAGGCACGCGCCGCATCATGGATCAACACAGCATCTGGCGCACTGTCGGCTAGGGTGGTCAGACCCGCGCGCACCGATGCCGCGCGTGTCGCGCCCCCTTGGGTTAGGATCAATGTATCGTCGGCCAGCTGGTCGAAATCATCGCGGTGCAGCACGACCGCGATCTGACCAATATCAGGATGGCTGCGAAAGGCATCAATCGTCCAATCAATCACACGCCGGCCAAATAGGGGTTGCCATTGCTTGGGGCTATCCCCACCAGCGCGCAACCCGCGGCCCGCTGCGACAATGATTGCGGCAATTTTCATGGTGGCGTCCCATATACTGTGTTGCGATTGTTTTAGCGGTGGGAATGGGCGATGACAACCACAGATGTATGTGGTTAAAAAATGGGCATTTACTGTCGTGATGGTTAAAAATGGTGCAAATATGCTTGTTCTTTGGGGGTTATGACCCTAATACTGCGAAAAAAGAGGTGTTTTGTGTCCATTTCGCTCGGCTCAACAGTTTTGTCGCCCCCTGTGTTTTTGGCCCCGCTGGCGGGGATCACAGATTTGCCGTTTCGCAATTTGGTGTCACGCTTTGGTGCGGGGCTGGTTGTAAGCGAAATGGTGGCTAGCCAAGAAATGGTACAAAACAAACCTGCGGCACGGGAACGGGCCGAATTGGGGTTTGGTGTCCAAAATACCTCGGTCCAGATTGCTGGGCGTGACGCGTTCTGGATGGCCGAGGCGGCCAAACTGATTGCCGACAATGGCGCAGGCATAATCGACATCAATATGGGGTGCCCCGCGAAAAAGGTCACAAGCGGGTATTCAGGGTCAGCCTTGATGCGAGATTTGGATCATGCGGTGTCCTTGGTTGACGCGGTCGTGGCTGCGGTTGATATTCCTGTCACGCTGAAAATGCGGCTGGGGTGGGATGACGACACACAAAACGCGCCCGAATTGGCGCGCCGTGCGGAACAGGCGGGCGTGCGTATGGTTACGGTGCATGGCCGCACGCGGTGTCAGTTTTACAAAGGCTCGGCAAATTGGTCAGCCATTTCGCGGGTCAAACAGGCCGTCACAATTCCCGTGATCGCAAATGGCGATATCACGGACAGTCAAACCGCGCGGCTGGCGATGCAGGCATCAGGCGCCGATGGGGTCATGGTGGGCCGTGGGGCCCAAGGCCGGCCATGGGTTTTGGCGCAAATTGCGCATGATTTGTTTGGAACGCCTGCGCCCCAAATCCCCCAAGGTAGCGCATTGGTGGATATGGTGACGCAGCACTATAGTGATATGATTTCGTTTTACGGCCGCGACTTTGGCCAGCGCGTGGCGCGCAAACATCTGGGATGGTACATGGATGACGCCCAAACACCCAAGGCGCTGCGCACCGAAATTTTGACGCAATCCGATCCTGATCGTGTTTTGTCGCAAATCCCATCCGCCCTAAGCGAAAGGTATGCCGCATGACACATCCGGCGTTGGATCATATTTGGGCGTCGTTGCCCGTGCCTGCAATTTTGCTGGATGACCAAGACTGCATCGCAGAAATCAATTCCGCCGCCGAAGGGTTTTTGAACGCTTCGAACAAATCGGTGCAGGGGGTTCCTGTGTTTGACAAAATCATGGTCGATGCCCCGTTAGAGGAAAGCTATGCCCGTGCCAAATCGTTTCAAACACCGCTGTTTGTGAATGACGTGGATGTGGGCACGGGCGATCGTGCCCCATTGCAGTGTAATTTGAAATTTGCCCCCATAAACGGGGCGGCGGGATATATGGTATTGCTGATTGCGCCGCGCGAATTGGCGGGGCGCATGACGCAGACGCATTCGGTCAAATCGGCCGCCAAATCGGCGATTGGTATGGCTGAAATGCTGGCGCATGAAATCAAAAACCCACTGGCAGGGATCACAGGTGCTGCGCAACTGTTGTCGATGGGGCTGGACCCAAAGGATTTGGAATTAACCGATTTGATCGTGGCCGAAACCCGCCGCATTGTGAAATTGCTGGAACAGGTGGAACAATTCGGCAATCTGCGCCCACCCAATCGCGGCCCTGTGAATATTCACGATATTTTGGATCGTGCACGGCGGTCGGCCGTTTTGGGATTTGGCGCGCATATGTCCATTGTCGAGGATTATGATCCATCGCTGCCCCCTGCACATGGTGATGGGGACCAGTTGTTGCAGGTCCTGTTAAACCTGATCAAAAACGCGTCCGAGGCGAACCCAAAGGGCGGCACAATTCGGCTGCGAACTTTTTATGAACATTCGTTCCGATTGCGTCGGTCGGATGGATCAGGCCAAGCGCTGCCTTTGCAATTGGAAATTATCGACGACGGTCCCGGTCTGCCCCCTGAAATCAAGGATGACGTCTTTGACCCGTTTGTGTCGGGGCGCGAAAATGGCACGGGGCTGGGGCTGGCGTTGGCGTCAAAAATTATTTCGGACCATGACGGGTGGATTTCGGTTAATTCCGTGCCCGGTCGAACGGTATTTCGTATATCGTTGCCCTTGGTTCCGCGCACCGTATCAAGTGAAAGGACATAGCCATGGATGGAACCGTTCTGGTCGCCGATGACGATCGCACGATCCGCACCGTTTTAACACAGGCCCTGACCCGTGCAGGGTGTCGCGTCCATGCCACATCCAGTCTGACAACACTGATGCGCTGGGTCGCCGAAGGCAAAGGCGATGCCGTGATCACCGATGTCATGATGCCCGATGGCAACGGTTTGGAAATGCTGCCCAAAATCGCCCAAGACCGCCCGGGATTGCCGGTGATTGTGATTTCGGCGCAAAACACGATTATGACGGCGATCCAAGCAGCCGAGGCCAAGGCCTTTGATTATCTGCCCAAACCGTTTGATTTGCCCGATCTTATGAAACGGGTGGCCAAAGCATTAGAACAGCGCAAATCATCCCCATCACGCAAAGCCGAGCCACGCCCCACCGCCGGCGCAGATTCAGAAGATCAGCTGCCATTAATTGGCAAAACCCCTGCGATGCAATCGGTGTATCGGGTGATTGCGGGTGTGATGAATGCTGATTTGCCCATTTTGGTGTCAGGGGAATCGGGCACAGGCAAAAGCTTGATCGCGCGTTTGCTACATGATTTTTCCGATCGGCGAAATTTGCCTGTGGTCACGGTCACGGCCGCGGATTTGATTGAATTGGACGGGCCTGCGCGGATTTTGGCCCGCGCCAAGGGCGGCACCATTTTGATCGAAGAGGTGTCAGATTTCCCCATCGATGCCCAAGCACGGCTGGTCCGTATGATCGATCATCCGGGCGAATTTTCACCGCGCTTTATCGCCACAATCATCGGCGGCATGGCCCAAGCGGTCGATGATGGTCAGGTGCGTAGTGATCTGTTTTATCGGTTGGGGGGCGCTATGATCAATGTCCCTGCGCTGCGCGACCGCGCGTATGATATCGAATTACTGGCGCAAAGTTTTTTGGAAAAAATCGAACGCGATGGCGGGCCGATGCGCCGGTTTGGCGCGACTGCGATGGAGTTTATGCGCAAATATTCATGGCCCGGAAATGTGCGACAGCTGGAAAATGTTGTCAAACGTCTGGGCCTGACCGCGCGCGAAGCGGAAATCAGCCTGACCGAGGTGGAACAATCGCTGGGCAGTCAGCCGCAAATTTCCCAAGTCTTGGACAATGGCGGACGCGAAACATTGTCGGGTGATGTCGAACGCCATTTGCGGCGATATTTTGATTTGCATGGCTTTGATTTGCCCCCCGCAGGGCTGTATGGGCGGATTTTGCATGAAATTGAGGTACCCTTGATCGAAATTGCGCTGGATGCCACATCTGGAAATCAGGCCAAATGTGCCGATTTGCTGGGAATAAACCGCAATACTTTGCGCAAAAAAATATCAGAGCTTGACATTAAGGTCACACGTCGACGAAAACTGATGTAATCACGCAACAGTCGGGCCCCTGCGGGCCCTGTGGGGGACAGGTGACATCAGCGACACGCCGCGCAACTTGGGCAAAACTGAACCAGCTTAGGCGGCAAAAACGCATTCAATCGGGCGTGACCATTGGTTTGGTTTTGCTGGGTCCGATTTTGGCGGTAATGACATATCTGGTGTTTGGTCCCTTGGACCAAGGATCGCGGTCGCGTGCGTTGCAATTCGTATTGATGTCAGATTTGATCTATGTGTTGTTGATCATCGGTTTGGTGATCCAACGAATTTTACGCATCATCACCCAACGCCGTCAAAAATCATCGGGGTCGAAATTGCACCTACGGTTGACGGGTTTTTTCAGCATGATGGCGCTGATCCCGACGATCATGGTGGCCATTTTTGCAACAGTTTCCATCAATATGGGGTTTGAGGCATGGTTTTCAGACCGCGTGCAAAATGTCATTGGCGTGTCCCTGTCTGCGGCCCAAGCCTATGAGGTCGAACAAAAGGATGCCCTGCGCCAAGACACATTGGCCATTGCCGAAAAATTATTTGCCCAAAAACGCCAAGACGGCAGTTATGAACCTGAAAACATCCGTTTGGCATTAGAACGTGCGCAACAGGGTGTGCAGCGTGGGTTAAAGAAAGCGTTTATTATCGACAGCACCGGCAAATTATTGTTGCGCGGCGAGCGGTCCTATAAATTCGATTTGGTCGACCCGCGCGCACAGGAATTATTGGATGCCGTCCAATCGGTCATTTTTATAGAAGATTACGCGGCCAATGAATTGCGGGCGCTGTATTATCTGGGCGGCTTTCGGGATCATTACCTTTATGTCACGCGCGAAGTGAATGGCACATTGCTGGCGCTGTTGGATCAAACCCAACAGACCGCGCGACTGTATCAACAGTTGGAAAATGATCGTGGGCAGTTGTTGTTTAACTTTGGCCTGATTTATCTGGCCTTTGCGGTTTTGATGATGATGTCATCTGTTCTGTTGGCCCTGTGGTTTGCCGAACGCCTGTCGCGACCCATCGGTAGATTGGCGGGGGCCGCACGCCGTGTGGGCGAGGGGCAATTAAACACCCAAGTCATCGAAGAAGAGGGCGACGATGAAATCGCCCAGCTGAGTGTTTATTTCAACCAAATGACGCGTCAGCTGAAAACGCAACGCGACACATTGTTGGAAAACACCGCCCAAATCGAAGAACGCCGCCGGCTGTTTGATTCTGTGCTAAGCTCGGTCACATCAGGGGTGTTGGGGCTGGACGCGAATGGCGATATTTCCTTTGCCAATCGGTCAGCCGAACGGCTGTTGGATTGGGATGGCGATCAACCATCACAGCCCTTGGCCTTGGCGGTTCCTGAATTTGGATCCCTGTTTGATCGTATCACCGAAACTGGCGCCGAAAGCGTCCAAGACGAGGTGCGCATGGTCCGTTCTGGTCGGTTAGAAAATCTGTTGGTGCGTATGTCTGTGCGGCGCGCGCCCAATGGGGAATTGCAGGGCTATGTTTTGGCCTTTGATGATGTGACGGATTTGGTCTCGGCGCAGCGCTCGGCCGCTTGGGGGGATGTGGCACGGAGGATCGCGCATGAAATCAAAAACCCCCTGACACCAATCCAATTATCGGCCGAACGGATCAAACGGAAATTTACCCCAAAATTGACAGATGATCAGGATGTCTTGGAGCAGTTAACTGGTGTTATTATACGTCAAACCAATGACTTACGCCGTATTGTTGATGAATTTTCAAAATTTGCCCGCATGCCCGAACCCGAAAAACGGGCCGAGGATTTGCGCGAATTATTGACCCAAGCGGTTACATTGCAGGACGCAGGCCAGCCCGACGTACATTTTGATGTAACGATCGAGGACGGACCATTTTCCGCCATGGTCGATGCGACGATGATTAACCAAGCCTTGACCAATTTGATAAAAAACGCAGGCGAGGCGATCCAGACCCGCATCGAGCGCGAAATCTTGCCCCAGATTGGCGGCGTAATTTCTGTGCGCATGCAGCGGAAGGATCAGACAATCCAGATCCAGATTGCAGACAATGGCATCGGCCTGCCGCATGATCGAAGCCGTTTGTTCGAACCCTATGTCACCACCCGTGACAAGGGCACAGGACTGGGGCTGCCTATTGTTAAGAAAATTATCGAAGAACACGGAGGATCGCTCAGATTGGACGATTCTGAACCATTTGGGGACCCTGCGCGTCAGGGGGCCTGTGTGATTGTGGATTTGCCGACAGGGCCATCCGATACAATAACCAAGATTACGACGACAGGGGACTGCGCCGATGGGTGATATTTTAATTGTAGATGACGAACGCGACATTCGCGAATTGATTTCAGAAATTTTGATTGACGAAGGATACAGCACGCGCATTGCCGGCACCTCGGATGAGGCGATGCGACAGGTCACATCACAACCGCCTGGTTTGTTGATTTTGGACATCTGGCTGAAAGACAGCGATATGGACGGGATCGACATCCTTAAGAAGGTGAAAACCGATTTTCCGCAGGTGCCAGTGGTGATCATTTCGGGCCATGGCAATATCGAAATTGCGGTCGCGGCCATTAAACAAGGGGCCTATGATTTTATCGAAAAACCGTTCAACATCGACCAACTGATGGTTGTCATCCGCCGTGCGATGGAAACATCACGACTGCGGCGTGAAAATTCGGCGTTGAAACAACAGGGCGGCGATGGCGCACAAATGCTGGGCCAATCGGCCGCGTTTCGCAATTTCGTCAGCAGTTTGGACAAGGTCACGAAATCAAACAGCCGCGTGTTGCTGCGCGGTGGGTCGGGCGTGGGCAAGGAAACGGCCGCGCGCTACATCCATGCCAATTCGGACCGTGCAAGCCGCCCCTTTGTGGTGGTCAATTGCGCCACAATTGAACCCGACCGGATGGAGGATGTCCTGTTTGGTCGTGAAAATGGGACGAATGCAGGCCAGGGGTTGTTGGAACAGGCCAATGGCGGTGTGATTTATTTCGATGAAATTGCCGATATGCCGTTGATTACCCAGTCAAAAATCCTGCGGTTTTTAGTGGATCAGAAATTCCAACGCGTGGGGGGCAGTGAAAATGTCAAAGTTGATCTGCGCGTATTATCATCGACCAGCCGCGATTTACTGGCCGAAATTCAGGCCGAGCGGTTCCGCGAAGAATTATACCACAGGCTAAATGTTGTCCCCGTGACAGTGCCCAGCTTGGCCGAACGGCGGGATGATATTCCCATGTTCGTTGACCATTTTGTTGATCATTTTCACAAAACCCAAGGGTTTGTTGCCCGCAAATTCCAAGACGATGCCCTGGCTTTGTTGCAAACCATGGCTTGGCCCGGCAATGTGCGTCAGTTGAAAAATGTGGTTGAACGAATTTTGATTTTGACCGAAGGGTCGCGTGACATCACCGCCGAGGATATTCCATCCGATCGCCAAGGCAGCACAGATGATACAACAGGCACGCTTTCGTCTGCTTGGGCCGCGATGCCACTGCGCGAAGCACGCGAGGAATTTGAACGCGAATATCTGCTGACACAAATCAACCGCTTTGGCGGCAATATTTCGAAAACCGCGCATTTCGTTGGCATGGAACGCAGTGCATTGCATCGAAAATTAAAATCTTTGGGTATTGTATCGGGTCATAAACAGGCAGGCGATGATCAGGATGATTGACCATTGCGGTATGATCTGACATCCAATACATCGATATTGCGCTCAGACAGAGGGGAACGCAGATGAAGGTTGTGATTTGTGGTGCGGGTCAGGTGGGCTGGCAGATTGCACGCCATTTATCTGGCGAACGCAATGATGTCACAGTGGTCGACAACAACCCTGATTTGGTGCGCCGTGCCACGGATACATTGGATGTCCGCGGGATTTGCGGATTTGCATCCTATCCCGATATTCTGGACCAAGCGGGCGCAGGTGATGCCGATATGATCATCGCCGCGACCCATTCTGACGAAGTAAACATGGTCACCTGTCAGGTGGCGCATTCTGTTTTTTCGGTCCCACGCAAAATTGCGCGCCTGCGGTCGCAATCCTATCTGGATGCCATTTATTCTGATTTATATCGCCGCGAACATTTGCCCATTGATGTGGTCATCAGCCCCGAACGCGAAGTGGCCGAAGCCGCGCTAAAGCGATTGTCTGTTCCATCGGCATTTGATTCTGAGGAATTCTTGGACGGAACAACACAATTTTTAGGGCTGCGTTTGGACGAAAGTTGCCCAGTTCTGAATACCCCCTTGCGTCAGTTGACGGATTTGTTTTCCACATTGCGCGCGATCGTTGTCGGCGTGCGCCGCAAGGGCGTGTTATTTGCGCCCGAGGCGGGGGATCAGTTGTTTGCAGGTGATGATTGTTATGTCATGTGCCACAAAGATGATATTTCACGCACGATGGAGGTGTTTGGCAAAACCGACCATTCCCAAGAACGCATTGTCATTGTGGGCGGCGGGAATGTTGGTCTGCGCGTTGCGCAATCGCTGGAACAAGACCACCGCCGTTTGCGCATGAAGGTTATTGAACGCAACCGCGCAGTGGCCGAACGTGCCGCGGATGCCCTAGAACGGACCATCGTTTTGAATGGTGACGGATTGGACAGCGCCCTGCTGAACGAGGCAAACATTTCCCGCGCCGACGCCATTTTGGTGGTAACGGACGACGACAAAACCAACCTGTTGGCCGCCGTACGCGCCAAGGCCGAAGGCTGTAAAATGGCGATTGCCTTGGTCAATGACCCCACGATGGTGCCGATGATGGAACCGCTGGGGATTGATGCCTATATCAACCCGCGTGCGACCACAGTCAGTTCCATTTTGCGTCATATCCGTCACGGACGGGTACGCGATGTATATTCTATTGGCGATGCCGAGGCTGAAATTATCGAAGCACAGGTGTTAAACACATCCCCCATGGCAGGCCAAAAAATACGCGACATTGCATTTCCAGAAGGTGTGCTGATTGGTGGCGTGTTAAAGAATGGTAAAATGGTCAAGCCATCAGGCGGGCTGCGTATTGATGATGGCGATGTGGTGGCATTGTTTAGCTTAACCAAGGACGTGCCCGAGGTCGAACGCCTGCTGCAAGTTTCGATCGATTTTTTCTAATGCAACAGGCGTTTCTCAGAACCCCATTTTTCCTAAAAATGGGTTTTGTGATGGCCGCAGCCATGCTGGTGCCTGCTGTGTTTGCCGCAGTGCAGGGGGATTATTTTTCGTTTCGCATGTTTTTTTATTCTGCTGTTTTGGGGGCGTTTGGGTTTGGGTTATTGGCCCTAGCGTTGTCAAATCAACGGCTTGAAAACAGTGGGTTTGATCAATTAATCCAAATCGGCGCAGTCTTTGCGATCCTGCCCGTGTTTTTGGCTGTGCCTGTGTTCGAATTGGGGGGCGGCATACCGTTTCGCGTGGCCTTTTTGGATATGGTCAGCGCGCTGACCACCACGGGTTTGGTGGTATATGATGCCAATTCTGTGCCCGATACGGTGCATTTTTGGCGCGCCTTGGTCGCGTGGATTGGCGGCGGTTTGATCTGGGTTATCGCGGCATCGGTATTGGCCCCGTTGAATTTGGGTGGATATGAGGTATCGCAAGCGGGCCGAAATATCGGATTGTCGCGTGGTTTGACCGATGTTGATCGCGCGCGGTTGCTTGGGCGATCTGTGGCCATGATGGTCCCGCCATATGTATTTTTAACCCTGATGTTATGGTCATTGTTGACCCTGACAGGCAGTACAGGACTGGTGTCGTTTATTCATGCACTCTCGGTGATATCAACATCAGGCATTGCGGGTCCTGTTCCATTTTCGCAGGCCGACAGCGGATTTTTGGGCGAAGCGACCGTGCTGTTTTTCTGGATTTTTGCGATTTCACATGTGGTTTATCAACATGAACGCTTTAGCCTGCACAAACGACAAATTTTCCATGACCCCGAATTTCGCATGGCTGCGATTTTGGTGGCGATGGTGTCGGGCGCATTATTTGTGCGACATTGGTTTGCCACATTGGGCGGCACAGGCGGCGGCGATATTATCCAGGCATTGCAGGCGCTGTGGGGCGGAATGTTTACCGTTGCATCATTTCTGACCACCACTGGCTATGTGTCTGAATTTTGGGGAACCGCCCAACAGTGGTCGGGATTGGAAACACCTGGTATTGTATTTATGGGCATGGCGCTGATTGGAGGTGGATTTGCCACCACGGCAGGTGGGGTAAAATTGATCCGTGTCTATGCGCTGTATCAATCGGTGTTGCGTGAATTTGACCGGATGGAACACCCATCCTCGGTTGGGCAATCGCGCGGGGTATCCCGAAACGATTTACGCAAAGGTGGTTTTATCGCTTGGGTGTTTTTTATGTTGTTTGTTGTGGCCATTGCGTTGTTTACCATGATTTTTTCGCTGCTTGGGCAGGAATTTGAACATGCGATCACCTTTGCCATCGCGACGCTGACGACCACAGGCCCGATTTTACAAATGTCCGCATTGGGCGATTGGGTGTTAAAGGAATTATCGCTTTTGTCGACCTTGGCGGCCAGTATTGCCATGATTTTGGGGCGTTTAGAAATATTGGTGGTCTTGGCGCTGGTGTCCCCATCTGCATGGCGCAGATAATTGCGTGCTGCGATGTGCAACCTATTGTATTTTACGAATTGTGCTGATAACTTTGGGTCTGACAATAAAAATAACTATAAGAGTAGGGTGTGCCAATGGCTTCCGACCGGCAGAATCTGCAAGACGCGTTTTTAAACCATGTTCGCAAAGAAAAAATACCGGTTACGGTGTTTTTGATCAATGGTGTGAAACTGCAAGGTGTGATCACTTGGTTTGATAGCTTTTGCATTCTGCTACGTCGTGATGGGCAATCGCAACTGGTCTATAAACATGCGATTTCGACCATAATGCCATCGCAAAACATTTCATTGTACGAAGGCGAAGACGCCAATTGATGACCCATGACAAGGTTGCCACCCGCGTATGGGTGCTGCATCCTGATATAAAATCCGATCGTGATCGCCGCGCATCCGGGCCTGCCTTGGATGAGGCTGTGTCACTAGCCAAAGCGCTGCCCAGCCTTGATATCATTGGCCAAACCATTGTTCCATTGCCCAAACCCCAGCCGGGTCGGTTGTTTGGATCGGGCAAGGTTGATGAATTGGGACAAGTGTTCAAATCGCAAGACATCGAATTGGTAATGATCGATGGTCCATTGACGCCCGTGCAACAGCGCAATCTGGAAAAGGATTGGGGCGTCAAAATTCTGGACCGCACGGGATTGATTTTGGAAATCTTTTCCGACCGTGCCGCCACCCGCGAAGGTGTGTTGCAGGTGGAAATGGCCGCGCTAAGCTATCAGCGGACCCGTTTGGTACGGGCCTGGACACACTTGGAACGCCAGCGGGGCGGTTTGGGATTTGTGGGCGGCCCTGGTGAAACCCAGATCGAAGCAGACCGCCGTGCGATTGACGAACAATTGGTCCGTTTGCGCCGGCAGTTGGCCAAGGTTGTGAAAACCCGCACCCTGCATCGGGCGGCGCGTGCGAAAATTCCTTATCCGATTGTGGCACTGGTGGGCTATACCAACGCTGGTAAATCGACCCTGTTTAATCGCCTGACCGGTGCGGATGTGATGGCCAAGGATATGCTGTTTGCCACCTTGGATCCCACCATGCGATCGGTGCGGTTGGAAAACGGGATTGATGTGATCCTATCCGACACGGTGGGCTTTATTTCGGATCTGCCCACGGAATTGGTCGCCGCCTTTCGCGCCACGTTAGAAGAAGTGTTATCCGCGGATCTGATTTTGCATGTGCGCGATATTTCGCATGCTGCGACACAGGAACAATCTGACGATGTTTTGGAAATTCTAAACACACTAGGCGTCAAAGGGGAAACCCCCTTGATCGAAGTGTGGAATAAAATCGACCAACTGTCCCCAGACGAAATCGCCGCGATGGATAACACCGCCGCGCGGCACGAAAACATCTGCTCTATTTCTGCGGTGACGGGGCAGGGGTTGGATCAGCTGTTGTCTGCGATTGCGCAGGGGTTGGGATTGGACAAATCCCGCGATACGTTGTTTGTACCCTATTCGGATGGCAAAAAACGCGCGTGGTTGTTTGATCAAGGCATCATTGATACCCAGACCGACGGCGAAGATGGGACTGAATTCACGGTATCATGGTCGCCAAAGCAGCAAGCGCAGTATCGCAAGCTTTAATTGTCAGATGTGCCTGATGCAGGCTGTAATGTGGTGATCCCGGTCGCCGCAGCGCGCGCTAGGGCCGGATCCAGTGACATTTGCACATATTCCCCACGGCGCCACAATTGCCCCATATCATCGTAATGACGTGACAGGAAATGGCCCGATTGTCCGGTGGATATAATAAACACCGAACTGTCGGGATCCGCAAAATCATAGACCCCGCGATAGGCGGCCGCGTGTACATTCAAAAATGGATTGGGATCACGTCCACCGGTTTTCCCACGCATCAATGTGTTGTCACCCCCTGATGTCGATTGGCGAATGTTGACAAAATAATTCAGCACCGGAACCGCGCCCAATGTGGGGTGATCATGGGTGGCCTGATGTGCGTCACCCCAGCGCAATGCTTTGGGGTCGCGGTCGAAATTCTCGGCCAACCAGACCAAGGCATCGTCCAAGGCCAAGCGCGCCATATCCACACAGGTCTCCACGACAGTGGATTGGACCACATCGCACCAATCGCCCGCGTCATCGATATTGCGATACACCTTTTCTATGAACAGGGGATCAACATGGCGGAATTGACCGGCAAGTGGCCCCACATCATCGCGGATCAAACGATCCTGCAGGGCGCGCATCCACGCCATGTAAATCAGTGGCTCGGGCAGGTGTTCATTCATTTCGCCGTTCCAACTGGCCAACAGCTGCAGTGCCTCTTGGCGACTGCGATCCAATGTGCCGGCGGGCGCTGGGGCCCCCGTGAACCATAACTCGGCCCCAATCAGCGGCAACAATCCACGCGCGGCAAAGCTGACCGTGTCCAATTGCGTTTCAATGAAACTTTCACGCGTGTGGACCTGACGGTTTTGCATCAACCGTTCCCACCGTCTGATCCGCTGGCTGTCGCCCCAATAAAATGACATATGATCGGGAAAATCCCCGTCTGCAATTTTGTTGTTGGTGTTGCCCAATATGCCGCCTGCGGGATTGATCGTTTGGGGCGTATCACCATAGGGTTTATATCCCTGCCATTGATTTTCGCGCATCCATCCCAGCGACGGCATTTTGCCCTGACTGGTGTGATTTTGATCACGAATGGGCATGATCCCAACGGTTTTCATGGCAATCGATGTGGCATCCGCAAATGTCAGATTTTGCGATGGTGCCTGATAGGTGTCAAAGGCGGCAATCCCCTGTTCAACCGTTCTGGCCCGCATCAATGCCAGTCCCGATGATACAGACGGATCATCGCCGCGTAGCGCCGTCCATTGCAAAACCGGCAGGTGGTTTGGGGGGGTGATTTGATCAATCTGATGAAAGGTTTTTGGTAAAACAGGGCCATTTTTCGTTTTGCGAATATCGATGGTCACAGGCGCTTGGCCTTTGACTTGGATGATCGAGGGGGTGGTTTCGATCTGGGCCCATCCGGTTTGTGTGCGATATTCACTGGGGCGGGTGGGGTTGATTTCCTCCATCACGATGTCTTGGTCATCTAGATAGCTGGTGGTCATCCCCCAAGCCAAATCATGGTTACGCCCAACCAAAACAAAGGGCAGCCCTGGGATGGTGCCACCGATCACGCCACCCGTTGCCAGTTCAAGCCGTGCCAAATAAAACACGCCCGGTGCGGTCAAGCCCAGATGCGGATCATTGGCCAGCAAACTGCCCCCAGCGGCAGAGCGCGCAGGCGCCGCGGCAAAGGCGTTTGATGCCCCCGCCAACGCATAATCGGTGATGGGGGATAAAATATCGGACCCATTTGCCGCATTATTTTTGATCAAATTGGCAAAGTGTTGGTCGTCTTTAATCGGGACGATATCGCTATATTCGGGCAGGTCCAGAATGGGCGCACCGGGAAAGGCGGGGAAAATATCGTCAATCCGGTCGGGAAATGGCAATGTCAGCGATGTTTTCGCATATAATATATCGCGCGCGGCTTGCCCAGACAGTTGTAGGGCCATCAGTTTTTGAATGGCGATGGAATCTGCGGGTTGCCAAGGGGCAAAGGGGACATCAAAGACAAACATCTCTGGCGCACCGCGTCCCAGTGCAGTCGCGTTAATTTCCACAATGCGTGCGTTTATGCCTTGGGCATAGGCGGTAAGTGCGGCCAATGTATCTGGGGTCTGTGCGGCAAGCGATGATTTTGCCAGCCCGTCCAAATCAAGGCTGCGTAGTAAAATGTCGGTGTTTAGGGTGCGTGGTCCGAATATTTCCGATAGCCGCCCCTGCACCGTCCGGCGCAATATCGTCATTTGCCACAAACGATCCTGCGCATGGGCATAGCCTAGCCCAAAAAACACATCCGCATCATTCGCACCAAAGATATGCGGAACATTTGCCGTGTCACGCACAATTTCGACATGCTCAGTTATCCCAGTGACTTGCAATGTTTTATCGTATTGGGGCAGGGACCGCCAAGCTAGGTAAAATGCAAAAATGACCGCAATCGTCGCTAAAACAATTGCCGCTGTGGTCAATCGTAGCATCCAATGAAATAAATTCTTCATCCGAGTCACCCCGCCGTTTTGCAAACCCTTGCATCCTGTTACACAAAGCGACACAACTAAGAAACCGATAACAGGAGGAATTGCAGTGGCAAAGGTTGCTTTTTTAGGACTTGGCGTGATGGGATACCCGATGGCGGGGCATTTGCAGGGCGCGGGACATGATGTGGTCGTTTACAACAGAACACAAGCCAAAGCGCAGGCTTGGACGGACGCACACGGCGGACAGGCTGCCGCCACACCGGCCCAAGCCGCGCAGGATGCTGATTTTGTCATGGCCTGTGTTGGCAATGATGATGATCTGCGCGCAGTCACCTTGGGGGACACAGGGGCATTTTCTGCCATGAAACAGGGCGCGATTTTCGTCGATCATACGACCGTATCGGCCAAGGTAACAGCCGAATTATATCAGGCCGCGCAATCGCAGGGGTTGTCATTTGTGGATGCGCCGATTTCTGGCGGCCAGGCGGGCGCTGAAAATGGGGTTTTGTCGATTATGTGCGGCGGCGATATGGCGGCCTATCAGGCGGCCGAACCGATTATGGGCGCCTATGCCCGTATTTGCCGCCGTATCGGTGACAGCGGCGCGGGACAAAAAACCAAAATGTGCAACCAAATTGCCATTGCCGGTTTGGTCCAAGGCCTGTCCGAGGCATTGCATTTCGCACAAAAGGCAGGGCTGGACGGGGAAGCCGTGGTCGAGGTGATCAGCCAAGGCGCGGCCGGCAGTTGGCAAATGTCGAACCGCTATGAAACAATGTTGGCCGATGAATACAACCACGGCTTTGCTGTCGATTGGATGCGCAAGGATTTGGGGATCTGTTTGGATGCCGCCAATGAAACAGGGGCCAGTCTGCCCGTGACCGCGCTAGTCGATCAATTCTACAAAGATGTGCAAAAAATGGGCGGCGGTCGATGGGATACATCTAGCCTGCTTAAGCGCCTGCGTGCGCACGACTAGGCAGGCTGCCGATGCGTGGCACTGCTAAAACTTGAAAACAATGGCCAATTCTTGGATAAACTGAATTTGGCCATTGTAATTTCGCAAAAATTCCGTTTAAGTGATTATACGGTGATGGGCGGTAAAGCGTCACACACCAAACAGTTTCACTGTTTCCCGACGAGCCAGATGTTTTCACCTGACGCCCGGCAGACAGATTGATTGGGTCCTAAGGGACCAGAACTTAGCTTAGATCGCGTAAGCGACAGGCCAATAAACAGGAGGCGGCGGCTGAAATATTGCGCCCCTTCAGAAGGTAACGCGATGACGCGCACGAGGCAGATTTTTGTCCTAGCAACAGGCCCGACAGGCCCGTGTTGCCGCGCGCCTATGATCGCCCAAACAAATCCGCACAGCCAATTCAATACCGTTTTAGACGGCGCGATTGCGTATGTGTGTAAATGGACACTATGGTTAAGAAAATGCTTATCGACGCCACCCACGCCGAGGAAACGCGCGTGGTTGTGGTTGATGGAAACAAGGTTGAGGAATTCGATTTTGAATCCGAAAATAAACGCCAGCTTGCTGGCAACATCTATCTAGCAAAAGTTACACGCGTTGAACCGTCTTTGCAGGCGGCCTTTGTGGACTATGGCGGAAACCGTCATGGGTTCTTGGCGTTTTCGGAAATTCATCCCGATTATTACCAAATTCCGGTCGCTGATCGCGAAGCTTTGATGGAAGAAGAACGTGCCTACGCCCAATCGCTTAGCGATGACGAGGACGAAGAACCTGCCAAAAAAACGCGCAGCCGCCGTGGTCGCAGTCGTGGTCGGTCCTCTAGCAAAGGGCAAAATACCGCCCCTGCCGAGATCAGCGCCGATGCAACCGGTATGGAAACCATTGATTTTGATGCAGAAACGACTGACGTTGACGCGCAGAGCGATTTGACCGTATCAATCGATGAACCGGCCGTATCTGAGGTGTCTGACACCCCAGTCACCGAGGTCGCCACTGCACAGCCGGATGCACCACAAGACACTGTTTCGTCAGACGACGACACACCGTCGGATGATGACACCCCACCGACCACAATGGCAGCTGAGGTCGACAGTGACGATCCAGAAGTGTCGTCAGACATCATTGAACATGATGACACCACCGCCGATGATGCGGATGACACAGACGCCGATACAGACAATGCTACCGACGATGACGCAGACGCAGATGATGCCGCATTGCAAGATGACGGGATTGAATCTGTTGCCGATGATGACGATGCTATGGATTTGCGTCCAAGCCGTTCACCGCGTCCGCGCCGCTATAAAATTCAAGAAGTGATCAAAGTGCGCCAAATCATGTTGGTGCAGGTCGTCAAAGAAGAACGCGGCAACAAAGGGGCCGCGCTGACCACATATCTGTCATTGGCAGGTCGTTATTGCGTCTTGATGCCGAATACCGCGCGTGGTGGTGGCATCAGCCGCAAAATCACCAATGCGGTTGATCGCAAAAAACTGAAAGAAATCGCAAATTCAATTGACGTGCCAAATGGCGCTGGATTGATCGTGCGCACGGCGGGTGCAAAACGTACCAAAACCGAAATCAAACGCGATTACGAATATTTGCAACGTCTGTGGGAACAGATCCGCGAATTGACGTTGAAATCAATTGCGCCTGCAAAAATCTATGAAGAGGGCGATTTGATCAAACGTTCGATCCGTGATTTGTACAATCGCGATATCGAAGAGGTCTTGGTCGAAGGCGAACGCGGCTACCGCAACGCCAAAGATTTCATGAAAATGATCATGCCGAGCCATGCGAAAAACGTCAGACATTACCAAGATGCTTTGCCATTGTTCGCGCGCTATCAGGTCGAAAGCTATCTGTCATCGATGTTCAACCCTGTGGTTCAGCTGAAATCAGGTGGCTATCTGGTGATCGGCGTGACTGAGGCACTGGTTGCGATTGACGTCAACTCAGGCCGTGCCACCAAAGAGGGTTCGATCGAAGAGACCGCGTTAAAAACCAACCTAGAGGCCGCAGAAGAGGTGGCCCGCCAGCTGCGTCTGCGCGATTTGGCCGGTTTGATCGTGATCGACTTTATCGATATGGACGAACGCCGCAACAACGCGGCCGTTGAAAAACGGATCAAGGATAAGCTGAAAACAGACCGCGCCCGCATTCAGGTGGGCCGCATTTCAGGCTTTGGCTTGATGGAAATGTCGCGTCAGCGTCTGCGCCCCGGTATGATTGAGGCGACAACGCAGGCCTGTGCGCATTGTCACGGCACCGGTTTGATCCGTTCGGATGATAACCTTGCCCTGTCCATTTTGCGCCAGATCGAAGAAGAAGGCGTGCGCCGCCGGTCGCGTGAGGTATTGGTACAATGTCCCGTAGGTATCGCCAATTTCATTATGAACCAAAAACGCGATCATGTGGCCCATATCGAACAGCGTTATGGTCTGTCCGTCCGCGTCGAAGGCGATCCAATGTTGGTCAGCCCAGATTTCACCATTGAAAAATTCAAAACCGCAACCCGCATCGTGGCCGAGGTGGCACCCGTTGTCTCTGCTGATACCATTGTGATGGATCAGGTTGATGAATTGATGGATGAGGTCGAGGAAGCCGAAATCATAACAGATGAGGCCGAAGAAGAACGGAAACCCAAAAAACGTCGTCGGCGTCGGCGGCGGCGCAAGGGTGGCGGTAGTGATGAAAATGGTGCGGACAACGCGTCAGATGATGCCACACATACCGACGCCCCTGCTGAGGATGCACCTGCATCAGAACCCGTGGATGCCGCGTCAGAGGCAGCCGAGAATGCCACAGAAAATGCGCCTGAGGCACCTAAAAAACGCACGCGTCGCAGCCGTAAATCAGCGAATCCAGACGTGGACGCGGCTGTGTCTGAACAGGCCGAGGATGGATCATCCTCTGATATGGCATCTGTTGCAGATGATGCGACTGCACAACCTGCCACAGACAGCGAAGCCGAAGCGGCACCCGTGAAAAAGCCACGCCGCACCCGCAAAAAGAAAACGGCGGAAGCCGAGGACGCAGCACCAGCTGAGGCATCACCAGCTGCACAGGCGGAAACCGACGCACCAGCCGAGGAAAAGCCAAAGCGCAAACGCGCACCACGCAAGACGAAAGCGCAAAAAGAGGCTGAGTTGCAAGCCGCTGCGGCTGCATCTGAACAGGTATCTGAAGTCCAAGCTGAGGCAACCACCGCAGAAGCGTCGCCTGCCGCGATCGATTCTGATCCTGTGCGCGAACTGGCCCCAGAACCAAAGGTCGAAGCGGCCGCTGAACCGGTTGCGACCGATGTTGCACCGCAGGCTGTTCCGGACACCCCCGCAGCCCAGCCCGAGGCCGCAGCAGAGCCCGCCAAACCAAAACGGCGCGGTTGGTGGTCATTGGGACGATAATAAAAAACAACCCCGCGCAAGCGGGGTTTTTTTTATGGCCAATGCTGTGATGTCGGAACGCGCCCTAGGCTATGATGACAAATTGTTTCACGCCCTGCGCCAAGTCGCGGGTTTCAATATGGCGATGTCCGTTGGTTTGGCAAAAATGCGGAATGTCGATAACGGCGACAGGATCGTCCGCCAAAATATGCACCCTTTCGCCCGCAGGCACAGATTGCAACACCTTGCGCAGTTTCAAAACGGGCAGGGGGCAGATCAATCCGATGGCATCTATGTCATGTATCATGGTGATGTGATTAGGGCTTAGGTGACAAAATGTCCACAAACTTGTGATCCAGATCTAGGTGACGTGGGCACAGGAATAGATTACACAATTCCCATGTTCGGAATCGATGTGATAGACGCGGGATTATTGCCCGCCATGATAGTGGCCCTGTTTGCCGGGCTGATATCATTTCTTAGCCCCTGTGTGTTGCCCATTGTGCCACCCTATTTGGCCTATATGAGTGGGGTCAGCATTACCGACCTAAACAGCGGCAAGTCACGCGCGACCGCGATTGTGCCTGCGCTGTTTTTTGTCATGGGCTTGTCTACAGTGTTTTTGATACTGGGCTTTGCCGCATCGGCGGTTGGGTCGGTGTTTTTAGCATATCAAGATTGGTTCAACACGGCCGCCGCCGTTATTGTCATGATCTTTGGCATCCATTTTCTGGGCATTTACCGCATTTCATTCCTAAACCAAGAGGCACGCATCAATGCGGGCAATCAGGGCGGATCAGCCTTTGGGGCCTATGTTTTGGGCTTGGCCTTTGCCTTTGGCTGGACGCCGTGCATCGGGCCGCAGTTGGGCGCGATCCTTAGTCTAGCCGCGTCCGAAGGGTCCGTACCGCGGGGTACGTTATTATTGGCGGTCTATGCTATGGGGCTAGGCATCCCATTTCTGATTGTGGCTGCGTTTTTGTCACGCTTGGGCGGGGTTTTGTCATGGATGAAACGCCACTTGGATCAGATCGAACGGGTAATGGGTCTGTTGTTGTGGACCATCGGTTTGATGATGTTGTCAGGCGGCTTTGCCTCTATGTCGTTTTGGTTGCTGGAAAAATTTCCGGCCCTTGGCAGCTTGGGCTAGTATTGCGGCGCGTCCTTGGGCATAGTTGACCAAAACCGCCCAAGGTCACGCTGGTATGCAATCAACACGGTCCCCCATAAAACACTGCAAAGTGTTTTAAATCCCCGGATTTGATCCGTTCCCCGCGCGGCGGTATCGGGAATTGTACCGTAAACAATCGCAAATTCAGGCGGCGATTTCGCGCTATCGCATCACCCAATCCGCACCAGTTGCCCCAAGCGATCGCTTTGGATGGTCCGTTCACGGTGTGTTTGCCCGCCAGAAGGTCGATAGCGATTTTACGGTGCTTGAGTGGTCAGATCTGGTCAAATCATCCATGTCGAACGGGATTTTTGCGACCTATCGGCAAATGCTGAACACGGCTTGGATTTATATCACCACGGGCGCGTTGATTGATATTATGCGATTGCGGCGTGGGCCGGTTTTGGCCGCGCTTTACCCGATTGCAATGTTGGTTTTGCAATTGGCCTTGGCCATCGCGATGGCCCATGCGGTTGTGTCTGGACTGCACCCTAGGATCGGGGTGCTGTCATGGGGGGGCATGGGGCTGGTTTGGCCGATTTTGGTGCTGTTTCAGCGACTAGATGGCCGTTTGTTTGCCTATTACTTGATGCATGACTATGCGCACACCGCGCAGGGGCGTGGGACCTATGACCCCGCATTGCAGCAGCGAATGGATGAATTTCGCGCTGATATCGAACGGGCACTGTCTGATCCGAAATGGGACGAGGTGTTGGTGGTGGGCCATTCCTCGGGCGCGCATTTGGGGATCAGCGTGCTGGCGCAAATTATCAGATCACACCGTGGCAATGGCCGCCTGTCGTTTCTTAGCTTGGGGCATGTGGTGCCTATGGTGGCCTATCTGCCGCAGGCTGGGCAGTTGCGGGCGGATTTATATGATTTGTCACGCAGTGATCAACTGATGTGGGTCGATGTGACGGCGCCCGGCGATGCCTGTTCCTTTGCGCTGGCCATGCTGGTGCGGCACTATCGGTTTGATTTGTGTTCTGATCGTATCCCGCAACCGGTGGCACGACTGACAGTGCGTTCTAAAAATGGCATTTGGCTAAACGTGACACCGCGTGATCAATCTTGATGGGATTGGCCGTCCGCCTGCGTCATATACCATGTCAGGACATAATCGCGTATGGCCGAGGCCAGACCACCATCAAAGGGGTCACGCGTGGTATCAATTTCGGCGGCCAATTCATTAATACCCATGTTACGCTGTTTTGCGATGCCTAAAAACGCAGTCCAAAACCGATCCTCAATCGACACAGACGTGCGATGCCCATTCAATGTCAGAGATCGTTTTTTGGGTTTAAGTTTGGTCATCGCGCTTATGACCATCTAGGCGTTTTTGATCCAATGCGGTGACGGCGTTGTCGCGTGATTTTTCGGCCTTGGTTCGACCAAATTTCACCGCATTTTCCGTGGCACGGGCCTTTTTTTCGGCCCGCGCTTTTTCTTTTCTAAACCGGTTTAGATTGACCGGCGTGGCCATTATTTTGGCCCAATCATATCCGCAGGGATAACGATGCGGTCGAATGTTTCCCCATCGACAAAGCCCAGTGCAATCGCCTCTTCGCGCAGGGTGGTGCCATTTTTATGGGCAGTCTTTGCCACCTTGGTCGCGTTGTCATAGCCGATTGTGGGGGCCAATGCGGTGACCAACATCAGCGATTCCTGCATCAGTTTTTCGATACGCGCTGTATTGGCTTGGGTGCCTTTGACCATGTTATCGGTGAACGATCCCGCTGCATCGCCCAACAGCTGCATAGATTGCAGCACGTTATAGGACATCATCGGGTTATAGACGTTCAATTCAAAATGTCCTTGGGATCCTGCGAACCCCACGGCGGCATCATTGCCCATCACATGGGCGCAGACCATTGTCAGCGCCTCGGCCTGTGTTGGGTTCACTTTACCTGGCATGATGGATGATCCGGGTTCGTTTTCAGGCAAAATCAATTCGCCCAGACCCGAGCGCGGGCCAGAGCCCAACAGACGCATGTCGTTGGCAATTTTGAACAAAGATGCCGCAACAGTTTTCAGCGCACCCGAAAACATAACCATAGCATCATGCGCGGCCAAGGCTTCGAATTTATTCGGGGCCGTGACAAAGGGCAGGCCGGTGATGTCAGCGATATGTGTCGCAACGCGGACGTCCCAACCCTTTTTCGTGTTCAGACCCGTTCCAACGGCTGTGCCACCTTGGGCCAGTTCGTAAATTTCGGGCAGGATTTTTTCGATCCGCTTGATCCCTTGTGCAACTTGGTGGGCATAGCCGCCAAATTCCTGACCCAATGTCAGCGGTGTCGCATCCTGCGTATGTGTCCGGCCGATTTTGATGATGTCTTTGAATTCTTCTGATTTCTCGACCAAGGCGGCGTGCAGTTTTTGCAGACCTGGGATTAATGTATCGCGCGCCATCATGCCGATTGCCACGTGCATTGCAGTGGGGAATGTGTCGTTTGATGATTGACCCATGTTACAGTGATCGTTTGGGTGCACAGGTTTTTTCGACCCCATTTCACCGCCCAACATTTCAATGGCGCGGTTTGAAATCACCTCATTTGCGTTCATATTGGATTGGGTGCCTGACCCTGTCTGCCACACGACCAATGGGAAATTATCGTCGAATTTGCCGTCGATGACCTCTTGGGCCGCAGCTTGGATCGCGTTGCCCAGATCTGGGTCCATGTCCCCTTGGGCCACGTTTGCCATGGCACAGGCTTTCTTGATCACGCCCAGCGCGCGGATGATCGCCACGGGCTGGCGTTCCCACCCAATGGGGAAATTCATTATAGAGCGCTGTGTCTGTGCGCCCCAGTATTTATCGGCGGGGACCTCTAGCGGGCCAAAGCTGTCGGTTTCAACACGAATATCTGCCATGGTAAACTCCATTGGTATGCATTTGTATACGCAATACGAAATTGCCGATCGAAAATCAATGCGTCATTCAATCCCAATAAGGGCGCGGTTATTTGCGGAACTGATCTAGGGACACAACATCGGCATCACCCTGCTTTTCGCTTTGGGTGTCTTCGATTTCGGTGTCGTCCTCGTCTTCATCTTCGATGTCATGCGTTTCAAACCGCAATCCAAATTCCACCGATGGATCGACGAATGTGATAATCGCATCATAGGGAATGTACATTGGTTCCGGCGCATCCCCGAAATTCAATGTAATGTGAAACCCATCCTCTAACACACGCAGGTCGTCAAACCAGTGTTGAACAACGACGGTCATATCCTCGGGATAACGATCGTGCAGCCATTGGGCCAATTGCACATCAGGATGCCCCGTGTCAAAGGTGATGAAAAAATGATGTTCCCCGGGCAGACCACTGTCAGCGACCTGTTCCAAAACCTCTTTTATCAGACCCCGCATAGCGCGGTGCATCATGGAACCGTAATCTAGGCCGTTGGACATGTGTACTCCTGCAGTTTTTTTCAACCATAGAAGATTCGATTAAAAACAAAAGGGGAAAAGCCAAAACAACTGTCAAAAACTGTTTGGTTTTTCCCCTGATTTATCTGCAACACGTAGATCCGGCGTGACTATTTTGCCCAAACGATTGTATTAGCGCCGTAAACGTCTGAATCTCGTTCGGTG
>Ga0255755_1000622_pt1 | contig 36208 bp, 19 predicted proteins | sample 011ome_18_FD_179955 | JGI IMG/M metagenome (GOLD analysis project Ga0255755, IMG submission 179955) | Coastal salt marsh microbial communities from the Groves Creek Marsh, Skidaway Island, Georgia - 011501BT metaG (version 2) | ecosystem: Environmental > Aquatic > Marine > Intertidal zone > Salt... | reverse complement strand
AAACCCTAAACCCTAAACCCTAAACCCTAAACCCTAAACCCTAAACCCTAAACCCTAAACCCTAAACCCTAAACCCTAAACCCTAAACCCTAAACCCTAAACCCTAAACCCTATGACTTTTTAATTTGTACATTTGCGATTTGAGTGGATTTCATGAATGTTTTGTAATTTCTTAGGGGATTTTTAGGGGATTTTTGTTTTTCTGCTTTAGGGAAGTTCCGGTTTTTCTATGGTTGGTTAGGGGAGTTCCGGATTTTGAAGTATTTTGGTCAGTGCTACGTGCGCGCTAGCGCTGCTGTGGTGGTTCCACTAAGTCTAAAACTTGTAAAGATATCCATATCATGTGGGATTAATTAATGCCAAGGTCTATCGTAAACGCCTTCGTCGTCCCAAAGTCCACCACCATCATCACCGCCACTGTCTTCTTCTCTGTCGTTCGAAATAAAGGGTTGAAAACATTCGTCGACATCGAACGTTTGTGGAGTGAAATTCTTCTTGTCATTCACGTACCAAATCACGCTATATCTATCACCCGAATATCCGCGAACCCAATGGCACGATCGTCCGTCACACTTTGCTATTCTATTTTTGGTATTTACTCTGTACCTTTTCGTCCCGAGGCGGTTTTCAACCATTAATTCGCCACCCGAATCAAAGTCACCCAAGGACAAAGCAAACTGATAACTCATATCGTCCTTATCGACGTGCGGCGACGCGACGAAATTCTTCGTTATCGCCAAGGAATCGTACTCGAAATCCTTTTCGGCGAAGTTAACCATGATATCTTCGCAACAAGCGCGCAAAACATCATCTTCTGAGATCTTCGTCGCACAGTTGCTAGTTTCCTTTGACTTTCTTTTTAAAACCAGATAATGCTGAGATTCCATCGACGGCCGATGCGAGAGAGCCGACCACCGATACTGTTGCAAGCACTTCAACAGCCTTGTGAGCATATCCTGAGGAACCGGCACTCCTTCCACGTCTATCAATTCACGTCCACTGTCATAATTCAACCACGAATACGTTTCTGGATGCTCCGCACATTCTTGCATTTCCATGTGCTTTCCAGTCTCGTCACCGCGTTCATCGCGCACTTCGCGAAGCCACGCGTAGTATATTTTTTTTTCTAGGGGATCCGCGTTCCTCTCCACCGAACGCGTTGCAGAGACATCCAATACGTGCTTTTCTTTCGAACGCGCGTTTGCTTTGAGACGATATTCGTTACTGCAATCACCAGCATAGCAAGAATCGCTGCCAAACTTCGTATTAATGCCGTTTAAAACTGTAATTGCCATTTCTGCTTCTGCCTGATCGCGAAATCTCAGAAACGCATACGAGAGCCATTCCTTATTCTTCGTCTTTGCTCGCCATCCTTTTTTACAAATCCACAACACTTTCGGCGCCTGGATACTTTTCAAATTCAGATTCAGATTCCAAAGGAGTTGAGAAAGTCCTTTCATCGTCGCGTGTTCTTTCGGAAATCCACCGAACCAAACATCCGCGTTTGAATATGGGGGTGGCTTTTCTTCTCGCTTGCGCTTCTTTTCATGCTTCACGCAACTCGATGATGTTAATATCGGAACGTTATCGTGATTTGCTATTGTACTACTACTATCTTCTTTGTAACTATTCAAAGGATTCTTATCGCACGCGTCGAGGTGCCGAAAAACCGCGTTTCGCGACATGAAAAATCTTTCGCACAGTTGACACTGCGAGTTGGCCGAACTATTTTCTTTCGGAACAGCATTCGCATCTGGTGCATCTCTTCTCTCCTTTCTCCCGTTTTCTCCTCTTCTATCTACATCGTTTGGTTTCAAAAATCTTCTCACTTCTAATGAATCTCCTTTTTTCATCTTTTCGCAATATTCTCGAGGTATTAAAGCTAGCCCGAACGTTGGCGCGCGCTGATTCGTACCAGAACGGAAATGAGACACGACGAGAACGTCGCTCTCAACCTTCGTTGTTAATAGTTCCGATCTTCCATTTTTTTCATCCAATACGCTCTCCAGCGTTCTTCGCAACATCTTCTCGTCTGTGAGCTTTATATCGTTGCTCTTCGGTAAATCATCTCGACGGCACCAAATAATGGTATTCCCGATGATGACATTCTTCCGCTTTTTTCTTCGAATAAAGTCTCTGACATTTTCTCTCAACGCTTCTTCTCCAATTTCTTCATCCCAAACGGAAAACGTTTCATCGATAGGCATAATCCTATTTGCGTATTTAAACGACAGGTTCTTCTTTAGCATCCATCCCAATGGCGACGAAGTTACGAGTTTCTCGTGCGAGACGTCGAGAACGACAACGCCTTTATGCGCGGTAGCAGTAGGTATTGCCAACTCGAAGTGCCGGGGAAGGCCGACGACGATTGCATTTTCTTCTTCTTCTCTTTCTTCTTCACCTCTTTTCTCTTCAGCACGCAAACATTCTTCGAATCGTCTCAGCAGCGCTTTCTGTACCTCTGCTTGCGCACCGCTCGGATTGTTGGTGATTATTACGAGCTTCATATCGTCGTACTCTTACGAGTTGAGAAGTGAGGTAAAAGGTGATTTTTAGAAAGCTGTCGAGCAAATCATTTCTCTCACGAGACGAAAAAAACGTGTCCAAAAAGGAGCTAAAAATAGGTGAATTTTTAGTTTGCGAAAACCTCTTTCTTCGCTCTCTTCCTTTCATTCGCGCGCGCACAGATTCAGCTCACCGCCGCGCTCATATATAATAATGGACGAACTGCTCGCATTATTAGAGGGTGATGATGCCGATGATTTACCTTATTCAAAGACATCCTCCCCGTCTTTCTCTTTTTCTCTCCGACGACTTCTGAAACACGCGAAATATTTGCGAGAGGGGTGCAAGCTCAACGACGCGACGGTTTCACGAGCCGCTTTGCGCGACTCTGAGGCGATTGAAGAGTGCTGCAAACGAGTTCGAGCGTGTAAAAGCATGAAAGACAAGAAGCATGTAGCTACCTGCGGTATCGAATCTACGATGATGACGGCATCGTTATCCCCCTCCTTCGCGCGCTCCCCTATTATTAGGGGACGACAAAAAGGACATCAAAGAGAAGGAGGCAAAAATACGCGGACTAAAATCGAACAAGACGAACGGGTACAAACGAACGCGTCGACCTCTTCGTCATCGAGTAGAGCAAAGCCTTCGACAACATCATTATTGATATCATCATCAATAAAGTCTTCCTCCTCGATACGCGAACGACGTGCGCGAGATATAGAGCGAGCGAAAACTCGGCGAGAAGAACGAGAGAGGAAAGCGAAAGAGAAGAAGGAGAAGGAGGAGAAAGAAGCCAACGCCAAACGAATGTTGCTCACTACGCGAGCAAAAGAGGCGAAGAGACTAGTTCTTTCGCGAGAGAACACCACCAAAGATAGAAAGAACGAAAGCAGCGACGACATGACGGAAAAAACGAAGAAATCAAATCCATCTTCATTTCAGAGGCGTAGTCCGCGTTCGCGGCGTGAACGAAAAAGACCGTCGTACATGAATGCGGTGAGAGAAAAAGATGTCGACGCGCAAACGGTGCTCACAATTGAAGAGGTTTTGGAGGCGCTCATCGCTGTTACTGTGCGCAGTGCCTCGAACGCGGCGTGGAAACGTGCAAAGATGCTGGCGACGCAAGCAAAGGTAAAAGAGGGAGAAATACTTGCCTCGATACCAGTAAGCAACGGTGAGAGTGACTGCGGTCGTACAAAAACCGCCACCCCGGCGACAACTTCAAAGAAGGAAAAGAAACCAACTAAGCTTATAAACTTTGTCGACGTGGTAAAAGCTGCGGCAAAAGAATCTGCGCTACAGAAAAGGAACAGAGAACGTAAAGAGGAGAAAGAACGCGATCTTGCAGAAAAAAAGCGACTCGAAAAGATCGCGTTTAAGAAACAGCGCGAAAAGGCTGAACTCTTGAGAGTAAAGCTGGAAGAACTTCGCAAGGAAAAAGAAAGGTTGGAAGATGAAAAGAAGAGAGAAATGAAAGAGAAGAAAAGGATTGCAGACGAGAAGAAAGCTTGGAGAGAAGATCGTCAAAGGAGAAGAGATCAAGCTGCTCTCGAAGTAGCGAGAAATGCTAGAGAAAAAGCAGAAGTAAACGCATTTGTAGACGCTTTAGTCAACGAGATCGTGCGCGACTTTAGCAGGAAAGCTCCGGTGCTGAGAGTTCCAGTAGATATTAGGAGGAGAAATAGACGGCAACAGGATGTAACAGTATAGAACACGTGACTACTAAATTTACAACAAATCACTGATTGGCGGTCTATTAACAATTCTCTCGGCTTCTTTCGCGGTTTTTTTGAGTTGTTCGGAAACATACGGAGCGCGCGGAATTTGCGCCAAGAGTTCGGCGGTGCGTTTGAAAACTCTCGCAATATCACCCTCTTGCAAAGACGTATCGGTCTTAATCTGCGACCAACTCACCCCGCTCGCCCACTGTTCGAGTAAAGCGGCGAGGTCTTGCGAAAGGCTGAGCGGAGCGTTGTCTATACGAGATGCGTATTGAAGATCGGCAATATCTTCGAGGTCCGGAACGAAAGAGGCGAGTATCGTGTCGAGCTCTTCAGACGGCCCGTAGTACGCGTTGACAGCACGATTCGCATCTGAAGACATCGCGCCGCAAACGCCCGCGAGACTGGTGACGGAGATCGTTTCCGGCAGGGCGCTGAGTACGGTTCCTATCCAAAGTTCGTTTTCGCCTCGGAAAGCCATGCACACCTCGCCAAACGTGAGAATTTCAATTTCCTCGTCGTCGGTTTCGCTTGTCTTTCTTACTCGTACGAGCGCGTTTCGATGCTCTAAAATATCCACGACGCGCATGAAATCGTCCCATCCCGCGGCAGAATACTCGCGAATTCGTGCTTCTAACTTGCGCGTGCGCTCGCTCAGCTTATCAGACTTTGCTCTTCTTTTCTTTTGTAACTTCATCTCTCGGCGAAGCAATCCTACGTTGCTCAACTCGCCAAGATCGATCTGAATCCCCTCGATTTTTTTCCTCTGCGCTTCGAGGTAACTCGCGGTGTCCGCATCTTCTTCAAATATTGAGAAGGCATCGCACGTTCCCGGTAAGTTCGCAGCCGCGGCACTCGTCTTCACGTTTCCGTTTGCACGGTATAACTTGCTCGAACGTCTCCAGCGAATGGATGACTCCGAAGGCGGATTGCCACACGACTCGCGAATTTCTGTGAAAGGCATGGTTTCATTCGAGGAAGCGCCGATATAACTCGTTGAGACGATTTTGTGCGCATCGAATCGATACCACATGCCATCAGCACCTAGACCAGTGAACTCCCCCAACGCTGAAGGTGCTTCTTCCGGCCTTTGTGCGCTGACGACGAGCACAGGAAGCGATCCTCGAAGTTTCCGTCTCTCGATGGTTTCGCGGGAGACTTTCTCGCCGTCCTCGTCAGGATCTTCTTCGGCAATGTAATCGATCTCAAAAATACCGTCCACGTCCACATCTTCGTTCGCAAAGAACTCTGTCACGGACTCTTCTTTCTCGACGACGAGCGATCCGTCGTCCAATAATCCAAAAGTTGTTCCTTTCACCGACGATTGCCCAACGAGATCCACTCGCCATCCTACGTCGACTGCGATCATTTTCACCCCTTCCTCTCCGAGCGTCAGCGCATCCCACACGTCTTCACGCATACTCTCCACTTTCGTTTCTTCACTTTGCGACTCTAAAAGCTCTAATAATCCTTGCTCTACGCGTAAGCGTTCTTCTAATTTTACAAATCTGTTCCATTCACTTTCGTCTATGCCATCTTGTATGATTTCGCTTTTACTTTCCTGCGCTTTCAACGCGTTGAGCTTATCCAAGAGGCGATTCAACTCTCGCATTTGACTCAAACGCGCTTTACCACCGAGATAGTTCCCGAAACTTTTCTCTACGATGCTTCGAATTTGATTCAAGGATTTATCGCCCCGTAAAAGATTCAAAACCATGCCGTAACTGATGGCGAATTGCGATTTCAAATTCTCCGGCTCGCCGGAAACCAAACTAAACGCGTCCTCCGGACCGTCAAAAGGTGATTGTAAGCAAACGACGTAGCCAACGTCATCGAAACCTCTCCGGCCAGCTCTGCCTGCCATTTGAAAGAACTCGTTGGACGTGAGCGTGCGTGGACCAGTGTCGCCACGTTTACTCAGCGCGCTCATTACCGTGCACCTCGCCGGCATATTTACTCCCGCAGCTAACGTTTCGGTAGCAAAGACTACTTTCACCAATCCTCTTTGAAAAAGCGCTTCGACTAAACCTTTCCAAGCTGGTAACAACCCAGCGTGGTGGGATGCGACGCCGCATTTCAAAGGCTCAATCATTTCTTGTCGAACGGCGTCTCTGTTGGAAGCAATGAAAGCGTCAATTTCTTTCGTAATTTCAAGTTGCTCCTCGCGACTGACTAAGCAGGCGCCCGCATCGCGGCACAAATAGTCAACCGCTTGGTCGCACCCTTTCCGAGAAAAGATAAACCAAACGGCGGGAAGCATGTCTGCAGAAATCAATTGGCCTACGGCGGTTTCGACGTGAGGCACGAGCCTTCGACGCATCGACTTTTGGTCGTTATCTCGCCTGCTGTTAATATTATTATCATAGTTGTTGTAATAACTCTCCTGTTCACCGCCGTATCGCGCAGAACTCTCCTGAATCCCTTCCTCCGTGAATGGATACAGCTCCGCGTTCATTTTCGTACCTCTGGAGTTTAATAAATAACCTAAACCTGGCCAGTCTCTGTTTGGTTTCATGGAATAAAACCAATTCAGAGGCACCGGCCGGTAATTCGAAACTAACGTTTTGCACTGGACGCTTTTCAACTGTTCGTTTTCATTTTCTTCGGCTCTTTCGTTGTCGGCACCATTCCTTCGCACTTCTTCTATCCATCCGGATAAATCGTCCGGATTTCCAATCGTCGCAGACAAGCACAACAGCTGAATATTCGATGGACAATATATAATCGTCTCCTCCCAAACGGTCCCTCGATACGCGTCGCCTAAGTAATGGACCTCGTCGAGAATAACCACCCCTACGTCATCCAATCGCTTATCCATGTCTCCTCCAGCCGCGCTCGAATACAACATATTCCTTAAAATTTCCGTCGTCATCACCATAATTTCTGCTTTTTCCGCGTTGACTTCCACGTCGCCAGTTTTCAACCCGACTTTTCTTTTGCCAAACATCTTTTGAAACTCTCGCAGTTTTTGGTTAGAGAGAGCTTTCAGAGGGGTAGTATATATCGCTTTCTTGCCTCTCATCAAAGCGTTCATGATGGTCGTTTCGCCAATAAGTGTTTTCCCAGATCCGGTAGGAGCGCTAACGACTAAAGAGCGACCATCAATGAGCACGCGAGTGGCTTCTCGTTGGAATTCATCCAGTGGAAACTTGTAGAAACTCTCCATCTTTTCGAGTATTTTTTTCCCCTCTTCCTCTTTAGTTGATGATGGTGACGACGACGAAAGAAAAAAGCTTTCGAAATCAAAGTCGACGGCGGCTTCGTAACTGTTGCTGCTGTTGTTGTTTACGCTATCTTCATTGATATCATTTTCATAAATTGGTTCGTACTCGAATATCATCGCGTCTATTTCATTGCTATCGTTCGATGAAGAAGATGAAGAAGAAGCTCGAAGTCGAGTACAGTTGTTACTCTGATGATGATGTTTTTCTTTTCGTTGGTGTTTTGAAAGTTGACGACGATAACCACGACGGAGGTCGTGATGAGAGGTGGAAGATGAGTGGTACGAAGTAGTAGTCATCGAAGATGGAATGCATCTATCACTACCAGTACTATAACTTGACGACACCCCCATTGTCATATTCCCCGTCTTCATCAATACCGCGCCCGTGTATCGTATCAACGAGTGTGATGATGATGATGATGATTCTAAAAAGTTGTACGAAAACGAGAAACGTCAAAAATCTCCCCAAAATCGCAAAAAATGTCGCGCATCGTTTCGCCAACCTGTTCTTCTTCGTTCCGCCGCGGCGCGAACGTTTGCGCATCGACGAATGTACCAGAAACAAATAACAACAACAAGAAGAAGAAGTTACCAACGCCACAGAAGAGAAGAGACGTGCTAATCGGTTTAAGCGGGGCATCCTTGCTTTCTCACGCTCCTTATTCTTTATCATCCATAGAACAACAACAACAACAACCTTTAACAGATATCGGAGAACTTGGTTTGGGATGTTGGAGTTGGGGGAACTCGTTCGTCTGGGGATACGAAGAATCTATGGACGATGAATTGCAGCGCGTTTTCAACTTAGCCGTGGACAGAGGAGTGCGCCTATTTGATAGCGCAGACTCGTACGGCAAAGACGGTCGGAGCGAGCAGCTGTTAGGTAAATTCATCAGAGAGTATCCGGGCGACGACGCGAAGAAGAACGATATCATTTTGGCGACGAAGTTTGCGCCATACCCGTGGCGAGTAACATCGAGCAGTTTCGTGAATGCGGCGAAGGAAAGTGCAAAGAGGTTTGGGAAAGAGAAGATTGATTTAGGACAGTTGCATTGGTCCACTGGGAACTATCAACCACTTCAAGAAGGCGCTCTGTGGAGCGGCATCGCAGACGCGTACGAGGAAGGGATCATAGGCGCGGTTGGATTGTCTAATTATGGTCCCAGGCAATTACAAAAGATTCACAAATATATGAGTTCAAGAGGCGTAAAGATTTCAACGCTGCAAGTGCAGTATCATCTCTTATCTCGATTCCCGGAGCTAAATGGAACAAAGGAAACGTGCGACGAGTTAGGTATAAAACTGATCGCATACAGTCCTCTTGCGCTCGGGTTGTTGACGGGGAAATATAGCGTGGAAAATCCACCGCCTGGATTGAGAGGCCAAGCTTATAAAGGCGTGCTGCCACCGTTACCGACTCTCTTGGAAATAATGAGAGAGGTTGGGGATGCGCACGGAGGAAAATCGCTTCCACAAGTCGCTCTCAATTGGTGCATGTGTAAAGACACCGTGCCGATTCCTGGAGCGAAGAACGTGCGGCAGTTGGAGGATAATCTTGGCGCATTAGGGTGGCGATTAAGTGCGGCTGAGGTTGCCGAATTGGACAAGGCTGCCGAAAAAGTAGGCGTGTCGACATCGCAAAACATCTTTCAAACAGCTTGAATTTCATTCCCTATATGATATTGCCTTCTTAAATTTTTGATTTATGAACACGCCCGTATACGACAGATTTAAAATGACAAATAGCGCACAAGATACACTAACACCACAAATCAGAACGACTAGACCCTCTATCCTCTCCGTAAAAGAAAAACAATGCATCAAATAATAAAGGAAATGTGCTCTTTCTTACGTAATTAAACACGTCTTCATTCTTCGTTCACGTTCCGTTTCTCTTGCAACCTTCTCATCACAAGACAAAAAGCGAGAACAAGAAGACAAAAACAATACCACACGAAAATGCGCGAGCGCGTGAACAAAGCGAAAGAGATCGAAGATTCGAACAGTCCCTTCACAAGTATGGACGTAGAAAGTGGCGCAACAATGATATCGAGAAACAAGCAACATCGCGGAATAAACACTATAGTCGTGCCGTGCTTGAACGGGAATGGTTTCATATTTCGCGTTCCAAAGTTTTTCCTCTGGTTGTTCAGAAGAAACGTCAACATGAAACGACGATATCTGTTGGCGCTTGTTTTAATAATCGCATTCGTCCTGTCTTCGTTCTGTGGGATCGATGGTTCAAAGTGCGCAAAGACGAAATTGAAATCGTTGATGGGTAATAGTAGACGATTCCAAGTGCACAAGCACGACGCCGCCGTCGACGCGATGTTGTTCAAAAGCGTTCGAGGGCGTAATTCTTCCTCTTTGTCTTCTTCTTTTCTTACTGAGAATGATAACGACAACAACAACAACAAAAACAACAACAACAACAATAACAATATCGCCAAACGCGTTGGTATTCCCAAACCAAGAAAACCAGACGCCGAGCGGAGATTGGAGCGACGATTTGGACAACAAAGGAAAATACCTCGGATTGTTCATCAAACGTATTGGTCTCGAGAAGGGATTCCAGACGAGTTGAGAAAGATTTCAGAAACGTGGAAATCGATGAATCCAGAGCACGAGTATAAGTTCTACGACGACAAAGCGTGTTTTAATTTTGTCGAGCACGAATTCCCGGAGTACTACGACGCGTACGTGAATTTACCAAAAAATGTCGAGCGAAGCGACTTTTTTAGAATTCTGGTCGTTTTAAAGGAAGGTGGCGTGTACGCGGATATGGATGCTGGTTGCGTGAAACCCATCGATACGTTCATTTCACCGACAGATGCACTGGTTGTAGGATGGGAAAATGAATGCGCGACGGACGAGCGCGCGTATTCCAGGCATTTTGCGAGAAAGCGGCAAATCACCAACTGGGTTTTCGCCGGCGCCCCGGGTCATCCAGCGTTGAGAGAAATGGCCAATCACGTCAGAGAACATGCCAACGCACAGTTCATGAACAACACGAATAGGAATACTTTAGAAAAAACTGGACCAGGTGCGTTCACCGATGCTATAATGCACGCGTACTGGGAAGATTACAATAACGAGGACGATAAATGGACGATAAAAGTGTTGCCGCGAGTCGCTTTTGGGACGCACCCTTCCGAAAGTGACTCGGAAGACGGACTCAGTCAAAAAGAAGAGAAGAACGTTTTTGTGGCGCATTACTTTTTAGGCTCGTGGAAGAAAGATTGGGGCGCGTACGGGAGAGATGGCGTGTTGAATAAAATAAACTTGATCGCTCACTCGGTCAAAGGAACGCTGCCAGAATATCGAGAGTCGCTCGTAAAACTTGATCCTGGTTTTAAAAAAATGCAGCACCAGGACGAGAGGTCGCAATATCCAGTTACTGCTTTATTCGATCCACCTTTTGAAGTTATCGTAGGCGGTATGGTACCAGGTAGCAATGGCGACGCTTACAACAGAAGCGATACCGGGAACGGCTTCTTTCTTGACGATTTCTTGTACGATGATTTCAGTGTTTCAAGTATGAGCGCGCAGCTAACCATCCGTGGCGAATATCAACCCGGTACTTCGCTGAGAATTCGAACCTTGCCGACGAGCGTAGAAGCTGTTATAAATGTTCTAGAAAGGAACCTCCCGCTCCGCTCTCGTCTTGCGCCTTACAAGCAAGATCCCAAAGAGGAAGAGAGAGGGTTTTTAATCGATATTGGTGCCAACGTCGGATACTTTTCGCTTTGCGCGGCTACTCGAGGTCATAAAGTGCTCGCGTTTTCGTCGCTAACGACGAATTTTATTGTTTCGGATATGTTGCAGAGTGCTATTGCGCGAAATCATAACGGCGATTTGGTCAAACACATAGATGACATGTATCCCTCGTTTTCGGATGCAAAAACTTCCTGTTCGAGATTAGCGACGAGCGATGAAGAACGCGACCGATGCGAGCACACCGCATTTACCACACTAGACGATATTCTATTTCTTCACGAACGCGAGAGTGTTGGTAAGCTATTGGGTTTGAAAAAAGGTCAGCGACGACGCGTTGCATTGCGGATTTCAGCAACTCGGAGAATAGCACGACCTTTAGCTGGGAGCTTGCGATTGTTTGATAGTCCTACTCTGCGTCCAAATGTACTTTTAATAGAACTCGCCGGTGGCTGCAACGTGCACGATGAGGAAGATACGGGAAATAGTGTTGAGCGTAAGGATGATTTGCAAGGCGATGCGAGCAATCTCGAGGCACTTAACTACCTTAAGAACAAACTCGAATACGCCGAAATCTACCACGCAGGTCCCGTGTGCGACAGTTATGGATCTGATGCAATTACAAATGTCATGGAAGATGGTTCTACAGGCATTTGGTGTGAAGTTCACGACGCAGACCGTGTATTTCAAGATCTCACGACGCTTTTAAAGGAAGATGGTGCTATAGAAAATATTCTTTTTGTTCGCGCGTAGAGTAGTAAGCGACGCAAACAAGTTTTAGACTTAGTATTTAGTGGAATTAACCTGATGTACTACTGAGAACCACCACAGCGGGATATCTTTACAATCGAGACGTAAATATTGATTCTTCGGGTGAGAATGAAAAGGCTTCGTTCAGCGCAGCACCCAACTCATCGAGATCTTTCATCGTATGCATTGCGTTTATTGCCAAACGAATAACGCACTCATTATCAGGAACAGTGGGCGGACGAATCGCGGGCGCGTGAAAGCCGCGAAGCAAGAGATGCTTCGCCACGCGCAAAGCCGTCTGTTCATCACCGCAGAATATAGGCACGATGTGTGAGTCTCGGATATCAAACGCGCTTTGCACGCATCCAGATACAATTTTATTCTTTTTAACCGTCACTGCGTTATTGCTGTCATGCTTCGATCGCAAGACATCGTTGTGAAAATAATGCACATTTCTCCATAACTTATTCGCAAGATCTGGTCTTTCGAGTGCGATATCCAGAGCTTCGATTGCTGCGACAACGATTGGCGCAGGTAGCGATGTCGAGTAAATTTGTCCGCGACCTCTGGAAAGGAGAATCGATTTCATTTCTTCCGAGCAGCAAGCGAATCCACCGTGTGCACCAATCGCTTTGGACAGCGTTCCAATTGCAATATCAACATCATTTTGCGCGTCCTGCGCTTCCGCGAGCCCACCTCCAAATTCGCCGTAGACGAGTGTCGAATGCGCCTCGTCCACAATTAACAAGAAAGGATAATTCTTCTTCAAAGAACCTAAACGTTTTATATTGGCAACATCTCCGTCTATGGAGAAAATTGCATCTGTGACGACAATCTTACGTTTCGCTGAGGACTTTTTCAGCCTCGCTTCCAAATCGTCGTAGTCTAGGTGTTTGAAGATTGAAACGCGCGCCTTGGCGAGTCGACATCCGTCTACGATGGACGCGTGGTTGAGCGCGTCGCTAAATATCTCAACCTCTAACGTAGAGGAGTCTACATTTGCTACTCTATCATTTAAGCTACTGTCATCATGTCTCTTTATAAATACACTTTCTGCTAACGTTTGTAGAACTGAAATGTTCGCGGCGAAACCCGTGGGAAACAACACGCAACTGCTCTTCCGTTCTAAATTTGCCAACTTCTCTTCGAGCGCTCGATGATAATTCGTGTATCCAGCTATGAGCTGGGACGCGCGATATCCCGCACCAAATTCTAAAGCGGCGCGTGCAAACGCCCGACGAACGCGAGCGTTCGAGCTCAATCCAAGATAATCGTTCGACGAAAAAAGAGTAACGACTTTGAAGGAGTCGCTTTTCGTTGAAGAATCGGTTATTGTTGTTGTTGTTGTCGATGATGTTGTTGTTATTCCTGAGCTGCTTCCATTATTAAGCCATCTCTCGTACGTTTCCTTATCTACTCGAGCGCGCACGGAATCAACCGAAACTGTTGGTACATCGCTTATGTTACTCTTGCTCGCATCTCTTCCTGTATCGTAAAACTCTTCAACACCTAATTTGGTTTTTAACGAAAGTGGTTTCAAGTCTCGTAACAACCCTCGAGATTTAAGATGAGACAGAGTCTCTTTCATCCATATCGTCCAAGGTTCTGATACAAACGCCACATATGGAGAGGAGGAGGAGGAGGAGGAAGTATTAGACCGAAAAGGAGGAAGAGGAGGAGGAGGAGGAGGAGGAGAAGTCATAATTTATTGTGGCGTGCAAGTGACTGCGAGTGGATTTTTTCCTCTCTGAACTCTTTTTGTCTTTTTACTCCTGCTTCAAATTTGCACACACACGTCAAAACATCAAAACGTGAACAAAAACGGGTTGGAAAGAAGAAGAAGAAGAAGAAGAAGAAGAAGAAGAAGAAGAATGGTGATGGCCGATGACACTGTAAACACAGACTTTGTTGCTCCATCGACATCAGCGAAGCGTCCCGCGTCCCCTACTACGGATAATCTTCAACAACAACAAACCGGTGACGCGAGTAGAAATAAAAAACAACACACCAAAAACGAAGAAGAAGAAGAAGATTTCAAAAATCAGACGATAATCCGCCGGCTCGTTGAGAACTCAATCGGTAACATTCTCGTACAAAATGGAGAGGGAAAAGAACAAAAAACGAATATTATCGCGCCGCACGTGAAGGAAGGCTCCAGAATTGAAATTCGTTGGGTGATTCAGAATACGCTTTCAGACGAGGAAAATGTAGTAAAAACGAACAGCGAGACGAAAAGAATAAAAGAAGAGATTGTCTGGTGGGGCGCCACGGTCACAAAGCGAAGAGAAGAAGACAATACCGTCACCAACAGTAAGAAAGACGTGTGTGATATCCTTTACGACGCTCGAACGGAAGAATTTCCAGCGGAAGCGGGTAAAATTGTGTTAATGTCCGAACACGAGTGCTCGGACGGCGACGACCCGAGTATGAAATTTTATTGGAGAAAGGAAGGCGATTTCGCTTTTTACGTCGAGGATGAAGGAGAGGATGATGTGGATGAAGAAATGACGATGCAAGACGTGCTCGAGTATCAGACGAAAATTGACGGAGATACCGGAGATGGAGATACATTAGCGAACGCGAGCGAAAAGGCGTTTGGGACGTTGCCGATGGACCAACAACTCAGATTAGCTACTGGGTTCGCGCAGATGAAAGGGAAGTTAATGGAGAAATTACGTGAGATTTCGGAAAGGAACGGTGCTGGATACACGGTGACAAAGGATGACATGGAGCGCATAATGTTGGAGTTGAGAAACGAATCGTAATTTGAGACGTTGCACGACGTGGGGTAAAAATATTAGGTACATCATACTCTTTGTCTTGCGCTTTAAAATCTACGTCTGTTCCCATTCTTTGAAGCGCCGCCTTGGGCTCTTCGTTTGTTTTTAACAATAAGACCACCTTGGCCGCCGGATTTGAAGTCACTTTCTTGCTTTTCGAGGAATGATAACACTTCTTTGTGTTTTGCGTCTCTTTCCTCGGCTTCTGCAGCTTTTTCTTGCTCGCGCGCGTGATGCATAAACTGGTTATCTTTGCGAAGCTCACGCACGGTTCCTCTCGCTTCTTTTCGCAACTCTTTCTTGAGCTTTCTGTTTTCCGCACGTTCTCTATTCGGATCGTAATCGCGTCCTTTCTGAAAGCCATCTTCTTCGTACATTGGATTGAACTGTTTAATAGCTTCAACCGACTTCGTGTGCCAAGCGAGCGAGAGGCGAACGCTACTTTTCTTCGTCTCGCAAATTTCGTTATGCATCGTTTCGCACATTTTCAAAATGCCGTCGTACACCGCACCGTCTTTTTTCCCGAACGTTTTTAACGAACGCATTAATCTGTTCAGCGCGACTTGCACTTTCTGCAACATTTCAGGCGCGCATGCTACTTTTTGGACGGGTTTGATGAGATTTCCGAGCGTCGAAATTGCATATCGAAGCATTGCCACGCGTTCCTGGGCAGCTGATTCTGCCGCTGCTTTTGTTTTCTTTCGATGTCGTGACGACAACAACTTCGCCAGAGACAGCACTTCAATCGTCTCTGAGGATGACTTTTTCCCGTTCCCTGTATGTGCAAAGGGCCGCAACCATGATCCACCACACTGCTCTTGAAGATGCATAGGTAATCCTTCGTTCCATGTTTGTTTGCACTTCTCATTCTCAGCTGAGGCGTGGACCATAGCAGTGAGTAAATTGAGAGCCTCTGGAAAAATGCGCATGGCAGGAACGACGTACGCGCTCGCGAGAGCACATAAAACCACCGCACAATTTGCGTCGTTGGTTGATCGAACGGCGCAATGTGAGAGCACGTTTCCTATGTACAACGACGCCGGCGTAGTGACGGCGTGCTGCTTATCCGTAGAACTGAAGATATCCGCAAATAATCCAAGAAGTAATATTGTCCTCGCCGGCGGTAAACCAGTTTCGCCCAATCGCAAAGCTTTTTGCAACCTCTTGCCCATCTTTTCAATGCGCGCTTTCGCTGCAGTGGCGGCATAAAACGGAACTTGCGTTGCGATTTCAGAAATGTGCTTTGTGATAACATTCAAATCTGCGACTGGCAAATTATCTTTGCCGCATAACGTTTCAAAACGTTGAAGTAAAAGTCCGAGAAGCATTTGAATTTTTCGTCTATTTTCAGTCGCTAAAGTTGGTGCGTTGCACACACGCATGCGAGTAAGCACAATCGAAACTTCATCAGAAGTGTACTTAGTTAAGAGAGTTTCGAATGCTTCAAACGTTTCGGGAACATCAAACGTATACGGGATTTCTGACGAGCCTGCTTCCATTGCTTCTTCAGCGCGAAGAAGATCATCTCGAGCTTTGGCATCCTTCTTCTTTTTTATTTCTTTGGATTTTTTCAGGGCATTGTCGTCGTCATCGTCATCATCGCTGACTTCTTTTGAATCATCATCGAAAGGAATTTCTCTATTCATGATATCATCGTCATCGTCATCGTCATCGTCATCGTCGTCGTCTCCGTCGTCGCTTCCTGTGCCCTCATGAATCTTTGCACTCTTCTCTACTTTCTTCTTGACTTCTACTCCATCGTTGAGAATCCCGAGTTCCCTTAACCGATTTTTACCTTTTTCTAGTTTCTCATCCATCTTGTTCGCTTCTTTGCGGAACTTTCCAGTCTCATCTAAATCATCGACGTCGTCGTCGTTACTTTCGTCTGAATCTTCCTCGTCGTCTTCATCTTCGTCTTCTTCTTCCTCAAAAATTTCATCGTCGTCTTCGCCGAGCTCAAAATCGTCATCGAGATCTTCACCGCCTACTCTCGCTGTCGAAAGTTGACCACAACTTTCTCCATTCTCTTTTTCTAATTTGCGCGCTTTGTGTCTTCTCAAGGCGTACCCTCCTAAGGGTGCATCCTCGTCCTCGCCGTTCCTTCTCTCGTCGTCCTCGTCGTCCTCCGAGAGATCTCCTCGCATACGCTTCAATCTCGCGCGTTCAGCTTCCTCGAGCTGTCGCTTTTGTCTCGCTTCGATTTGCTCTGATGTCTTTTCCCTTTCCGCGGCATGAGCTCTCGCATCTAAAGCTAATGATTTCGCAATCTTATCGTAATCACTTTTCGTATCGTCTTCTTTCGGTAATCCCGATTGCAAAATGTTCAAGGAAGTATTTTTGTTTGTTGGTTTCAAATGACCGACTGCTTTTCGCAGCGCGCCTTGTAACAAACCGCCTTGACTGATGACTCTAAAATCCGCGTCGAGTTTATCCAAAAGTTCTTCATCGTCGTCGCGTTGTTTTGCTTTCTCGGCTTTATACATTTTACTCTTCGCGATGAGTTCGTCCATGACTTCCTTTTTCGTTTTTCTTCTCTCCATACCTGTATCTTCGTCGCCGTTTTTATCGCCGTCGTCGTCATCGTCATCGCCATCCTCGGCTGTGCTCTTTCTTTCTTTCCGTCGAAATCCACCGGTATTATCATCATCATCACGTCCATTTTTGTTGTCATCAAAATCGCCTCCACCAAAATGCATTCTTCGCGTCATTTCTTCGTTCATCAATCGTCTCGTGCCGTCCTCGTCGTCAGAATCCGAATCGAACTTTGCGTTTGCTATTCTCCTTTCATTCAGAGGTTTACCGAGATGCGTCAACGACATCAAATTTCCCTTATTGATACTGTCGCCATTGTCCTCGTCTTCATCGTCGTCGTTCTCGTTTCCTTCGAGCGAATACGTATTCTTTCGCTTCTTTCTCAGTTGTCCCAATCGCGCTCGCGCCAAGCGTCCGATTGACTTTTCCTCCTGCGTCAAGTTGTTGTCCAACTCTCCGAACCGTAAATCTACGAAAGCATTCGCTTTTCCGCTCAATTTGTGTTCCACTAACAAAGTTCTCTCCCGTCGTTCGAATCCTTCCCTTCTCGCTTTCAAAACGTTCCCGCTTTTTCCTTTGATTTTCCGTCCTAAAATCTCGAATTTTTGCTTTGAACTTTTTCTATCGAAAACGGAAGCGTTGTCTTCGGCTTTTTTGTTGTTTTCCCAATCGCTCGCTCCTGCTCCTCCTCCGCCGGTTTCGAAATGCTTGTACTTCTTCACGCGAGGGTTGGACGGTTTCGACGGTTTCTTCTTCTTTTTCGCCATGGTATTTATTCCGACGAATCAAGCGTCGAAGTAGAAGAAAAGGGTTGTCGTGTGTTTCTCGAGTCTGCCGAATGGAAGGAGTTTCCGAATACACAACCAGGTCGTCCAAATGTGGAAGCGCCGCTCGCTCTTTTGTTGTTGTTGTTGTTGTTTGTGGTAGTACTTCTTACGACGGTGCGGTTTTCTTCTATAATATACACCACGAGGTGGAGGAGGAGGAGGAGAAGAAATAGAAGTAGAAGAAGAAGGAGGAAGTTAAGTGCGCGTGATATTGGCAGAAAGAGAAGCAGCTCTCGCTTTTTTTATGGCGGCTGTATGACTTCACTGCTCCATTTTTTTCCTCGCTCTCCAGAAGAAGAAGAAGAAGAAGAAGAACCAAGCATACAATCACTCGACATTGAGAAACATCGCACGCATTCGTTAACGCAAGCAATGAAGAAGCGCGGAAGAAGTGCAGACGGGCGCGAGAAGAACAAAAACGACGAAGATGAAGAGGCGTTTCCTCGTGGGAATTTCGTCGACGATGAAAGAGACGAAGAACACGAAGAAGAAAACGAGCGATCTCGTCGCGCTTCACGAACGAAGACAACCACCACTGCGACGGAGCGATTCGCGGCTATATCCAAAGATTCGTCTTTGAGTTTGAAAGGTAGAAAAGCTGGAGGTAAAGGAAGTAGCGGTAAATACATCGAAGCTTTGAAGTGGAAGACGTTACGCAGAGGCGTCAAGTTGCTCGGAATTGTTTCTCACGTATCGAATAAAGGATTAATCGTCTCATTACAGAACGGATTGAAAGGAACGGTGTCGAAATCAGAAGCCTCGGATGCTTTTTATATTACTAACAAGGATAGAGTCAAGAGAAAAAGTAAGAAGAAGCCGTCTTCGTATTCCTCGTCTGAAGAGGAATTCAGTAGTAGCAGCAGCAGCAGCAGCGAGGAAAGTAGCGGAGAGGAAGAGGAAGAGGAAGATGGAGGCAAAAAAGCAAAGATTGGTTTGGAGTCTCTATTTCACGTCGGGCAAATCGTGCGATGCGCGGTTGTAAACCTCGACGAGGGGAAAACCGGTGGGAAACGGATTGAGTTGACTCTGCGTCTCTCGCAAGTGTGCGCGGGATTGGATAAAGAGTGCTTAACTGAAGGCGCGGCGATACCAGCAGTAGTCACTTCCGTGGAAGATCACGGATACATCGTCGAATTCGGTATTGATGGTTCTACCGGTTTTTTGTCGCGCGATAGCGCAGGGGATGAGCACGATTCGCTTCTCACCGGTCAGCTCATAGAAGTTGTCATCGCGTTGAAGCCAAAAGCGAAAAAGGATATCAATAACAACAAGAAGAAGAACGGAAGAGGGAGTAAACTTGGCGAGAGTAACGTGTATAAAGTCAGCGCAGACACGAAACGGTGCTCAAGCGCAATTGCGCTCGAAAATAAATCGACGTTGATATCTACAATTCTTCCCGGGATGTTGGTAAAAGCGCGCGTGAAGTCTGTTCTCGAAGATGGCATTTCTGTCTCGTTTATGACGTATTTTTCGGGAACAATTGACTGCTTTCACATCGCAGCCGAAGATACAACATCGTTTAAAGAAGGACAGAAGTTACGTTCGCGCGTGATTTTTGTAGATGCTCAAAATAAACGCGTCGGTTTATCTCTTCAACCGCACTTGCTTGAGGCACGCTCGCCGGCAAGCATTCTTCCATCGACCGGGTCAATCTTCGAAAACGCCATGATAAACCGAGTAGATCCAAATGTCGGAGTATCGCTTCAAATCAGCCAAGGTGGAAAGACTAGAAGCGTCGCTGGATACGCGCACGTTTCGCATCTTTCCGACGATCACGTAGAAAAAATAGAAAAGAAGTACAAAGTAGGAAAACAAGTCAAAGTTCGAGTGATTGGACATCGATTGTTAGACGCCGTCGCCAACGTTAGTTTAAAGAGATCTGTTTTGGAGCAACCCTTCTTCAGTCTGGAAGAGCTAGTTCCTGGGATGATTGTCAAGGGTGAAGTTTTAGCGACAGAACATTTTGGAGCCATCGTAAAACTTGCCGAAGGTGTCAAAGCTCTTTGTCCACCGATTCATGTGTCCGATATCGTCGGACGAACGACGTCATCTAAAGTTACTCCTGGCGCAATCTTGAAGTTTCGAGTCATCAGCGTGGACCGATCCAGACACAGAGCTATCGTTACTCATAAGCGTGCGTTGATAAAGTCGGAATTACCGGTGTTGAAAACGATCGAGGATGCGATTCCTGGACGAACGACGCACGGCATAATTTCAGGCGTTGTCGATTACGGCGTTTTCGTCACACTATATGGAAACTTGAAGGGATTAGCAGGATCGCAAGATCTCGGGTTGGCTGAAGGTCAGAGTATTGCAGACGCCTATGCGGTTGGTCAAGTTATTCGAACGACAATCGTTTCTGCGGATCGAGGAGAAAACAAACTGAGACTTTCGCTAGGCGGCGGCGGCGGCAACGAAGACGACAATGCTGCCGAAGGAGCGGAAGCAACGGTTGGTGCTGCTGCTGCTGCTGCTGCTGCTGCTATCTCTTTGTCGACGGACGCAGTACCAATCGGTAAAGTTTTTGCATCTGCGACTATCACTAAAATAGTCCAAGGCTCGAGCATTATTGAGGTGACTTCGAGTACAGAAGAGGGATCGTTTCAAGGACTCGTCGCGTTTCAGCACCTATCCGATAACCCCGTCACGGCTCTGAGCATGGCATCAACTTTAAAAGTCGGGGAAGTTTTACCTGGAGCTTTCGTGGTTATCGAAAGAAAGCCAAAAAGAGTTGTCATGAGTCGGAAACTTTCGATTATAGAGGCGGTAACAAGTTCAAGTCTACCCGATAGAGCAGATAAGGTAAAGGCTGGAAAGATATATCCAGGGTACGTCGCCTCAACATCATCGACGGGCGTATTCGTGCGATTTTTAGGTTCTCTCACCGGGTTAGCGCCTCCCTCGCAAATACCTGACGGATGTAACGCCACAGATTCGTTCTTTGTCGGTCAAACTGTACAAGCTATGGTCCTTTCGGTGGATGTTGAATGCGTTCCGCCGCGGCTTTCGCTTTCACTTCGGTTGCAAACAACCGCGCAACCTTTATCAGATGCGCCTTTGATTCGCTCATTCTTTGCGGACCTCGAGTTCTTAGATTTCAAAGTTGCTCAAGATCCCAAGGAGGCAGAGACTTTGTTATCTGAAAAAACAGTACGCATGTTTGAACCTGGATGTGATATCGAAGGCTCGATCAACGAAACGAAGGATTACGGCGTTTTGATCGATATCGATGAAGATGAGAATGCAGTTGGGTTGGTTTCTCCGCATCAAGTGCCGGAAAGCGTAGAAATAGAAGAATTTACCCCCGAGACTCGTTTATCTGGAAGAGTGTTAGACGTTTCTAGACGCGAAGGTGTTATTGATATCGGTAAAGTGAGCGTGGTGACCGAGAAGAATTTATCGAAGAAAAAGAAGAAGAAAGTAAAATCCGCCTCCGCAGCGCTGAAGAAATTGAAAGTAGGTGAGGCAACAGAAGCTATCGTAGAGCTTATTAAAGCTCAGTATGTCATTTTATCTCTTCCAAAGTATTCTGACGCTATTGGATATGCTCCCGTTCACTACTGTAACGTGCGTTTAAACGACGCTTCAGAACGGTTTGAGGTCAATCAGAGAGTGAATGTGGTAATTGCGCAGGTTCCTTCCGCATCTTCTCCTGACGATGTTAAAGGTGACGAGTTCTACAGCAACCGACTTTTACTCACCGTCCCGTACGTGGACACTAATAAATCGAATAGCGGTCCAAAGGTTGGGACTAAATTCCAAGGTGTCGTTTCGGAACTTCAGCCACTCCAAGCGCTTGTTTCGCTTCCAAACAGTAAAAAAGGACGCATTCACATCACCGAGACTGGCGCTTTCGCGAAATCGAAGTTTCCGCTGGAAGAATTATCGCTCGGTTTGACTGTGAACGTTGCTGTTCTTGGCATGGCAGGTGATCGAGGTGGGCTACTAGATCTCACTCTCAGGAGCAGCGCAGACGAAGACAAAGACGACGAAAATGTGAACAAGAATGCAAAGAATGGTAATGACGACTTTGATGCAACAGCATCATTGAAAAGACCAACTCTACAAACGCTCGAAGTGGGTCAATCAATCCATGCGTACGTCATTTCGGTATTGCCAGACGGTGTTAAAGTGTGCATTCGACCGGAAATAACGGCTTTTGTTCCTCTGATTGAGACTGCGAGCTCGATCAAAGAGCTTAAAAAACCACTCGAGAAGAGATTTTCAAAGGGAGAAAAGATTAAAGCAACAATCGTCAACGTCAACGTTTCTAAGAAGCACGTCGACGTTTCTTTCCGGGATCAAAACTCTGTCAGCGTCGGCGCAAAAGTCTTTGGTATCATTTCGCGATTTAATAAAGGTACTTCTATGATGGTGAGGCTTGGCGCACACGTCACGGGACGGGTTTTCTTAACCGACGTATCCGACGAGTTTCAAGAAAAGCCATTTTCCGAAATGAAGGTTGGCAATGTCGTAGAAGTTCGCGTGGTTTCGATGAAATCGAGCGGAGAAGTCGATCTTTCAATGCGACCGTCTTTGTTGAGTAAATCTGGAGAAAAGAAAAAGAAGGTGGCGAATCCCGAGATTAACGACGCCAAGAACCTTGAAGTAGGGAAGGAAGTTTCTGGATACGTCAAATCTGTCGGCAAATCTGGATGCTTCGTTGCGCTTTCGCGTAATGTGGACGCGCTGATAAAGCTCACCAACCTCGCGGATGGCTTCGTCGTAAAACCATCGGTTGAATTCCCAACTGGACGATTGATTCGCGGACGCATCTTGTCCGCCGATGAGAAAACAAATCGAGTCGAGATGTCGCTGCGCGCTTCACAATCCGATTCTAAAACGCCAAACAAAGAAGCAGTCGCATCGTTGAAAGTTGGTGATGTGGTCATGGGAACTGTACGTAGCGTGCAATCTTACGGCGTATTTGTCACTTTAGACGAGTCTGGTATCTCTGGTTTATGTCACATTTCAATGTTTGCGGATATGCATGTGAAGGATGATTTGGCCAACCATGTCCGAGCCGGAGAAAGAGTTCGCGCCAAAATTATGAAAGTAGATTACGAGACGAGTAAAGTTTCTCTTGGCATCAAAGCTTCTGTTTTTGGAGACGACGATGACGACATTGATAACGGTGCACAACGCGAGGGTGATTCAGAAGACGAAGATGAAATGCACGATGATCTTTTACTTTCTGACGACGATGACGAAGACACTACTAATAATAAAGCTGCTAAAATGGACTTGGACGAGCCAGAAGAGGAGGTTGAGAATTTATCCGAGAAAGAGGAAGGCAGGGCAGAAGAATCTGAAAGCGACGAGGAGAACAATGAGGATGATGACGACGACGAAGACGATGACGATGACGATGACGATGATGGCGAAGACAACGAAGACGAAAATGACGACAACAACACCGCGACTGAGAAGGAAGAAGATGTTGATTTCGCCTGGGACGAGGAGGAGAAGGAACAAGAACAAAAACTCAACGCGATGAAACGAAGTCGAGAGGAATCCACTCATCTCGAGGAGGGAGAAAATGCCAATAAACTTTCGAAACGCGCGAAGCGTCGCAAAGCTCGTGAGGTTGAGATGGAAATCTTGAGACAAGAGCAACAGTTGCGCGACGAAGGTCGTCTTCCTGAAAGTGCGTCCGAGTACGAAAAGTTGATCTTAGCGTCACCGCTTTCCTCCTTTCTTTGGATTCAATACGTCGCGTTCCAAGTGAGCGTCGGTGCGTACGAGGACGCGCGAGCAGTCGCTGAACGCGCATTAGAGGCAATTCCGGCGCAAGAAGAAGACGAGCGAATGAACATTTGGATCGCTTATTTGAATTTAGAGAACTCGCACGGGTTGCCGAATCCAAAAGAGGCTGTCTCGAGACTATTCAAGCGCGCCGTGAATTTAGCTGATCCAAAGAAACTGTACCTCGTCTTGGTAGACATGTACACGCGCGCGGAACAAATAGAAATTCTTGAAGAAACGCTTAAATTGATCGTGAAGAAGTTTCGCTCGAGTTGTAAAGTATGGCTGACGTACATTCGTCACGTTACGCTCAAAGGCGATGCGGAAGGTTCTAGAAAACTGCTCGACCGCGCGACGACTTCTTTACCAAAACGCAAACACATCAAACTTTTAGTCAAAGTTGCTTTGTTGGAGATGAAAGAAGGAGACCCCGAGCGCGGACGCACAATGTTCGAAGGTATTCTGCGCAATTATCCGAAGAGAACGGACATTTGGTCCGTATATATCGATCAAGAGATTAAGCAAAACATCCCGGAAAGGATTCGAGCTTTGTTTGAACGCGCCACGCACTTGGAGCTGAACGCGCGAAGCATGAAATTTTTGTTCAAGAGGTACTTAGAGTACGAGAGGTCTCATGGGAACACGGAACGAATGACGTACGTGAAGGCGAGAGCGATGGAGTACGTCGAGAGGACGCTGAATAATAATAACGATGAATAAGAAGAAAAGAATGCTCTCACTACCTCCATACCACGGTACCAGCAAACCTTACGCTCGTTTTTTTGTGCTGGCAAGTCGATAGTTGAGTTGTAATAAAACTCGTTGTGCTTGGAAATTTGCTTCATTTCCTGCTCTCTCTCTCTCTTCCGTCTCCCTCTCCTTTTCTAATTTGCATGTTCTGCGTCGAAGCGTCGCTCATTGCGACGACAACGACAACGAATCGGTACAAAATGCCTTCATCGCTCCTTCGTTCGCTACGTCGCGGATATCGCGTCGGTGGTTGTTTCAGTGGAAGAGGAGAAAACGTTCATAGTGTTGTACCTAAAAATTCTGCAACGTCGGCGCTTTTGCTTCTTCTCGACTTAAATTGTCGAGGACAACAAAAAAGGTGTATGAACCGAAGAACGACGATAGCTGCGGCGTCATCGACGCTCGACGCCGACCGTGAAGGCAAAGAAGGAGACGAAGTTCAACGCGGTAAGCAGCCGTCTGTTGGCCGTCCTCGGGAGAATAAAAATAATAGCACTAACAACAACAACAACAACAACAACACCGAGAGCGTGTTTGGGACCGTCGTGACTGCGCAAGCCAACTACTTCCGAGTCGTCGTGAACCGACGACAGATTCCTTCGAAAGAGTTGAACCGCGTGCGCGAACAGTTCGACGCCGCGCGAAAAAGAGCCGAGGAGGCGAAAGCGATGCACGACGTGGAACTTTTGGGCGAGAAACTCCGGAAAATTATCGATATCAACGAAGAAGAAGGAGGAGGAGGAGAAGAAGAAGAAGAAGGAAAAGAAGACAACGTCGAGTTGTTGTGTAACTGTCGAGCGCTTTTGAAAAAGATGAAGCAAAAAGTTTTAGTCGGCGATATCGTCACTTTAGACGCTGAAAAATCTGGGATCGATTGGGTGCAAGGTTCTGGAACGATTTACGACATCGAGAAGAGGAAGAACGAAGGCGGAAACAACTTAGCGATCGCGAACGTCGACGTGACGCTGTTGACGTTTTCGTTGTCGCAGCCTCCGTTGGAAGAGAAGCAGTTGACGCGTTTTTTAGTCGCGTTTGAATACGCGCGCGTGCCGTTTCATTTGGTATTCAACAAGAAAGATTTGATAGAGGAAGAGAGAGTAGAAGAATGGCGAGAGAAGATGCGAAGGTGGGGATACGATCCGAAGTTTGTCTCCGTCGCGACTGGGGATGGTATCGATGAGATCGTGAAAGTTATAGGAAGCGGGAAGACCGTCGCCTTGGCTGGACCTTCGGGGGTTGGGAAATCGAGTTTGATAAATCGCCTTCGCGCGACGAGCGCTTTGGAATCGGCGCTTTCAGTCGAAAAGAGACAACAAAACGATTACGATGAAGATAGAAATAGGAAGGATTCATCCGAAGAAGGCGAGGAGGGGAAGATTACTTTTGTGACGGATTTGGACGTAGAAGGCGGCGGCGGCGGGAAACTAAAGAAAGGCTCGAGATCGGTGGAAAACGAAAAAGCGCGAGAGATTTTAGAATCGGCAGATTTGCAATCGGTGAAACAAGTATCGGCTCGAAGTGGGAGAGGAAAACACACGACTCGACACGTTAGTTTACTTCGCATGAAAGGTGGTAATTTACTCGCCGATACGCCCGGGTTTGGGTATCCGTCTTTAGAGAGTATGGTTGTTAAAGATGTGGCGCTCTGCTTCCCGGAGATTCGAGACGCGATTCAGCGAGCCAAGGAAGAGCGAGATGCACGATGCGCGTTTACCGATTGCACGCACGTCCACGAGCCAGGATGTGTAGTTGGTGATTCAAATTGGACTCAAGAACGATTAGATTTATACATGGAGTTGTTAGAAGAAGTGAAGAAACTTGCGGTAAAAGAGAAAGAGGCGGCGTATAAAAGAGAGACGCACGTGCGAATGAAACAAGCTGCCGGAGGGGCAGATAGAGTAGAGGCAAAACTAGAAACAAAAAGCCATCGAAGGGTAAACAGAAGGACCCATCGCATGGCCACGCGAGACGAGCTTTTAATGAACGAGGAGGAGGAAGAGGAAATAGACGAGGAATTAAACGAGAAATGAAACGAGGAATAAAAAAATTTCTTTATTCGCGCGGGGCCATCAACGATCAAAGGAAGAGTTGTCACGTTTTATTTTTCAATATAACACAATGAAAGGCTAAACTTCTCAATACCTGTGCTTGATGTCAGGAAAGATAGTATTATTCGATTTACCGCGCCGGTAAATGCAAATTTTGAATATGGTGTATAATATTATGCGTTGTTGTTATCGCGAAGACCAGAAGCCTGACTTTTTCTCCTCCTCTTCCTTGCTGCTAGTGTCGTTGTTTGTGGTGGTGGTGGTGGTCGTCGTCGTATCGACGTCGTACGAGCGTCCGTCCCCGATCGCTCGGGCCAGTTGCATCTGCGCCGATGCCAACTCTTCTCTCGCGATTAATAACTCTTCCAACGCGGACTTTGTCATTTGTTGTTGCTTCGATAACTCCTTCGCGTACAAAACCTTCTCCTTTTGCGTCTCGATCAACTTGGCGGCCAACAACGTTTGGTTCGTTCTCGTCAACTGCGTCGGGCCTCCGTTGAAGCAGTCCTCGACTAAATACGTCGCGTTTTTCGGTAAATCGTTCGCTTCTGGCAACACGAGCAAGTTGTTCGCCCCTTCTTGCCACCTCGTCCCAAATATCGAACGCACGAGATATTTGTAGAAAAAAATTCCACCCGGTTGCAAATCCACCTCGCAACTCCAATGTCCGCCTTCTTTGTAGTGCATTGGGATTGCTTTCGCTTCGTCCCAAGCGCCTAACTTCTTGTGAGAACCTAACACGAACAAATTCTCACCCCATTTCGTCTCGTATTGAACGCTAAAGTTCACCGGGGTCGATTTTGTTCGAGAACCAATCATATCCAACGCGTCTTTGGAGTACGGGTCGACTTTTAAAATGCTCTGATCGATGGAAATGACGTTGTTATTCACGCTCGAGGAGGACGTTAACTTTTGATCAGCCGCGGAAATAGACTTCAACGCGTTCATTTTCCCTTCCGAGGAGACCATTTTCATGAATTGATCTTTATTGTCATCGTAGTCTTGCGTCAAAGCGTTGATTTTCAAATCTCCTCTCCTCGTTCTTCTCGACGGAAAGGTGGATTGATTTGAACGAGGAGGACGACTGGGAGCCACAGAAATTTTGTTCGAAGAAGGAGAAAACGTCCTCGTTCTCGTCGTCGTCGTCGTCGTTCTCGTCGTCGTCGTTTTCATGAGGACAGAAGAAGATGAAGAGCACGCAATGTGTCGAGGACAGGTGGTCATTTTGATTTTCTCGCGTGCGGAGTGCGCGTGTTTTTGGAGAGGGACGAACGAACGAGAGGCCTAGAGAAGACCGCTGATGGATTTTTTCGTCTCTCAATCTTCTTCAAAACTCTTCCGTCTTTTCAAAATTTTGGCGGGAAAAAAATTTTGCTGCAAAAAAGGCAGGTGACAAGGAAACAAACAAAGAGAAACATGACGAGGACAACGACGAGGAAAGCAAACGGCGGCGGCGATACTGTGAAATATTCAATCATCGTTCCGACGTACAACGAACAGCTAAACATCGCCATGCTTCTCGCCCTCATCGTCGAAGCGATGGAGGAGGGAACAAAAAGGAAGGAAGGAAGAAAAATATCCCCGTCGTCGTCAACTCCGTCGTACGAAGTCATCGTCGTGGACGACAACTCGCAAGACCAAACGCAACAAACCATTCAAAAGTTACAAAAGATTGAAAAATATCGGGACGTTTTGCGTCTGAAACCGAGGAAAGGGAAATTAGGTTTAGGATCGGCATATATTCACGGTTTACAGTTTGCGAGAGGTGAGTTTGTGATTCTCATGGATGCGGATTTGTCGCACAATCCGAAAGCGATTCCTGAATTTATACGAAAACAAGAGGAGGGAGACTACGACGTCGTCACCGGGACGAGATATTTAGCGTCGTCGTCGTCGTCATTATCAATATCATCTAGAATAACGAATAGCAGTAGCAGTACTAAATCAAGTCGTAAAAGCAAAATCAAAGAGCAGGAGTGCGGAGTGTACGGTTGGGATACGAGGAGAAAGTTGACTTCCCGAGTCGCAAACTATTTAGCGCACGTGTTGTTGAACCCGGGCGTGTCCGATTTGACTGGATCTTTCCGATTGTACCGGAAAACGACTTTTCAGGCGCTTGTGAGCTCGATGCAGTCCGTGGGGTACGTTTTCCAGATGGAAATTATAGTTCGAGCGAAAAGAGGAGGCTTTAAAGTTGCCGAAGTCCCGATTTCTTTCGTGGACAGAGTGTACGGAAGTTCCAAGTTAGGCGCGAGCGAAATCATAGGATACCTCAAAGGATTAGTCAGTTTGTTTATGAGAGTTTAGTTTAAAATGTCGCCGCTAACACAGCGCTATTAACACTTTTCAAATAAATAGTGGCTGACGAACCATTCGTTCCCGTCTGAATAGTTGAACAACTCCGAACACGACAGGAAAAACAGTCTCCAATACACGTACCATTTCGTCGTTAGATCTTTACCGTACGTTTGAGCGATAATTGGTTCGACTGCTTTTCTGTTCGTATCAAATTTTCTCAACCAGTCCTCGCACGTCTTACTGTAGTGCTTACCGTTTACTCGCCACTGCGTTTTCAAATGCAACTTATTCGTCGTGAAATACGCAAACATGCGTTCGCTCGGCATCGTTCCGCCGGAAAAGAAATATTTACTCATCCAATCCGACTCGTTCTCGGCGATAAAGTGGAACGGATACGTTTTGTGCGCGAAAATGTGTAAAAACATCTTCGCTTCTCCGCCGGATTTCAGCCACTGTTCGCATCGACCAAACAACACCTCGTAATTCTTCATGTGCTCAAAACATTCTATGGATACGATTCTATCGTACGAATTTTTCCCTAAAGGTGGCTTGAAAACGTTCAAATCTTGCGTAATGATTTGCAAGTTTGTAATATTTCTCTCTCGAGCGCGCAAGTCGATGAACTCTTTCTGCGTCTTACTATTTGACACGGCGGTTATTCGCGAGTTTGGATATTTTTCCGCCAAGAAGAGCGATAAAGAACCCCATCCGCAACCTAACTCTAAAACCTCCTGACCGTCTTTAAACTCGCCCCGTTCGCAATAAAGCTCCATCATCTTCACCTCGGCTTCGTTTAAAGTCCTCCTCGACGTCGACGACAACTCGTACAAACAGCAACTATATTTGAGCTTTGAGCCGAGACAGTGCAAATACAACTCCGTCGGGACTTCGTAGTGTTGCTCGTTCGCTAAATTCGTCTCTACCGCCACGGCTTTGGTTTTTAATCCTCGGATGAAATCCATTTCATACTGCAACTCATCTTCGTTCGATTTAAAGCGTCCTAAACATTTCGTTCGCAAGTTGTACCGAATGCCGGCCCGAAGAATGAAATCGGGAACCAAATTCTTCTCGACCAAGTATTCGAGAAAGATGCGATAGAAGATTTGAAACAGAGCGAGACGGAGCGATTGAAGGACGGAGATGGTGGCGCTTTTTTTCGTCCCCGTTGTTGTTGTTGTTGTTGTTGTTGTTGTTGTTGCCATCGCAGAGAGAAAGAGAGAGAGTGTGTGTGTGAGAAAGAGAAACAAGTGCGGGGAATATTAATTCAGACAGAGAGACGAAAAAGAGAAAAAGGCACCCAAAAACAACAAAAACCAAAAAGGCACACAAAAACTCTTCCCCTTTCCCTCCCCGCCTCTTTGTTCTCTCTTTCGTTCTCTCTTTTGTCTTTCCGAAGTTAACGAACGCGAACGAACCGAAGTCAACGAACGAAAAGAAGAATAAGAATGAGGGAAGCAGCGTGGCAAAATCGAATCGACGAGTTGGAACAGCTTTTAAGAGAAGCGGAAGAGAAAGTGAACGAACGAGATGCAATTTTTTTAGGAGTACCCACGACGACGACGACGACGACGAGAAAGGAGGAGAGGAAAAGAGCGCAAGAAAGTGGGCGTTATAGAAGCAGCAATAGGAGTAGCAGCAGTAGTATTAGTAGTAGTAACGATGGTAAAAACAACAACAACAGATTAACGGCCGAAGGTCGGCGAAAACTCACCACGTTTGCAGCTAAGTTGAGCGAGTTGTCCTCTGCATCATCAACAATAGCAACAGCAAGTGGCGAAGATGTTACGACCGCGATGGTAATAAGAAGCAGAAGTGCGACGATTGAGCAGTTGCGAGTGCGTGGCGAAGCTACGTTACTCAAGTTAAAAGCTACGCCAGGTTCAATTGCGCGAGCGGCGACGACGACGACGACGATAAAGAGCAGAGCGTCCGTTTTACAGCCGAACGAAGAGGAAGAAGAAGAAGCGACGACGCTCTTGCAGTTTCAGCACCAATTGTTGCGAGAACAGGACGAAGAGTTGACGGATTTGTCTAACCACGTCACGAGAACGAAACATATAGCCATAGCAGTCGGTGAGGAGTTAGATTTACACACGCGCTTATTGGATGACTTTGACGACGACGTCGAACACACGGCTGGAAATTTAAAGAGAATAGCATCCTCGGCGCGACGATTGTTTGAACGCATCGGTAAGAGCAACTTCTCGCTCGGGTGTTGTTTAGCCGCGCTCGTTTTCATGCTAATCGTTCTCATCGCGTTGTCCATCTTGAAAGTCGAAGGCAAATTTCATCCAATATTTACTTAGAAGAGGGGGAGTCTCAGAGCTAGCGACTGGTGAAGGAGGCATGTCACTTTTAAATTTTAGTGTATTTCTATTAATCAGATAATTCGCCGTAATCGGTGAAACCATCTACTACTGCTTTATCTACATTGATCGGTATCTTTGATGCCGTCATCGTCTTCGGCGCTTCTGCTAATTTTTCCTTTGCCGCTGCTGCAATTTTGCGACGCGGTACGCTGCGTTCGATTGTTTGCTTCCAGTCGTTCATTTCGAGCTGCGTGACTAAAATTTCAAAGCACTGGTTCACGGTTAACACAGAGGAACTCTTCATTTGAGGAAAGTCGTTTATAGGAAGCCTCGCGTGTCGAATCCCAAGCGCTTCGGCTTTGTTTAACGTTTTCATCTTGTGTCTATTTCGATCGATGAACCCGCCTATGATGTATATATCGTTTTCGTTGAGAGTTGAAATTTCAAACGGCGAGTCGGCGGTAAGATAGACTAAATCCTTTTTGCGTTTGAAGAATATACTCGCTTCGTTGTCAGTTATCCCTCGTCGTTCAATTTCAAACGGAAGAGAGTTATCGTGCGTATAAATTCCTTGCCAGTTTTCAAAACCGTCAATCTTCTCTCGCAAATCGCGAGAAGTACCTTTTCCGTTCATACTCGTCAAGTGTAATCGCGTCGATATCTTTGCTTTCTTATTCACCGCGTAACAAATTCGCATCTGCTTCACCATCGACTGCTTTTCCGCCGGTGTCATGATGTCGTCAAAATCTAAATCGATAACTATGTTCTGTTTCGCCTTTGCAAACTTCTCCTTCATCTCTTTCTCCTTCTTTTGTACTTCTTTTAGCTTTTCGTTCTTCTTTCGAAAGGCTTCTTTCCGCCACGCTTCTCGCTCGTCTGTGGACATGTTCAATAACATTTCGTTAATCTCTCCTTTTCTTTTTAATCTGTTTGACTTTCGTTCCGTCTTTTCCTTCTCCTTTCGCGAAAGTTTTTCCGCTCTGTTAAAAAGCATTCGCTTCATCTTCTTTCGTTGCCGATGGGAGAGGAGCGCGAACGCCTCCCCTTCTTTATCTCTTTCATCTTTTTTATCTTCTTTTTCCTTCTCTCGTTGTTTTTCCGGCACCGCTGATGCCGTCGATGGCATCGATTCTGTCTCCATCGTCAACGTCTTCTTCTTCTTCGCGACTATGGGATGATTGATGTGGACGATTTTGATGCGGCTGAAAAATATATAACGACCTCTCCCGCAACACCCAGAGGATTATATCGATACCGATGATGTGATAACGTGACATGGTACTAGAAATAAATTTTAAATTAACACTACGGGTACTAACAAAACTTCCACCTATTCTCGCAATTGACGCACGTGACAAACGTGGTCATCGGTTCATCCGCCGACCTCGTTTGCAACTGATAGAAAGTACACGCTCTTTGTCCGCATTTGCCGCACTTGAACGCCGTCGTTGAAGCCTCTTTCCTTTGGCCCCTCACGGCTTCTGCTTCTGCGTGCTCTCGAATAGACTGATTCGCCGCGCGTCGTTCGTCTGAACCTAACTCTTCGCTCGATAAATCGATCAAAGTTGTCGCGTCAATCTCTCTCTTTGCAATCGCTCTCCTCAAATCTGGATTTTTGGGATCCTTCATGTTGAACGCCAGTTGTCGCAACTTTGCTTTGTACTCTTTTCCTAAGTCTTTCCATTTTTCACTCATGGCGTCTTCAACTTCTTCAACAATTCGCGCCAGAGAAGTTACGGAGATATCTTCGCAGTTCCCTTCGCAATGCGCTAAGGCTAAGCCGTACGCGATGACGTCGCGGGAACGATCACGAGTCGCGTTGTTCGTTTGCTCTATTTTACTTGCGATGGTGCGTTGCACTTGCTCGAGCGCACTCTTTTCGTCATTTTCTGTAGTCGTGTTTCTTCCCTCCTCCACCTTCTCCTCCCCTTTTTCCTTCTTCTTTTCTTCTATGTTTTCGTCGCTTTTAGGGGCCGTCGTCGTCGTCGTCGTCGTCTCCGTCGTTGTTTTATTAGTTTTCTTCTGAGGCGGCGTTTTAGAATCAGTGCCGTTGCTGCTCTTCGAGACAATAATCTTCGTCCACGCGTCTTTGCATTCCTTCGCTTTCCTTTTCACCAATTCGCTCTTTGCCTTTTTCCGTAAAGCGCTGATTGATTTCCCACACGCCGCAAACTTTGCGCTCGTGAAATCGAACGCCTCGATCGGCGTCGACTCCAATTGCGTTAAAATGTCCACCGCTCTTTCCTCGTTTTCGTTCTCGTCTTCGTTGACTGCCTTTTGGACTAAACCGACGAGTTCCTCGATGTTCATCTTCTCTTCTCTTCTCTTCTCTTCTCTTCTCTTCTCTTCTCTTCTCTTCGCCGCCGCTGAAGTGATTGTATTTGATATTCTTTATACGAGTTTTGTGTGCGGTTTTGAGGGAGAAAAGAAGAAAATTATTTCATCACATTCCTCATCAAAACAAGACAGGCTCTTTCTCTCTCTCTCTCTCTCTCGCACACACACACACTTCAGAGAGAGAGAGAAAGAGAAAGAGAAACCGCCGCGTGCGCTCTTCGTATTCTTTGTTATCAAAATTCTTCTTATTCTTCTTCGTCTTCTCCATGCTTTCTTCTATACAGATAGTCTCGAAAGAAGACGCAGACGTTGAAAGAAGAAAAATCTCCAAGAAGGAGAAGAAGAAGAAGAAGAAGAAGAACAAAGAGAAAGAGAAGAAGAAGAGGAACAAAGAGAGGAAGAAGGTGAAGGAGGATGACGACGACGACGACGACGACGATGACGACGAAAGCGCGGACTCAGAAGACTCGGACGAAGGCGAAGTAAAACGTGTTTCTGGAAATTTGCAGTCGTCTACGAAAGGAGTTTTTGAAAACAAAACAGCGGATGCACTTTTATCGTCCAGAGAAGTAGAAAAGGAAGAAGACAAAGATGGCTTCTTAGCTAAAGCTCTTCTCTCTTCGGACGTGACTAAAAAAGACACCAAGAGCAAGACTCAAATCGAGCGAGAACGCGAGGAAGAGCGCGTTCGAGAAGTGTGCGCTTCGCGCGAGTTGGCAGGAAAAAGTGCGCGAGACGATGGAGAACCGGTTGGGGTCGGCGACGGCGGCGCTAGTTGGCGATTGAAAGCGTTGAGAAGAGCGAAAGAGAGGGCGGTAAAAGAGGGCCGAAATCTCGAGGAAGAAGTACAAAATCGTTTCGGGTCCGTTCGTCAACTCGTATCAGGGATAGGAGGAAAAGCTGCGCACGGCAGGTCACACTTGCACGCAAAGTATGAAAGAAAAGGGGCGGATGGCAGAAGAGGAGGAGTGAAGAGGATCCACGACGACGACGACGATGCGCTCATTAAATCTTCGCTTCGAGAGGCTAGCACTCATCATAATCGAGCCGCTGATGAGAGCAAGAATATGCCAGTATCATTCAACGCTTTCTCCTCGGACGGTTCCTTTATGGACTCCTTTGACGAACAGAAACGACACCAACAAAAAGAACAAAAACAAAACCAACAACAGGAGGAACGAAAACCATCACGAGAAGTAGAGGGAAACACGAGTGCGTATACCAACACGGACGATGTTCGTTCAAATCTCCCATCTTCCAAGAACCTGTCTGCAGCTCAAATGCTACGCATGCGTTTAGCCGGCGGCAAAAAAGGAGCTGCGAAGGGAAAGGAGGAAGAAAACGTCAGTTTGCCTCTTGTGACTGAAGACGGCCGAGCAATGCCCGGGGTCTTTGGTAAGCCTACATCGCTTGAAATGGAACACGACGATGTGAATCGCCGCGAATTTAAAAAGCCAAAGCAGACGCAAATGTACGATGGAAATCGAAGCGGTGAAAAAGTGCGATATTACCGAAACGACGATGCTTCGCTTCGAGATCTGGTTGCGCAGGAAAAACATGGCGGCGATAAATTGTACGAGAATTACGATGCAAACGCGGCAGACAACATTGCTAGGAAAAAGAAGTATAAGGAGTCAGATATGAACGTCGACGATGAATACGATCACGATATAGGAATTGAAATGTACGAAAACAGAAGAACAAAAATGAGTCTTGCAAAGCAACAGCAAAAAGCAAAGCAAGAATCGATTCGAGACTTCAAGCAGAGTACACGCGTTCAGTCGAGATGTTTGTTCTGCGAAGACTCTGAGAATATGCCTCGAAACATGCAGATAGCGCACGGCTACCATACCTTTTTGATGCTACCACCGGTGGGAAGACTTGTGCCTGGTCATTGCGTGATTGTACCCAAAGCGCACGCGCGTAGCACGAGACAGGTTGACGAAGACGTCTGGGAAGAGATTCGAAACTTTAGAAAGTGTTTGGTGAAAATGTTTGTCGCGCAAGGAAAAGAATGCTGCTTTATCGAAACGGCTATGCATCTCAATTCGCCTTCGAATAGATTTCATGCTGTCGTGGAATGTATTCCCTTGCAGTCGAATTTGATGGCGAAAGCTCGCATGTATTTCAAAAAAGCTATGGACGAGTCAGAGTCAGAGTGGTCTCAACACAACTCCAAAAAATGCTTGGAGATGAAACCACCAAAAAATTTGAAGACAAGCATCCCAGAAAACTTCCCTTATTTCGTCGTTGAGTTCAACATGAGCGGAGGCTACTTACACGCGATCGACGAAGAGTCTCGCTGGAATCGAGATTTTGGAATCGAGATTTTGGGTGGTCTTTTAAAAAAAAATTCTTCTTCTTCAAAGAAAGAAAAATTGGCGCCTGGCAAATTGGAAAAAGAAAGAAGGGAGTTTCTCTCGATGTGGGAGAAATTCGATTGGTCGAAGGCGCTGTAATATAAATAAAAAGCAGTACGAGCGTAGAAATACAACACGCACAATAAAAACACTCTCTTTTTACAACAAATGATCCACCCCCCTCTCTCTTTTATCCTTCGCTGAAATATTCTTCTTCTTCCCTTTGGCCTTTGTGTACTTTGCTTCGAATACTAAACACGAGTTTGTTTTGAAAAATTCCACCTCTCGTCGTCTCGAAACAAACAA
>Ga0255755_1000601_pt1 | contig 36865 bp, 34 predicted proteins | sample 011ome_18_FD_179955 | JGI IMG/M metagenome (GOLD analysis project Ga0255755, IMG submission 179955) | Coastal salt marsh microbial communities from the Groves Creek Marsh, Skidaway Island, Georgia - 011501BT metaG (version 2) | ecosystem: Environmental > Aquatic > Marine > Intertidal zone > Salt... | reverse complement strand
AGTCTATCAAGTGCCATTTTGCATAACTCTTCATGAGCTCTGTGCATAGGATTCCTTGTTTGAAAGGCAACGGTTTTTGACCATCCAGCTTTGGTAAGCATTTCTCTTATTTGAGGAGCTGTAGCAAATGTTTCAGGGAAATCTGAAGGGAAATAACTGTAGTTTAATACTTCTATAGACCCTGAAATTATGTACCTTCCTTGATCTTTAAAGGTTTTTACACCTGGATGATTGTCATCATTGGTACCAAATACATTTGTTACAATAACATCTATATCCTCATCACTAAGTTTTTCTACATTCTCGACTCGTTGTATAGCTATGACTGGGTTTCCATCAACGTTAGGATCTTTAAGTGCGATTTCTTCACCATGAGTGTAATCAAGAGAATTAGCATCAGTAGTGAGATTCACAATAGGAACAGGCCAAAATAAATTATCTAAAGTAAGCATATCTTTTGAAACTCTCAGAGCTTCCTCTTTATTCATATATCCTGTTAGAGGATTGAAATATCCTGCACCCAGCATAACTGCATTAGCGGCAGCTGCTGATGATATTTCTAATGTTCGCATTTCAGCTGCTGCTGATAGCATTGACGCACGAGCTAGCTCGTCTTCTATATAAAGAGTGTTTAATTCGTTTGAGCCATGAGGCATTATCAGATTAGTCATAGAATTTCTACCTATATTTAAATTTAAATTAATTTATGATGTGAAGACAGATATTATAATGCATTAAAAAAAATATCAAAGAGGAATTATTGTTACAAAATAGGGGTTAGCAATGAGAGAGATGTTAGAGATAAGGGAGGTTTGTAGATCTCCTAGGCAGTTGTTTGAGAGCAAATCATTTAGTAGGTATCTAGAATTATATAAGAAGGAATTTATTGCTGAACTAAGGAAGAGACAAGATAAGGACTTAAAAGAGGAGCTTCAACATAGGATAAAATTCATTAAAAACCTTAAACCTAATGACTACTTAGATATCCTAAAAGGTGTCACACCTTTTTCAGGAGACTTATTGAGAGATTACCGTGCAAATGTTCAATTTCTTGATGGAGCATTCCACCATTATAGAACAAAGACATACGCTAGGTTGATATTGCCGTTAGACAAGTCATCAGCCGATGACAATGCAGAGTCGACAAAAGATAACATTTCAAATAAAGCAGATAAATTGTCAGATTTAATACTTGAGGCAAGAAGATTACTTTTAGTTAAAGTAGGACTTGGTTCAGGTATTAGACGATCTCAAGGGTTAGAGTGTCATCCAAATGTTGCTGTTGGGGAAATTAGTGGTGAATCCATCATGCTTCCTGATGACTACTCAATGCTCAAAAAAGTATCTGTAACATCAACGGCTGATATGAGAACAGGAGTTTACTACACTACACATTCTAATAAGCGTGCGTTCCCATTTTTTGAATTAAGTCATAACCCATTTAAGAAAGAACAATTTAAACATGATGAATATATTGCAATTCCCTTTGAAATTGGAGCATGGAATATTCTATGTTACATTCATAAAACACCTGGATATATAGAAATAGAGCCTGGCCTCTTAAACCTATTTCCTTACTCTAAAACTAAAAATATTACTGACAAGCAAGTTGATGGTATCTTTATACTAGGTTGCCCTAACTCAGGTATGGATGATCTTGGTTATTATCATGATATAAAAAACAACTTGTTAGTTGGAGTGATTCCTGGATTAGATGATTGTCAATATTTTGGTTATGGGAAAAAACCTATGCTTACTTTACATAATGTTTTATGTATATTAAATGGTAACCTTCCTCTTCATTGTGGAGCTACAAGATATGTAGTTCGTTTTGATGAAAAAACTAATGAACCTTATATTTTTGATTCTCTCATTAAAGCTGACGATATGGGAAGAGCAATATTAGAAAAAAATTCTCAGGGCAAAGAAGTACCATTTTTCTATGGTACTGAAACCGGAGCTTTTGCATGTCTTGATGGTTTTAGTGAACATGCAAAAATGCAAATGGAAGGAAGAGAAATAGGTTACAACAAACATTCTGGAACAAATGCAAGACAAATTGTTCCTGTTACTGACTACTCTGAAATATCAACAGGTTCAGAATTAGATATACTTTTATATTTAAATAATTATGAAGTAATTCCAGAGGGTGAATCATGTATGAAAGCAAATATGAACCCCGCTGAAGCTTTAGAACATTTCAGAAAAGGAGCGAGAGTTGCCGCAGGAAGTACACAAACGCATCGAGGTGACGTTGAAATAAGCTATTGGGCAAATCCGTTCCCACTTCTTAAAGACAATGATTGGAAACCACTACCTGAGCATAAACATCTCTGTGAAAAATTTGAAGAGATTGAGAAACGGTTTTTTGATAATTTTAAAACCCGTGTAGAAAAAGGAGAGATGAAGATAGGTGTGGCACATAGTATGTTAATGGCTGGAGTCTATAAAGAAAGTACAGACCAGGTGTTGAGTGATGGCGGCTTTAATGACAGAGACTTGGTTGAACATCATGGACCAGAAAGGGCTGCACATGACATGATTGAACTTATCAAAGAAACAGCAATTGATAAAAGAAAAAGAATGGGTGCTAATTTAAAAGAAGTGGACATTACAATCGCAACGATTGGCGACAGTAGAACAGGTAAATCAGAAATGGCCGAAAAAATGGATGGTGTACTCAATATGAGTTTGATTTGAGTTAGGCTTTTACTGCTTCTGTTTCTGCTACATCCGTAATTTTTATTTTATAAATCAATATTTTTCCTGAAAAAGGGTGATTTCCATCAAATGTAATATTATCACCTTCAATTTTTGTAACACGAAACTTTCTCTTCTGACCTTTTTCATTTTCAAAATCAATTTGCATGCCTATTTTAGAATATTCTTTTGGTACATTACTGACAGAGTCTACAAAGATTAAACTATTATCAATTTCACCAAATCCTAGTTCTGGGCTTACTTCAATGGTTAATTCATCCCCTGCTTCTTTTCCATTAAGGGATTTTTCAACGATTGGTAACAGATTTGTTTCTTTTCCATAGATAAAACTAACTGGAGTATCTACATTTTCCAAGAGCTCGCTTCCTTCATGGATTGTATATATCATGCTTACTAATTTTTGACTTGATATTTTCATACTTGAGTATCTTATCAGAAATATAAAATATGTTACCTAAAGAATCTCTTGACATAATATTGAATCTATTTAATTATAATGTTACTCAAAGTTACAAACCAAACCTTAAACAACCTATAACCTGAAATATTTTTAATGGAGACTTTATATGAGTAATGCAATTGACATAAATGATGATAATTTTGATTCAGAAGTATTAGAATCCGATAAACCTGTCTTAATAGATTTTTGGGCTGAATGGTGTGGACCATGCAAAGTCCTTGGTCCAGTAATAGATGAGGTCTCGGTCGATTATTCAGAAAAAGTCAAATTTGTGAAACTTAATATTGATAATAATCCTTCTAATACACAAAAATATGGAATCAGAGGAATACCCACTTTACTCCTTTTTAAAAATGGTGAGAAAGTAGATACGAGTGTAGGCGTCCTCTCGAAAAGTGAACTGGCCAGTTTTCTAGATAAAAATATATAATTATGAATTTAACAGAACTAAAGAAAAAACCTGTACAAGACTTAGTAAAAATTGCTGAGGATATGGGTGCCGACAATGTTGGTAGACTCAGAAAACAAGATGTAATTTTTACGATACTCAAAAGTCATTCATCTAGTGGTGAGGACATATCAGGGGGTGGCGTTCTTGAAATTTTACAAGATGGATTCGGATTTCTTAGATCTGCAGATAGTTCTTATTTAGCTGGGCCTGATGATATATATGTATCTCCCAGTCAAATCAGAAAGTTTTCACTAAGAACAGGTGATACCATTCAAGGCAAAATAAGACCGCCAAAAGAAAGCGAAAGATATTTTGCTTTACTAAAGATTGATACAATTAATTCTGATACTTCATCAAGCACTAAGAATAAAATTCTATTTGAAAATCTAACGCCATTGCATGCAAATGAGAGATTAAGGCTTGAACAAGGTAATGGTAGTTCAGAAGATATGTCTGCTCGATTAATTGATATTGCCTCTCCAATCGGAAAAGGTCAAAGAGGATTAGTTATTTCTCCTCCCAAAGCGGGTAAAACAATCATGCTTCAAAATATTGCTCAGAGCCTCTCTGCTAGTAATCCTGATGCACACCTAATTGTTTTACTAATTGATGAAAGACCAGAAGAAGTCACAGAAATGTCTAGAATGGTTAAAGGTGAAGTTGTCGCAAGCACGTTTGATGAGCCAGCTAACAGGCATGTTCAAGTTGCTGAGATGGTGATTGAAAAAGCAAAAAGACTTGTAGAACATAAGAAAGATGTAATTATACTTTTAGATTCAATAACACGTCTAGCAAGAGCCTATAATACAATTGCACCATCATCAGGAAAAGTATTAACTGGTGGTGTTGATGCAAATGCCCTCACAAAACCAAAAAAGTTCTATGGGGCAGCTAGAAATATTGAGGAAGGTGGCAGTTTAACAATACTTGCTACAGCTCTAATTGATACTGGGTCGAAAATGGATGAGGTAATCTATGAGGAATTTAAAGGAACAGGTAACATGGAAGTCCATCTTGATCGAAGAATTGCTGAAAAAAGAATATATCCTGCCATAAACATTAATCGATCAGGTACCAGAAGGGAAGAATTACTCATGGAGCCAGACGAGCTTCAAAAAATTTGGATTTTGCGAAAGGTTCTTCATTCAATGGACGAACTAGATGCTATGGAGTTCATGCTCAATAAGCTTAAATCAACAAAAACAAATTCTGAATTTTTTGAATCTATGAAAAGATAAATCTACTTGATTTTATCAATGAGTTTTTTTTCAACATACTCATCTAAAAATTTTTTTAAGTCTCCATTATGATTTGCGATATCCTTAATTACAGACGAAGATATGAAACTATATTTTTCATCTGGGCTTAAGAAGAGACTTTCTATTTTTGGATTCATCGTTCTATTGAGGTTAGATAATTGCACTTCATATTCAAAGTCGGATACAGCTCTCAACCCTCTAAGCATAACTTTAGCACCCAAGTCTTTTGCATGATCTACTGATAATTTATCAAGCTTGATAACTTCAACATTATTATACTTTTCTAGTACTTTACTGCACATATCAAATCTTTCATTGAAATTAAATAATGTATTTTTTTGTGTGTTAAATGCAACGGCAACAATAACTGATTCGAAGATTTCGCATGCTCTTTTAACAAGATCTTCATGTCCAAAGGTAATAGGATCAAAGGTTCCAGGATATATTGCTTTTATTTTCATATATTTTTATTTATAGCGATTGTATAACTTACATCACCTATACTCAAATCTTTAACAATATTATGAGTGCTGGCAATATATTTGAGATAAATTGTTTTGTCATTTTTAGATCTCTCAAAATACAAATACTTATTGTTTCTTAAAAATTTATGCTCTTTTAAGTAATCTAGGGTGTATTCAAGTAGTGAGGTATCATATGGTGGATCAATAAATATTATATCAAATAATTCTGGTTTTAAGTCTTTTAAAAATAACTCTACTTTCTTATTGATAACAATAGCATCTCTAATATCAAACAGCTTAAGATTACCTTTTATGGATTTGGCTAATTCTTTATCAGATTCAACTACAATTGATTTTTTCACACCTCTGGATAAGGCTTCCATACTAAGAATCCCACTGCCTGCAAATAAATCTAATGATGTTTCACAATTATGGATGTCTATTATATTAAACAAAACTTCCCTGATGTATGATTTTGTAGGTTTTAGATTTTTTTTATCTAGTATTTGAATTATACGTGATTTATATTTTCCAGATATGATCTTTAATTTATTCTTCAATAGTCTTGCCAACGGTAAACACTGAAATACGGTTAAAATCAATTGCTTCTTTTAAGGACGTTTCGATACTTTTTTTACTGACTTGATTGAGATTGTTTTTATAATTTTCAAAGTAGTCCAAATCTAGTTCTAAGCTATTAATAGCTGATAAAAGATTAAGTAATTTCTTATTTGTATCTGTTCTCATTTCAAAGCTTCTCAAGATTGATTGCTTAACAGAGGATATTTTATCTTCTGTGACATCAAAAAGTTGTAGTCTCTTAATTTGGTCAAGAATTATGTTTTTTGCTAATTTTATATTTTCATTTTTAGTTTGTAGAGAGATTTTTAAATAACCTCCGTCTTTGCTTGACACGAGATAGCTAGAAACTGAATATGACAAACCTCTCTTTTCTCTAATTTCTTCCATAAGCCATGATCCAAACCCGCTACCTCCGAAAATATAGTTTGCTACTAGTATGTTGTAATAGTGAGGACTGGTACGACTGACTGCTGGTAATATTACAGCCAAATGAGACTGAGTAGAATCAAATTCTGTATGATGAATTGATTGTTCTAGTTTATACTCACTTTTATTAAATTGGCTTTCAGTACTCATATTTTTTGTAATTGCATGTATGATTCTTTTAGAATCTGATTGAGAAATATTTCCAACTATATTGATCTCAATATCTTTTATATTAAATATTTTTTTCTTGTGCTCTATAACCTGAGTACTAGTAATTTTATTAATTGATTTTTTAGTACCAATTTTTTGATGCTCAAATCCTGTTCCTGAAAAAAGATATTTTGATATATCGGCATTTAGTGTTGATCCTGGTCGTTTTTCAACTTCTGATATATTTCTATTAATTTTATCTTTCTCAAGAGAGAAAATATTCTGATCAATTTCACTGGATGAAATAGCTAAATTTATTATATTAACAAGCTTTAGTATTTGCTCAATATCACTCAATGATCTTATCGATATCGATAAAGACTCTTTACCTACAGAGTAGGATAACTTTGCTCCGACATCCTCAAAATAACTGACAATCTTTTTAGAATTCACATCAGAAGACATTAAAGTATTGAGCATTAAGTTTGTTAGTCCAGGATATGTTCCATCAACAGTACTGCCATTTTTTATTGTAAAATTAATATCTACAATGGGTAGAGTTTTTGTTTCTATGAATAAATAATTACTATTGTCAGCTAAGCTATTAATTTTATTATTAGCATGACTTGTTTGAAGAGAAAATAATGCTATGAGAATAAATAAATATCTCATTTTTCTGGCCTTAATATTGCAGTAAAAACTTTATTGTTTAAAAAATATTTACTTGCTGATTCTCTAACTTCATCAAGGGATATAGATTCGATTATTGAATTATAATTATCAAGATTTTCCCATCCTATATCTTTTGTTTCCAGCATCCCTACTTGCATGGCTTGGTAAAATACAGAATCAAATTTATAGATATTGTTAGCTTTTATTCTAGCTTTAGCATTCGCTAGTTCTCGCTCAGTCACTGAATTAATAGATTCATTAGAAAGCTGTTCAAGAATTTTCAACTTTAACTCTTCAGGAGAAATCTTACCTCTAGGAGTACCACCAATAATAATTAAATTTGGATATTGGTTGTATGTATCATTAGACAAGAATATATCCAATGCCACTTTTTGATTGTCGACTAGATTTTTTGTAAGTCTAGATGAGTATCCTCCATCCATTATTTCAATAAATAAATCTAGAGCATATAATTCTCTAATTCTATTTTTGTCAAATTTAGGTTTCTTGAAAGATAAAAAAACTATAGGTTTTGAAACTTTATCATAGACATCAAAGGATGCTTTTGTTGAAAATTCTATTTTATTATTTGGCTTAATCGATGATTTATTATTTTCATATCTACCATAGTACTTCTGAATGTAGCCTTTAACTAGATCAGAGTTAAAGTTTCCTGCAATTATTACAATTGCATTCTTAGGTTGATAATGAAGCTTGTACCAATTCTCTAGGTCATTTTTAGAAATACTACCTAAGTTTTGCATGGTTCCGATAATTGGGATTCCATATTCATTCATGCCGTACGCGTTTAACATAATTTTTTCAAAAGTCTTAGAAACTGGATTATCATCCGTTCTAAGTCTCCTTTCTTCTTTTACAACTTCTATTTCACTTCTTAATTCATTTTCATCTAGCCTTAAGTTTTTCATTCTATCTGATTCTAATTCTATACATCTTTCAATATCTGTAGTGTGTATCTTTTGAAAATAACCAGTGTAATCTTTACTTGTGAATGCATTCTCAGTTCCCCCCATTTTTTTTACAATAGAAGAAAATTCTCCTGGCTTAAGTGTTTTAGTACCTTTGAACATCATGTGTTCTAGCACATGAGATATGCCGGTTTTACCCGAAGCTTCATGGCTGGAACCTACTTTATACCAAATACTGTTTACTACAGACGGGCTTCTTTTATCTTCAATTAAAACTACCTTAAGGCCATTTGACAATGTATACGATTCCACTCTGTCGCTGAATTTGATCTCTGACTGAACAGAACTGAAGAAAGATATTGAGATTAATAATACAGAAATTCTAAAGATGATATTCATAATTTATAATATCAAAAAATGTAGATATTTGTGTTAGATTCACTGTAGATATTTAACTTAATTTTGATATCAATTACTTGAAATAAGGTAATCAATAACTATAATTAACATGAAGATTATGAATAAAAACCTTACACATAATGTAGTTGCTAAAGAAATCGCTATTGATCTTGAGTCTTCGGATGCCCTTAATTACTACTTGGCGCAGTTGAGGGAGACCCCTTTATTGACAAAAGAACAAGAAGAGGAGTTATTTCAAAGGCTTCAAAATTCAGATGATATGGATGCAGCGCGAAAACTCGTCATGTCTCATTTAAGATTTGTAGTGCACATAGCGAAGACCTATAAAGGTTACGGTTTGCCATTATTGGATGTGATTCAAGAAGGTAATGTAGGTTTGATGAAAGCTGTCAAAAAATTTGATCCTAGTAAAAAAGTTAGATTATTATCATTTGCAATTTATTGGATTAGAGCAGAAATACATGAGTTTGTATTAAAAAACTGGAGAATTGTTAAAGTAGCAACTACTAAAGCACAAAGAAAACTTTTCTTTAAATTAAGAAGTAAAAAAACATCTTCTAGTTGGCTGTCTGAACAAGAAACACAGGATATTGCATCAGAATTAAATGTTGATAGTAAAACTGTTAAATTAATGGAGAGTCGACTCAGTGGAACAGATGTTGCATTTGACCCTGTAGATGAAGATGACAACTCGCCAGCTAGTTATTTGACTCAAAATACAAATCCACTGTCACTTTTGGAAATACAAGATACAGATAATGACAATGCAATGAAATTAAATGTTGCACTAGATAAACTGGATGATAGAAGTAAAGATATAATCTCACAAAGATTTTTGTCTGATCATAAACCTACACTAGACGACCTTTCAAAAAAATATAATGTATCAAAAGAAAGAATCAGACAAATCGAAGAAAAATCTCTAGCTACACTTAAAGAAACAATCCTGCTCGCATAATCAGAGCATTAAAATATAGTGATCAAAAAGAAGCGCTGCGAATAATAACGCAAGGTATGCAATTGAGTATTTGAACAGCTCAAAAGCTTTTCTGTCATTTTTAGTTAAATACAAACTATATGAATCAACAATAAATTTCCCGCCAAGAATAAGTACAGAAATTAAATATATGTATGACACAAGATTAAGAAGATATGGAAATAATGTTATGCAAAACAATAAAATTGAATATAAAAAAATATGCAATCGAGTAAAGTCGGCGCCATGTGTCACAGGTAACATAGGTACATTTGCTTTGCTGTAATCCTCTTGTTTATATACTGCTAATGCCCAAAAATGAGGTGGGGTCCATAAAAAAATAATTAAAAATAAGAGTAAAGGTAGCTCACTCACACTATTTGTCATTGCAGTCCAACCTAAAAGTGGAGGCATAGCTCCTGCAATACCACCTATTACAATATTTTGTGATGTTAAGTTTTTTAGATAAACTGAATAAATAATAGAATAAACAATAATTGAAAAAAGTGTCAAGATGGTAGTGATAGTATTTACGTACTCAAAAAGAATATATGTCGAGAGTAATGAAATACTTAGAGAAAAATATATAGCGTGATTGGTCGTTACATTACCTCTGATTAGTGGGCGACTTTTGGTCCTATCCATAATGGCATCTATCTTCTGATCAACAACATGGTTTATAACCGCTGCTGCAGATGCGGCTAAATATATGCCAATGCTAGCGTATAGCATTAATGGATAGTCTAGATTAAAATCTTGGGCAAGAAGCATCCCAACTATTGCTGTAAATATTATTAAAAAATTTACACGAGGTTTTGTAAGAGCAATTAGATCGAATAAAATCGAATTAGTGTTTCTAGCTATGTTGTTCATCTATTTTATTTTATAGAATGATATCAGACAATAATAAAAAGCGCTTGAAATAAAAGCCATTAAGATTGCAGCATTCATTGTGTGCCACACTGCAATGTTAAGGGGTAGACTGTATACCACATTAGAAATGCCAAGGATTATCTGTAAAATAAAAAATATGATACTTACGCCCATGAGTTTTTTTAGAAAAATATGTTCCTTTAGTTTTAGAATTGTATAGACTGCTAGTATATAAATTACTGTTAAAATTAAAGCTGTAATTCTATGCGAATAATGAATAGCAACTTTTGCTCCATAAGCTAAAATTCCTCCTTCATAATTTAAATACGGCAGTCCTATTAAATCAAAAGCGCCATCAAAAACCATTTCTTTCGGATACCATTGGTCGAGACATTTTGGAAAATCAGTACATGCCAACGACGCATAGTTAGTGCTTGTCCATCCTCCTAATAAGATTTGAGCGATTAAAAATAACCAAGTAGCAGATATTAAGACTAGAGCAAAAAAAGGGATACGCTTAGGACTTACATTTATACCAGAATAATTTATAGCATTTATAAAAAGTAATGTGGCAGTTAACATTCCAAAAAATAAATGTGTCGTTACGATAGTAGGTTTTACCAGCATAGTTACTGTGAGCATGCCCATAATTGCTTGTATCACAATTAGAACAGATAAGAGGACCGGTAATGTATAATTTTTTTTTGAATATTTAACTGATATGAATGTGATGAAAAAAACATATAGTCCTAGAATACCTGCCATATATCGATGTAACATTTCTCTCCATGCTTTACCTACATCTATGTCTGCATCGGGATAATATTCTTTTGCTTTTGCCAATTCATCAGCTGTATCTGGTGTAGTTAATAATCCATAACATCCAGGCCAATCTGGGCAGCCAAGGCCTGCATCTGTTAATCTTACCCATGCCCCTAGTGAAATAACCACTAAGGTAAATAGTGCACCGATAAAACTTAATTTTGCTATTTTTAAATCATCCATGATTTTATATTTTTGAATACTTTAGTAGTTTTTTTAAATCTTTTAGTAGTCCTTTAGCCTCAAAATTTCGATTATACCCTAGTATAATTTTCCCAAAAGGGTCGACAATGAATATTCCATTATTCATTTTCGATAGTTTATTATAGAGCGTTTCTGACTTATCTAAAACAATAACTTTTGGATAGTTTTTCAAGTATTGATACTGATTTTCATAACTTCGATTAAAAAGAATGTATCTTTCGACCCTATCCATATTCTTACCTAATAACGTATTTACCTGTCTAAGCATATAAGTGTTATCCTGGCATTTTAAATCACATTCTATTGGCAGAACTTGGAGAAGTGCCCAGTGTTCATCTTGATTATCTAAATTAATATTAATCTCTTCATCCAGAAACTTTCCATGATTTGTTGTACCTCTTGAATCTGTCGCGTTGTTCATATAGAAATATTGAGCGAGTATAAAAGGTGTTATAAACACGAGAAGTATAAGTATAAGTTTAACTTTTCCCATTTTTCCTCCTGTTTAAAATAAATAAAAAAAACATACCAATGATTGTAAACAAAAACCACTGTCCCGCATACATGTAATGTTTCAGATGATTGTTCTTATTTTTAATAGGAATGTAAGTATATGCATATTGATTCTCTTCATTAAGATTAATTATGAAAGGATAGATATCTTTATTTAATATTTTAGAAATTTGCTTTGTATTTATATTTTGTATTACATATGGTTTTTTTTTAGTAATGTTGTTAGAGCTCAGTTCAAATAACTGCATAGGGTACTTTACATATCCTTTTATGGTTACCATGCTTTTAGGGGTTTCAATTATTGGGTATTTTTGTCTAGAGTAATTATCTACCCATCCTCTATTAACCAATAATACTTTATCACCTATAATCAATGGTGATATTACGTAATAACCTGCTTTGCGTTTGAAAACAATATTATCTAATAAAAAAAATGACTCATCAAAAATACCTGTTGCATATAACTTTTTATATCTAACTGGTTTATCTACTAACTTTTTAATATCAGAGTATTCGGTATTGACTTGAGATTCAAAGTCTCTTTGAATAGAAAGTTTCTCTTGACCCCTATCAATTTGCCAAGTACCTAAATAAAAGCATATGCCTATCAAGCTGATTAAACTTAAGTTTTTTAAAATATTTATCATTCTAGTGTTAACATGGCTCTATGTTTAAATACGCGATTGTAACTTTACTAATATTAATTATATACAATCTTGTTATGGGATTTATATATATACTGAAAGATAAATCATCTAGTAGAAGAGGACTTGCATCACTCAAAACAAGAATTATTCTATCATTATTACTTTTTATCCTGATTATTGTCGGGTTTTACACGGATATGATAAAACCAAATAGTTTTTAATCAGAGCCAGTAGACAAATACAAATAGCCCTAACCAAACAACATCGACGAAGTGCCAATACCATGCGACAGCCTCAAAACCGAAGTGGTTCTCATTTGTAAAGTGGCCTTTTATACATCTAAACAAAATAACAGTAAGCATAATTGCGCCTAATGTCACATGAAACCCATGAAATCCTGTTAACATATAAAATGTTGATCCGTACATACCTGAAGTCATTTTAAGATTCAAATCATTATATGCATGTGAGTATTCATAAGCTTGGAATCCAACAAATATAAAACCTAATAAAACTGTAGCAAGTAGTCCAAGAATAAGTTGATTTCTTTTTCCTTCTTTTAGACCGTGATGTGCCCATGTTACTGTCAAACCACTAATAAGAAGAATTATTGTATTAAGAGCTGGTATTCCTGCTGCTTTCATAACAACAAAATCACCTCCATAATTTGCTGGGCCATTAGATGGCCATACATTTTCAAAAGTAGGCCATAATTCTTGGTTTGTGCTTACTTTAGTGCCCTCGCCTGCAAGCCAAGGTAAAGACAATTCTCTGGCGTAGTACAAAGCGCCAAAAAAAGCTGCAAAAAACATTACTTCTGAAAATATAAACCAAGCCATTCCCCATCTAAATGACATGTCTACTTGTGCATCATATAACCCGCCTTCACTTTCATTAACAACATAAGAAAACCATCCATACACAACAAGTAAAAGTAAAGCTAAGCCTGTGTATGTTAATGTTAAGTTTGATTCATCATTCATATAATTTGCTAGACCTATGAACATTACAATTAATGCTACAGTTGTTAGAAATGGCCACTTAGTTTCGTGTGGTACGTAATATGATGATCCGCTCATAATTTATTAGTCTCCTTAATATTATTTGAAATATCGAACATTGTATAAGAAAGCACAATGTCACCGCTGTCGTTTGGTAGCTCATTATCAATAATAAATTGAATACCTAAATCTTTAACCTCGCCAGCATTAATTGTTTGTTGGTTGAAACAAAAGCATTCAATTTTTTTAAAATATTCTGCGTGTTTACCTGGTGTTACACTTGGGCTAGCTGTTGTATGTAGCTGCTTGCTTGAATTATTTTTCATTACATAGTGAGTATTGTATGGTTTTCCCACCTGAACTGTCATCTCTGAAACTGAAGGCTCAAAATATAACGGTGCTGAATTTGCTACATTTGAAATAAATTTAACTGTAACAAATCTATTATCTTCTTTAATATCATTAGCTACGTACGCAATTTCATTGGTTTTGCCATTTAATCCTGTAATCTCACAAAAAGTATCGTAGATAGGTACCAGAGCATATGAAAAACCGTACATAGCAACCACTGCTAGTGACAATTTTGTAATTGTTGATTTTATTCCTGTCATTAGTCAACTTTTGGTGGAGTATCAAATGAATGGTATGGCGCTGGTGATGGTAATGTCCATTCTAGTCCCTCTGCCCCTTCCCAGCTTTTATCAGCTGCAGTTACAGGTTGTCTTAGGGTTAAGAACAAAATGTAAACAAATAATAATTGGGATAAACCAAAACCAAAAGCTCCTACTGAAGCAATCATATTAAAGTCCGTAAACTGTACCGCGTAATCTGGTATCCTTCTTGGCATTCCAGCTAACCCGACAAAGTGCATAGGGAAAAATGTAATATTTACAAATATTGTTGTCATCCAGAAATGAATTTTACCTAAAGTTTCGTTGTACATTTTCCCTGTCCATTTAGGTAACCAATAATATACAGCTGCAATAATAGCAAATACGGCACCTGGAACGAGTACATAATGGAAATGTGCAACTACAAAATATGTGTCATGGTATTGAAAATCAGCTGGTGTTATAGCCAACATCAATCCTGAAAATCCACCAATTGTAAATAATATGATAAAAGCTAATGCAAATAACATAGGAGTTTCAAATGTCATAGAACCTTTCCACATAGTAGCTACCCAGTTGAAAACTTTAACACCAGTTGGCACTGCTATTAACATAGTAGTAAACATAAAGAATATTTCTCCTGCTAACGGCATGCCTACAGTGAACATATGATGTGCCCATACTATGAATGATAGAAGAGCAATGGATGCTGTAGCATAGACCATTGAGTCATAACCAAATAGTTTCTTTCTTGAAAAAGCAGGAATGATTGTGGATACAATTCCAAAGGCAGGAAGAATTAATATGTATACTTCTGGGTGACCGAAGAACCAAAATATGTGTTGAAACAATACAGGATCTCCACCACCTGCTGCTGTAAAGAAACTAGTTCCATAAAAACGATCTGTTAGAAGCATTGTTATAGCACCAGCAAGAACAGGCATTGATGCAATAAGAAGGAATGCTGTTATTAACCATGTCCATACAAATATTGGCATCTTCATTAATGTCATTCCTGGCGCTCTCATATTCAGAATAGTAGCAATCACATTTATAGCCCCCAAGATTGACGATGCTCCGAGTAAATGTATAGAAAATATTACAAATGGCATAGAATTTCCACCCTGTAATGATAGCGGCGGATAAAGTGTCCACCCTGCGGCTGGACCTCCACTTTCAAAGAATAAAGTGCTTAGTAACATTGTAAAAGCGAATGGTAAAATCCAGAAGCTCCAATTATTTAGTCTTGGTAAAGCCATATCTGGTGCTCCTATCATCATAGGCAACTGCCAGTTTGCTAAACCAACAAATGCAGGCATAACTGCACCAAAAATCATTATTAATGCATGCATGGTAGTCATTTGATTAAAGAAACCAGGAACAACAAATTGTAATCCAGGTTGAAATAACTCTGCACGAATCACTAGTGCCATGAGTCCGCCAACAAAAAACATTAGTAGACTGAACCATAAATAAAGTGAACCAATGTCTTTATGGTTAGTAGTTGTTATCCATCTCATCAAGCCTGACGGTTGATGATGTTCTTCTTTTAAGTGATCTATATTTACGCTCATTTTAATTTCCTTATTTTGATTTATCTGCTACGCGATTTTTTTGATTTAATGATACCCATTTTGTATATTCCTGCTTAGGTACTGCGCGGACAACAATCGGCATGAAACCATGATCTTTTCCGCATAATTCTGTACATTGACCTCGATATACTCCTGGCTCTTTAATGTCTACCCATAATTCATTGATATATCCTGGAATAGCATCTTTTTTACCTGTAATCTCTGGGACCCACCAAGCATGTATTACATCACTTGCAGTTAATAATATTCTTACTTTGGTATTTGTAGGTAAGACCATTTCGTTGTCTACGTTAAGTAGGTAGTTATCAACTTTATTGACATCGATTTTAGATCCGAGTTGTCTCGCCTCGTTGCTACTATCAGCTAGTTTACTGAAAAAAGAAACATCATCTTCTACATAATCATATTTCCACATCCACTGGTATCCAGTAACCTTAACTGTAATCTCTGAATTCCTTGTGTCTTCCATCATTATCAGTGTTTTAGTAGCTGGTATCGCCATTCCTACAAGTATTACAAAAGGGATAACGGTCCATATAACTTCAACTGTCGTACTTTCATGGAATGATGCTGGTTTAGCACCCTTAGATTTTCTATGATGATATATTGAGTAAAACATTACTCCAAAAACAACTATACCTATTACCACGGTGATATAGAAAATAAGCATATGTAAGTCATATGCAGCATTAGCTGTTGGTGACACACCTCTTGACATGTTTACTTCCCAATCAGCCAGGGTTGTTAGCGGAGCTAACATTGATATTATTAATATTGATAATCTATTCATTTTCATTCCCTAATATATGGTTATTGATCCTTCAATAACAACTTTTTTCGCATCCCAATATTAACAAAATATTAGTACTTATGGAATTTCTAATTTACTCTTTTTTTACTTCTTTGATGTGAATCAATTTGCCTGATTTATCAAGGGTTTTTGCCTCTTTTAGAGCATAACCAAATATTATTTCGTATGTTAATTCGAATGAATCTGATGCTTCATTATATAAATTATCTCCGATTGCTTGATACTCATGCTTATGGAGATATTGGCTATGATCATTACTAGTTGTATTTGTGCCGGTCAAACGTAAAGATTTCAGAAGCTGTTTAAGAGAGGGAAACTCAAGTGTTATAAATTCGCTGTCAACAACGGGATCCTTGAGTTTAGCGTTAAACATAAAATCACCATAGTGATGCATGTCAATAAAATTGTTAAATCTAAGCTTTTTATAAACAGATTCAGGACATTTTCTAAACTCTCTGAAAGTACCTGGGCCAGCTGCTGAAAATAATAGTAATCCATTTGGTCTCAATAAATTTGAATACCTTTTAAATAAATTATCATCTAAATCGCACCAGTGTAATGTCAGGCTAGACAAGATTGTATCAAAAGATTCATTTTTAAAAGGTGGGGCTTCACCTTTTGTTTGAATACATCTTGCAGAATAATTCTTTTGTTTGTGTTCTTTTAACATTTCATGAGATAAATCAATTGAAACTATATCTATACCTGGAAATTCTCTACAAAGAGTCTCAGATAAATTACCAGTTCCAGACCCTATCTCAAGCAGATGTTTTTTATCATGCTTGATAAGGTTAAGTCTATTAAATAATCTGTCGTTAACATTTTTTTGAATAAATGAATAATCATCATAGCTACGAGCTCGTTTAGAAAATGATTTAATAATTTTTTTCTTCATAATATTTTTTTTATGATGTCATATATTTTTTTAAATTCAAAAAAAGGATAATGAGGACTATTCTTAAGTATATGCGTAGAGATTTTGTTTTTTTTGAGTTGATTAAATTTATCTAAACTATTAATTTGATCATGAGATGATTGAATAATATGAACATTTTTTGAGTAAGAGATATCTTTATCTGCTTTATAAATTTTTTTTAAGTCGTCTAAGCCTAAACAAAGATTTTCTATTGATGGAATATAATTATTATTAAAGAGACTTGTTAATTTAATAAAATCACTTTTATTATTGTTGGCACCTTTAGTGCAGTTAAACATAAACTTTCGAAAAGCTTCTTTTGAATTATTTTTAATACTTATATATAAACTATCAATAGTATAAGTTTTAGGTTCAAAAAAAGGGTTTATCAGTATAACTATCGCTTGGCATGAACTTAATTTTGAAGAGTTTAATATCAACGAGGCACTATAAGAATAAGCTATGATCATATCTCCCTTTTTTGCCGTAGATAGAACATTATCAATCTTTATAACATTACTAAAGTTACTTTTCTCTTCATAACCAGACAATACAATCTTGGTATGAAGCGCGACCTGTCTAAAATGCTTTATTACATCATTCCAAATATATGGCCCAAATAACCATCCATGAATATAAGTAATTTTCTGTATGTTTTGTAGCAACATTACAAATTAGAATAATATAAATCTCTAGTGTATGCTTTATAAATGGAAACTAATCTTAGTCATTTTCTAATTATTATTTCTTTTTATTTAATCGGGTCTGTGCCATTCGCTATATTGACTTATAAATTTATGTCAACTGAGGATCCTAGAAAGCTTGGGTCTGCTAACCCTGGTGCAACTAATATGTATCGAATTGCAGGGCCATTACCTGGTATCTTGACATTTCTTGGAGATTTTCTTAAAGGATTTATCCCAATATATTTGTTAGCAGAACAAAATATTACCATTTCATATGTATATTCATTTTTTATTCTATTTGGTCACATGTTTCCTATTTTTAATAAATTCAAAGGAGGTAAGGGAGTGGCTACCTCGTTTGGATTTATTCTTGCTTTAGATTATGTAACTGGCCTTTCAATTTTGTTAGTTTGGTTAGTAGTGTTTTTATTTAAAAAGATTTCTGGTTTATCTGCTGTGATAAGTTTTATATTTTTGCCAGTCTTTATATTTATATTTATAAATAGCATGATTTTATTTTTAATTGCTTTATTTCATTCATTGATAATTTTATTCAATCATCGAACAAATATTAGAGAGTTAATGAAGGATTCGGTTTAATTTTATAATTTTTTGTAAATTTATGTGTTTTTGATTTCAATAAGCCTGCATATGCAATCATCGCCCCATTGTCAGTACTAAATTTTACGTCTGGGAAATAAGCATTGCATTCCTTTATTAAAGAAAATTCATCCCTGAGTTTTTTATTTGCACTAACACCTCCTGTAATAACAATATTACTAATACCTAATTCATTAGATGCTTTTCTTGACTTACTGATTAAGGTCTCGACGATAGCATTTTGTAATTCGAAAGATATATTATTTATATTTTTATTGGTAAGTTCGGTTTGATTTACGACATTTATCACATGAGTTTTTAATCCACTAAAACTAAAATCATAACTATTACTTTTAATCATAGGCCTAGGAAAAACAAAGTTATTATCAAAAGAACTCTCTGCTCTTTTTGAAATTTGTGGTCCCCCTGGATATGATAAGCCTAGTTTTCTTGCAATTTTATCAAAGCATTCCCCGGCAGAATCATCTAATGTTGTTCCTAGAGTTTGTATATTAAAATTCAAATCTACAGATGATAAAATTGTATGGCCTCCAGATACCAAGAGAGAGATAAAAGGTGGTTTTAAATTTTCTTCAGTCATCATGGGAGAATATATATGAGCTTCGAGATGATTTACCTCTAATGTTGGAATATTATTACTCCACCCAAGTGCTTTTGCCAATGATGCACCTACTAATAATGGTCCAAGTAAGCCCGGGCCATTCGTAAAAGCAATCAGATGAATATCTTTAATACTTAAAGAATTCCTCTCCAATAATATATTGAGTAGCGGTATAAATTTTTTGACGTGATCTCTTGAAGCTAATTCAGGAACTATACCTCCGTATTGAGCATGAATTTCATGTTGTGAACTGGTAATGTGATCTAAAACTTTTCCATTTGGATTGACAATAGCTAGTCCAGTGTCGTCACAAGAAGATTCAATTCCAAGGGTAATCATAGGCGTATTATAAGTTAAAACTTGCTTTATAAACAATATCAAGTAATATTACGCAATATTTAAATAATTAAGGATTTATATGCCAAGTGTACAAGTAAGAGATAACGAACCTTTCGAAATCGCGCTAAGACGATTCAAAAGAGGTTGCGAAAAAGCAGGTATCTTAACAGAAACACGCAGAAGAGAATTTTATGAGAAGCCAACAGCTATGCGAAAAAGAAAAATCGCAGCTGCAACTAAAAGATGTAAAAGAAAAGTTAGTATGGATACTCTCAGAAAAAAACCTCCGTACAAAAAATTCTAATTTCTAATGTCAAAATCAGCTATCAAAGATAGTATCCAAAGCGATCAGATAAAGTTTTTAAAAGACGGGAATAAAGAAGATTCCTCAACTCTCAGATTTGCTCTATCTTTTCTTAACAAAGAAGAGAAAGATAAAAAAATTGAACTTGATGATTCTGGAGTTGTTAAGATATTAAAGTCCATTATTAAAAGAAATCAAGATTCATATAATCAATTCATCGAAGCAGATAGACAAGAATTAGCAGACAAAGAAAAAAAAGAGATGGTACTTATAAGTAAATACTTACCCGAGGTTCTCGGAGAAGAGGAAACAGAAAATATAGTTAAAAAAGTAATTGAGGATCTTGAGATTTCTTCTATGAAAGAAATGGGAAAAGCTATGAGTTTAATTAAAAATAACCATGGTGATAATATTGATATGTCACTTGTCAGCATACTCATTAAGAAACTTTTAAAGTAATCCTTATTTCACAAATATCGCTATATAGTAATAAGTCTTGTATAATCCCACCATGGATAAAAATCTTCAGTTTGTAGAAATTAAAAGAATGGATCCTGATGTAATTTCACCAAAAAAAAGAAAAAAAAATTATAAAGAAATCTATGGTCATTACAGCAGCCAAATAGCTGCTGAACAATCTGGCCGTTGTATCGAATGCGGTAATCCATATTGTGAGTGGAAATGTCCCGTACACAATTATATTCCTCAATGGCTCAAGCTCATATCTGAAAATAAATTATTCGAAGCTGCAGATTTATCTCATCAAACAAATTCTCTTCCTGAAATATGTGGCAGAATATGTCCTCAAGACAGGTTATGTGAAGGTGCATGTACTTTGAATGATGGTTTTGGCGCTATAACAATTGGTAGCATTGAAAAATATATTACAGATGAAGCTATCAGTCAGGGCTGGAAACCAAATATTTCAAACATAAAAAAAAATAAATATAAAGTTGGAATTATTGGGGCTGGTCCCGCAGGGCTTGCTTGTGCTGATGTACTTGTTAGAAATGGATTTAATCCTATTATTTATGATAAGTATGAAGAAATTGGTGGTTTACTTACATTTGGAATTCCCCCATTTAAACTTGAAAAAAAGATTGTTAAACAGCGAAGAAAAATTCTTGAAGACATGGGAGTAAAGTTTGTGCTTAATACAGACGTTGGTAAAGATATTAGTTTTGAAAAGTTTCAAGATATGTTTGATGCTGTCTTCCTTGGAATGGGAACTTACACATATATGAAAGGAGGTTTTCCCGGAGAAGATTTAGAGCATGTATATGATTCACTGCCCTATTTGAATTCAAATATCAGAAATGTCATGAATACTAAAAATGATGAATTTATAAATCTAAAAGGTAAAACAGTTATGGTGCTTGGTGGAGGTGATACTGCAATGGATTGTAATAGAACTGCATTGCGACAAGGTGCAAAAAAGGTATATTGTGCCTACCGCAGAAATGAATCTAATATGCCTGGTTCCAAAAGAGAAGTAAAAAATTCAAAAGAGGAAGGCGTTGAATTCTTATGGAATATGCAGCCAATAGAAATTATAGGTGATGACAAAGTTTCTGCTGTCAAATTTGTGAAAACCAAGCTTAAAAAAACTGACATTAGAGGTAGAGAAGTTCCAGTGATAGTTCCTAATAGTGAAAAGATCATCAAATGTGATACTGTAATTCTTGCATTTGGATTTAGACCTAATCCACAAAAATGGTTCAAAAAAAATAAAATTGAAACAGATGAAATTGGAAGAGTTAAAGTCAACTCATTAAAATACCCTCATCAAACAGATAATCCAAAAATATTTTCAGGCGGAGATATGGTTCGAGGGTCAGATTTAGTTGTTACTGCAGTTTTTGAAGGAAGGAGTGCTGCTAAAGGTATAATAGATTATATAAGTGATAAAAATAAATGAGTTCAAGTAAGCATCTGCTTATTAAGAGTATACATCATGAAAAAGTTGATAGGACACCCATATGGATAATGCGCCAGGCGGGTAGATATTTACCGGAATATATCAAAACAAAAAATAAAGCTGGTGGCTTTATGGGACTAATTAGAAATCCAGAGCTTGCTTGTGAAGTCACTCTTCAGCCATTGAAAAGATATCCGCTTGATTCTGCGATTCTATTTTCTGATATTCTTGTGGTCGCCGATATGTTTAATATGAATCTTAGATTCGAAGACAAGAAAGGTCCTGTATTTGATAAGCCATTAAGAAGTGAAACTGATTTCAATAATTTACCTAGTGAACTTGATTTATCAAAACTATCTTATGTGAATGAGACGATAAAGAATATTAAAACAGAACTTAATGATTCTCTCCCACTCATTGGATTTATCGGGAGTCCTTGGACAGTTGCTACGTATTTAATTGAGGGTAACTCTACAAAAAAATTTACATATATCAAAAATATGATGCATGAAAATAGTAATCTTCTCGACAAAATATTAGATATGATTACTAGGGGCAGTATTCATTATGTTAATGAACAAATTAATCAAGGCGTTGATGCATTTATGATTTTTGATACTTGGGGCGGACTCCTCTCTAAAGATAATTACTATAATTATTCATTGAAATACATTGAAAAAATTATTTCGTCAACAAGTCGTCGAGATATACCTATAATCTACTATAGTAGAAGTAATACGAATTTTGAAAGTTTGAAAAATATGGGTATAGATTGTGTAGGTATTAGCTCTGATAATAACTTGGGTGATATTTATAATTTATTTGATCAGAAAATAGCTTTACAAGGTAATTTAAATACAGAGGTTCTTAAACAAGAAAATTCTGTAATTAAAAAAGAGATTAATAAAACCTTAAAAAGTTTTCCAAATGATACTGGGCATGTCTTCAATCTAGGGTCCGGGATAACTCCTGATATACATCCAGATAAAGTAGCCTTCTTAATTGATCAAGTAAATGAAATAAGTTCTAAATGAATAAAAAAATTTTTCTAATAGGTTCAATGGGTTCTGGAAAATCTACCATAGGCAGACTATTAGCAAAAAAACTTAATCTCCCTCATTATGACTTGGATACAATGATTGAAAAACAGCAAGAAACAACAATTTCAGAAATTTTCCAAACATATAATGAGGAATATTTTAGAGATCTTGAGTCGAAGGCTCTAGCAAAATATTCTATGTTAGAAAAGTTTGTAATCTCTACAGGCGGCGGGACTGTTCTTAGAGAGGAAAATCAAAAAATATTTAAAATTGGGTTTGTAGTATATCTAAGTATTTCATTGGACGCACAATATCATAGAATTAAAAATAGAACACATAGACCGCTGGTAGCGAATAAAGACATAAAGACTACAATTAAAAACCTAGATGATATAAGAGGAAAAATATATCAAAAAGTTTCTAATATTGAAGTGGATGTTTCAAATTTAGATAAAGAAGATGTAATATCTAATATTATAAATAAACTGCACTAAAATCTAATGAAGAAAATAATCCTAGAGATATCTGAAAAAAAAATACCTATTTGTATAGGCGAAGGTCTTCTTCAAAGTTTTAATCCATCGAAATATGTAAAAAATAAAGATGTACTAATTATAACTAATACTACTGTTGGTAAATTTTATCTAAATAGAACAAAAAAACTCTTTTCTAAATTCAAAGTTAATTCGTTGGTTCTTCCAGACGGAGAGAAATATAAAAATATAAATACACTCAATAAGATTTATGATTTCTTAGTAAAAAACCATTATGACAGATCCTTAACTATTGTTGCTCTTGGCGGAGGTGTCATAGGAGACATGACAGCTTTTGCGGCAGATACATATATGAGAGGTGTTTCGCTGATACATGTTCCTACAACGCTTTTATCACAGGTTGATTCCTCTATAGGAGGTAAGTGCGGAATTAATCATACATTAGGTAAGAATCTAATAGGCTCATTTAAGCATCCTGAACTTGTTTTAATAGATCCAAAAGTTTTGAAGTCATTACCACAAAGAGAGTTTTTAGCAGGTATGGCAGAAGTTATAAAATATGGACTAATAAGAAACAAAATATTTTTTAATTTTTTAAATAATAATCATAGAAAAATATATAAGTTTGATAGCGAGTGTATTACAAAAATGATTACTACTTGTGTACAAACTAAATCACAAATTGTAAAAGAGGATGAATTAGAAGGTGGTATTAGAGCTTTACTTAACTTTGGACATACATTTGGTCATGCAATTGAGGCATCAAAAAACTACAAAGGTATTCTTCATGGTGAAGCGGTTAGTGTAGGCATGAATATTGCTGCTGCAATATCAGCTGACCAAAACTTTTTGACTGATGAACAATATTGCGAAATTGAAGATATGTTATTGAGGCTCGGTCTACCAACTATGATTCCAAAAAATGTTACACCGTCAAATATAATGAAACATTTAGGTCATGATAAAAAGAAATTATCAGGAAAGAATAGATTTATACTTTTGAAGAATATCGGTGCAGCATTTATCACTGATAAACTAGAAAATAACTATCTAAAAGATTTATCCAAAAACTTCATCAGTTAATCCTAAAATAAATATTTATGGTAATATGTCCATACTATGAATAACGGACATAATTCAAAAAACACCATGTATTCTCCTACTTTTGAAAGGGATAATTGCGGCTTTGGACTTATAGCAAACATGGATGATAAACCATCAAGCTGGATAATTGACACAAGCATAGAGGCATTAAATAGACTTAAGCATAGGGGCGCGGTGTCTGATGATGGTAAATCAAGTGATGGATGCGGACTACTAATAAAAAAACCAAATGAATTTCTCCATTTTTGTGCAGAAGAAATGGGTATTGAACTCAGAAAAAATTATGCATTTGGAACAATATTTTTGCCTAGAAATAAAACTAAGCATAAAAAAATCAAAGAGACATTTTTCTTCCAAATAAAAAAATTAGGAATGGAAGTTTTAGGTTGGAGAAATGTACCAATAAATAAAAAGGTTTGTGGTGATGATGCTTTAACATCTCTTCCTGATATACAACAAATAATAATTTCTGGATCTGATGATTTACATGAAAATGAATTCGAAAAGAAACTATATATAGCAAGACTTCAGGTTGAAAAAATATTGAATGATCCTGATTTATACGTCTGCAGCATGTCATCTAAAGTAATATCGTATAAAGGTTTAATAGTATCTGAAAATATTCAAAAATTTTATCCAGATCTAGTTCACTCAAAAATGAAAACATCTTTGTGTGTGTTTCATCAAAGATTTTCTACAAATACATTACCTCAATGGAAACTAGCGCAACCTTTTAGGCACTTAGCTCACAACGGTGAAATTAACACTATTCAAGGTAATAGACATTGGTACATGGCGAGAAGAAATAAACTTGATATAACAGATTTACCCGAACTTAATGATATGCATCCAGTTGTATCGATGAGTGATTCCGATTCTTATTCACTGGATAATATGCTTGAATACCTCCTGGCTGGTGATATGGGTATATTCAGAGCTATGCGTACTCTTGTTCCTCCAGCATGGCAAAATAATAATAAGATTGATAAAAAATTAAAAGCCTGCTTTGAATATCACTCAATGCACATGGAACCATGGGACGGGCCAGCAGGTATAGTACTTACAGACGGAAGATATGCGGCATGCGTACTAGATAGAAATGGTTTAAGGCCTGCAAGGTACATTATTACTAAAGACAGACATATAACACTTGCCTCAGAAGTAGGTGTGTATGACTATGACGACTCTGAAGTGTTACAAAAAGGTAGACTTGCTCCAGGTGATATGCTCGCTGTTGATACGCTAAATGGCGAAGTATTACTTTCAGATGATATTAATAAAATATTAAAAGACAGACATCCATATGATGAATGGCTGAATAAAAATTCTTTAAACTTAGGTGGATATGATTTAAAAAAAGAAAAGCCATTAAAATATAGCAATGAAGAGTTAATAGCATACAAAAAATTCTATGGAGTTTCTCTTGAAGAAGAAGTTGATGTAATACTTCCCCTTGCTAAACTGGCTGTCGAAGGTACTGGCTCAATGGGAGATGACACTCCAATGCCCGTATTGTCGAAACAATCAAGATCTCTGTATGACTATTTTAGGCAGCAGTTTGCACAAGTAACTAATCCTCCAATTGACTCCCTAAGAGAAACTAGTGTCATGTCGCTTGAGACATGTCTTGGTGTTGAGAGAAATCTCTTTGAAGAGTCATCTCTTCATGCTGGCAGACTAGTTCTAGATTCTCCAGTATTATCTAATCAGGTATTTGAAAAAATAGTCAACTATAAGAAAAAAGGTTTTCCAAATGATACTCTTAGTCTTCACTATGATAATAATATTGATCTAGAAGAAGCTATTAATACAATCTGTGATAGAGCTGTAAGAAGTGTTAAGAAAAAAAATGTGCTAATTGTTTTATCTGATCAAAACCTAAACAAGGATCAACTCACTATTCCAGCTGCTATGGCAGTTGGTGCAGTTCATCATAGGCTTATTACTGAAGGGTTGCGATGTGATTGTAATATTATTGTCGAGACGGCATCCGCATGGAATTCACATCACTTTGCTGTGTTATTGGGTTATGGCGCATCTGCTATATACCCATATCTTGCATTTAATATTATTAATGATTTACTTGTGAGAAATAGTATTGATAAAAATGCTTACCCATCTCATGTCCAAAACTTTGTCAAAGGCATTAATAAAGGGTTATTGAAGATTATGTCTAAGATGGGGATTTCTTGTATTTCTAGTTATAGAGGTGCACAACTGTTTGAAACTATAGGAATTAATTCTGATGTTATTGACCTTTGTTTTAGAAACAACATTTCAAGAATAGAAGGAGTAGGTTTCAAAGATATCGAGAATGACTTAGAAAAAAACAAAGCTTATTCTCTAAAAATATCTGAGGGCATCAATAAAGGTGGGCTTCTTAAATTCACAGCTGGAGGTGAATACCATGATTATAATCCAGATGTTGTTAAAACTTTACAGGCATGTGTGACTAGCGGTGAATATGAAGATTACAAAAAGTTTGCTTCACTAGTTAATTCAAGAGATCCAAGTTTTCTTAGAGATTTATTTAATCTTAAAAACAAAAAACCAATTCCTCTAGAACAGGTTGAATCTTCTAAAAAAATATTAAAAAGATTTGATACAGCTGGAATGTCTCTTGGTGCACTATCTCCAGAAGCTCATGAAGCTTTAGCTATTGCAATGAATACAATTGGAGGTAGATCTAACTCTGGTGAAGGCGGAGAAGATATCAAAAGATATAACTCATCAAAAACATCTAAAATTAAACAAGTAGCCTCCGGTAGATTTGGGGTAACTCCTCATTACTTAGTAAATGCTGATGTAATACAAATAAAGATTGCTCAAGGAGCTAAACCAGGTGAAGGCGGGCAACTGCCAGGTGATAAAGTAGATCAATATATTGCCAAACTCAGATATTCAGTACCAGGAGTTACACTAATTTCTCCACCGCCTCATCATGATATCTATAGCATTGAAGACTTAGCTCAACTTATATACGATTTAAAACAGGTTAATAATAAAGCACTAATATCTGTTAAATTAGTATCGCAAAAAGGTGTTGGAACTATAGCTGCTGGTGTAACGAAAGCATATGCCGATTTGATCACCATATCTGGATATGATGGAGGTACAGGTGCGAGTCCTCTTACATCGGTAAAATACGCAGGTGCTCCATGGGAGATGGGTATTGCAGAAACACAACAAACCCTTATGCTTAATAAACTCAGACAAAAAGTACGAATACAAACTGACGGAGGTCTGAAAACTGGATTAGATGTTATTAAAGCTGCAATTTTTGGAGCAGAGAGTTATGGTTTTGGTACTTCAGTGATGGTAGCTTTAGGCTGTAAGTATCTTCGTATATGTCATCTCAATAATTGTGCTACTGGTGTAGCTACTCAGAACAAACTTTTAAGGATGAAACATTTTTCAGGCAGTCCAGAACGAGTAGTAAATTATTTTAAATTTATTGCACAGGATGTTAGAGAAATTATGGCGACTATTGGCGTTAAGTCTATTGACGAACTTATCGGACAAACTCAATATTTATCCATAAGTAAAGGGGTCACTCAAAAGCAGAAATCTTTAAGCCTTAAAAAAATGTTAACCATCTCGGATAAAAAATCACCAAAATATTGTAATGTGAAATCTAATAAACCATATGACAAAGGTGTACTTGCTAAGAGAATTCTGAGAGATTCAAAAGATGCAATATTGAATCGAAGGAGTAAAACTCTAAATTATGATATTAAAAATCTTGATCGATCCATTGGCGCAAGTTTATCTGGTGAAATTGCAAAATTATATGGAAATCACGGGCTTTCAAAAACACCAATAATCTTAAATTTAAATGGAACAGCAGGACAAAGTTTAGGCGTATGGAATGCTGGTGGAGTTGATATATATCTTACTGGTGACGCTAATGATTATGTAGGCAAAGGAATGTCAGGTGGAAAAATAATAATTAAAACATCAAAACATTTTAAAAAGATTGCTGATAAAAATAGCATAATTGGAAATACTTGTCTTTACGGTGCTACTGGAGGAAAAATGTATGCTGAAGGAAAAGCAGGTGAACGATTTGCTGTTAGAAATTCAGGGGCAGTAGCTGTTGTAGAGGGGGCTGGAGATCACTGTTGTGAATATATGACCGGAGGGTGCTCAATAATATTAGGTGAAGTTGGAAACAATTTTGGTGCTGGTATGACCGGTGGAGTAGCTTTTATGTATGATAAAAACAAAACTCTTCATAAGAATATAAATGATAGTTCCGTTGAGTATGTTGATTTATCCAGCGCTGATAAAATTACCCTAAAATATTTTAAAACGATCATTAAAGACTATATTAAAGAGACAAACAGCATAAATGCAAAAGAGATAATGAAAAATTTAAATAATGAAATTAAATATTTTAAACTAATCAAGCCAATTAATGCGTCAATGGAAGACATTATAAAAAATACAATCAATAAAGTTGCTTAGAAATGTCAAGCATAGATAGAGCGTTTATTGATCAGGTTCTAGCATCTACAGATATTGTTGAATTGATAAAAGAGAGAGTATCGCTCTCAAAAAATGGAACGAGCTATAAAGGTCTTTGCCCTTTTCATAACGAAAAAACTCCTTCTTTCAATGTTTCTTCTTCGAAGCAGTTTTATCATTGCTTTGGTTGTGGCGCATCAGGTGATGCTATTAAGTTTTTGACAGAACATGATCATTTAACATTTATTGAAGCATTAAGTAAACTTGCACAAGCCGCAAATCTTGAATTGCCGGATAGTACAAAAAAAAATGATTCATCATATAACCTTTTTATCTCGAATAAAAAAGCATCTGATTTTTATAGCAAGACATTAGAAACAAATAAAGAAGCTATGAATTATTTATCAAAACGAAATATTAATGAAGCTATGATAGAAACCTTTCAACTAGGATTGGCGAATGATAGTTGGGATGATCTATCAAAGATGTTTTCTCAACTTAAGTTAATAGAAAATGCTATTGAGGCTGGTCTCTTGATTAAATCGAATAATAAAATTTATGATAGGTTCAGAAATAGGATTATGTTTCCGATAAGAAATTCAACGGGAAACATCATAGGTTTTGGAGGAAGAGTATATAACAAACAAGATGGAGCTAAATATCTTAACTCTCCAGAGACTAAAGTCTTTCATAAAAGCTATGAGCTTTACGGATTATATGAAAGCAAGAAATATATTAATCAAGAAAATAAAGTTTTAATTGTTGAGGGATACACTGATGTGATTGGCCTTCATAATTCAGATATTAGAAATTGTGTAGCTACACTTGGGACAGCATTTACTAAATATCACTTCAAGAAAATAATAAGATATACAAATAATATTGTTTTTTGCTTTGATGGCGATACCGCTGGAAAATCTGCTGCATGGAAGGCTATTAATAATTGTTTACCTGAAATAAAAGATGGTATACAGATATATCTTATCTTTCTGCCAGAAGGAAGCGACCCCGACACATATGTACATGAAGAAAAAAATATGTTTTTAAACTTAATACACGATGCGATGCCTTTATCAGAATATATTATTCAATCACTGAAGGCGGGTCTTGATATCAATACTGTTGAGGGGAGAACAACATTTTCTTTGAATGCTAAAAAATTAATTGAACAGATGCCTGATATCACGTACACGGCTATTTTAAAAGATGAACTTGAAAATATAGGTGGCAGTGCAATAAACAGTAACTCATCTCTAAGCTTAAATAGAAATAAGGTAGAACCTACTGATGAAAGTAACTATGATATTAAAGAAATTACATTGATGAACTTATTGCTTGAATATCCAAACTTACTTAAAGAAAGTGATTATTCCCATTTCATATCCAACGATATATTAAAAGAAATATATTTATCAGCACTGGATAGAAGAAAAATGAATGAAGCTTTTAAGGCTGTAAATCTGATAAATCAATATCCTCAAAATCACATTATTCATAAAATAATTAAGATGGAATCTAATGAAAAATCTGAGGATTCTGCAAAATTGACTGTTAATGAAATTATTGATCAACTTAAGAAGAATTCAGATGAAAAAGTTTATTTTGATCTGCTAAATAGATATTCAACAGGGCAACAGTTGACACAAGACGAAAGAGAATTTATCAAGAATTTCAAAAAATAAAACATGAATTAATATAATACTAACAATGTTCTTTATTCTAGATTAATTCTCATATAGACTTCCAAGATGTATTATTTTACCTCAGAAAGTGTATCCCCTGGACATCCTGATAAATTATGCGACCATCTCTCAGATTCTATTCTTGATCATGTATTAGAACAAGATAAACATTCTAGAGTAGCTTGCGAAACATTTGTTAAAGGAAAAGAAAGTCAACCAGGTACAGTAGTTATTGGTGGCGAAATAACCACACGCGGAAACTTAGATATTGATAATTTAATCAGAGAGACAATTCTAGAGATTGGTTATGATTCAAATGAACTAGGATTCAACGGCAATGAATGTGAAATTATAAAATTATTAACTAAACAGTCTCCAGATATACAAATGGGTGTTGATCGATCAGATCAAAAAAAGCAAGGTGCCGGCGACCAAGGTTTAATGTTTGGTTATGCTTCTGATGAAACAGAATTTTTAATGCCCTCACCTATTTATTACTCCCACCGTTTAGTTGAAAAACAAACTGAGCTATTAAAATCAAAAAAAGTGTCTTGGCTTAGACCAGACGCTAAAAGCCAAGTTACTTTTCAGTATGAAAATGATAAGCCAACTTTTGTTGATACTGTTGTTCTATCCACACAACATTCCTCAGAAATAGATCTTGAAGAATTAAGAGAATTTGTAAAGAATGAGATTATTTTTAGAGTGATACCCAATTCACTTATTAATGAAAAAACAAGAATATTTATTAATCCCACAGGAAACTTCGTTGAAGGTGGGCCTCTTGGAGATTCAGGATTAACTGGAAGAAAGATTATCGTTGATACTTATGGAGGAATGGCAAGGCATGGTGGCGGAGCATTCTCAGGAAAGGATCCATCAAAAGTTGATAGATCAGCAGCTTATGCTGCAAGATATATTGCAAAAAATATTGTTGCAGCTAATTTAGCAACAAGATGTGAGATTCAACTATCTTATGCAATCGGTGTAGCTGAGCCTACATCAACACTAGTAAATACTTTTGGGACAGGCGTTATATCCGATGAAAAACTATCCGGTATTATCAATAATGTTTTTGACTTAACACCATATGGCATTATCACTTCATTAGATTTATTAAATGTTAAATATAAACCAACTGCAGGATTTGGGCATTTCGGTCGAAATGATAAGAATTTTACATGGGAACAAACAGATAAGGTTGATATACTTAAATCTGCAATTTAAATAGAGGTTAAATATGGAATTAGATAAAGTTAAAAAAATTAAGGATGATTACAAGGTTGCAGATATGAGTCTTGCAAGCTTTGGACACAAAGAAATCAGAATTGCTGAGACAGAAATGCCTGGTCTTATGGCACTTAGAAAAGAATATGGTTCTAAGAAACCACTTGAAGGAACTAGAATTATTGGCTGTTTACATATGACGATTCAAACAGCTGTGTTAATTGAAACTTTAGTTGAATTAGGAGCAGATGTCAGATGGTCGTCTTGTAATATTTTCTCTACTCAGGACCATGCGGCGGCAGCTATAGCTGATCAAAATATTCCAGTATTCGCTTGGAAAGGAGAGACAGAAGAAGAATATATATGGTGTCTGAAACAGTCCATCGAGGGTAACCCAGACTGGAAACCAAATCTATTGCTTGATGACGGCGGAGACCTAACAAGCATGATACATAAAGAATACCCTCATCTGATTGAGGACATCAAAGGCGTTTCAGAAGAGACTACTACAGGCGTTCTGAGATTATATGATATGGCAAAAGAAGGATCACTAAAAATGCCAGCAATCAATGTGAATGACTCTGTAACTAAATCAAAGTTTGATAATTTGTATGGCTGTCGAGAATCACTTGTAGATGGTATTAAAAGAGCAACAGATACAATGATTGCAGGAAAGCATTGTATTGTCTGTGGATTTGGAGATGTAGGAAAAGGTTCAGCTGAATCACTGAGGGCTCTTGGTGCAAAAGTTATGGTTACAGAGATAGACCCTATCTGTGCACTTCAAGCGTGTATGGAAGGTTACGATGTAGTAAGACTTGAGGATAAGATAGGTGAGATAGATATCTTTTGTACAGCAACTGGTAACTACAACGTCATTACCCATGAACATATGAAAAACATGAAAAGTGGAGCTATTGTTTGTAATATTGGACATTTTGATAATGAAATTGATGTAGCAAGTCTCAAAAACTATGAGTGGACTAATATAAAACCCCAAGTTGATGAAATTGAGTTCCCTGATGGTAAAAAAATTGTATTATTAGCGGAAGGAAGACTTATTAATCTTGGTTGCGCTACAGGTCACCCAAGCTTTGTAATGTCTTGTTCATTTACAAATCAAGTAATGGCTCAAATAGAACTTTGGGAAAATAATAGTGAATATAAAAAAGACGTTTATGTGTTACCAAAGCACCTTGATGAAAAAGTTGCGCTCTTACACCTTGATAAACTTGATGCTAAGATTACTAATCTTACTGAAGAGCAAGCAAACTATATAGGCGTTAAAACAACAGGGCCTTTCAAAAAAGATACATATCGATACTAATTAGTTTAATCTAATTATGAAACACTCTAAGTTAGTAAAAAAAGACTTAAAAGTTGTATGGCACCCGTGCACTCAAATGAAGGATCACGAGAAAATTCCTATGATTCCTATCAAATCAGGTAAAGGTGTTTGGCTATATGATTATGATGATAATAAATATCTTGATGCTATAAGTTCTTGGTGGGTAAATATCTTTGGTCATTCTAATACCTTTATTAATAACAGCATTAAAAAGCAGTTATCAAAACTTGAACATGTACTGTTAGCTGGTTTCACTCACGAGCCAGCCATAAATCTTGCTGAAAATTTAATATCACTTACACCAAAGAAAATTACTAAGTGTTTCTTTACAGATAACGGATCATCATCTGTGGATGCAGCAATGAAGATGAGTTATCACTATTGGCAAAACAAAGGTAAGAGATCTAAAAAAAGTTTTATTGCATTGTCTAATAGTTATCATGGAGAAACATTAGGTTCGCTATCTGTAAGTAATATTGATTTATATAAAAAGACCTATGAAAGCATTCTCAAAGACACAATAATTGTCGAATCACCTGATAATTATAATAAAAAAGATAATATATCTGAAGCACAACATGCTGAATTGATGTTTGATAAGATGCATCAAACAATTAAGAAAAATCATAAAAATGTTTGCGCTGTTATAGTTGAGCCATTGATACAATGTGCTGGATATATGAGGATGTATCATCCTAGGTATTTAGAACTTTTAAGAGAGGCATGCACGAAATATAATATTCACTTAATAGCAGATGAAATTGCGGTTGGTTTTGGAAGAACAGGAACTATGTTTGGTTTTGAGCAGGCCAAGATAACTCCTGACATAATTTGTTTATCAAAAGGAATAACAGGTGGATATATGACACTTTCTACTATCCTAACTACAGATGATATTTATGAAGCCTTCTATGATGAATATGAAAAACTCAATGCATTTTTACATTCACACAGCTATACTGCGAACCCTATTGCCTGCTCTGCAGCGAACGCAACATTAGAATTATTCAAAACTAAAAAAACTATAGAAAAAAATAAAGCATTATCTTCTTATATGGAAAAATCATTTGAATCATTAAAAGATCATCCACATGTATCTGATGTTAGACAAACAGGTATGGTGCTTGCAATTGAGATGGTGAAAAATAAAAAGAATCGTACAGCTTATAATTGGAAAGAAAGAAGAGGTATAAGAGCCTATCTCCATGGTTTGAAAAATAATGTTCTTATGAGACCTCTAGGTAATGTACTTTATTTTATGCCGCCTTATGTTATTTCAAAAAAAGAGATATCATTTGTATCAGAGATTATGAAAGAAGGTGTCAATGAAGCAACAAAAAAAAGTTCATAGAATATATATAGAATCTGACTTTTCCGATGATTCCCATGAATGTTCTGATCATTTAGCTCATAGATTAATAAATGTCTTAAGAATCAAACAATGTGATGAAATAATTATTTTTAATCATAAAAAGAAACAATATTTATGTAACTTAGAAATTAAAAAAAATAATACAATACTTCTTAAGATAAATAATGAAATTATAAGCACAAGTACCCCACAAATAAATATTTCTTTATCAGTAGCAATAGTTAGCATGAATATAATGGATTTAATCATTCAGAAATCTGTCGAGTTAGGAGTCAAAAACTTTTATCCTGTTTATTCTAAAAGAAGTCAATATTCTGATGTTAATAAAAAAATTGAACATTGGAATAAAATAATTATTCACTCAAGTGAACAGTGCGGAAGATATGAATTAATGAATATTCATACTCCTATCTCTCTTGAAGAGCATGTTGCATTAGATAAATCAATACCAAGATATCTTCTTCATCAAAATGGACAGTCATTTACATCTAAAGAGCTATCTGATAAAAGTATCTCTTTTTTTGTTGGACCAGAAGGTGGTTTTGATGAGAGTGAACTAGAACTATTTTCAATAAATAAATGGAAAATAAAAAAAATTAGTGAGAATATACTTAGAACTGAAACAGCATGTATATCTGCAATAACATTGGTAAATAATTATGAAAGCTTTTCAAGACATAGTATACAGCGATCGAAAAAGTCATCAAAATATTCATGAATGTATAATAGCTAATTATCAGATAATAGAGAGCTGGTTCAGAAATCAATGGCTTAAATATCCAGCACCTTTTTATTCGTCCATAGATATAAGAAACTCTGGATTTAAGATATCACCTATTGATACAAATTTATTTCCTGCTGGTTTTAACAATCTAAATAATGATTTTGAATCTTTATACATAACAGCCGTAAAGCACTCTCTTGATAGCTTTAAGACAAGTATTGATAAGATTTTAATAATTCCCGAGGACCATACGAGAAATTTACATTACCTAAAAAGTTTAGAATATTTGTCTAGTTTAATTGAAAAAGCAGGTTATGAAGTTAAAGTTAGCAAACCAACAATCGTAGATAATACTAACTTCAAAATAGTCAACTCAATGCTTGAGTATGACGGATTTGTTCCTGATGCAATTCTTTTAAACAATGACTTATCTTCAGGCATTCCCTCATTCTTAGATAACGTCAAACAACTAATATTGCCCTCTAAAAATATCGGCTGGACGAAAAGATCAAAATCAGAACATTTCAATTATTATAGTGATGTATGCAGCAACTTCTCTAATCTTCTTGATATTGATTCTTGGTTGATTGACCCAGAGTTTAGAAACTGCGGTGAAATTAATTTCAAAACTAAGCAAGGTGAAGAATGTTTAGTTTATCACGCCGAGAAACTGTTTGATATAATAACTGATAAATATGAAAAATATGATATTAACGAGAAGCCATTTATCATTATTAAGGCTGACTCAGGAACCTATGGAATGGGTGTAATTTCAATTGATAATATAGATCAAATTAAAAATCTTAATAGAAAGCAAAGAAATAAAATGCTATCAACTAAAGGTAACAACTCTCTAGATAAAGTTATTTTACAGGAAGGTGTTTATTCATTTGAACAAACTAGAGAATCATCAAATGTAGCAGAGCCAGTGATATACTCATTCTCAAATTTTCTTATCGGGGGTTTCTATAGAACTCATGAAAATAAAGCTAATAATGAAAACCTAAATTCACCTGGAATGGTTTTTCATCCAATACCTCTTAATGATATTTGTATAGCGCCAAATTTAAAACTTCCAATTGATTCACCAATAAACAAATATTATGTATATGGTGTAGTTGCACGACTTGCTATTTTAGCAGCGGCAAAAGAACTATTTAATATAGATTAATATGTTTGTAATTGGAATATTAATGGACTCAATTGAATCAATAGACTTTAGGTCCGATTCGACAATTAGTCTAATCAAATGTCTTCAGAACAAATCCAATATAAAACTTATTGATCCTAAATCAATCTATCAAGAATCAAATATTATTAATGGCATAGTATATGATGTCCAAATAAATTCTATTCGTAAGTCAGAGTATGAACTCACTAAAAGAAAAAATATCAATCTTAATAAATTAGATTGTATTCTCTTTAGAAAAGACCC
>Ga0255755_1000598_pt1 | contig 36910 bp, 31 predicted proteins | sample 011ome_18_FD_179955 | JGI IMG/M metagenome (GOLD analysis project Ga0255755, IMG submission 179955) | Coastal salt marsh microbial communities from the Groves Creek Marsh, Skidaway Island, Georgia - 011501BT metaG (version 2) | ecosystem: Environmental > Aquatic > Marine > Intertidal zone > Salt... | reverse complement strand
CGTCGTTTTGAGCGCACGAACAGAGAGAGAGAGAGAGAGAGAGAGAGGTGATGATTTGCTCGAGGCGTTTCGTCTCTCTCTTTAAAAAGTGTTTCTCTTTGTTGTTGGATTTTTGAAAAAGTGACGAATTTTTCATTTGAACAGTCGGGGGTTGAAAAAAAGAGAAAATTTTTCAGAATTTACTCAACTGTCCCACGAGACCAACACACGACTGTGAATGAAGAAGCACAGAACGCTTTCTTGTTGACACGCGCTGCGCTTACTACTAATACTATACTAATACTAACACTTTAAAAAGAAGAAGAAGAATGGGCATCGGCACGCACAAAAACGACGCGCTCGTCTGCCTGAACGATTTCGCGTTCACCAACGCCTTGGTGAAGCAAGGGTCGAGACGAGACTGTTTTCGTCGTCGGAAGCGCATCGACGACGACGGAGAAAAAGAAGAACAACGAGGAAAGGATGCACAAAATTCGATTCGACAAATACGCACAGAAATCATCGACGAAGGGAACTGCGTGTGCACTTTAGGTGAACTCGATGGCGATTTGAACAACACGCAGACGAAAGTGCACTGCGTGGTGACGGGAACTTTGAATAAACCACACGGGAGGTCCGCGGAAGGGTCGTTGAGAGTGCACGTGAAAATGTCGCCCATGGCGCACCCGACGGACGCGCCGATCGAGAAGAATCGAGAACACGAAACGTGCGATGGTTTGTCGAGAATGCTGGAGAAATGTTTTCGAGACGCGAGGGCGTTGGATTTGGAGAGTTTGTGCGTCAGTGCGGGGAGGTACGTGTGGCATTTAAGGTTGGATGTGACTCTTTTAAATCACGGCGGGGATTTGCCGTTGGCGGTTTCGATAGGCGCGAACTGCGCGTTAGGGAGCTTTCGGAGGTACGAGTGTTCGATAGATAACGAGACGAATCGCGTGACGTTTCACGAGGAACGGGAGAGCGTGAAGTTGCAGCTGATGCATCATCCAGTGGCCGTTCGGTTTGCGTTTTACGATGGAAGTAACAGCAAAGGGAGCGGGATAGACGAAAACGAAGAGAGCAAAGAAGATGCGGACGAAGAGGACGAGAACAACAAACCGCATCAGAAATACGGCGTATTGGTGGACGCAACCGTAGAAGAAGAGGCGTGCGCGATCGGGTTCGCGACAGTTGCGGTAAATGAACACGGAGAGACGTGTTTCTCGACCATGGATTTTATGGGCGAGAGATTAGGGAAGAGCGCGACGCGAGGCGTGGACGCGACGGCGTTGGCGGGAGTACACTCCACCGCGAGCGACGTAGCTAAAGTAGTGTGTAAGGAAATGAAAGAGGCGCACGAAATATTCGAGCAGAAGCGATTGGAAGAAAAAACGAGACGACGGAAATACGATCCAGACGCGCTCGAACGGGCGGCGATGAAAGTCGGCGAGGACGAAGAGAAAGAGGATGGCATTAAGGAAGCGTTACTCGAAGACGCAGAAGCGATGGACGCAGAAGCGCGCGCCAGCGAAGATTCCTCCGATGAAGATGAAGATGATGATGCAGAAGATAAAGAACACGTACCGTTGGTTTCGCTGAAACCTCCACCGAAGAACGCGTCGTCTTCTTCCTCTTCCTCAGAAGAAGAAGAAGAAGAAGAGAAATCGAGCGACGCGGAAGGCGACGATATCGACGATATGTTCGATAAAGCAGAGAAGAAGCAGGCAAAGAAAAGAGCGAAAATTGCCGCGAAAACATGGGACGAGGCCTTACCCGGAGACGGGAAGAAATTATCCGACGCGGTCTTGAAGAAGAAGAAGTCGAATAAAAAGAAAGCGCCGGCCAAAGCGAAGAAATTAACATCATCGTCCAAGAAATGATTTCGTAGTAGAGTAGTACATAGCAAATACTACTCGTCGTAGGAGAACTAAAAACCTTACCTTTACATAGATTGATGAGGTAGTAGTAGGTATAAGAATAGATTTTTATTAGAGATTATACAACTTGGTATACTTTTCCGTCAAGTATTTCGTGAACGCTTCGGCATCGAGCGGCTTGCCCGTGACTAAAACCAACAAGTCATCCGCGGAATCGCATTCACTGCCCCGATCGTGGACGTTTACGCGCAACCATTCGCGAAGCGGCGCGAACGTGCCTTTTGCGATGTCGTCCTCCAACGTCGGCAAAGCTTTCTTCGCCGCTTCGAAGATTTGACACGCGTACATTGCACCCAACAGATACGTTGGAAAGTATCCGAACGCGCCAGACGACCAGTGGACGTCTTGTAAAACGCCTCGCGAATCGTCTTCGATGTCCACGTTCAAATATTGTTTCATTTTCTCGTTCCAAAGTTTTGGTAAATCGTCCACGGCGATTTCGCCGCGCATCAAACCAATTTCCAACTCCGTTCGCAACAAAATGTGCAACGGGTACGTCAACTCGTCCGCTTCCACTCGAATCACCGACGGGTTTCTCACGACGTTCAAAGACGCGTGCAACTGTGCTTCGGTCACGTTTTCAAATTCTTTCGGGAACGACTTCTTCAATTCCGGTAAAAGAAACGTGGAAAAAGACGGCGATAACGCGACCATGCGTTCCCACAACAACGATTGCGATTCGTGGACGCCCATCGAGTGCGCGCGCGATACGGGTTGATTCGCGTATTCCGTCACGTTTCTTCCTTGTTCGTACAAAGCGTGCCCGGTTTCGTGAATCGTCCCGGTCAAACCTTCCGACAAATCGTTTTCTTTGTATCGCGTGGTCATTCGTACGTCTCCGGGACCGCAGCCTCCCGTAAACGGATGCACGGAAACATCCAATCTCCCTTTTTCTAAATCAAACCCAAGCTTTAACGCGATCTCCTTCGATAACTTTGCCTGCGTATCCACGTCAAAAGTGCCATTGCTCACCACGTTTTCGCCTTTTTTCAACGCCACCGGCGACTCTTTCGCGTACACTTTTTGAATCAAATCCACGACGCACGTCTTCACGACAGGAAATATCTCATTGAGACGCTCTGCGGTCATTCCTCTCTCGTATTCGTCTAAACTCGTGTTAAACGCATCCTCCCCGGGTTTGATCAACTCGCACCTGCGTTTCACGAGATCAACCCACTCTTTCAATATCGGCGAAAACGTCTGGAAATCCTTCGCCGTTCTCGCCTTCACCCAAATCTGGTACCCCTCGGATTGTAACTCCGCCGCTTTCTTCGCCATATCGCTTGGAATTTTCGCCGACCGTTCGTACTCCTCTTTCGCTCTTTTCACGTTCGCGATATCTTTCGGACGTGAAGGTTGACTGTTCGCGATGAGTTTCCCTAATTCTGAATCGATAGATTTCTGATGAATAACCCCTGCTAATACCGCGGACGCTTTCGAACGCAACAAAGCCGCGTGTTCTCCACTCGGCATCATCGTCAATTCGTCCCACCCGGCTAAACCCTGCAACGAGGACAAGCAATCGATTTCAGCGAGTTTTTCTTTCAACTGCGAATACGTCGTTTCTTCTTCTTCTTTCGTAGTCGTGGACGACATCGCTTTTGCTGCTGCTCGTAAAATTCTGAATGATCTTCTTCTTCTTTCCAACGAGGAGGAAAACGTTCGCGAGAGTGTTATTCTCGTTGTTGTTCTTCGAGAAAAGGCCAGTGCCATTCTACGGCTTCTTCTTCTTTTAAGACGAGAGCAGCGCGAGAGTACGCGAGAGTGTTTTGTGGTGTTTCGTGAAAAACAGATATGAAATTGAACACCCCAAGAGCTCTACGTATTCGTCGTAGAGGAAAAGAAGAAGCAAAAACAGACAGAGAGAGAGGAAAAGAAGCGCTTAAAAAATTTTTAGGGTTTGAATTTTTCGGATAAAAACCTCGCGAGGACACACGAGTCGTTACGAGACACAGACGATATAAAGATATATCATCATCATGGCGGACAGAGGCGGAGGACTGAAGACCTCGTCGTCCGCGAAGAACAACAAGGACAACAACACGAACAAAAAGAAATACTACGCGGTCGCGAGTGGACGAAAACCAGGCGTGTACGAAACCTGGGACGAGTGCAAAAAGCAAGTGTTCTCGTTCCCGAACGCGCAGCACAAGGTAAATACTAATACACTTTCCCCCCGTCCTTTCCTCCCTTTCCGCGCGCGAATGCGCTGCTCTCTGATGAAAGAATCTCTCGAATCTGACATAAACGTTCTTTCTCTCTCTTATTCTTATTAAAGAGCTTCTCGGCGCGAGCAGACGCCGAGGCGTGGGTGAAAACAAACGTCGTCGAGAATCCATCGTCTTCCTCCATCGCCGCCGAGGTGAGACCAACGATTCCGACGAACACGCAAAAGAGGAAAGCGCATACAAACAGCACAAAACAAACTTCGATTACAGAATACCTAGACAAAAATGAAGAGGAGTTTGAGGACGACGACGATGGATGGACGACGGAATACGAACCGATGAAACCACTTTCATCACCACCGGCGAAAAGAACAACAACAGCGAGGGGGAAATCCAACGGTAACAACACCAAGAGAAAACTCAACACGTCCGCGAAAGCGAACGCGGAAGAAAACGTACCCTTCGTTTTGGAATTCGACGGCGCGTCGCGAGGAAACCCGGGACCGGCCGGTGCTGGAGCGTTAATTCGAGCGCCGAGAATACCGTCAGACGCGAGAGAGGAAGAAGAAGAAGAAGAAGAAGAAAGGTGTGGTGAAATCATCAAAGAGATTTGCACGTCGTTGGGTGTCGCGACGGTGAACGAGGCGGAGTACCACGCGTTAATTACCGGGTTGAAAGCAGCCATTGAACTCGGGATCGAGGATATTCGGGTCCGAGGCGATAGTAACTTAATCGTCAGTCAAGTGAAAGGCGATTGGAAAGTGAAAGAGCCGAGGTTGATTCCGTTGCACGCGGAGTGTAACGAGATGAAGAAGAAGTTTCGCAGGTTTGATATAGCGCACGTGAGAAGGGAGTTTAATAAAGACGCGGACGCTTTGGCGAATAGCGCTATAGATGATGGAACGCACACGAACGATTACGAGTATAAGATGAGTGGGAGCGGCGGCGGCGGATTTTCCGGCGGCGGCGGTGAAGGCTTGGGTGGCGGGAACGCGAACGCCGCGGCGCGAATGGTTCGACGAGCGCACTACGCCAACATCGCGAGAGCGACGTTGTGTACCATGCGCTTCGCTCGAATAGCTTTGCTGTAAAAAGATGTATAACAGAAGAAACTGTAGTAGTAGTATTAAGAGGACGAAGAAGATGTACTCGTTAATCGTATTGTCGTTGATGATGATATAAATACATGTGCTAAAATTTACTTCTTTGCCGCCGACGATTTGTTGAAGAAGCCTTTCTTCTTGGCCACAGACTCTTGTTTTTCAACCACCAAGCTCGTCGTCGTCACCTCTTTCTTCTCGTCTTCATCTTCAACTTCAACTTGCTCTTCTTCTTTGACTACTTTCGTCGGTTTGCTAAGCACGCGTTCCGTCTCCTCTCGCGCGATTTCTCTCGCCGCCGCCATGGCATCCTTCTTCGCTTGCGACAACTTGTTCTCCATTTCCTTCTCCTCCTTCGCGCGTTTCAGCTCTCGTTCTTTGCGTTCTCTCTTTTCTTTTCGCTTCCGATCTTCCTCTTTCTTCATCGCCTCAAACGCTTCCCGTTCTTTCTTCAACGCATCCAGTTCTTGCTCGAAACGCTTCTTGCGCTCCTCGTTTTCCTTCTCAAACTCGGCCCGAATGTTCTCCGCAGCTAACCGCTCGCGCTCTTCTTGCGCTAAGCGAATTCGTTCTTTCTCGGATTGCTTAAATTCAGGCGTTCTCGGGGAGGAGAGTTTTTCGGAGTACGCCGCGGCGTCGTTCGCGGTGCCGTACGCCGCTCGCGAAGGTAACGGCGGACGGCCGTTACCTTTCCCGCCAGTCTCTTCGTCCACGTCTTGGCGTTGTAACACGCCCGGAATCGCCCACGGGTGCGACACGGAGCTCGGGTACTTTCTCGCGATAGCTAACAAGGCGACGGCTAAAGCTACACACGCGGTACCGATGGCAATGAATGGCGGAGAGTATTCCGCCCACTGCACGAAGGCTTCTTCGCGGTTGCGAGGCTTTTCTCTCGTTTTCTTCCTGATGTCCATCTCGATGGCTTCGGTCAAGTCGTGCGGAGAGACAATCTTCTTGCTGCTGCTCGACGATTTGCTGCTGCTTTTGTTGTTGCTGCTGGATTTTACCGACGATGACTCTTTCTTGCCGACAGAGGGAGAGCTTTCCTTCGAGGATGAAGGAGCGCTCGTCTTGCCCGCGCGTCGAGGCGCTTTCGTCAACGGCTTATCAACCGTTCCGCTCGTCTCTTTCAAAGCCTCTTGTACTTTGGAAGAAGATCGAGAAGAAGACGAAGATTTCTTCGACGCGTAAGCTTTGCCGGAAGATCTTGTTGATCGATCGTTTCTTTGCTGTTGAACTTGTTCGACGAAATCTTCTCCTCGCGCATCTTCGTAGTCTTCGTCGGTGAGATCCTCGATTGGTTGCGCGTAAGAGGACGAGGAAACCAAGGTTTGTTGACGCGGCGTCCACGTGCGCTGCGGTAATTGCTGACGTTGTTGTTGCTCTTGCGCTCCCGTAGCAGGGACGCGAATAACGACCGGTCCGTTTGTTGCCGCGAATTCCATCTCCGTGTTCGCTCTGCGCAACACCATGGTGGATTTCTTACACGCATTCACCGAGAACGAGCAACTCGCGTATCGAACGGCTTGGCACTCGTACACTTCAGCGACAAAACTTCTTTCGAGCTCACTCGCATTCGCGCTCGCGTCTGGGCACGCGCGCGTTTGCTTACAACTCTGATCCGGGTGTTGCTCGGGGCCGAGTAAAACGCCCTTGGAAGATTCAACGCACGCGTTGACGACGCCAGAGGTTGGGCACTGCGCGTTCCCGAGCTGTCTCGCGGTATCGCACGCCATCGACGCGTCGCCGTTCGGCGTCTCGTCGACAACATCGTAACAGTGGTGCTCAGCCTCGTCGGCTTTGCCTGGGCACGCGCACGAGCACGAGCCGTACGCCGAAGGTGAATCTTCAAAGTTGTTCGAACGAATCGGCGCGTCGGTGAGTCGTTGTGGCGCGAGGTTTATTCCGTTACGCAATCGACTCTTGTCGTCGCCTAGCACGCTCTGTTCTCTCTCGTCGTTCTCTTCCCTCAGATTCCCGTTGTATTGTTGTTGTTGTTGTTGCCTTTGCTCTCGCGATTCTTCGCGATGGATGTTGCGTTCAATTCTTTGAATATTCTCGCTGTTCAACTCTTCTTCTTCTTCTTCTTCTCGCGCTTTCTCGTCGTCGACAATGTTGCGATTTCTCCTCGATGCGAGTAATCTTTGCTGCGTCGCCGCATCAGATCGAGGTTGGAGAAATACTCTGCGTTGCGCGTTGCGTTGTCGCATTTGGTGCACGTACGGTGACTCGCCCAAACTCGCCGCTTCTTCCGAAGACATGGCCCCGTCGCCGAGCTTCGCCGTATCTTTCTTCGCGCCCATCATCATGACTCTCACCGGGACGTCGCCTACGACAGCCATTCTCGCCATGTTTTGCGTCGGCGTCAACACTTGTCGGAACCAACTTGTCTTCTTTGTTTCTTGCGCGGAACCTAAACTCGGGACGGAATACTCGTGCGGCTGCGCGTGTTGCACCGCCGGATATTCCGGCACCGCGCTGAACTTTGCGTCCTCGTCGCCGGCTTTCTTCTTCGCCGCTACCGTTTTCGCCGCCGCTTCTTCGAGTTCCGCCATTGGCGTTTTTAAGAATTTCGGGTCGATGCCTTGCTCTTTGTAATACTCCTCCTCGACGACGGTCGGTTCGTGTTTGGACATGTGAATGGCGTCTTGCCATCTTTGCATGGACCCGTACACGTCTTGGCCGGCTTTGACCGCTTTCTTGTGCTCTTGCAAAAATTCCGCGGCCGAGTTCACGGCTTCTACGTAATACCCACCAATCATCTCTTTCCAAACTTGGTCGTGGATTTCGCGGTCTTCTTCGTATTCTTGGACTTTCCTGCCGTCCGCGGTGGTGACCACGGTTCCGTCGCCAATCGGCACTCTCTTCGGTCTGCCGCTTTCCGGATCAATGACCACTTTCGTGTTCATCTTCTCCTTCCCGTCTGGGCCAATTTGAATGCCGCTCTCTTGCTGCGCTAACGCCGACAAGTGCGGCTCCCCGTCCACCACGCGAAACTTTCCGTCATCTAAGCCTTTCATGCCAATCGTATCCGGCTCTAATCCAACCTTGGCGGCGCCCCACAACGCGTGCGCTAAAAACGTATCGTCTCTCTGGTAACTCTCGCAATTACCCGTTTCTCCGCTCGTTCGCCCAAAAGTCACAATCGCGATGTTTTCTTTCGGCAACATGAAAATAGCGGACCCTTTATCGCCGAGAGTCATCGCCACGAACGACGTCGTCGACGCGCCGAAAAGAGGACCGCGCAAATTCTTCGCCGCGTGGCCGCACGGGGTCGACCCCAACGCCACCGGCGAACAGCACGTCGCTTTCTTCGGGATTTTCTCGTCTTTCTCCAACGGTTGGTGCACCCACGTCAATAACCCGTGCTTATCGTTTTGCTCGGTTTGCGTGAACACCTCGTACGCGAAGTCTTTGTTGAACAACTGAATGGAATGCCCCGTTTTGTCTAAAGTCACGCCTTTGTTCAAAAACAGCTGCGCCAACTTCAACGCGTCTCTGCAAGACAAACTGAACCTCCCAGTGAGCGAAAATTCCCCGTCCGTTTGATCGTCGCCGTTCAAAAAAGCCTCTTGCAACCCGAGCGGTTCTAAAACCGCCTTTGTCGCCCACTCCTTCGCGTCTCTCTTCACCCGTCTAAACACCGCGTGCTGAATCGCATCCTCCACGACTTTCAAATACAACGAATTCCTGTGATCTCTATCGAAACTATCGTCCACGTCCCACTCTTGTCCGGGTTCGTTCGCTCTTTGGTTCTCTTCCACGGCGCCGCCGTGCGTTTGCTGCAAAATATGCCTCGCCGTCACCGTCGTATCTTTCCCGAAAATCTCCACCGCTAACGGCGTGTAATCTAACAGCGGCTGATCGAGTTCAATCAACCCGTCTTTCACCGCGGCACCAATCATCGCCAGCGATAAAAGCGCGCCAGATGTATCCGTCGTCCTTTTCGCGTTTGGACTCGAGGCAAAACCTGGGTAGTTTTCGTGCACGATGGCGCCGTCCTTGGCGACTAAGAAGCAGTCTCGCCCAGGGAGGACCGAGAGACGCGCGTCTGCCGTCTGTGTATTCGTAGTGTATGATGAATAACGACGCGTAATAAAAGAAACGTTCATAACGGTGAGTCGTCATCGAAAACGAGGATCGAAAGAAAGACGAGACGCGCGCCAAAAGATGATTTTTAAACGAGAGAGAGAGAGAGAAGAGGAAGAAGAGGACGACAAATGTTCCCCGACCTCCAAATGCGAGCCGCGGCTCTCTCGGATGAGATACAAAAAGAGAGAGAGAGAGACAAAAAGAATACGCGTACCTCTAAGCTGCTCTGACTCAAACCTTTGGACGCGGGGGTGGCGAATTGCCACTCTCCTCCTCCCTCGCTGCCGTGCGCGTCCTTTTGCGCGCTGTCGTCATCATCCTCCGGAGCGATGGTCTCGGGCGTTGTTCTCGTCGTCGTTTTCCCCAAAGAAGAGGATGGATTTTGTGCTTCGAACGATGCCAACGCTTTCTGCGCGTGCACACCTGTTATACTCGTCGCCTCAAAGAGAATAATAAGAAACAACAGCGAGGACGAAACGACGGCGAAGAAGAACGTCATCGTTCGTCCGTTCGTCGTCCTCCGCGAGTTCGTCGTCATTATCCTCTCTCTCCTGAACAACACGCGTGTGTGATTTTTGAGGGGAGTCTCGGGAGAAAAAGGTTCTTGTGTGTTCTGTTCTTAAACCCTACCTACGGTAATAAACCCTAAACAAAAAGTGCTCTAAAAATTTTTTGTGGGGAATATGCACAAAAAGCAGAAGAATTTCATCGCATCACAGAACACACATATTTAAGACATAGCACACGCGCGCTCATTATTTAACCAAGTCGTCGTGCGCACGGAAGAGCGCAACACTACTCCAGCAGTGAGATTCGTTTTTTATTATTAAAGTTCTCTTTGAATGATTTAAAGTTCTTTTTACGTTGAGTAGAAAAAAAATGGTGGCGGTTGTGGTACCCTCCCCTGGGGGTGTTCCTTTTTTTTCTTCCTCGTCGTCGAAGGCTTCTTCTTCCTTTGTGTTCGCGACGACTTTGACGACGACGGCGTCGTGGTGTTCTCCTTCTCGAGGAGGAGGATCAGGTGCTCGTGGAGGAAAACGCGCGTTTCGTTTTAAAGCGGTTTTTGTTGCGAAAGGAGGAGGAGAAGGATTTGTTGGACGAGAATGGATAATTGGAGAAGAACAGAAAAGCTCTCGTGGTGGTTTTTTAACGAACTGTAGGAGGAGGAGTAAAAAGAGGAGTGGTGCGACGAAGATCACGAAAAGCGTTTTAGACGAGGAGAAAGAGGAGAAGAACACAGAGAACGGCGATTTTACCGCCAAAAGTGTTGGTAAAAATCAGTGTCACTATTGCGACCGAACCGCGTCCTCTCGATGGTACAAGAACAAGACCCAATGCAACGCCTGCTATAACCGAGCGAGACGAATTCGGATTAAGAATGATCTCCAAACGCACTCGTGCGAAATGTGTCAAACGTCGAGTTCGGTCGAGTGGTACCGAAACAAGTTCGTCGGCGGGAAAACTGGGCGGCTGTGTCATTCGTGTTACTGTCGGGAACGAGCGACGGCGCTCGACGTGAGGTGCGCGCAGTGTCAGAACGAAAGGACGAGCGGGAACTGGGCGATACCGAAGAATAAAGGCAAGTTTAAACACGGAGATCGGTTGTGTAACGCTTGCTACAGAAGGGAATTAGTCTCTTTGAAAGTAGAGGCGCGACGCGAAGAGGAAAAAATTACGACGAGCGAAGGAGGAGGAGGAGGATCGCATATGTATTCGCGTCGATGATTTATTTATCATTATTGTACAAATATCTATTATCTAATGTTGATGATGCTACCTACGTATGTAAAAAAGCTCTATCTAATCTCTCATCACAGCTTACTCCTTGATCGTAAAGAAGAAGAAGAAGAAGGACTCGTCCACGATATCACCTTCCCCGGGTTCATTATGTTCAAAGGATCCAACGCTTTCTTTATCGACCTTTGGATATCAATGTGCGCCTCGCCGTGTTCGCGGACGATGTGTTTCATCTTCCCGACGCCAACGCCGTGTTCGCCCGAAGCGACACCTCCGACGTCTAACGCGGCGTTGACTAACTCCTCTTCTAATTTGTGTAACTCTTTTTCGTTGTCGTCGTTGAACGGAATTAAGCAGTGGTAATTGCCATCCGCGATGTGGCAACACATCACGCACGGGAATCTCGCTCGTTTAAACAACCTTTCTGCGTTGGCGATCGAGTCCGCGAGTTTCGAAATCGGTACGCACACGTCCCCGACGTAAACTTTCTCTTTTTTGTGCGTGCCCAACTGTATGCCGCGATATCGCATCGCCCCAAGATAGCATCCTCTTCTCGCTTCCCAAATTGAATCCAACTCGTCGGCGTTTTTCGCAAACTGTATCGTGCTCTTTCGACAGTTTTTCGAGGTCGCGAGTTCGATGAAACGGTCGTAATCTGCTTTCGCTCTCTCGTATCCGCCTTCGTCGGGTAGCTTGGAATCCACAAACTCTAAAAATAACGTAGGCGTTTCAATCATTTTCGTCTTAAACACGACGTTTGAGACTTGCACGCCTTCCGAGTTTAACATTTCGCACCTCAACAGCGTCTCCAAATTGGCGTTTCGCGCCAACACGACTGTTTCCGCGGCGTCGCGAACCGTTTCAAATTGCACCACCGCCCCGACTCTCGTTTTTGGAATCGGAAACAATTTCACGGTCAGTTCCGTGATCACGCCTAAAGTGCCTTCCGCGCCTAAAAACAGAGCGTTTAACTCGTACCCCGTTGAGCTTTTCCTCACGTTTCGTCTGGTTTCGATGCACTCGCCTTTCGGCGTGACGACTTTCATGCTCACGATATTTTCCTTCGACGTTCCGTACTTGAGCGTTGACAATCCGCTCCCCCCCGTGCTCGCCATCCCGCCGACGCTTGGATTCGAGGACGGATCCGGGCCGAATATAAACCCATACGGTTCTAAAAACGTATTCAACTCGTTCTTCAACACGCCCGCGCCGACCGTCGCGGTGCGTTGCATCTCATCCATCGACATCGTTTTCAAAAGCGACACGTCCAAAACAACCCCACCAAAGTACGCCACGCACCCGCCTTCCAATCCCGTCCCGGCGCCTCTCGGGACCACTGGTTTCTTGAACTCCGCGCACGCGCGGACGATATTTTCAACCTCTCGCGTTGTTTTCACTCGCACCACAGCCTCCATGTGTTGTTCTCCTCCTCCTTTACGTCCGTGTGCGTTGCCCATATCTCTTTTGCACGATTCAAAGAACTCCCCCGTCGTGTGCACTCTCGACGACGCATCGTTTTCGTCGTCGTCGTCATCATCTGCGAGCGCTTTTCGTAATCGCTCGAGAAAGAACTCATTATTTTCCTCACACTCTTCCTTTCTCGACGATGATGATGATGATGTGACGCGCATTCTTTACGACGAGACGTACTAATAACTCTCTCTTTGTTCCGCGAATAAGCTTTTCTTCGTGCACGAAGTGTACTCTTTTCCTCAAACTCTTCCTCCTTTCTCGACGACGACGACGATATCAGCTCGTTCTCAAAAACGAGAGACGTCTACTTAGTAAACGCTCTCTTTAGTGTTTTATTCATGCGGCGTCGTTGCTTTGAAGGAATCCCGATGGAAGCTTTTGGAAAGTTTTTTCAATCGTCACATCTCGTCTTCGTGCGTATTCGAACACAACAACGCGCAGATAGTACGAACGCGTTTGTCAAAGAGATCTAACAGAATATACACACACATATATATTAAAGCAACGGAGGAAGAATGAATTTTGGAGGCATGCCCCGCGGGGGCGGACGGAAGGTAACACAGATTTGTTCTCGGATATATATGCGTTTTCGTCTTTGACGCGACTACTCTTTGTGGCTGCTGTTCTCGTGCCGCAATGAGAAGAAATCCAATCCATCTTTTTTTTCCTGCTTTCGCGCGCGAGTTTATCTTCTTTCTCAGAGATGATCATCCCTCTCTCTTTTTGTGTCCTGCGGAGCATTCGAGAGGGAGATCGGGTTTTCCAAAACGCGCGCGCTTCGTAAGAGAGAGAGAGAGAGAGACAAACTTTGGATGATGTGGTTTCCGATCTCCCCTGGAAGGGAAAAAAGAGAGAGAGAAGACCAACACTCTTGATCTCACCCAATACGAAAAGAAGTGCACGAAAAGAGAGGAAGAAAAAAACGAATCGACAGCCAAAACAAAACATATCGAAGAAAGAAAGAGAAAGAGAGAGAGAGAAAGAGAGTGTTTTTTAAGAGAAAAGAGAGACATTTTTCCTCCTTTCTCTCTCTCCTTTCTCTGACTTCCCCGGAGGGAGGAGCGAGTTGAAAAGCAGACAGACATTTTTCGTATCACCGCGTGACACTGACCTCATCTCTCTCTCTCTCTTTTATTACTTCACGCGACGATGAAATAATACTTTATTATAGTCCAACGATACGAAACTGTACGACGTGCTCGGGATTTCGAAATCCGCGGACGCGACGGAGATTAAAAAAGCGTACAGAAAAGCGGCGATTAAGAATCATCCGGATAAAGGCGGCGACGAGGCGAAGTTTAAAGAGTGCACGCACGCGTACGAGGTTTTATCCGACCCAGAGAAGAGAGAGTTGTACGATAACTACGGCGAAGAGGCGTTGAAAGATGGCGGGGGCGGTTTCGGCGGAGGCGGAGGGTCGCCGTTTGATATTTTTGAGCAGATGTTTGGCGGGAATCCGTTTGGCGGCGGCGGTGGTGGGAGAGGAGGCGGGCGGTCGAGAGTGAGAAGAGGAGAAGACGTCGTCCACGGGTTGAAGTTATCGTTAGAGGATTTATACAACGGCGTGACGAAGAAGTTATCGCTGGCGAAGAATATTATTTGCCCGAAGTGTACCGGGACCGGGTCCAAGTCCGGCGCCTTGGGTACGTGTCGAACGTGTTCCGGTTCCGGCGTGAAGTTGGTCGTTCGACAAATTGCTCCGGGCATGGTGCAACAAATGCAAACCGTCTGTCCGGATTGTCACGGAAACGGTCAAACGATTTCGGAAAAAGACAAATGTCCGGGATGTAAAGCGCAAAAAGTGGTCCAAGAGAAGAAAGTTTTGGAAGTGCACATCGAGAAAGGTATGATGCACAACCAAAAGATTGTGTTTAACGGCGAAGCGGACGAGGCGCCGGATACCGTTCCCGGGGATATTGTTTTTGTTGTTCAACAAAAAGAACACAAGACGTTCACGAGAAAAGGAAGCGATTTGTTCTTTGAGAAGAAGTTGACGTTGACCGAGGCGTTGTGCGGGTTCAAGTTTCAAATCGAACACTTGGATGGACGAAAATTAATCGTCGGGTGCGAGCCGGGAGAGATTATTCGCCCGGGAGATTTGAAATCCATCCAAAACGAAGGCATGCCAATCCGAGGGAACCCGTTCAACAAGGGGAAAATGTTTGTGAAGTTTACCATCGAGTTCCCGAAGAACGGCGAGATGTCCGGCGATCAAATCCAAGCGTTGGAGAACATCTTACCGAAACGACCGACGGTTGAATTAGACTTGGAACACGGCGAGGAATCGGATTTGCACGACGTCGACCCGCAAGTAGAAGCGAGAAGGAGAGAAGAGGAGAAGAGAGCGGCTGGGAACGCCTACGATGAAGAGGACGAGGACGAGAGAGGAGGCGAGAGAGTGCAGTGCGCGCAACAATAAATGAAAAGAGAAAATCCGGGTCATCATCATCATCACTATCATCATCATTACTATCACCACCATCATCATTACTATCATTACCACCATAACGAAAGATGATAAATACGCGAAAGAGAGAGAGAGAGAGAGAGAGTGAGAGAATAAGAGTAAGAGTTAAGAGTGAATATATATAAAATAAGAGAGCGATTACACAAACAAACAAAAAGTAATATTACATCGCGTGCGCTCTCTCTTGTCGTCGTCATCATTTGATGACACTTGAACTTTACAAATCCCAAGACGTTTCTCAGTCTCGCAATTATCATCGATAGGAAAGAATCCATCCGATTTCCTTTTGTACGTCTTCACGTCGAACGGTTGTTTGATCGTAACAGCTGGATGATTTCTCGCGTCCGCCGCGTACATTTTCCTCCCCTCGTTTCGATTCAGGAATACCTCCGAAATCTCCCCGTCTTTTGAGGCGACTCGGCCTGCTTTTCTCTTCTCGTCCTCGTCCTCGTGAAAAAAGAGACCCTTCTTCTGAATCCTTTTCATCATTCACGACGCCGGCGCGAGAAAAATCCGTTCGACCCATTCGCCTCGAACGACCGATAAATTCTCCCACGCGTTCGCTCCGAAAACGTATTCAAACGCGCCGCTGTACCACACGAGAGACCATAAAACGCAAACCCCGACGTAAATTTGTACTCCGAATTTCATTTTCGAGACGTATTCGTCCACCACTTTATCCGTTTTGATTGATGAAGAAGCCTTTGGAGAAAAGTAATACGCGCACGCGGCCCAGACGAGCGGTAAGAAAAAGTACCCGAGGTGGTAGGATTTCCGGCACAAACGCCGAGCGGTTAACGTTTGTTCGCCGAAACTGATATCGTCGATGGTGGAGACGTGTGAAGGTGGTGCGTCCTGTGGAGTTTTGAGAAGATCAATGAGGGTAAGAAGAGAGAGAAACCGCGCGCGTTACGAGAGAGATGAGAAATCCAATCCAGAGAGACGAGATGTGTTCATGCGCGACTAAAAACGATGATATCATCGCGAACGAGTCAGAAAACGCACCTCCACGTCGTCGTCGTCCTCGACGACAGCCATGAATTCGTATATCTTCTCGTTTTTTTGCGCGTTCTCTGTCCTCGCCCGCGCGAAACGGAGCTGCTTTCAGAGAGCGTCGAGAGAATGAAGAACTTTTGCTCTCGCGCTTCACTTTTTCCCCCGTAAGCTCTCGAGGGATTCTTTCCCGTGCGAGTCTACTATGAGCGGAACGAAAGAAGAATCAGACGACGCGTTCCACATCTGGCCGCAACTCAAAGGCGACAAACACTTCGTGCACTCCTTACCGTTATCCGACGTGTATTTAAACAACGACTCGACTTGGCCCTGGGTCGTTCTCGTTCCACGGGAAAACGATATGGTTGAATACCACGATTTATCGAACGAAGCGCAGATGCAACTGATGCGAGAGATGAGCGCACTCTCGAGAGTTTTATTGAAAGGGTGGCCTGAGATTGCAAAACTGAACACCGGGATGATTGGGTGCGTGTGCAGGCAATTACACTGCCATATTTTAGGACGATTCGAGAACGATACGTGCTGGCCAAATCCAGTGTGGGGAGCCTCCGAGGCGAAGAAATATAGCGAGGAGGAGGCGAAAGAAACGAGAGAGAAACTAGAGAAATTGATTAAAGAAGAAGAAGAAGAGTTGTTGTTGTTGAAGTCGTCTACAAATTAGATTTACAAGTGCGGGTAGTATTAAATTTTCCTCCACGTCGCGATGATTGCGTTCCTCAAAAGACGCGCGCAAAAGCGTTGTTTTTTCTCATCGCGCGCCTCGGATTAAATGGTCCCCGAGCGCTTTTTTCGCGGGCGATAACGTCATTATCTCGCACCCGGTATCGGTGACGAGTAACGTGTGTTCGCACTGCGCGGTCCACTTCCCGTCCGCGGTGACGGAAGTCCACCCGTCTTTCCACATGATGTCTCTCGTCCCGCCGATGGTCAACATCGGTTCAATCGTAAACGTCATTCCGGCTTCGATCGTCCCCGGATCGTTGTTTCGGTGATGCCGTATCGTTGGCCCGGAATGGAACTCTTTCCCAACTCCGTGACCGACGAATTTATCCACGACGCCGAATTTGTGCTTATCAGCTATCTCGTGAATCGTCGCGCCGATTCTTCGTAAAGGCACGCCCGGTTTCACAATCTTTATCGCCGCTTCTAACGCGTCCTCGGTCACTCTGCACAACGTCTCCACTTGCTCGGAAACCTTCCCAACCCGAATCGTTCTCGAGGTATCCCCGTGATATCCGTTCAAATACACCGTCACGTCAACGTTGATGATATCCCCATCCAACAACGTCTCGTCCGGCGTGGGTATCCCGTGGCATATGCACTCGTTCAAGGATGTGCACACGGATTTCGGAAACTCGCCGTAGTTCAAAGGACTCGGGTACGCTCCCGCGTCGATGATCATCAGATGTACTTTTTCGTCGATCTCCTCCGTCGTCACTCCAGGTTTACATAAACTCTCCGCGTAATCTAAAACTTCCGCGGCTAATAAACCCGCTTTGCGCATCCCTTCGATTTCATCCGGCGTTCGAGCGAATTGATACTTCGCGTCGTTATACGGTGGTAAAACCCCGGTCTCGGCGTAATGTGGTTTCAACGTGTCTTCGTACACTTTCCTCATTTTGGTCACCGTGCCTGGTTTCAGCGCTTTCCTGTTTTGAAACCCGTTTTCCTCGCGTCCGTTGACTGTGTTTTGGACTTTCTCTCGCGTTTTGTTGAGGATTTCCGAGGCGAACCCGGATTTCTTTTTGCACTCGATCGCCGTCTTCGGGGTTGAAACCGTTCTCCCCGGTTTTGGTCTCGCATTTTCGAATCCTAATCCTCCGCCTCGGTACGCCGTCGATGCCCGCAAGAGTCGGAACTTTGCCACCAAAGGGACGTTTTTATACGTCGTGCGCATCTGATGATATTTCTCTCTCTCTCGCTCTGTTTGTGATGCCTGCGTCGTGTAGTATCTGTGCGTCCGGAAAAGCTTTGAGAATGGAGCAAATTCACTTTCAGATAAAATGGAAAAGTGACGAATTTTTCCCCAAACATCCATCTTCTCTCGGGTGGTCGGGAGATGATGACGACGAGACCCTTTTCCTTTTCCTCTTCCTCTCGCGCGGGAGGGTGGTCTCGAGTGAGAAGCGAGAGGAGGTCGTTCTTTGCTTCTTTGAATTCTAGAAGACAAAGAGGAGGAAGAAGACAGAGAAGAGGAGGAGAGCTCGGGGTTGTTTTTGCCGCCAACGCGGAGGACACGAACGCGAAGGAGGAAAAGCAGAGCGTAACGACGACGACGACGACGACGACGGTACTAAAAAGCAAACAGAGGCAGAGAGACCATCGGAAACGAAATCGCGCGCGGAACAAAGAGAAAAACGACGAGGTTGTTCGAGAGGTTTTGGAACGGTTTTTACAGGTGTTGAAACCGTTGTACGAGGAGGAAAAGGAAAAGGAGGAAAGTTCGTCGAAAGAACACCAACAACTCGATTCTTCGTTTCGAGCGATGTATAATATGAGACAAAGAAGAAACGAGGAGGAGGAGGAAAGTTTCTCTCCTCCTCCTAATCCTTGGGCGATGACGACGACGACGACAATAATAGATTGGTCTCGGTTTCCGAAGAGCGCCGATCCGGCGCGGGCTATAGGCACGGCGAAGAAAACGTCGGCGGCGAGAGGCGTTCGGAAACGGAAACAGATTGAACAGATTTACGAAGCGTTGCGCTCGCGAAACGTGTTAGGCGGTAGTGATGGTAGTAGTGATGGTAGTAGTAGTGGTAGTAGTAGTGGTAGTAGTAGTAGTGAGCATAGCTGCGGTAGTAGTAGCGGTAGTACGAGGAGTAAAAAGAAGACAATCGTGGATTTCGGATGCGGGACGGGGAACCTTCTCTTAGCTCTGGCTTTCCTGTTTCCCGAACACGACTTTATCGGCGTCGATTTGAACGAAACGTCCATTCGTATGCTCGACGAACGCATAGAAAGCGCGAAGTTAACAAACGTGCGATCGAAATTATCTTTAATCGAAACGTTCGACGAGGATTTTGACGTCGCGTTGGCGTTACACGTGTGCGGTAAAGCCACAGACGTCGTTTTGCAGACGTGCGTGGAGAAGCAGAAAGATTTCGCGTGCGTGCCGTGTTGCGTGGGGAAAGTACAAGCGAACGGACATCGCTCGGTTGGCGGAATGCGCAAAAAATTAATAAACGTGGACGTCGTCGGTTCGAAGAACAATGATAATAACAACAACATCGCCAACGAGAACAACAACAGCGAGAAAGAAATTCGACATCCTCGGTCGAACTTAATGCGCGCAATTTGCGACGAAGAAACGTTCATGGAGGTGGCAAAACTCGCCGACTGGTCCGGGAACGACCAGGTCTCCGCCTACGAAGCGTCCAAACACTCTCTTTTGCCAAGAGAAGCCAAAAGCGCGGTCGAACTCGACCGACTCTATAGGTGCGTAGAGAAAGGCTATCCGGGTTCGGTGGAATTGATAAAGCTCGACGACGAATGCGGGTTGAGAAACGATTTGATTTTAGGCCACATCGTCCATCGTCATCACGCTGTCGTTTAATATATATGTACTACTTTTCGTTGTTGTTGTTGTTGTTGTTGCATTTGTGTGCACTTTACCGCACAAAATCACACACACATACTACTCCTAAATGTTCGACGATTTTGAAGACAACGGAGGAGAAGAGGAGGACTCCTCGGACGCGGAATACGCGGACATCGACGCCACCGCGGACGATAACGTGTTCGGAGGAACCCAAAAAGACAAGACATCGGTTTCGGAAAAGGAATCGATCGTTTTTCTCGTCGATTGCGCGAAAACGAATCGACTGCCGATTTCGAAAAACTACTTCTATTACGGCGACGATGCAGACGATGAAAACACCAAAGAAAGCGAACAAACGCAGAAATCGAGTAATTACGTCCAAGTCGCGTTAAACGCGTACCGAAACGTCCTCAGAGACCGAGTGGTGTGCACTCCGGACGATGAAATCGGATTAGTGTTTTACAACACGAAAAACCGTTCCGGCGAGTTGGAGTTTGATAACATTTTCGTCTTCCACGAGTTGGCGCCGATTACCGCGGAAAGAGTCGGCGCGATTGCAAACTTCATCGATAACGGAGAGTTTGGAGAGATGTTATTCGAAGATCAAATTGGAAGCAGCAATTACGGTGAAGAAGAAGACAAAGAGAAGGAAGAAGAGAACGCGATGAACCACGCGTTGTGGACGGCGTCGCACATGTTGAGTAGGAACGCGAAGACGCGGAGGAGCGCGTACGTGTTCACGAACGACGATGCGGTGTTTAGGTCGAAGAAAGAGGCCGAGGGGACGTCCTCGATGGGCACGCCGAAGAAGGAGAAGAAGAAGAGCAAAAGTAATAGGAAGACGGCGAAAGAAGCGACAATCGCGAGGTGCGAAGAGATGGCCAACGCGGGCGTGAAGTTAGAATTGTTTCCGGGACCGAAAATCGGCGACGACGGCAAACTCGTCGAACGCGACGGAGAGAAGGAGTACGCGTTTCAAAATTTTGACGTCTCCGAAGGGTCGTTTTGGCGAGAGGCGCTGAGGAAGTTCCGTTATGCGAGGAAGAAACGAGAGAAGAAGGAGATGACTCGCCGAAGGAAGATTGTGATGCAAACGCTGAAAGACGCCGGAGACGACGAGGAGGTACAGAGGATGTTGAAAGAAGAAGAAGAGGCGTGGATGGAGAGACGGAAGATTCGGAACAACGGCATTGAGTTGCAACAGCACAAAACGGTCGTGAAAGATACTTTGAACAACAACAACGAAGATGAAAGAGCGTCGGACGAAGACGAGTGTTTAGATATCGTGCTCTCGTCGAAAACGAGAGTGGAAAACTTGGAGGTGGTCTCCAGACGCAAAGTCACCCGACGCCGACCTCGGAAAACGAAAGTTTGGTTCAACGACGGCACGTTCGCGTTGCCGTTTACTGTGGTACACTTGGTACAAAAGACAACTAAACCGGCGCCGAAATACGTGGACGCGGAGGATCATCAAGATTTAAGAACGGAAACGGTGTATTTAGATAAAGAATCCGGAGAAGTCGTCGCGCCGAAGAAGTCGTATTTAGAGATTGGACCAGAGAAACAAAAAGTCATCGTCAAGAACGCGGAGAAGCAAGCGACGTACGCGGCGAGTAAGAATTTCCACGCGAACGCGTGTAAGCTTGGAATGCACTGCTTAGGTTTCGTGGATACGAGTGAAGTGACGCAACGAGATCGACTGTTGAAAGGACAAGGTAAATTTGTGAGAGCGGACGAAACCGTGTTTGGCGGAAAAGAGGCGTTTAGCGCGTTGTTAACGGCGTGCGCGGAAAGGCACGTATCGGTGCTGTGCGCGGACGTGTACAACGCGAAGTCTCAGGTGAAGTACGTCGCGTTGATCCCACAAGTTGAAAACGACGCGTATTTAGGCGTTCCCGCGGGATTCCACGTGGTTAAAGTTCCTTTTCGAGACGATTTGCGCCAACCGGAAAAGGCAATTGGCAAATCTGCGCCGCAAACGAGCGCGACGGAAGACCAAATCCAAGCCGCGGAAGCTTTGGTAGAATCTCTGGAACTCCAAGAGTACCACCCGACGAGAATTTCAAACCCGGAGTTACAGGCGCACTATAAAGCTTTAGAAGCGATCGCGTTGAACAAACGCAAAGTGGAGAAAATCTCGGACGATACCGCCCCGCCGATTGAACAGCTTTGGAAAGAGCACGGCGTCATCGCGCACATTCGTAATTTCAGTCAAACGACGTACGGCATCGAACAACAAGACCGAGTTGGTGGAAACGACGAGGACGCGGACGAGGACGACGATGGGAACGGCATCATTGGTCTTAAACGAAAAGCCCGCGGAGGTCCGTCGAAAGGCGGCGAAAAGGCTCTCAAAACGGTCGTCCAAGAAATCCGTCCCGGATTTGAAACTTTCGTCAAGAGAGCGAAGAAAGGCTCTCTGAGCGAATTAACCGTCGATGTGCTGAAAACGTACCTGGACGCGCACAATTTACCGAAAAGTGGGAATAAAGCGAGCATAATATCGCGCATTGAAAAACACGCGAAAGATCTCGATACCGCCAAAACCGTAAGTGGTTTCGAGGAGGACGGAGCGGCGAAAGAGGACGACGACATCTTCTTCTAAAAAACATACGTAAAAAACACAGCCTTTTAATACTAAAGATGATAAACACAAGAAAAGAGACACACTACTGTGCGCACAGTCATCATCATCGTCATCGTCGTCACGCGAAGACGTGAAAATTTTCCTCACTTTTTCTCTCTTCTTTTTGGGAAAAAATCACACAAATATGAGTCGTCGGCAACAACACGCATCCGCCTCGGCGGCGGCGGTAAAGAAAGAAGACCAAGACCAAGAAGACCAAGCAGACGAGGAAGAAAACGAAGAGGAACCCGAAAAGGCTCAAAACGAGGAAGAGGACGAAGATCGTGATCCGTTGTATCCGCCTCTCGATTACTCGAAAATCTTCCATCGGAACGTCACCGACGACGACCTGGAACTCGCCGCGCTCGCGGCGGAATTCCGACACTTTTACCGAAACTCTCCGTATTACATCGAAAGCAAAGACACGACGAATAGAGATTTAGACGACGAGTGGACGAAGAGTTGGAAGGATGTATCACAGAAGAAAAAGGAAACGAAACCTTCTTTGAATCCTCCTCTTGCTGCGGAGGAGGAGGAGGAGGAGGAGGAGGAGGAAAAGAAGACGAAGAAGAGCAAAGAGGGAAGTAAAAAGAAGAAGAGCAATCAACCGAATCGAGAGGAGGAAAAGGAAGAAAAAGAGAAAAAATGGACGTTAGAGGACACGGTGGAAGATTGGATGTTCGACCCGAAGTACGGGTTCCCGGCGGAAATCATGGAGGAGTTCGCGCGTTTGCGACCGCCGGCGATGAATCGGAGGATGAATAGAAAGGAGCGAGAGGAGGAGGATTTGGAGGAGAAGGAAGGAGAGAAGATCTCTGGCGGCGGTGGGAATAGTAAGAAAGCGACGACGACAATACCGGCGAAGAGGAAAGGGAGCGGCGCCGGCGCGGCGAGTAAAAGCGAGGACAAGAAGAAGAAGAAGAAGAAGTCCGCAGCCGCGGAGGATAATTTTGGCGACCGGTTGAACAAACTGGAAGAGTTGGAAGCGGAAGAAGAGGACGAGTATCAATCCTCCTCCGAAGACGACGAGATGGAAGGGTACGAGTTTGACGACGACGACGAGGAAGAAGAAGAAGAAGAAGAAGAGGAATATCGCTCGTCCTCGGACGACGAAGATAAAGTGGCCACCGCGAGCGGGAAGGCGAAATCCGCCGGGAAGGATTTGACTCGACTCTCGAAAGCGGCCAGAGACGCCGAGGAGAAAACAAGGAAACGAAGAATCAAACGGAAGTTAGAGAAAAGAAAACGAGGCGGGAAATCGGCGACGACGTTAGACGACTCCACGGACGAGGATACCGAGAGACCCGAGGACGACCGCGGCGGAGTGAAAGTCGAAGACGACGACGACGATAACAACAACAACAACAACAACAACAACAACAACAACAACAACAACGCGCGAAGAAGTGGCCGACGACGACACGGAGCAGGCGGAGGTCACGACGTCATCAAAACCAACCAAACGAGCAGCCGCTTAAAAAAGAAAGACGACCGCCGCCGCCGCGACGACAACAACATCAAGAACGACCGCCACCGCGGGGCCAGCGACGACGACGACGCGAACAACAACAACAACAACAACAACGAAACAGACGACACCGACGACGACGACGGTCCTGAAGATTTCGGCCAGTTTGAAAACGACGAAGACTCGCTCGAGGAAACCGAACACGAGGCGTACTTTTAGCAGTACCGGTACGTATTTTAGGAAAAACGCAGATCGAGCGAGAGCGAGAGAGACAGACTACTACTACTACGAATAACAACAATACGAACACAATAATAGCTTGGAATGAAAGAGACAACGCGCGCGGCATTCACAAAACGCACTCCGCAGCTCCGACACCAACGAATGTCTCTTTCTCTTCGTCTCGTCTTTCTCCCTACGCTCACACTTTCAGGGGAAATCCTAACCCCTAACATCTCTCTCTCTCGCTCTCTCTGCTACGCGTACACGCACGCGCTCTTTCTCTACCAAATTGCACCAAAGCGCGACGAATTCCGCATCATCTCTACTCCTCGCTATTGCCCTTGCATTTTCCCTAAAATCACCTGTCCGCTTTCCATGTACCTCAACGCGCAGTGCGACAAACACGTCCCTTCGTACGAACTCAATTTCGAGCTCGGTGTGCTGACGCACTTCTCGAAGCACACCGAGGCGAGTTGCGCGACGACTTCGTTGAACACGGCTTTTCGCTTCTCCTCCTCGAGGAATTGTTGCATTCTCGGGTCCATTTGGGTGCGTTGAGAGGCGTCTGACATTGTTTCTCACTCTCTCTCTTTGCGCGCGTCGAGGAATGGGGAAAACTCAAAGTTCGGGGAAAATCGTCACAAAATGGATCCTCGAGAAGTCCTCGAGCGAGAGCTCCGAGCGAGAGAACTTTTCAACAGCGGCGCGACTGTTGGTAATAGCAGTGCGAATCACCGACGACGGAAAACCTCGAACGAGGACGAAAACGATGTCACGGACGATGAAAACGGGACGAGAAGAAACGCAACAACACGTGCAGGAAGAGACGTCGGGACGAATTCAAAGAGTAAAAAACCTTTAACGAGGAGGCTCTTTTTACGAGGAGAGAAGACCAACTCGAACGAACGGGAAACGAGGAAACGACGAGGGAGGTTTTTACGTGCCGTTCAGATTGGATTTGGCGCGGATAATGGTGATGATGAGGAGGAGGAGGAGGATGTGAAATTTGCCTTCAAAATCTTCTTTGGACTGTTCCTTCTCTTAATATCCGTACTCCTGCGCTCTAATGCGAACGATTCCTACCGATGGCTCGAACTCGAAAAGAAAGCAGAAAAAGAACGATTTTCAAGTTTAAGAGCGGAAGGTGCGGTGAAAGAGCTTGAAAAGAACATGAACGAATTCATAGAGACGAGTTTGCGAGAAGCGAAGAAGGAGAGCGCGGGAGAAATTCGGTGTCCGCCGAAGCGGAAGTGTCCGCCGAAGCCGACGTGCGAAGAGGAGGAAGGAGAGGAGGGGTCTCGGAGACGACGCAGAAATTTGTTGTCCTCCGGTGAAGATGGAGACGATTACCAGAGCAGCAGTAGTAGTAGTAAAGCGGCAGACGACCCGTTCTTGGACGATTTGATACCGAAAAGAGGCAAACACGATTTCAAAATTTTCGTCTACGATTTGAAACCTGAATTCAACGCGGATTTAGCCAGAGACCAACCGAGATGTCGCACAGATCAATACGGCACTGAAATTCGTTTCCACGAGAACTTGTTGCATCATTCGGTGTTAACCAACGATCCAGAGGAGGCGGAGTTTTTCTTCGTTCCAATATACGGCGAGTGTTACTTGTTCCGAGAGACGCAAAACTCGGGCACGAACAACGCGATGAAAGTGACGAATTTGTGGTATCGAGACGCGTTGAAAACGATTCAAACGGAGTACCCGTATTGGAATAGAACGGATGGGAGAGACCACGTGTGGTCGTTTCCCGGCGCCAGAGGGCCTCATATTTTTAGAGATTGGAAAAAGCTGATTAAGAAATCAATCTTTCTCACGCCGGAAGGCGATCGGTCGTTCGGAGAACAGTTCAACACGTGGAAAGATATCGTCATTCCAGGATTAGAACCGGATTCAGAGTTCATCGATGGTAAGTTGAGGAAACAATCGTCGTTAAAGAAAGATATATTTGCGTTCTTCCGAGGGACAATTTTAAACAAAGCCGGTATATTGGCGTACTCGCGAGGTATTCGACCAAAGATGGAAGCGGCGTTTAAGAAACACAAAGACGTCATTTTCACGGAGGAAATCCCATCGTGCGATCGCGACTGTTATCGCAAAGAGTTAAGGAAATCCACGTTTTGCTTGTGTCCGAGAGGATGGTCGCCGTGGACGTTGAGAGCGTACCAAGCGATGATGGTCGGGTGCATCCCAGTCATCATCGCTGACGAAATCGAGCTGCCGTACGAAAACAGTTTAGATTGGACCAAGCTCAGCGTGAAAATCGCCGAAGTCGACGCCGAGAAAACGATTGATATTCTGAAACAAATTTCGAAATCAGAAATCAGAAACAAACAGAAAGCGATCGAGAAAGTGTGGAAATCCGTCGCCTGGGGAAGCAATCCAAAAAAGTTGGACCCGATGGACGCGATGGAGTGCGTTTTACACGAACTCGGTCGAAAGAAACGCGCGATGAAAGCGAGCACGCAAACTTTTTGGTTCGAATGAAACAAATGAGAATTTTAGAAAATAGTGGTAGAAGTAATAGTAGTAGTAGTAATAATAATAGTAGTACATGTAGTGCAGCACTGGATGATGAGCGCAATGATAAACGAAAGAATATATCATGTGATATACGCGTCAATCACGTGAGAAACCTCAGAAACCCCAATCCTAACGCTCCAACTGACACTAACGTCCCTAACCCGTACCGAATGATATCGTTCACTTTTATCTCTAGATGTGTTCGCATGGATTGAATTTCCCTATCTAACCGTAACTCCGTGCTTAACAGTTTGTTATCGATCAAGGTCAAGTTATCTTGCATCCTTCCCTTCTCTAAATTCAAGTCCAACCGTGAAGTTTGATTCATCTTCTCGAAGTTATACCTTAACTCCGACCTGATTTTCTCCGCCTCTTGTTTTAAATCCTTCTCCACGGTTTCCGATTTCACGTTCGCGCGTTCGATTCTCGCGTCCGAGATCATCTGGTACCGTTCGAACTTGTGTCGATTGCGTTGCGCTTCCACTTGCAATTCCGCGTGCGTGACAAAGTCTGCGGATTTTAAACACGAGACGAACATCCGCACGGCTTCTTCGGCTTGCTTTTCGGTGAACACGTCGTCCTTTTGTAACTGTCTCGTGAGCGCGAGGGTGTCGATTTCTCGGAACATGCCACTTCCGGTGCTGTTGAAGTGCATCGTCGTTTGTCCTCCTCCTCCTGAATTGGAATTGGAATTGGACGTTTCCCCGTGACTAAAGTTGTCCGATTCATAAGACGACGAAAACCGTAAAAGTCGTCGACACAAAGACAACGAATGCTCGCTGTTATTGGCTGCTCGTCGAAGCGCTGTATTCATGCGTGAGTGCGTGTGTATTTATGCGCGCAAAGTGTGACGAAAAGGATTGAATTCAATTGGAAGAAAAAACAGTTAACGACGACCTCATTAAAACTTGACGCAAAAGACGAAAGGGATGACGACGACGACGACGAACGACTCGTGGCATCGATGGCGTCCCCGTCCTACGCGTCGTTCTTGTTCTCGCTCTTTTTCGTCACGCGGTTCGAGAAGCAGACGCAACGCGACCTTCACCGAAGGAGGGAGGAAGAAGAAGAATGAATTCGCTTCAAAGGGGATTAAGCCGCCGATGCAGTCGAGTTCATCATCATCCAAGAAGACAAAGAAGACAAAAGAAACGCGCTTCTCAGACGAGGAAAAGGAGGAAAAGAGCATTAACGAGACGAAAACAAACGGATGGCGAATATTCGACGTCCACATCGACGCTTCGGAGGATGTCGGTAAAGACGATTTCTCGATTTCTAAACCAATACTCGAACGAGTCTGTAAAGTCTTACATCTTGACGTCGAGGACATCGAGGACGACATCGAGCGAAAGATGAAGAAAACGAGCATTGAAACTATCCTCCAACGAAACGACGACGAGATGATGAAGCAACGGATACGAGTGGCGAGGAAATCGTGCGACGCTAGAGGAGGAGGAGGAGGAGGCATCGCGCGCAGAACGAAGACGAAGAACGCTAACGACTACCATGAAGAAGAAGAAGAAGATGATGATAAACACCGCGTGCAGTTTTCGTACGTGATTGATGTTTCGGACGAATTCGTGGAGATGTGCGGCGGGTCCGCGAGAAGAGTAAGAGCGGAGAGGAAGAAAGTGGAACGGACGAAGATGGAGGAGAAGGAGGAGGAGAAGGTTGACGTAAACGGGTTTAGTAGAGATGATGAGTTCAAGGAGGAGAAGAACAAGAATAAAAAAAGAACGGTCGTTATCGTCGGTTTAGGTCCCGCGGGGTTGTTTTGCGCGTTGACGTTGGCGAGACTGAGCGCGGATACGAAAGTAGTCATCTTAGAGCGAGGCGAACCGGTCGAGAGACGAGGAAAAGCCATCGGCGCTTTGTTCCACAGGAGACGGTTATCGGAGACGTCGAATTTGTGTTACGGCGAAGGCGGTGCCGGGACGTGGAGCGACGGGAAACTCACGACGAGGATTGGTAGAAACGGCGAGGAAGTGAAAGACGTGTTTAAAACGTTCGTGGAATTTGGCGCGCCGCCGGAGATTTTGCAAATGGGGAAGCCGCATCTAGGAACGGACCGAATGGTGAAGATTTTACGAAACGCGAGGTACGAATTGGAAAAGATGGGGTGCGAGATTATGTTTGACGAGACGTGCCGGACAGTTATGGTGGAAGATAACAAGGCAGTAGGTGTGACGACAGAGTCGGGGAAAACGATTCACGCCGAAGCGGTGGTTTTAGCCACCGGTCACTCGTCGAGAGCTTTGTTCGAACAACTCTCCAACGACGGCGTATTACTCGAATTTCAATCATTCGCGAGTGGTTTTCGTATCGAACACCCGCAGGAATTGTTAAACGAGTTACAATACGGGGAACGGTTTGCAAAAGAAGTCGAACGAGGGAAAGGGCGCATTCCCGTCGCCGATTACAGAGTCGCGCACACGAACAAAGAGGACAATCGAGGCGTGTTTTCGTTTTGTATGTGTCCCGGAGGTCAAATCGTTCCGACGTCGACAAATGTGCACGAGTTATGCATTAACGGCATGTCATTCAGTCGCCGTCAGTCGCTTTGGGCGAATTCTGGGTTAGTCACGAACGTCAAGTTGGAAGATTGCGCGCCGTTCAACGACGAACACGAAACGAAGCCGCATTTGAGCGGCATTCTATTTCAACAGGACATCGAACGGAAAGCGGCTGTTTTAGGTGGCGGCGATTTAACCGTACCCGTACAAACCGCTCACGATTTCTTGCTCGGCGTTGTTTCGGACGAGAAATCCTTGCCGAGCTCCTCGTACCGTCTCGGCATTAAATCTGCCGATTTGACGACGCTATACCCGCAACATCTCACCGAAGCTATTCAGTTTGCGTTGAAAAAATTCGACAAACAAATGCCCGGATACGCTGGAAAGGAAGCTTTGATACACGCCCCAGAAACGCGAACGAGTAGTCCCGTGCGCATAGTTCGCAACTCGGAATCGTTAGAGAGCGAAAACACGAAAAATTTATTCCCAATTGGCGAAGGCGCGGGGTATGCTGGCGGAATCGTCAGCGCCGCTGTCGATGGCATGTGCGCGAGTAAGAAAGTGTTGGCGAAGTTACTAAAAGTCGTTTGATTTCTCTTTATCCACGTTGTAATAACAGTAAAAATATGATCTGTAAAGCATATCAGTACTGTACGTTTACCATACGGTAATAATAATAATGATACATACAAGTTTGTTATCTCGTCGTCGCTAGGAAAAAATCCTGTCGAGATCTTTGCGAGCGAGGAAGTTGCCTCCAACCACCGGCACTTCGCTCGTCCACTCCTTCTCTTCTTCGCTCAACCCTTCTCCAATCGGTACGTACTCTCCTGCCGGCGCGTCGCTCCCGAAATTCGCATATCCTGGTGGCGCGTCTAAAACTTCGTCCGGAATGCACCCTAAAGTTCTCTCCATGATTTCAGTCACCGTTAAATTTGGTTCTTTCTTCCTCGAACCTTGCAACTGATCGTCCACTAACCGTTTCCAAATCTTCGCGTTCGTGCACCCGGCAAAAATGTTCTGTATCGAGTGCATGAAATGTCTCGGCGCCGGGACCGGGCTTCCGTCTTTCATGGTTCCATTTTTACCTTGCGTCGCGTCGCAGTACTTGGCGTATTTCGCTAACAAGTCTCTCCTAGATTTACACGGATTTTCCGACTCGCCAAACAGCTCCACGTCGGCTCGAGATAACAAACCCCAAGGATCCGCGTGCGCCTGCCTACCAATCATGACGCCTTTAATCGTGTTCGCTGTCGCTTTATCGGTCGGTTGACATCTCAGTTGCGTCTTCACTTCCTCCAACGTCTTCACGCCGCCGTTTAAGAAGAACTCGCACTCCGGAAAATCTCTCGCCAACGCGTACACCCACTCGTGCCTCAACGGCGGTATCGAACGATTTTGACTCGGAGAGATGCCATTCAACAACGCTTTCCTACAGTGCACGTGAAACCTTCTTACCGGTGATTTACTCGCGATCGTTTCTACGAACCTATACAACTCGTCGTACGAGTCGTTCCCGTCTACGCCGATCCTACACTTCACGGAAATGGGAATCCCGTCCGCGTTCTTCGCCATCGCCGCGCAGCATTCCGCGACCAAATCTGGGTCTCGCATTAACGTCGCTCCAAAACACCCTTTCCCGGCTACTTTTTCGCTCGGACACCCGCAGTTTAAGTTAATCTCGTCGTACCCGTGCGGCTTGGCTAAACTCGCGGAAAATCCAAGCGCGTCCGCGTCCGACCCTCCCAATTGCATCACCAACGGGTGTTGATTCAACGTAAAATCCACGTACTTGTTCCTTAACTCCACGGGCACGTGTTTCAACGTCATGTCCACTTCCATCTCGGTCCACAACCACACCCGTTTCGAGAGCAATCGACACAAATACCGAAAATGGTTGTGCGTGTACTCCATCATCGGCGCTATCGACAACAACGCTCGCGACGTCGACGGCACGTTCGCCGTCTCCCTATCTCGAGACCATTTCGGCCGCGCGTGTTCCTCCAAGTTTAACGCATCATCTGTTTTCAAAGTTAAAATCGACTCTCCCGATTGAGCGTTTCTCGAATACGCTTCCAACGCTCTCGCTTTGCCTTTCTCAAAGTTCTCGCTTTTCACCATCTTTTCCGTCCAATCTCTTCCTCCTTTCGTTTCTTCTTTCTCTTCTTCGTCTTCCGTCGAGACGACTTTTTCCGAGTGGAACGACGACGACGACGTATTCGTTTTACTACCACTCGACGCGGATCTCTTCTTTGCGGCGCTAAAAGCGGCAAATCGAGTCTTCTTCGCCGCCGAAAGAAAAGAATTGGATTTCGCCGCCGACGCGCGAGGAGGAAAGAACTTTCTCCCCAAAGAAGAACGAGAGGAAAAGGAGGAGAATCCAACGCACCACCCGCGCGGCATAAAGCGAGGAAGTCCTTTTCGGAGCGCTTTATGGAAAGAGGACGTCGAGCAGCGAGGAATAATGATTCAAAGTTGTTTGCTTTCTCTGAGAGGGGAATTGGAAGTGACGTTTTGCGTCACTTTATCCACGTCTGATGTTTTCTCTGGCGACCACCCCACACGAAACGGTCTGGAACAGCTTCTCCTGCAAAGGAGCACGACACAGAGGAAGGAAGCAGTCGTCGAAACGAGCGTATGTGCGATCCGCAGAAGCGAAAGCGGACGAGGACGATACAAAAGATCCCGTTCAAGAAACGTTCAAGAAGTTGTACGCACCGAACAGCGGGAAACGAATAAAGTACGGCGTGTTTCAAGAAACCATGAGCGCGTCGGAGAAGAACGCGTACACGGACGAAGAGAAAATGAATTTGAGACGGAAAGCCGCGGAGGAGTTAACCGTGATCGATAAAGAGGAGAGGAAGAGGAGAGGTTGGTTTTGGTTTGTGTTTGTCTCTTCAAATCCGTTTCGAAGAGTCGTTTCTCCTTCTTTTCTTCGCGTTTTACGCGCGCGCGCGTTTCACAGAGCAGTACTATAGGAGGACGTGTAACTGACATTTTTTACATCTCGATTACGTAATACAAACAAGGAACGGTTGGTCGCGTGTTTGCATCGGCGACTGCGCTCGCGGCGGTTTTGCAAGTGTTCGTCTTCCCGCAACCGATATTCGCGCGCGTAGCGCTTTTCCCGATGGTGTATCTTTCCTACGGATTCCTCGCTTCGGAACGGAGCGGCATGTGAAACATAGCGCAAGCCGGCGCTTGGGACGTCGCCGGAGAGTTGGAGGAAATCGAGGATAAGGATTTAGCGAAGAGGATTCGAGAGAAGGTGAATTCGTTTAATCAAAACGGCGCTTTGATTAGTTTAGTTATTATGGTGGTGTATTTGTTGGTGCCGGATTTTTCAGTCGCGACGACGGCGGTGCAAGCCGCGAACGGAGGAGGTACTACCAGCGGCGGCGCGAGTGATTTGAAGCATTTCATGCACAAGGAAGGGAGCGGATTGAAAAATTTCATGCACGTGGACGGCGAGCGATTGAAGAATATCTTGTAGAAAAGAGGACGAGCGACGAGCTGAAACCGCGTTCGTTGCGTTTGGTTTTAGAAACTATATACGCCCAGCAGATTTATTATCACGAGGTGACGACTGGAACGCAAATTCGTATTGTTATCTTTTAAGGTACACGCGAAGCGTTTTCTCAGTCCGATAAACGTAACACATCTGCTCGAATGGTTCGTTACCGAATAATTAGTAGAGATGTAGAGTATACGCGTAGAAAAATTTAAGTTTCGCATTTCGCGCGTGACCTTTCAAAAGCTTGAAAAAGCACCAAAGAAAAGATACGTTACATTTAAGAGTCTTTCGCTTTGCTGCTGCTGTCTGAGGGTCCAAAGAATCGCTCGTCCACTTTGATTTGAAAGAAGAAAAGGAGGAGGAAGGACTTTTTACCGTCGGCGTTTGTTCGTTGTTGTTCGGGCGGCAATTTTCTTTTCGTCGCGCTTCTTTGTTTTCGTTGAGAATGATGATGAACTCGAGAAAAATGGCGATGGTGATGTTGGCGACGGTGTTGTCGTCGTTGAAAGTCCTGGCGCAAGAAGAAGGAGACGTAAACGAACGAGCGCTGAAATACGGCGTGATCAATTTTGAATTCCCACCGTATTTGTACTACGACAAAGAAACTAACCTGCCGTATAAAGGTTTCTTCTACGACGTTCTCCAAGGCTTTGGCAAACAGTTGAACAGAACCATCGAGCTCGTCCCGGTACCGGATTTTTTTACTGATTTGGACATCACTGAGTTCATGTCCAGACGCATACGCGAAGGAATGATTGACTTTGGATGGAGTAATAGAGCAGATTTCGGTCGAGATGTGGCGGAGAACATGAGTTACGCCGGGGTTTGGCAGTTCGATCATTATGTTGCGGTCGGGAAGAAGACGACTCGCGAACGCTCCGGGTACACGCAGTTTCTCGAACCGTTCTCAAATGGCGTGTGGTTTACGATATTGGGTTCAATTTCCTTGGGCGGGCTCGTGATTACGGTGTTGTTGATGAACAATAACCATATGAACAACGAATTCAAGGACAAACATCTCAAAAGAGAAGGAGGATTATTACAATTCACAAAAATTACGCTTAGGAGCCTTTATCACACTTTTGCCGCCGTGTTGGGCGCGGAATCGGCTGAATTTGAATACGAAATGGTATCCGCGTCTTTGCTCGGGAGGTTATTCCGTCTCGGATTGTTGTTTTTGGTCTTGATGGTTGGCGCGACGTACACCGCAAATTTGGCTTCGTTTTTGATTCAATCCAACGCAAGCATTTACCATGGGCCGACGACATTCGAAGAACTGAAACAAAGTACGGCGTGCATTCAACAAACCATCGCAACGCCTCTGATAGAGCCGTATGTTGGAAAGAGCGCGCCGAATCCTTTGACGGTTGCAGAACAAGCGAATCAAACGTTGACCGAGTCATGGACACATGGAGCTTTAATGCGTGGTGAATGTGATGTGATTATTCGCCCAGCCGCGTATAACTATATCCTGCCCGAAGTTGAATGCGACCGCAGTTACGTGATACCAGGTCTCACCATAGCGGCACAACAATGGTATCAATTCACCGCGGGCGAAACTTTGGAACAACGAAACTTCGCGAGGAAAGCTCACGCGGCCATGGACGGGTTCGTGCAAACGGCAGAGTATCAAAGACTTTACGCAGAAGCTTTCGGGTCTGGCGCGGCGTGTTCGATTGAGACATCAAACGAATCAGAAACTGGTATCGTGGAAGTGAAGCATTTAGGCGGCGTGTTTATAATTTACGGCGTCGTGTGCGCGTTTGTTCTCTTGTGTTCCTTCTTCCAAGCGCTGCACAACGCCGCATTCGGAAGGATGCGCCATCAAAATAAACGGACGAAAGACGATAGCGCTCACGACGATGGAATACGCATCGACACTGTGAACGATAAAAAATATTACGAAGGCGAGGAGGACCTCACAACCGATATGGACGAACTCATTCGCCTCGTCTCCAGACTGAAGAGATCGCGCGCGGCCAGAACGCAGTCCTTTGGTCGTCGATAGTTTTTTTCATTCGCCTAACGAACAACAACTCTTTCCCATAGAATAGTAATAGAGTTCTGTTATTAATTGTTTCTCAATTTTTAAAAAACGCGGCTATTGGTATGGTATCAAATTTAGTCGATTCGTCGGATGTTCAATTCCGCTAATTGCTCCGTCGTCGCCTCTCCCGGTGCTCTGGTCAACAGACACTGCCCGGTGGTTGTTTTCGGAAACGCGATGACGTCTCGTATGCTCTTCGCGCCGCATAAAAGCATCACTAATCTATCGACGCCAATGGCGAACCCGCCGTGAGGCGGCGCCCCGTATTGAAACGCTTCGAGCAAGTACCCGAACTTATCCTCGGCTTCCTCGGTGGACATCCCGATCGCTTTGAATACTTTTTCTTGGACGTCGCGCCGGTAAATTCTTAAGCTTCCGCCGCCAATTTCGACGCCGTTATATACTAAATCGTACGCAATCGCTCGCGCCTCGGTTAAATCGTCTGGGTTTTTCTCGTAATCTTCCGTGTTTGGCGCGGTGAACGGATGGTGACACGCCTCGAACCTTTCCTCGTCTTCGTTGTACTCAAACATCGGGAAATCAGTCACCCACAAAACGGCGTGCGCTTTTGGGTCGATCAAATTCAACACGCTCGCGCATTTGTGTCTCACTTTATCCAACGCCGTGTTTACGACTTTCGTTTTTCCGGCGACGAAAAGAAGCAAACTCCCCGGCGGCGCGGTGGATTTCGCGATTATTTCTTCCGCGCACTTCGCCAAGCCTTCGACTAAACCTTTCGCACCTTCCAACGTCTTCCCGTCCTCTGCGACTCGGCAAAAGAACACTCCGCTTGCACTTCCCGCGTTTACCGCGTCTTCGAAAATCTCGCCTTTTGGTTTTAATTTCGCGTTGGATATTTTATTCTTGCCCGCTTGAGAATCGTCCACGACTAAGACTTTCACGCTCGATCGCGATGTCTCCAACGCCGATTTAAACGGTGGAAACTCGGTGTCTTTCAAAACGTCGTTCAACGTCGTCATCTCTAGATCAAACCGCAAATCCGGTTTGTCGCTTCCGTACTTTTCCATCGCCTCGGCGTAGGTCATTCTTCGAAACGGTTGTTGCACTTTCTTGTGCATGCCGCTCGCCTCTAAAAATACTCTCTCGGCGACGTTCATGATACCATCCGCGTCGGTAAACGACATTTCCACGTCCAACTGCGTGAATTCCGGTTGTCTATCGGCGCGTAAATCTTCGTCTCGAAAACACCTGGCGACTTGGTAATACCGGTCGCATCCAGAAACCATCAACATCTGTTTAAACAACTGCGGCGATTGCGGCAGAGCGTAACAACTCCCCGCCGAGGCTGTCCTCGCCGGGACCAAATAATCCCTCGCGCCTTCCGGCGTTGGTCGACTCAACACCGGCGTTTCGATTTCCATGAAATCAAACTCCTCTTCTAACACTTTCCTCATCTGCCGAATCGCCTCGTGCCTTCGTCTCAAGTTTTTCAACATTTTCGGTCTTCGCAAATCCAACACTCGATTTTTCAACCTCACCTCCTCGCTCGATTTCTCCGCGTTGCCGGCTTTTTCGCTCTCGGAAATCGAAAACGGCAAAGATTTGGACACCACGTTCAGAACTTCAATCGATTCCACCTCTACTTCAACCTCCCCAGTCTTTATGTTCTTATTCTTGTTGTTCCGCTCGCGAACGACGCCGACGACTTTCACCACGCACTCCGAGCGCAAACTCGATAAAATCTCGTCAATCTTAGCTTGATTCGCGTGTATGCCCTCCGCCGCGCCGATGATTTGCACCAACCCAGAGTGGTCTCGCACGTCCGCGAAGCAAATCCCGCCCATATCTCTTTGCTTATCCACCCACCCGCACAGAGAGACTTTCTCGCCCACCGAGGATATGTCTAAACTTCCGCACAAGGTTGTTCTCGTCGGCCAGGAAAGGAGAGAGGAGACGAACTGTTTCGTCGCGTTGCCTTCCGTTTCTGAAGAAGAAGAAGAAGAAGAAGAGGAAGAAGAAGAAGAAGAGGAAGAGGTGACAATCGTCCTCCCGTTGTTTTTCTCTTGTTCTTTCTGCTGCTGCGTCGCCGTCGTCGTCGTCGTTTTCATCGTCGTCCTCCTCAGCCTCGCCGCCGAATTTGACGATGATGATGGTATTAAATTGGAACAACAAAAAGACATCATCCTCGCACTCCTACTGCTCGTCGTCGTCAAAGTAGTCGCAGTATGAGTAATAATCGCGCTTGGTCTTCTTCGTCTCAAAAGGAGTAAAATATTCGTCGTTTTCGTCGTCGTCGTCGTTCCAGAGATGATGCGTGTTCGCATTTATCTCTTTAGTGTAGTGCACTCTTTGTTTTGTTCTCCCGAAAAGTAACAAAAACACAGAACAAAAAAGAAGTCAAAAAAAAAAAAAATGGAAACCCTAAATAGTTCTTTTTCTTTTTTTGCCTTCCAAGAAAGAAGGAGAGAGAGACGAGCGTGTTCATTTTTACAGTTGGAGAGAGAACGAGCGAAAGAAGACGAGGA